>Ga0209154_1000327_pt1 | contig 33695 bp, 26 predicted proteins | sample GraSoiAngelo_121_FD_185878 | JGI IMG/M metagenome (GOLD analysis project Ga0209154, IMG submission 185878) | Grasslands soil microbial communities from the Angelo Coastal Reserve, California, USA - 14_0919_12_20cm (SPAdes) (version 2) | ecosystem: Environmental > Terrestrial > Soil > Grasslands ... | reverse complement strand
GTTTTTTGGGCGATACGTTCATGGTCAATGGCGCGATTCAGCCCACGGCTCGCGTGGCCCCCCGCAAGTATCGTTTCCGTATTCTGAACGGCTCCAATGCTCGCTTCTATCAGCTGGCGCTGTTCACGAACCTAGGAGTTCCGATACCTTTTCACATCGTTGGCAGCGACGGCGGGCTGTTCAAGACCGCGGTGCAGGTAGATAACGGTGGTTTTCTAATCGCCCCCGCCGAGCGGGTGGAAGTAATTGTCGACTTTTCCGGCCTTGCCATTGGAACGAAGGTGTATCTCAACAATTGCATGATGCAGACCGACGGACGCAAGCCCGCCGGATTAGTTGCAAATTGCGCCACCGTTCCTCAAACTCCAGGGCCCGATGGTGTCGGCTCTCTCCTTTCCTTCGACGTTGCATTTTCATGGCCCGACCCAAGTAGCTTCACCCCTGGTCAGACATTGCGTAGCGATTTCCCGGTTTATAACGTGGCCGATGCATTACCGCCGGTCCCGGGATCAAAGCCGGGTGCAACCCGTGATTGGAGGTTTGAGCGCGGCCAGGGCGGAGAGTGGCTGGTCACCACCTTTGACACCACTACCAACCCCAGATTGCAGGCAATGGCCTTCGACCCCGGGCCGCCACCCCCGGCGCCTGAAAATCCCCGAATCGACGCCACCTGCAAGGTCGGCTCCACGGAAATCTGGCGTCTCATCAACGGAAGCGGAGGGTGGGCACACCCGGTTCACATTCACCGCAACCAGTTCCAAATCCTCGATCGAGTTGATAGTGGCAGTGGCAAGTCACTGGGTCTGCTCCCAACGCAGCTGGGTCTGAAAGATGTCTTCAGGCTGGAACAGAACGTGACTATTCTCCTGATCACTAAATACACTAGTGGTCCGACCAGCGACAAACAAGTAGGCAAATACGTTATGCACTGCCACAATGTTGAACACGAAGACACGGCCATGATGATTGTCTGGGAATGTACGCTCTAACGGAGCGCCCAAGCGAGGCAACTATGCATAAGACCATGACGGTAACGCTTGCAGCCTTGGCCACAGCTACGGCAGGCCTGGCGGTAGGTGGGAAGCACCGGGAAAAAGTGCCTGACCCACAAACCGATTTCCAGGCCTATACCGCCTACCGGCTCCGCCAACACCTCCCCAACATCGAACTGGTTAACCAGGATGGGGGGAAACTTCGATTTTATAACGACCTGGTCAAGGGCAAGATCGTGGTGATCCAGTTCATGTTCACCAAATGCGATCAACTCTGCCCCATGGTCACTCCTAACTTGGTGAAGGTGCAGAGGCAACTGCAGGAGCAAGCGCCGGGTGAGGTTAACATCGTCTCCATCAGCGTCGATCCGGATCACGATACCCCGAAAGCCTTAAAGGCCTATGCGGCAAAGTTCCACGTCGGCCGCGGATGGCAGTTCCTGACCGGGCGCAAGTCGGACATCGAGCGGCTTCGCCGCGAACTCGGCGTGTTTGACCCCGAAAACACGACATTTGAGCATATGAATGTAGTCACGATCGGCAAGGAACCGACTGGCCAGTGGTTCTGCATGCGGGCTCTGAATCGACCCGACGTGATCGCTTACACCGTACTTCGGCTCACTAACCGCACGACCAGCAGCACTGGCGGAAAACAGCCTCTTCCCCTCAGGTTCGATTAACAGCTGGCAAATGTAAAGACGTTCCGGTGCTGAAATGGCTGTAGCATCGGGGATCGACCTCGAGGACCGGCAGGGCATGGCCATTGTAAGCATTGGCGCCGCGGAAGTTCAGAACTTGCGGCTCATATCGGAGAACGAACTATGCGCAGATTCTTAATCATGTTCACAGTATTGCTATCGATTGGAGTCTTGATGGCAGAACTGGGCTCCAACATCCCGACTGATAATCAGTTGCTGACGACACGAATGCTGGAAGGAGGATCGGCCGATTCGGGAATCTTTGATATTGCGGTACCGCCTCCGGGGACCCCAATGCGCCCGGTTGAACGCGTCCCGCGCGACAAGTTCGGCATCGTCGGCCCGTTCCCGTTGACTCTGCAGGATCTCGACGCACTCGTCTATCCCGATGCCACTGCCGAAGAACGCCAGGCAGTGCTGGAAGGCATGACATTCTTCACGACTGCGCACACCGCGGCCGAGGGATTAGGGCCGATGAACAACCAGCCGTTCTGTCTCGGTTGTCATATGAGTTCGGCCGATGCAATCTCCAGCCCTGGAATTGTGAGCTCGAGTTCCTGCGTTCCGGGGTCTACCTGTGTGTCGCTGGTTTCGCGTGCCGCGCGTTCGACACCGACCAACTTCAAGTTCACCGCGCTCGACCCGGCAACGGGCGGCGGCCAGCCGGCAGGGACGTTGCTGCCCGATGGCCACCCCAATCCCGCCGATAACCTGGACGCCATCAACGGGCCTGGGCGAACGGCAGCTTTCACAACCTTTGGAGACTTTAATCCCAACCACGCGGACGCTGCCAGCAATCCGACGGGGATAGGTTTCTTCGATCCTCTGGATGGCGCTGCCACGAACATTGCCACCGGTATGAAGTCGCAGGCGTTTGGCGGGTTCGTGCAGCACACGCGGCCAGCGGGGACGGATTGCGCGGCGAAACCAATTCCGCCGGTTGACTTCGATGCCAACCTACAGGGCACCGCTGATCCTGTAACCGGCCTTGACTCGAGCACTGGCTTCCGCCGATCGGTGGGCGAGCGTGCCGGACCACCGTACATCGGTCGCGGACTCATGGAGGCTGTACCTACCGCCGATATTCTGGCCAACGCAGACCCTAACGATACCCAAGGTCACAACTCGTCACTGGGTAATTTTGCCGCATCGATGGGCTGCACCAGCGACTGCATCTCGGGCAAGGCGAATATGATCCCGCGCACCTTAGCCGTCCACACAGATGCTAACGGAAACTTGACATCTGTGACCGGCTTCGTGGGTGGAGTGGGGCGCTTCGGGCTGCGTGCCAACGGAGTCGAGATTCTGCAGTTCATCATTGGAGGTTTGCAGGGGGAACTCGGGTTGACCAGTCTAATAAACGGTAACGAGATCAACTTCCCCACTCTTTTTCCGGCGACCGGGCCTACGACAGAATCTACGTTGTGCCTGAGCGCGGTCTCTCATTCGCCGGAGGTGCATCTCTCCACTCCATTTAGCGAGCGGCATTTTATCCGCAACACAGCGCCGCCGGAATTTGGGGACACTCTGCTGGACTTGCTCAAATCGGGTAACCCCGCAAGCCATCGTTCGACCCAGAGCAAAAAAGGCAAGGTCCAACGTGGCGCGGAGCTGTTTGGAATCGATTTGGTGGCATTTGCCAACCGCATGGTTCCGGACCGGATGCCGAAGAGGGGTAATGACGGACTCGACCCCAACGCTATCAACCAGGCGGATCGCAAGCTCAATTGCGTCGGCTGCCACACACCCGTTCAAAGAACCGGGCAATCCCCCGCGAGCGTGGGAGCGGACCACCTCAGCTTCGTATGGGCGCCGATTTTCTCGGATCTGCTCCTCCACAAGATGCCCGTCATTGATGCCGAACGATTTTCTCAGAGGCCACGGGACCCGCTGGTCGTCACGCGACAAGCGAGTTCTGACGAGGACGGACGAGTCTTCAACAGTTATGATCTACCGCGCAATCTGGCTGACGACACGTTCTCCAACCTGAAGGCTTCGGCGGATGGCCGGGAGTTCCGCACGGCGCCGCTGATGGGCTTAGGCAGAATGGGCCCGCCTTTCTTGCACGATGCGCGCGTCTACCTGAGTACTCTTACTGTGGACAGCACGCCTGCAAGTACAGTTACTACGAACAGCAGGATTACGAACAAACCGCTGATTGTGCGCACCGTGGATGATGCCATCCGGGCTGCCATTGAACTGCATGACCTGCCGGCTCCTGACGATGAGAACACGCCGGACGATCTTGTAGGCGCGGGATGTCCGGTGCCGACGCAGGGGGGGAGCAGCAATGTCTCGTATGGGGCAGCGCCTCAGGATGTAGTTTGCCCGACGTTTGACAGTGCAACCTCGAAGTCACATCGCAGCGACGCGCGGGAGGTCATCCGGAGATTCCGGGCGCTGAGTCCGGAGGACCAGCAGGCGGTGATCGAATTCCTTAAGCAGCTGTGATACGACAGGTAGGGAGCGTGCGCGGCGAAGCGAGGACTTCGGAGACCCCTTCACCACCTGCGATGCGCGCTTGTGGGCCAAGGCTATGCTCGCGTCTGTAATTTCTGCCGATACCGGAAGATCTCATGGTTTCGGCGCCAGCTGGCCAGTGACTATAGACGTAGCCCCTGGCGGGAGCGTGAGATGATCCGTTTCGGACAAGATCTGTGCAGCAATCTCGACGCGGCCCTCCGCCGTGAATGGCTAGAGACTAACGGCATCGGGGGTTTTGCGTCCTCGACACTGAACGGGGTCAACACACGCCGGTATCACGGCCTTCTAGTCGCGGCAACCAAGCCACCCGTCGGGCGTTTTGTGCTCCTCTCCAAGCTGGAAGAAACCGTCGTTGTTGGCGGGCGTGCCTTTGATCTCTGCACGAATCGCTATCCAGGCGCCGTACACCCCCAAGGCTTTCGTTACCTGAAACAGTTCCGCCTTGATCCCTTTCCGGTCTTCACTTTCGAGATCCAAGGAATCCAGATTGAGAAAACTGTTTTCATGGTGCAGGGGGAGAACACCACAGTTGTTGAGTATGACATCGAAAACGGGCGAAAGACGACTGCAGCTCACCTCGAACTCCGTCCCTTAATCGCTTTCCGCGACTACCACAGCCTCACCCATGAGAACGGTACAATCGACGGCCGAGTGGAGGTGTGGCCCGGATTAGCGGGCGTCTCTCCGTATCCGGGGCTCCCGGAGCTCTATCTCGCCCACGATGCACGAGAACTGGAAATCACGGGTCACTGGTATCGCAATTTCGAATACGATGCGGAACGCGAACGGGGTCTTGATTTCACGGAGGACCTCTTCAATCCCTGCGTCTTGAGCTTTGATCTGAATTCGCAAGCTCAGGCCACTGTTGTTGCGTCCACCGAACGGCGCAACGCAACGCTTGCCTCCGAGTACCGGCAGGCAGAAGTGTCACGACGGCGCACGATTGCGCTGCGTTCCCCGGTTGAAGACGGATTCGTGAAATCGCTTACGGTTGCCGCCGACCAGTTCGTTGTTTCCCGTGGCGATGAGAAAACTGTCATCGCAGGCTACCATTGGTTCAGCGACTGGGGCCGCGATACCATGATCGCCCTGCCCGGTCTCACACTGCCCACTCACCGCTATGACGTCGCGCGCAGCATCCTGCGCACGTTCGCGCGTCATGTAGACCGCGGCATGCTCCCGAATCGCTTCCCCGACGCGGATGAAACGCCCGAGTACAACACAGTCGATGCGACGCTCTGGTTCTTCGAAGCTGTTCGCGCCTTCCTAGCCTATACGGGCGACTTGGAATTCGTTCGCAACGACCTGTTCGGCGTGCTTACCGACATCATCAGTTGGCACCTGCGTGGAACCCGGTTTGGAATCAAGGTGGATTCCAGCGGGCTGCTCAATTCCGGCGAAGCCGGGATGCAACTGACGTGGATGGACGCCAAAGCTGGCGACTGGGTCGTCACCCCGCGTCGTGGCAAAGCCGTCGAAATCCAGGCCCTCTGGTACAACGCGCTATGCATCATGGAGGATCTCGCCAGGAGGATGGGAGATGAGAGCGGGCGGAAACGCTACACCAGTATGGCCGCCCTCACGAAGTGGAGCTTCAATCGTTTGTTCTGGAACGAAAAGGGCGGATACCTCTACGATGTGGTGAATGGCGGACCCGCCGATGCGAGCATTCGTCCCAACCAGATTTTTGCGGTGAGCCTCCCTTACACGATGCTCAGTTCTGAGCGCATGAAACAGATCGTTGGAGTCGTCGAGCAACACCTGCTCACTCCTTACGGACTGCGCACGCTCGCGCCTAGCGATCCGCAATACCGCGGCCGCTATTTCGGCGACCCAGTCAGCCGCGATGGCGCTTATCACCAGGGAACAGTTTGGCCGTGGTTGATGGGGCCATTTATCACCGCATATATAAAGGTTAACGGCGGGACCGAGTCGACGCGCCGCCAGGCTGAGAGCTGGCTAGTTTCACTGCGAGATCATCTCGCTGATGCGGGGTTGGGACAGATCTCGGAAATTTTCGACGGCGACCCGTCTCATTGCCCGGTCGGCTGCATTGCTCAGGCTTGGAGCGTTGCAGAAATCCTGCGTGCGACGGTGGAAGACATTTACGGCATCCGACCAGAAACAAAGACTTTAGCTACCGCTGCGACGCAGATTCGCTTCACCGGCGACGTGAGCCGTAGACGAGCAGCGACTTAGGGGTTGGGCTTGGGCACAACAGGTCCCCAATGCGGTTTGGTCACCGTAGAAGAGTGCCAGCCACCGAACGCGCCCCCGCCAGCTATCGCTAACACCATCGCACGGGAAAATGAGAAGAAGATCAGGCGAGGATTAGATTTCTCTAGTGGGGTTAAGACGAGGCGCCAAGGGAATCGGCCATCTAGCCTGGGCTAGGGTAACAGCCGGGCGTACCTTCCCGGCAAGGCGTAGGAACCGCAGCACCGCTGGCGATTTCAGCATTCCCGTTTCAAAACGCGTATGACGCTTGCACAAAGACACTGCGTCCCGGTTCCGGCACCTTGACCCCGGAGCGGAAGGGGTCGCGGTAGTACGAGAAGTGCTCGTAGTAGAACGTTATTTGCCAAGCAGCGCACGCCAACTGCTGGTTTGGCCTCAAGACTGGAACTTGCCGCTTGCCCGGCGGCTTTCTGCGTCAATCACATTCAGCAGATGCTGCTGGAAGCTGAGGTGAGGCTTGTCGGCAAACTGATCGGGATAGGAATAAACAGCCAAAATGTACATGTTCAAGTCCTGGATGGCATTCTCGTCCCCGGGGCACTCGAAATGAATCTTGACAGCGATCCTTGTGATTTGGGTGGCCATGAGCAACCTCTTTCTCAAAGTCTCACCAACTCAGAGAAGTGGGATCCAAGGTTCGGAATCGGGGAAGGGACCAGAAATCGCCACTACCTGGAATTTCCCTGGGGGTGGGAAGACGTAAATCTCCCTGGGATAGGGAAGACAAGCGCATCGTAGCCTCCTTCTACTCTGAATCCATAGAGCAGTTTCCGTACAAGGCTTGGGGAAACCCTGTATTTATTCGGGGCGCGTAGGGCCTTGCTGATAGCAGGAGCGTCAACTTGCGATCCGTTCCTCGGACAAATAACAATTGGGTGCAACGACAGACTTAGATTTATGGTGTGTTCGCTACGGCTGCGTCTTCGGATGCGTAGTCGAACTGCTGAGGGTTGATGGTTGGCGGCGGATTATTTTGCTCCCATGCGACGGTTCGTTGAATTGCCTCGCCAGTCTCGACCAACTCTTTGTATTGGAGTTCCGACCGGATGCGCTCCGAGCTCACGACGACATGCTGTGCAGCATTACCGAGCTGCACGAGGTGCTTGGGCGTTTGCTCGCCAGGTAGCACGACAAACCTCCCAGTCCAACTGACTTGCCGCGCAATCTTTTTCTGCCACTCAATTTCTGAGACTGTTGGTTCTTCGCAGATGTTGTAAGTGCGTCCTGCTGAGCGGTCCGACATGGCCGCGATCGCGATTGCATGGGCCACGTTTTCAACGTAGCCTCTTGGTCCGCGCCAGGAAGCTAAGTCGTCGGCCAGCAACACGAAAGACCTTCCGTCGGCCATGCGCTTCAACAATGGAAAGAACCTGTGGAGCGGATCGCCCGGCCCGTACACCATAGGCAAGCGGAGAACGGTTCCGGGCAACTCTGGCTCTGCCATAATCGCCTCCTCCACCGCTATCTTGTCGTAGTTCTCGTCCAGCCAGGAAAAGACACCCGCCATCATTTTCAACGTCTCCGGCGGATAGAGTTGACGTGTCATGCGCAGCGCCGAATCCTCGGTTATAGGCAACGGCTCCAGAGGACCATGCTCGACACCATGGATTACACCCCAAGCGCGATAGACGTCCATGCTACTGATTCCAACCACTCGCCGGGCGATGCCGCGCATGACATCTATCAATTGTTTCGCCTGGTGACCTGAGCTCAGAATGAGATCAACTACGACTTCAGGTGCAAATCGGGCGATGTCGCCTCGATATTGCGGCAAGCGATCCCGGTCTCCCTGGATTTGCTCCAGGACGCCAGCCTCGTGTTTATTGCGGCGGCGGTGAAACACCGCGACGGCATGTCCGGAATCGCACAATTCGCGGACTAAGGGTGTCCCGATGAACCCGTTTCCGCCTATCACCAACATTCGCATGCCTACTCGCTGACCGCACGGACGGCAGAGTCACTTTACAGAAACACTCGCTCTGGCGCTGTGGAACCCTGACCCACGACGACAAACGGAACGGCACCAGCACGCTGTTCGCCGCCCTGGAACTGGCACAAGGCAAGGTGGTGAGCCAGTGTTATCAGCGACACCGCCATCAGGAATTCCTGAAATTCCTCCGGCGCTTAGACGAAGAGTTCCCCGGCTCGGTGCCCCCGCATCTGGTGATGGATAACTATGGCACGCACAAAAAACAAGAAGTGCGTTCCTGGCTGAAAAAGCATCCGCGTTTCGTGCTGCATTTTGTGCCCGCCAGTTCCAGTTGCTTGAACTTAGTGGAACGGTGGTTTGGCGAGTTGTCGCGCGAGTGCATTCGTCGGGGCGCATTCTTCAGCGTCGTGGATCTGGAGAAAGCCATCGCCGAGTATCTTGACGCCTGGAACGAAGATCCCAAAGCTTTTGTTTGGACCGCCACGGTGGACTCGATCATGGAAAAGCTGTCTCGCTGCCGGCAAACGCTGGAGAAGATTCAACCCGGATGCACCTTGCCACGCAGCAGAAAGAAGACCCACAAGATTGTCTAGTTATTTCGCGGACGCTACACTAGCACATCTTGCGCGCCGCGGCTTGCCTCCGTTTCACTTCCTTTTTGTGTCGCACCACAGCCGCTAGCACTCTCCTGCCGCTGCTCGGCGGTCGATTTCTTGGCTCTGGCGAGGCCGCCCCTGCGGACGAACCCCGCCGACACCACGGAAAGGCCAATGCAAAAGGCAGATCTTGCTTAAACAGGCAGGTGAGACATGATGGTCTCACCCATGTCTGCGCTTAGCCCGCATAGCAAACATGATCGCGAGGAGAAACCCCGTCAGGGCTCCTAGCAATGCTTCACTGATTGAGAGGCTGTTGAAGGACGAGCTGCCATTGCTGCCCAACAGGAATCCGGTGTATGCCATGGCGAAAGTCCAGGAAATCGCGCGAACTTTCATGGGGTATCCTCACGCGTCGATGGAATTGACAGTACTCTGTGGGCCGTGACAAAACCTGGGATGGCCAAGATCACAGGAAGAAATTGCCACAGCCCACCGAGTTCTTCCGTGATTTGGTGAGTTTCTAAAGTCTACCAAAAATTGGGTGGGTAAGTATCAAGAATAATCAAAAAGATAGCAGGGATCGGCAGGTATGCGTTTATGCGGCTCGAAGAAACGACCGGCCGTTCATTTCAGCTGCCGGGACGCCACAGCCATACTGCCTCGTGATCAAACCTTTCGCGTTCGGTTTCGGTAAGGCAGTCGCCACATTTTTTGGGGATAGGGTGGATGTTTGTGGACGGTTTGCCGTTTACGTGAACGATCATCTCTTCCTTGCCACACACACGCGGCAGCGTTACAGCAAAGCACCGAGAACCACCCACAAAATGAACCGTGCATGTACCAAGAGGACGGCAGCCGCGAGTGCAGAGTAGAAATTAGAAGCAAGAACCGCTCCATGCATCTTTAAGAATTTGCAGCAACGAGGGTTAACCATCGGCCTGACACATTCGAGTGCTCCGAGACCCGGGATAATATTGTTGCCAGAAGATTGTGCGAAAAATCATCCACGTCGACATGGACGCGTTTTATGCTTCGGTCGAGCAACGCGATGATCCACGCCTGCGCGGCAAGCCTGTGATCGTCGCTTGGCAGGGTAACCGCTCTGTCGTTTGCGCCGCTTCGTACGAGGCCAGGAGCTTCGGCGTACATTCGGCCATGCCGGCAGTACGAGCGGAACGCTTGTGTCCCCTTGCGATCTTCGTCGCTCCGGATTTCACACGCTATCGGGCAGTGTCGCGCAGCGTATGGGAGATCTTCAAGCGTCACACGGATCTGATAGAGCCACTGTCATTGGACGAAGCATACTTGGATGTTACCGGGAACAAGACCGGCTTGCCGACCGCCACCCTGGTGGCGCGCACGATTCGTGAGCAAATCCGGCAGGAATTAAATCTGACCGCCTCCGCCGGCGTAGCACCCAACAAGTTCTTAGCAAAACTCGCCTCTGACTGGCGAAAACCTGATGGGCTCTTTGTCATTCAGCCCGAGGACATAGACGCGTTTCTCCTCCCACTCCCTGTTGGACGCTTGCCTGGCGTTGGCAAAGTTACGGGAGAGAAGCTGGCAAAACATGGAGTACGGACGGTGGGGGATCTGCGAAGTCTCGATTTTCGCGTGCTCGAAGACCTCTTCGGGCGTTATGGTCGGCGCCTGCACGAACTCGCCCGCGGTATCGACGATAACGAAGTTGTCCCGGACCGGCCTACGCAATCGATATCCGTAGAAGATACCTTTGACGAGGACGTTCTGTTGGCAGAAACCGAGCCCATGATCCGGCACCTTGTAGAAAAGCTTTGGTTTGTTTCGCGCAAAGAATCGCGCATGGCACGCACAGTCGTTCTCAAACTCAGGACAAGCGAGTTCAAGATCCTTACTCGCAGCCATACGCCCGGCTCTCCTCCCTCCTCCTGCGATGAATTGACGGACATCGCGTTGAAGCTGCGAGACCGAGTGGACTTGAGTCCACGGCAGCGCTATCGGCTCGTCGGCGTAGGGTTGAGCAACTTTCGGGAAGCTGAAGAGACGGGGGCGCAACCCGCCCTTTTCGGGTAGCACAAATATGGAAACGATTCCGATCCCGGGAGCAGAAATCTACTACGACAAGAATTTCCTCTCACCTCAGGAAGCGACCATCCTATTCGACATCTTACGGACGAAGTTCTCCTTCCCACGGCTGGTGCACGTTCGGCAAACCTTGCCGCTAGTCCGCAAATGAGGCGTTGGTTGAATTTGCGCCTGAATGATGGACCATACTATGGGGGTCACGACTTCAAGAACGGAAACGCCGTAACCCGCAGCTTGGCGGCCGCGTAGGGAATCAGGTTAATCTTTTCTTCGGCTTCATCACTGGTTACAGGGCTCTGCGGAACAGGATTCGCCGCTCCTTCTTCCGCGTGCCAATTTGGTATTTTCTTGGCCTTAACTTGGAGCTGGACGGCGGGTTGCTTTTTGGAAAACGGGTGATCACCCAACTCACTCTCGACCACGGGAACGTCGTGTGACTGGGATGAGGGATCGACTGCCAAAGCGTAGTTCCACGGCGTGGTTGGATAAACCTGCCAGTCGGCGGTGAGTCCACGGTCCCGGAGTTTCACCCACGCCTCGCCGATAGGATAGGAAAATACGAGCGGACCACGTTCTACCGCGACCGATTCGCGGTACCACTGGGAAACTCTCGGGGTGAGAGGAAATTCGACGTCGACGTGATCGCCCGTCTTCCATTGCCTGTGCAGGCGCGCGAACGCACCTTGGGCGGGTGACGGCTGCAATTGATGGTTCACTCGAATCGTCGATCCTCTAGCCCAGGAAGGAATCCTCAACAGAAGAGGAAATTCCAAGGAAGAAGCGGGATTGACGGTCAGTCGAACCGCACCTCGGAAGGGGTAGGTCGTCTCTGCGACCAAATGGACCGAGGTGTCTTGGATCTTGGTGCGAACCTCGCAGGGCGCATAAGCAGTTGCGACTAGACCGTCATCGGCGGAAGCCATGAAAAGACTCGCGGCGAACTTAGGCCAGCCTTGATGGAAGTTGGCCGTACAGCAGCCGAAGTTCGGCTCCAATCCAAAAAGGTTCGATTCGGGACCATTCGTGGTCCAAGGTTCTCGATGCAAGCTGCACTCGACCTGGTTCGGCTGCTGATCATACTGGTGGGCCCACATGTCATCCGTCATCGCTCCCGGCAATGCATTAAAGGCTAGCCGTTCGAGGCGATCGCCGAGAAGAGGATCTCCGAGAATGCTGAGCGCTTGCTCGAGCGAAAACATGTATTCGACAACAGCGCACAACTCGGAGCCCTGCGACGGGTTCAGTCCAGCGAGATGCTCGTCACAGGAAAACATCCCGTTCGGCAAGCCGTGGTATTGATCGAGTTCTGCGATCTGGTGCATCACGGCTTCGCGATCAACCTCAGACCCTGAAAACAGAGATGAGACCGGACCGGCCTTCAAACCTTGTCCGTTGTTCACACCGTGAGTTGCCAAGGCAAGATCACTCAGACCACCGCCTTCGAGCTGCTTGAATCTGGCCGCAGTCATTTTTTCCTGGAACCGGGAGTTCGCAACCGGGCCAAGCCAATCGAATCCTTGCTCACGAAGTAACTTCATCAGATCAAGAAGCCTCGCATTTCCGCTGCGGTTGTAGAGCCAGATGACACTGAGGGCTTCGTCCTGCCATCTGAATTCCCCCCAGTCCCGCAACTTCCGTGTGGGCAACTCGGAGAGTTGATGATCGAAGTAGCGTTGCATGAACGGCATCACCCGCGCATCATTTGTCGCCTCGTAATACTGAGTCAACGCCTTCAACATCACCATGCGCGGCCACCAGTCATCGTTGGATGGCGGTCCGAACATGCCGCTGGAAACCTGACTCTCCAGCGTCCAATCGAGGAACTTCTGCGCTTTTTCCTTTAGGCGAACGTCGTCCAGAAGGTAAGCCAGCGGAACTAAGCCATCCATGAAATACGGTCCGCGCTCCCAAGACTCGCCGGTACGTCCGAGCCACCCGCTGTTAGGACCTACGTCGGGCCATGTTTCATCCAACCGCCCTCCGAGGCCCGTGGCTTGAATCTTGAGTTGCGTCAACAACCACCCGGTGGGTCGCACTGAGCCTAAGGGCAGCGGATAGAAAACGCTCGGCGCAAGCGGGGCGCGGTTTTTTGTCGCCCCATGAGTTACCACCCTCGAACTTGAAGTTGCCGCTCGAGCGTGTGTCCAGGCTTTAAGAGGTGAGTGGGCAGAGAGCGAGGACGCCACACCCAGGAAACCAAGTTGCTTAAGAAATCCACGGCGACTGGGACGATACGGTCGTATGGCTGACAAGGCGCACTCCCCCACAAGAGATCAAGGCGAGTAATAGTAATGAATGAATATCACTCGCACATGGTTCATATGTTCTAGATGCCATTTTCCCGCGGGTTGCATAAATAGAGGAGACTTCTCCGCTCTAGTCCAGCCCGATAATGCCCCGCTGGATTGCAGTAGTCGCGGCTTCCGTGCGATCGGAGGCGTCGAGCTTTTCAATGATGCTGTTCACGTGATTCCGCACGGTATGACTACTGATCTGCAGGACGTGGCCAATTTGTTTGTTGGTCAGACCCTTGACAACCATGCTAAGGATCTCAAGTTCCCGGGAGGTGAGATCGGTGCGCATCATGCGTTCAGTGAGACGTGACGCGATGTGACGCGGAATGTACCGGTTGCCGGAATGCACGGCGCGAATCGCATCCACCATTTCTCCCTGCGATGTGTTTTTCAGGAGATAGCCTTCGGCGCCTGCTTGCACCGATCGATAGATGTCTTCGTCTGTTTCAAAGCTGGTCAGCACGATCACGCGAGTCGACACTCCTTCGTTTCTAATTGCATGAAGAACGTCGATCCCGCTCATTCCCGGCATGCGCAGGTCAAGCAACGTCAGATCGATAGGGTGGCTGCGAAGCATGTCCAGTGCTTCTTCGCCGCTAGCGGCGGAGCCAACCACTTGCAGCCCAGGTTGAGTTCCCAGCAGCGTGGTCAGTCCGACTCGAACCACGGGATGATCATCCACGATAAGAATTCGAATGCTGTTGCCGGGTTGGTTGCACATGATGCTGATACTCCAACAATTGTTTCCAGATCTTATTCGCCCATGAGAAGATGCTGCCCCGCGGTGGCAGAGCCGCTTTGATGGTGACACGAGTTCCGTGCCCCGGCTCGCTCACAACATGCAAATTCGCAGAGATACTGGCAGCACGTCTTCGCATGCCTTGCAGACCGAATCCGCGTAGATCTTCCACTTTTCGAAATCCCACTCCGTCGTCAGCAATCACCAGCGTGATGAAGTCTTTCTCATAATTTACGGACAAAGAGATTTCATTCGGATGGCCGTGTCGAACGGCATTCGCGATCGCTTCCTGCCCCATGCGATAGAGAGTCTCAGTGATGCGAAAAGGCAGAATTCGAGCGTCACCGCTGGCGGAGGTAATGACGTCTACGTTTCCCCCTTCTACCATTCGGCGCCCGCAAAGCTCCAGAGCCGTCATCAGGTCATGAGATTCGAGAGACACGGGACGAAGCGTGGCGATGCTGCGACGAGCTTCTTCATGGCTATGACGGGCGAGATCGCTTGCCACATCCAGTTGATGATGGATGATCTTGAGATCTTTAGGGACGCCATTGCGAATGGCATCGAGCTGGAAACCAATTCCAGCGAAACTCTGTGCCAATGTATCGTGCACCTCATGGGCTAACCGTTCGCGTTCGTCGAGAACAGCCCTAAGACGCCAATGCTCGATTCGTCCATAGAGGACGCTGATCACGAGCGTGAGGACCAATATACCAATCACTAATCCAACTAGGTGACCCGCATTCCACCAGGGAGGACCCGCCAATACCTTTAGATCTTCCGTAGAGCGCAACAAGACCACGAAAGGAGTGAGATTCTCCGTGTAAGCCGCATCCGCTAAGCAGATGCCCCTCAAGCGGAGAAGACTGTTCACTTTCACCTCTTTGAAAAAACTATCGCTACGGCCGCGATTCACAATCGCTCGAAATGCTTCAGGCCCCGACTCGAAGCCGAGAATGAAAGTATTATTTGGGCCTAGGTCCTTCCGCCGCAAGCGCCCTTCCAACTCGATGAAGTTGGCGTCGAAAGCGCCTGTCGCAGCCTGGGAGGCGGTGACCGAAACTGCCGGCGTCGGAGAACGCGCCCACAACACGCGAACCGTTGCATCCTCGAGCACGGAACTGAAATCGCCGGGGCGCACCCGCCCGGAGGCTTCCACTTCATCTCCTATCTTTAGGGGAAGTCCGTGCGGATTCGCAATCGAGACACCACCGGTAGGATCCTGGATGATCAACGAGGGCGATGCCAGGATAACAACACCTCTGACTGTCGCCCTTTCATTATTCGAGAACGAAAATAGACGTAGATCAGCGATGGGCCGAAACGGTCCGCTAGGCTGGGAAATTGCTTTTTCTGCACCCTCGTGCGAAATAGTCGGGACGGTTTGCTTTCCATTCACGGCAGGACTGGGGGGGCGTTGGAGCCGCGAAATCGAAGTGAGCATGGCGGCCAAATCTCTTTGCTCGGCGCGACGCACGGTAACGTTTCTCCAGACTCCGCCCGAAGAGTACGAGCGCAAACCGATTCGCCCAGACGGTATGCAGTCCTTGTCCCTTAATCCGATGGAACTGACGCTGCCGTTATCCGGCATGGTAGCTTCGCCCACGATCTGGCAATCGTAGGCAAGAAATTTCAGGCGATACCACTGAAAGGGCTGGACACCGAGCGGATCTAAATTCAAATTGCTGCTGTTCTCGGTCCAACCGTGTTCGGCCCGTCCCAGTACCAGACTATTTCCACGTCTGCGCAATCCGAAGTAATAGCCGGTATACGAATCAACTCCGGCTTCTTCGTTGCTGGACCGTAGAATCAGGCCAGCGTCGCCATCGGCTCCCAGCAGCATGACATCGGCTTCCACCACGTAGTTCTTCCAACCGGTTGAACCGGTTACGAGTTTTGCGCCTCGTTCATCCGAGTCGTTGCGCATTTCGCCGCGTACGAGTTCCCAGGTTCCAGCAAAGGCTTGCCACTCATCGGCTTTCCCCAAGGCAAAGGAGTCGCTATACGGCAACGAACTCTGTGGCCAATGCAGATAGGCCAGCAACAATATAGAGAACAAGGTTGCACCCGCCGCCCCGATGGCTACACCGATTTTTCGAGTTAATAGTCTTCCTCCCATCATCGGATCACCACGGCATCTTCAGGAAAGACCTTCCAGTCCATCCAGATGAGTTGGCGGATGGTTGGGTCGTTGATGTTATCGCGGGTGACCAGCGTCGGCGGAAATTTGACTGAACGAGGCGCGTCTCGTCCGCTGAGCGCAGCGGCGACGAGTTCCACTGCTTTTTCGCCCATCGCCTCCGTATCCTGCATCACAACGGAATCGAGATTGGGAATATCAAACGGCAGGGGAGCTCCGTCGGGATCAAACCCGATGACCTTTACAGCGTCGGGATTAGGCAGTGCGCGCACGGCGGTAAGTGCTCCGCGGGTGGAGGGCCACATCAAGCCAACGATTGCATCAACTTTCGGATTCGATTTCAAAACTTCTTCGACGGTTTGCTGCTCATGAACTGCGTTGAAAGAGCCTCTTCTTTTTGCGATCCGGACGTTCCGATAGTTCTCGGTCAAATACAATTCGAAGCTGCGGGCCCTGATCATGATCCCGGCGATGTCCGGATTTACTCCAAGCACGATCACAAAACCTCGCCCGTGGAGCAATTGAGCCACTCGCTGCGCAGCCATTCGGCCCGCAGCTTCGTCATCATTGAGAACGTAGAACAGCTTGTCGCCGGGGGGAATCGGCAGCGGTGAACTTACGATCACGGTCGGGATTTTCCGGGCTAGAGCTCGTCGCACCGGAGTGATCAAGGCCAAGGCTTGGTCAGGCGCGATTACCAGACCCTGATAACCCCGATTAACAACCTGGTCGATCAGAGCGATCTGGCCTTCGACATCATCTTCTCGGGTCGGTGCATTCCAGTAGATTCGGGCTCCAATTTTCGTGGCTGCCGCGTCAGCGCCCCGGTGTTCAGGTTCCCACAATCCCATTCCCGCGGTCCGGGGAATGAGCGCGATCTCGAAAGGAGCCGTTCGATTACAACTCTCAACCAAGACGAGAGTGATGCCAACCAGAAACACGTGGAGCGCCTGGCGCTTCCTTCCGCTATCGAGAAGTTTGCGTCGATTTCCCATGCCAACCGCACCCGAGTCTATGCCATGAGTTCCCACGCAGCAAGGCGAAAGCTGGATGTAGTTCATATGAACTATCGGCCCGGGACGGGGCCAGTGCTATGCTCTCCGACGTTTGGGAGCAGCCCCACATTTCGTCGTCTCCGAACCATCGCAGTACATCTGAACCGCTCCCAATTGGGTCATCTGACCCATGCGCGCCGTCGCCTGGAAGTATAAGCTCCGGCGCAATTTCGATTCATTACGCTGCGGAGGGTGGAATGAGACGGTTTAGGTTGGGGGCATTTTGGGTTGCGCTGGCGTTGACGGTCACACCCATGTTCGCGCAATTCAATAGTGGGCTTCAAGGAAACGTGACCGACTCAAGTGGCGCCGTGATTCCGAAAGTGGACATCACGTTGCGAGATCTGTACACGGGCGTGGAGACTCACGCCACCACCGACGATACTGGCAGCTATCGCTTTGGAAGTTTGGCACCCTCTGCGTACGAACTGTCTGCCAGAGCACCCGGCTTCGCAAGTCGAACCGCCAAGGTCACGATCTACACCGGACAAGTATCGGCCTTCAACCTCAAGATGGCGGTAGCCTCCGAAAATACCAGCGTCACCGTCACCACGGAGGCACCGATTTTGGATGTATCTGATTCACGCCTGCAGACCACGGTGAACACCGAACAATTGCAAGACTTGCCGGTTGCCGGACGCAATTTCTTCAACCTTGTCGCCGTAGCCCCGGGTATCACCGGACACGGCGCGGTTGGGGGCGGAGCCCCCGCCGATGCCCCGGACAATTTTGGCACGGAAAAAACGGTGGACGCCAGCGGCAACGGCCGCAACTACAGTGGCAACCAGTTCACATTGGACGGATTGAATATCACCAGTAACATTCTGCAGGGCACAGCCAACCTGACGCCGAATGCAGACTCCATCCGCGAAATGACGGTCCAGACAAATCTCTTCAACGTCGAACATGGACGCGGAAGCTCAGTTCAAATCGAAATGACAACCAAGTCGGGCACCAATCAATACCACGGCACGGGTGCCTACTTTTTCACGAACCAGGGCTTGTGGGCGCGCTCCCGTTTCCAGAGTGCTCCCTACGCACCCTTCAAGAAGAATGACATAGCGGGGACCCTGGGCGGACCCATTATCAAAAACCACACATTCGCCTTCGCCTCGGTCGAGCTGCTACGAGGACAGATATCTCAGGCGGCCTCTCCCCGCACGGTCGAGAGCCCGGAATTTGTGCAATGGGCGCAGTCAGCCTATCCCAACAGTGTTGGTACGAATGTCCTGGTTAATTACCCGCTTGCTCATACCCAATTCATCCAAGTCCTTCAAACCGCGCAGCAGGCCTTCGGGTCGGGGTGCGGCAGCTCCGCGACGGGAAACATTCCCTGCACCCTTCCCGTGATCGACAGTGTGGCCTTCACCGCCAACCCGTTCCGAAATGCCATCCAGTACAATGTGCGACTGGATCAATATTTCAGCAAAGACCGTCTCTACTTCAGCATGTATCGAACCGATTTGGACAACGAAAACATTGCGCTCCGCCAAGGGTTCCGCGATGTACCGAACAACAACACGAAGTCTTATCAGGCCGGCTATACGCATATTTTTTCGCCCACCTTGATCAACGACTTCGGTTACGGTCAAATCCGCGTGCAAGGGAGCAGCGGGTTTTCCCATGGCATTCCGTTTCACGTTCCCGATATCGGGATTGACAACCAAGAGGGCGTCAACGGACCCTGGGGTCCGGCCACGTTTATTCAAAACAATTACAACTGGCGTGATGTCGTCAGTATGATTCGATCTCGGCACTCATTTAAGTTCGGCTATGAATTTTGGATGGGTGATGACGACGCACGATTCGCCGGACCCTATTATCGGCCCCACTTCCAATTCGCGAACCTAATCGCCTTGGTACAAGATAATCCAACGCTGGAGAGCGGGGTGAACTTCAATCCGCTTACGGGAATGGTGGCCGACGGTGCCTATCGGCATTTGTTGAACACCCATGGAGCTTTTGTCCAAGATGAGTGGAGGGTGAAATCAAACCTTACCCTGACCCTCGGCATTCGTTGGGATGACTATGGCAATCCTCATCCTGACCAAAAGACTGGACGCGAAGGTAACGTGTTTCTGGCAGCTGGAAACGATCTGGACGCGCGCGTGGCGAACGCCTCGGTGCGGCCGGTCACCCATACCTATTCGGGAAGGCTCAACAACAATTGGAGCCCGCGCATGGGATTTGCGTACAATCCTCGCAAAAGCGACAAGACGGTCATGCGCGGCGGATTCGGTCTTTACCACAACTGGATTCCGCTTGGTGAGGACAACCGCGTCCGTCAGAACCCTCCCGGATTGATCACCCCGACATTTCGTCAGGGTGACCCGATTCCGCCGCTGTTCGCGCTCGGTACGACAGATACTCCCCCCTTCGGATTTCCGTTCCCCACCATCCCGGCAGGACAACTCGACTCTCACGGCGGGCTGGTCGGTGTCCGTGCTCAGGCAAACGGGATCGACCCAAATGTCAAAGCCGACAGTACCTTGATTTATTCCGCTGGGGTGGAGAGACAGCTTCCTTCTCGCCTGGTAGCGAGCGCTACCTACAGCGGATCTTATACCTACAACGGAATAATCGGGACTGACGTCAACCGGTTCGCAGGCGATCTGTTGGACGGCACGCTCGACCGGCTGAACCCGAGTTTTGGAACGATGTACTACGAATTCAATGCCAACAAGATCAAATATAATGCAGGCATCCTTGCCGTTAAACAGCAGTTCGGTCGTGGCTCTTGGCAAGCCTCGTACACGCTGTCGCGGGTAACAGACTACGGGCAAGCAGGTGCTCGCGTTAATCGGGATCCGGCATACGCGGTTCCGACTCAGCACAATCTGAGCCAGTACGAAGCCCCAACTGACTGGGACGCAACCCACCGGTTCACTCTCTCCGGTACTTACGAGGTACCCTCCCCCAAACAAAGGTTCTTGAAGTCGACTCTGGGTGGATGGGAATTGGCTTCGGTGTCGATTCTGCAGTCCGGAAACCCCGTCACTATTTACAACGGCACGGATTTTGCTCACGGTGGCGACTACAATGCCGACGGTGTAGATTTCGATTTTCCTAATGCCCCGACAACGCATCTTCCGAGCAGTTTCTCGCGCCGGCAGTACATCAACGGCATCGCGTCGCCTTCGGTTTTTGGTATACCGACGCCAGGAACGGAGGGCAACCTGAAGCGCGGAACTTACCGCAATCCAGGTTTCATCAACGTCGACGCCAGCGTCATCAAGAACAATCGCTTCCACATTTTCGATGACGAGATGAATCTGCAGCTGCGGTTCGAATTCTTCAACGTGTTGAATCGCGTCAATCTCATGGGCATCCATGCGGATCTTAATGATGCGCAGTTCGGAAGATCGACCAGCACCTACGCGCCCCGTGTCATCCAACTGGGCGCGCGGCTTGTGTTCTAGTTGCGAAAGGGGACGCAGGGACAGTGTTTTCGGGCTATCCCTCCGAGCTCCAAATGGCATAACCTTGAGCCTGTGCGAATGCGGTTTCGAATCGCGATCTTTCTGGTCTCCGTCTCTCCTTGGCTTGTTCGCGCAGAAAACAATTCTCCCGCCTGGCAGGCGCAGCACGTCCTGGAGCAGGTAGAGGCCAGCCTTGCGAAAAACCCGAATAATCCTAGGCTCTTGACCATTCGCGGAGCTGCGCTTCAGGCTCTCGGTCGCGATCATGAAGCTCTGGGCAGTTTCACGCGCGCGCTGGCGATTTCTCCCAAGTTTAAGGCGGCGCTGGAAGGCGCAGCCCAGAGCGGATATCGGACCCGGAATCCGAAAACAATTGTTTACCTGACTCGTATTCTTCAACAGGAGCCCGGTAATTCGACGGCCCACGCCATGGCGGGAGAACTGGCCTTTGAGCGGGCCGATTGCACTGAGGCGAATCGCCACTTTGCCGCGGCCGGGAGCGACGTGACCCACAATGCGGGAGCACTCCAGCATTGGGGCCGCTGTCTGTTGGTCGCCAATGACGTACACAATGCCTCGCTGCGTTTGCAAACCGCGACGACGATGGCCCCCGAGGATCAGGGCATCCTTTTTGATTACGCGCTCGCGCTCTTTATGGATAGTCGATACGATTCGGCGCTTGATGCCCTGAAGACACTGCCCGAGAATGGTCGAACATTGAACCTCAAAGCCAATATCTATGCGGCTCAGAATAAATTCTCGGAGGCGATCGCAAGATTCAGGCAAGCATTAGAAATGGCGCCGAAGGACGAGCAGAATTACATAGACCTGGCTTCCCTTTGCCTGGAGTATCAGTCCTTTGACGTGGCCCGCGAAGTCGTGAACGCCGGCATTGCCAATCTTCCCGACTCGGCTGCTTTGCTTACCCTTCGGGGCGCCATCGCGGCGCAGACTGCCGACGTGGAACAATCGGCTGCCGACTTCGAACGCGCTCAGCGCTTGCAACCTTCTTCAACCTATGGAGATGTCGCGTTGTCTCTGCTTCTGCGACAACAGGATCGGCTTGAAGAAGCAATCCATCTGATCCGCAAGCAACGTGCCAGCAGTCCCCAAGACTCGAAGCTCAACTTCTTGTTGGCAGATTTGTTGTTGCAGCGTGCCTCTCCGTCGGCCAATACAATAGGCGAAGCAGAACGGCTGCTCCGGGCAGCCATCCGCCTGAATCCAAAGTTTGCTCGGGCCCACGCTGCGCTCGGCAAGTTGCTATTAAGAAACGGTCAGGCCACAGAGGCTGCAGTGGAGCTCGGACGTGCTTTAAAGGAAGATCCGAATGACCGAGTCGCCCTCAATCAATACATACTGGCGCTGAAGCAATTGGGCAAGACCCAGGAGGCCAACGCCGCAGCTCAGCATCTTCGGGACGTTCTCGCGGAAGATCGTGCCGCCGAGCTTCGCAAGAATCGAGTTCGATTTGTTCTAAACTCGGACGCTCGCCCATGATGCTTTCCCGACGCCAGGCTATTGCTCTTCTGGCCGGTGCTTTTTCCGTTCCCTGGTCCTTCGGGCAGGGGGTTGCAACGCGTACCGTCAGGGCCGCTCCCCGGGGGAAGCCTTCCGGGATCCCCTTCCCCGCACGCTTTACAGACGTTGCAGGGAGTGCGGGTCTGGTGCATCCCACAATCTACGGCCCGGTCGACCATAAGGACTACATCATTGAAACCGTGGGATGCGGTTGCGCGTTCATCGACTACGACAACGATGGCTGGATGGATCTTCTCGTACTAAGTGGTTCTCGTGTTGAGAAAGTGCCCCAAGGAACCAGCAGCCGCCTCTACAAAAATAATCACGATGGCACCTTCACGGATGTCACCGAGAAAGCTGGTTTGCTGAGGCCTTCCTGGGCCTCGGCAGTGACGGTCGGCGATTTCGACAATGACGGATTCGATGATCTATTCATCTCCGGATATGGTCAGAACACACTGTACAAAAACAACGGAGACGGCACCTTTACGGATATAACCGGGCAAGCCGGGCTGCTGAACACAAAGCCTCGATGGGGTGCGGGATGTTCGTGGGTTGACTACGATCGCGATGGATACCTGGATCTATTCGTATCCAACTATCTCGAATTCGATTTCGAGAACGCAAAGAAGCCGGGGCAGGACAGCAACTGCCGATGGAAAGATGTCCCGGTAAATTGCGGTCCACGCGGGCTTCCCTTTGGCACTCACTCTTTGTACAAGAACCGCCGCAACGGCACATTTACCGATGTTTCGAAAGAGTCCGGAATCTCCCGCGTCGCCCCGGGATATGGCATGACTGTAGTGGCCGCTGATTTCGACAACGACGGCTGGCCCGACATCTATGTCGCTTGTGATTCCACACCCAGCCTGTTATTTCGCAATAAGCACGATGGCACTTTCGAAGAGACAGCGCTGCTTTCCGGAGCCGCATTGAGCGCCGATGGGCTCGAACAGGCCGGAATGGGCGTCGGGATTGGAGACGTCACGCTCAAGGGAAGGTTAGATATTTTCAAAACCCATTTTGCCGACGATACCAACGTGCTTTACTTAAACGATGGCCAGGGCAACTTTCGCGATGCGACCATCGAGTCCGGCCTCGCCGTGGAAAATCGCTTCGTCGGCTGGGGAGCCGGAATTGTCGATTTAGACAACGACGGAAATCCGGATTTATTTTTCGTGACTGGCAATGTTTATCCGGAAGTCGAGGCTAGGGTTCCGAGCTATCCGTTCAAAACCCCCCGCGTCATTTTCCGCAATTTAGGCGGAGGTCACTTCGAAGAACTGCTGGATCAAGCCGGACCAGCGATCGCGGAACCACATGCAAGTCGAGGCTGCGCATTCGGGGATTTCGACAACGACGGAGACCTCGACATTCTGATCGTCAACCTAAACGAGCCGCCTTCCCTGCTGCGCAACGATTTGAAGACTGAGAATCACTGGCTGAAGGTCAAACTGGTGGGCACTTGTTCGAACCGGAGTGCAATCGGTACGAGAGTCGTTTGCAAATACGGCAACCAGCAACAAGCTCAGGAGCTGGTAGGCCAGTCCAGCTTCTACTCATCCAACGATCCGCGGCTGCACTTCGGGCTGGGCAAAGCCCTGAGCGCCGATCTGGAGATTCGCTGGCCCAACGGATCGAGGCAAACGATCAAGAACGCAAAAGTCGACCAAATCCTTACCCTGCGCGAACCGCAGGAATCGAAACCCGTCGGCGCTTGAGCGCGAAACAATTGGCGGAAGACATTCTTCAGGAACTTTAGCGTAACGGATAATAATTTCTATCATCAATCGCTGGTATGATGGGGCCATAATGATGGCAAAGACCCAGATCACACTTGAAACTGAGATGCAGCGCCGTGCGCGCCAACGCGCCCATGATCTCGGGGTGTCTCTCGCAGAATATTTCCGCCGTCTAGTCGCACGTGATCTTGCTCGTCCTGAAACGGCAGCTCACGTAGACCGCGTTTTCGACCTCGGCAGCTCCGGCGGCTCAGATATTGCGAGCCATCTGCCGGCCACGTGGATTTACTTCATATCAATTAGACCCCACTATGCCGCTTTGAGTCGGCTCACGGCGCTATCTCCTTCAGAGCCGTGAGCTCTTCGGACATGACGGACGCGTGTTCCTGGGTGTAGACATTTATCGGTAAGGTCAAGAAACCTGGGCGGTTAGTCTAGTAGTTGGCCATACTAAAAATACGGACGCAAGTCGTCATGTGCCACAGCACTTCTTGTATTTCTTGCCACTCCCGCAAGGGCAAGCTTCGTTCCTGCCCGTCTTCGGCGTTGCCCTCCTGATGTGGGAGGAGGCGGCTGGATTCAGTTTGGAGTTTGGCGCGGCACGGGCTGCGCTCGTCGCTCGTTCCTCTCGAAAGCACGCCCACCTTCCCATCTCGGCCACGGGTCCTCAACCAGCCGTCGATGGGGATTGTCTACGAGTCTCGCCAAAATGCGATCCTTGCCCATCGCCAAGTCCCGTTTGACAACACCAAAGCCAATGTAGCCGGGGTCAACCAGGCCGTCCTCGTAAGCCTGCTTGATATCGTCGAGCAGCTCTTCGGGGTAAAGATCGGAGCTATAGCAGACCAGCGAGTCCCAGACGTGACCACTTCCGCACCAACTTGTCGCGAAACAGGCAGGCGAAGTAGCTCACTATCTCATCATGGGTCTTGTGTCCGGCGGCCACCAGTGTCACAAGACCGCTCAGGGCGGCGCCCCGAACCCATTCATCAGTGGCCTCATTCTCGATTAAAGACTGAATGCCTGGCAACTCGCCGCCACATAGCGACGCCATTACCCGGCCGAGGTCTTCCGTGATGAAGTCGCCGCAGAGAGAGTACAGGAGGTCGCCCGGAAGCGACGCAAGGTGCACCACAAGCGAATAGGCGCGCGTTTCGCGGAACTGCGCCAGCAAGAACATTGCGTACAAATGGGCCATGTAGTCACCCTCGGCGTCGAGTTGCGCTTCCCGGTCCACGGTGTCTTCGAGGATGCGCAGAAGCTCTGGTGTGATCTCTTCCCGGTGCGCCAGGGCCCCTTCGACTGCTGCTCGTGCAAACTTTCCGGTAAATCTTTCAAATTGATGCAGCACTTCAGCGGTTTCCATTTTCGTGCACCCACCTATTCTCCCCTCTATTTTCCTACCATGGCGCCCGCCGTATGCCAAAATGTCCTCAGCCGATGACAGCGAAACACAGATGGGCGTTCAGGTCCCGCCTTCGTGCCAGGGCATTCGGATGGAAGGGATCTCATCTCGCCTGCCAGCGCTTGAAGGAAGCCTGCAAGGAGATAAAGAGCGTCGCCAGAACAGATCCAGTGATTGCCGGTGACGGTGTCGTGAGCTTGATAGAGAGGGTCTGGCCGGCTTTCCAGGATATCGATACTTCATCCGGCGCTCTGGGCGGCGCGGTCCACTGGGCACAGGACGAATTGCTCCCGATCGTCATCGAGGCCCCGGCGGACCGAAAGACTCGGGACAAATGGTTGGACCGCCTCTGGAGGGCCATCGAGGATGATGGCGTCGATTACCTTTCCCCGGTTGGAAGCCGATGGGGCGAACTGTGCGGTTCCCGTGAAGTTGCCTCGTACTGGGCGGACCGATTCCTCGGCTTGCTCCGCACGGCCTGGTCCGATCCGCGACCCGGAAACTGTGTCCGCGGAACCAGCGTCTGCCTCTCCAGCCTGCTAGCAGCTGGCCGCCATAAGGAACTCCTTGAGGTGCTGGCGCTTCAGCGATTTCCACTCTGGCATGACCGTAAGTTCGGCGTGCAGGCTCTTCTCGCCGAAAGCCGCGCGGAGGAAGCACTGGCCTACGCGGAAGCTTCCCGCGGCCTCAATCAACCGGATACGGCCGTCGATGCCGCGTGCGAGAAAATCCTGCTGGATCTCGGGCGAGTCGATGAGGCGTATGCGAAGTATGCCTTGACTGCGAATGACTCATCGACTGGCCTCGTGACATTCCGGCGTATAGTCAAGAAATATCCCGGTCACGACCCGAAGAAGATCCTTTTGGACTTGGCCCGATCGAGCGGTGAGCCCGGCCGGTGGTTTGCTGCCGCGAAAGATGCCGGCTTCCTCGATCTCGCCCTGGAATTCGCCAACACGGGCCGCACCGATCCGCGCACGCTCAGCCGCGCATCGCGCGACTTCCTCAAGAACGACGCCAGGTTTTGTCTGGAGGCCGGTCGGCTCGCAATCCGGCGAATTCTCGAGGGCCACGGCTACGAACTGACCGGCATGGACCTCATCGATGCCTACAATCACTTCATGGCTGCGGCACAGGCTCTCGGGATCGCTTCCCAGGCACGCGCCGATCTGCTCACCGTGGCGATGAAACAACCGGGACCGGCCAGCGATATTCTCATCCGCCGGTGCTCGGTGGATCCATAGGCATCGGCGTCGGCAAATACAATACTCACAGACCATCGGAAATGGACAAGCCGAAGCCCCGCGAGACATTGAGCGGCACGCCCGTCGCCAAGAGAGTCGTTGCCAACATGCGGCGGCATGAGCGAGGAAAGGTCGTCATCCGTGGCCCTGCATGTCATTGAATTTCCGTTTTGTTGTGGATTCGATTCCTTCCGCGCTCACCATTCTTTTCAACTTATCGGGTTGGTTTTTTCGACCTGTGCCCCAAAACGTGCCATAAATTTTTCTAAGCGCTCGTTTGCATCACAGGTCCGCTTGCTTGCTTCAGAGCGGCGCCTACGATTTCAAGCTCGGGATGCTGTTACTTGATCGCAGTTTTTACATCCCTATGCCCCATCGTCTTCATCACAGCCGCCAAGTTCCCGGTGCCGCTGAGGACGCGCGTGCCGCAATCGTGTCGCCCGAGACTCCAACCATCGGGCTTACGCTTGAATGTCATTCAATCCTGAGCTTGCGCCGTTATCCTTTCTTCATTCCGTTAATCTCGGCAGCTTCGCCCACCGTGCTTTCTGCGCAGCCGCGATCCGCTTGCGTGCTGCCTTCGACAGGAAGCTCGCCTTCCTGTTACGGCCAGCTCGTGGGGAGTGATCAACCTTGGCGGGAGCGGTGAGGACCCCATCAAACATAGGAACCTGTTTCTCGAGTTCCGATGCAGGGTTCTCGACCGCCCCAAGCGGCTGCGGATTGTGTGAGTCGCCGATCGTGAACCCCAGCCTTTCCAACAATCGGCGGACTTCGCTCAAGGAGTCTTCGCGAATCAAAAACCAATCCGGCGGGATGTGTCCGGCGAGAAGTGGCCGGAAAGTCAGGCTGTGAAGAAGGGCGTTCTTGGCGCGCGGTTCGACGATCTCGAGCAAGTGGGCTGCGCCTAAGCTCACGCCCTGCTGCCGGCCCGTCCAATTGCGGACGGCCACTTCGAGCAAGGCCGGGGGGGCCGCAGTCAGATGCCCGCCGAGCCACCCCAGAATCTGGTCGGCCGTCAGTCCACCCGTTCGCGCGCGTGCGAGGGAGGCTTGCGTAATCTGCCAGCCCGTGGCCGTGCGGTCCGCGATGCGGGCCAGCCTCATTTGTGAGATGCTGTGTGCGCCATGGATCGTCAGGCTGCCAAGCTCATCGGTGGTCCAGGTTCGTTCGGGTTTGCCCTCATGGTCCAGGATTGCCCAGCCCGCAAATGAGGTGACGGCTGTCTTGGCGCTCAGCGAAGGCAGCAGACGTACGTTCGGACTCAATGCCCGGCCCCGAGCCCCGGGTTGCGCGGGCCCCAATGCCAGGGCCGCCTTCTTGCGCAGCACCAGAGACTCACGTCGGCGGGCCCATTCTGACAGCATTTGATCGACATTTGCGGGGAGTTCGGTTTTGCCATGTTCGCTCAAGAAACGGCGAACTTCATCGAGCGTCATCCCGGATTCCAGCGCCGCGTACAGGGATTCGCGGCGAAGCGCGAATGTCCGGACTGGGCCAGTCGCCCTCGACACACCGGCAAAGCGAGCTAATGTACAAATTTGCGAGGCGTCGGCGGATTCGAGATATGCCACTATTTCCAGATTGGGCTGGACCGCAAGAAAACGAGCCTTCCCTGCCTTTGGAACAGGCTCGATTTCCGGCGCTCCGAACACGGCGCGCCCCAATTCTGTGAGGCGAAAGCAGGGGCGGGTTTTGCGGCCGCGAGTCTCTCCGCGCTCGACCAGTCCAAGCGTAACCAGCGTGACCATAACGGCATTGGCGGCCCAGACACCCTCGTCGGCGAGCCAGAAAGCAAGCAGGCGGTTCTCGCCAGCGGGATATTGCTCTTTTTTTCGAGCCATTTCGAATCCCGGATCCCAAGCGTAGGTGCCGGCCCAGAATTCGATCGGAGCCTCCCGCGTTGCCTGCCAGAGGTCCCGTAAGAAGCCCTCCAGGGCGAGCCAGCCGTTCGAGGAGTGCGCGACCCTCGCGAGCGCCCAGACGAGCAATTCACGAGCGCGAGAGAGTTGTTGGGGTTGGATGCGAATGAACTCGTAATCGCTGTCGCGGTCGGGAACGACCCCGATCCCATCCTGCCATAGCGCCATATGCAGCCAAGCGCGCACCCAGTGCCATGCCTGCACCTCCGGAGGCTGTTCGAGGTGTCGTGCGAGTGCTTTGTCTCGGATCCAGGACCCCTGATCCGCAAAATTCATGAGGCCCATGCCATGAAGCAGTTCGTAGAACAACGACTCGGGGTCGCGCGTTGACATCGGATCCTCTGCCTTATCGCCGAGACCCACACTTTTGCGCAGCCAAGCGCGCAACTGCTTGGAGGGCGAATCACCCTTGACGGTGGTCCAAGTGCCTCGCGTGCGCAACGCTGAGGCAACCCGCCACAGGTCGAGCGCCACCTCCGCCGATGAGCGGTGCTCGGCCCGGGCAGGCTCATCGCATGCGCCGGACGGGGTCCAGGCGAGCGGAGCCGCGGGCTCGACCGTCTTCAAAAGGGCGCCGTGAAGCGATAACCGCGGATAACCGTGAGGATGATAATCGGAATAGTAGGAGTCGCCGATGAGCACGAGCTTTCCACGTAGTCCGCCAATCACATCGTCCGCTCGCCATGGGCGGTAAGGGGAATAGAAACGGTCTGAAGCACTCTCTTTGCTCGGGCCCAGGCCACGCGCATGCATCTCAGCCGTCAGCACGCCGCCCGAAACCGTCGGACCGTACCGTGTGAAGAGGGCTAGAACCTCGCGTTCTTTCTCAGAGAAAGCAGTCTGGACGCGGGAGGCGGAATCACCATCGTTCAGGACCTGGGTCAAGGCTGCGATGCATCTGTCTTTGTTGTAGGATCCTGCTTCTTTCCCCAGCCAAAACCGAGCCGCTCGTTTCAATTCATCCGCGCTGAAACGGCCGAGTTCAACGTTTACCTTGAGGGTTGATTGGAGGACGTGGCCGAGCTTCATTCTGAGTCCCCTGTGAGTACCTTGGGAGTGTGACCCGCATCGACGAGCGCCTTCTCTATGTCCTGGGCATGGCCAGGGTCGACCAGGGCAACCGTGTCGGAAAGGCGCGCCAGAAGATAGCGGCGAATCCGGGGATCAGCGGCCAGTTCCGCGAGCAGCGGCGGCTCTGCCACTTCCAGAATGGCCGCGCCGAGATGCAACTCTGGGCCTATGGGTTCGAGCAAGGGCAGTAGAGAATCCAAAATCCCATTCGTCGAGTTCATGAGAATCGGAACGCCCCTTCCTAACGAAAAGATGGATCGGTGTCATTCATTGTGCTGCGTCGCCGGTCGGGAAAGGAAGTTTCGGACAACTCTCGTCGGCCAGCCTCCTTTGGCGCATCTCTTCGATGTCGTGAATTTCATACTGATAGCCCTGCTCGCAGAGGAACAGTTGGCGCTTTAAAGCGAAATCCTGTTCGACGGTGTCCTGCGAGACTAGGGTGTAGAAGTGGGCCTGGTTCTCGCCCGGCTTAGGACGGAGGATGCGGCCGAGCCGTTGGGCCTCCTCCTGACGCGATCCGAACGTCCCGGAGACCTGGATCGCCACCGACGCGTCGGGCAGATCGACCGCGAAGTTGGCAACTTTCGAAACCGCGAGCCGGTGGATCCGACCCGCTTTGAACTCGCTAAACAACTCATCGCGCCGGGCCTGGCGCGTGGTTCCCGTCAACAGCGGGATCCCGATCTCATCAGCCAGTTCGCGCAGCTGCTCGACATACATGCCGATGATCAGGGTTTGTGCCTCCGGGTGATAGGCGAGAATCTGGCGCACGATGTCTTTCTTGAGCGGATTTTCCGAGGCGATGCGGAATCGGTCTCGCGGAGACGCCACGGCATAGTCCATGCGCATCGTTTCCGGCATGGCGACGCGCACCTCGTGGCACCGAGCCGAGGCGATCCAGCCCTGCCGCTCCAGCTCCTTCCATGGCATGTCGACCTTTTTTGGTCCGATCAGCGCGAACACATCATCTTCTCGGCCATCCTCGCGCACCAATGTCGCCGTCAAGCCGAGCCTGCGGCGGGCCTGCAGCCCGGCGGTCACCTGGAAGACGGGCGCCGGCAACAGGTGAACTTCGTCGTAGACAATCAGGCCCCATTCGCGCTCGTCGAACAGCTCAAGGTGCTCGAAGCGGCCGGCCTTGTCCGCGCGCCAGGTGAGGATGTTGTAGGTTGCAATTGTTACCGGTCGAATATCCTTCCGGTGGCCGCTGTATTCGCCGATCGCCTCCTCCGGCACTGTGGTTTTGTCAATAAGCTCGGCGATCCATTGCCGAGCCGCCGTCACACTCGTGGTCAGCACCACGGTGGACGTCTGCAGGAGGGCCATGCAGGCCAGCCCGACGATGGTTTTCCCGGCCCCGCAGGGCAACACGATCACCGCCGAACCGCCGCGCGAGGTCCCGGCGGCGTAGAAAATCTCAGCCGCCTCCCGCTGATAATCCCGGAGGCGGAAGCGCAGCCCCCCTCGCGTTTCCTGGCGCAGGATGATCTCCAGCTGTTCGCCCGCGAGGTAGCCGGCCAGATCCTCAACCGGATATCCGACCTTGATCAGGGCTTGCTTCAACCGGCCTCGCTCACTCGGCTCAACCAAGAACTCCTGCGGCTCGATCCGCCGGCCTAGGAGGGACACCACAGTTTGGTGGCGAACCAGTTCTTCGGCGAGTGCCGGGGATGAAATGCTCAGCACTAGGCCGCGGTGATCCCGCATCAGCTTCAGTCGTCCGTAGCGCGCCGCGTACTCGGCAATTTCGATTTCGACGTGGCGCGGCACATCGTACTTGGAGAGCCCGCGCAGCTTCTCGCGAATCCATTCAGTCGTGACCCCGGCGGCACGCGCGTTCCAGATCGAGAGCGGTGTGATCCGGTAGGTGTGAACATGCTCGGGCGACTTGACCAGCTCGGCGAAACGCGCCAGCGCATCTCGTCCCTCGCTATAGCCAGGACTATCCACCTCAACCAGAACCGTAAGGTCACTCTGCACGATGAGGGGGTTCTCGTAGCGGACGGTGGCAGGCATTCGTTTTCTTCTAACCTAGCCCTGCAATAAGGTGACTCGAAACCCGAGTTCCTTCGAGCGCTGAACAAAGTTGTGTGGATTCGATCCTGGCTTGATAAGGAGGTACCCCTTCGGCGCACCCGCTTCGAGGTACCCCTTCAGGCGGCCGTGCTGCCGAATGGCATCCATAACCTCCGCGTTTTCCGGTTCGACAATCGCGCTGCAGCCGCGAATGCGGATTTCGCCGCCCTCCGGAAGCCTATGCCCCAGCAGGTTGTCAACCGTCGCCGGAAGAGGCCCGGATTCTTCCAATACTTCCCTCAGCTTCCCGGTCGACGATAGCGAAATGGTCTCCGCTAGCTGTCTCTTGTTCAACTGGAATTCAAAGATTCGATCGATGCGCTTGACTTTGCAGTGGCGGAATAATGGCACGAGTTTCTCGGGCGGCAGATCTTGACCGGCGAGCACGCAAAGGTTGGGGAGCACTTTTAGGTCACGGACCGGCACCGGTAATTCCGGCGGTGTCGCGAGCCCCAGGATGATCCGTGCGGTATCGTTTAGGAAGAACCAGTTCCGCTTCTTTTCGCCGATCGTGTGAGCCCAACCGGAATGGTAGAGTGCGGAAAGCAGGGCCGTCTGCCCGGGCTCGTCGAGCCACGACTCCCAGCTTTCGATCGCGTACTCGACTTGCTTGAGGCCCACTTGCCTCGCAAGATCGATCAAGCCCGGACGGGGCAGCCGGCTGAATGCGAGGAAGAGATGACCGGCCTGGTCTCCCCTAATCGCAAGCTCTTCAAACGCAGCGGCAAACAAGGCCACAAGCCCGTCCAGCATCGATTCGATAGCGGCGGCGGGCCGCCGCAGGCGAGGGGGTGTGAACTGCTGGACCAATCTCAGAAAAGCTAGGCGTGCCGTTTCCCGCAAAGGGTCGAGTTGGTGGTTCCAAAACGCGTCGCTGAACTTGCCGGGCTCATATCCGGAGCGTTGCTCGTTGGCCTGTATGATCTCCGCAGTCGCCAGGAACCCACCCGTCGCTTGGAATAGATATTGATCGAAGTTTGCTTCCTTCGAGATCCGGTTCACGTCCGTCATGTTGGGGAAGCCGTCGGCCTTGGCCGCGACCCGGCCGGAAAGGAGCATAGCTGCGACGGCCCTTTGCCAGTATTCGGCGTAGGGATACACAGATTGGCCACGATCTTCGAACAGCCTCTCGAGCGGAGCCGTCGCCTGTCGTTCGACAAAGTCCCTGACCGAGCCGGGCACGGCGAGCCTACGCTTCGAGTTTGCCATCTTCGAGTTCGAGATCACGCGGAAGGGGGGACGCCCATCTCAGATTCACGAAATCCCAACTTATCCCGCCCCGTGCCCCTTCCTGGCACTGCCGGGCATGAAAAAACGCCCACCGTCACCGTGAATCTGCTGGCCGGCAGCAACGTAGCTTGTCTTATTTTCGTGACCGTGGAATCTCCCCGGGGAAGATTCTACGGGATCGATCCAAATTTGCACCAGGATGAATCGGGAAAGCAAGACCAATTTCATGCGAGGAACCTTCTCTTCCCTGCGGCTACCGAAACAGCAAGACGTGAGAGAACGGTGCCGCATGGTTGGCCCACCCGGGGGGGGCGCTTTGGCGACGACAAGAGGCCCCACAAACTGACTTGGAGGTACGCAAGTGGCGCGATCCCGTGGGGTGCTTTTCCTCTGCCTCGCGAGGCAGAAACCCCTGCCCCACGAAGAGGAGGTCCCCCTAAGGATAAGGAAGCTTGTAATCAGGGCCGAAATTTCGACCCTTCGAGCCCTGATCGCTTCGCCGCCTTCCGTTAATTCCTGTCAGGTCGTACAACCAGGCCAGCACACAATCTGGCCGAGTTTCGCAAGGTCCTCCGTGGCCGATGTCGGGCCCACTTCTTTGACATATCTCGGAAGTTATCCATCACCATCACGACGTCTCACGAGACGCGATTAATGAAGATAAGAATCCGATGGAGGACTGCAAGATGAGGCAATCAATTCGGGCCTTTGATTTCATAAAGTCGTCGGCCTCATCTGACCTGAGTACACTTGGTAGCGCTAACGACCAAGGGCTCGGGAGAAAGGAGGCCGAACATGTTGATTATAGGTTGCGATTATCACCCGAGCATAC
>Ga0209154_1000325_pt1 | contig 33784 bp, 27 predicted proteins | sample GraSoiAngelo_121_FD_185878 | JGI IMG/M metagenome (GOLD analysis project Ga0209154, IMG submission 185878) | Grasslands soil microbial communities from the Angelo Coastal Reserve, California, USA - 14_0919_12_20cm (SPAdes) (version 2) | ecosystem: Environmental > Terrestrial > Soil > Grasslands ... | reverse complement strand
CGCTACCAGGAGCCTGGTTCCAGACAAAACCTCCCGCACCAGCAGCAGTACCCAGGTGGTACGCTAGACCACCAGCAGGTGGATTGCTGCAGTTAGAGAAGGTCTCTGGAAACGCAGAGTCCCAGTTACACGGATTGACAGGCTGTAATCCGCCGATATTGTCGGACGGGTTAGGCGAGTCGAGCGCTACAGCTAGGCCTGATAGTGAAGGCTCGCCAGAAGCGAACTTTGCAGTATCAATCATATGCGCTATTCCTTGTCGGATCTGAAGACCACAGGTCGAGTTGCCGAAGCTGAAGCTACAGCCCCAGAAGTTGTTTGCGAGATTGAACTGGATTTCAGAATAGCCAGCCTCGCTCAAAGTGGACATTAGGGTAAAGTTGCGGCTGGTGGCAAACGTTGCAGCCAAATTAGGCGGTAGCGGCGAGTCTACTAGGTCAATGGATGGCGAGGAAGACATCAAGTTGGTAAATTCAGAGGAGTCGTCTGTGAAGATAACCGCCGTTTCTGCATCCATTGCTGGACCAGCAGGTGTCCAGTAGTGTGAACAGTAAGATCCATTGCAGAAATCACAGGGCGAAAGGGGGGAGCCGCAATCTCCATAGGCATGAGCAAGCGATAGGTTTGGAAGCCGAAAGTTACCAGACATCGGACCTGGCAAGCTTGCCAGAGAAAAAACAACTAGGAAAAACACTAACAGTTTTAGTGTCAGAACTGTTCTACTCCTTAAGCCATAACATTTTCGAGAAGCTTCTAGTCATCAAGAACCATTTCTCCGTGATGAGGGTAGAAGTTGTTCGAAAACTCGTCTTGTAGGCTGACCCTCTCTCATGACTGGGACCTTTAACAGTCATATCCTCCGGTTGGATAGGGCGTGCTGCACCCGGCAACACTAGCCGGGTTGAGTATTATCGTGTTCTCGTAGAGCACCGGATTCAAGGGTATGATGCCCGTAGGTGGGCCAGTCAGCCAGTTGTACGGCGCGACCCAGTTGTTTCCCACGAACCGGTTGACGATTGCAACCTGTGCGAGACCAACCGATACTGGTCCACCGTTAGCGCCGATGCCTTGCTGGAAGTGAGCGCAGGGCCCAGTTGATGCTACTGGAGCACCGAAGCAGCTGGCGACCACGCTGAAGTTCAAAAAGTCGTGGGTACCATCACCAGTATCCTGCGACCAGAGATAGAGAGCAAGGCTGCCGTTGCTACGGAAGTAGGACCCGCTAATACTAGAAGCGGGAGGGAGCCCTTTCCCAAACCTGGTCAGAGTATAGCTTCCTCCGACGGGCGGATTCTCAGTGCCAGAGGAGGAGCAGCTTGTGCTGCTACCAGAGCTTGTTACTGTACCGCATTCCCACGGGCCTGATCCGACCAGGGTATGGTTTGCGATTGGATCGTAGGCGGCTCCAATCTGGGCCGTGTTGACGTTCATGAGAGTTGTTGGGAAAGTGCAGTTGAGAGCGCAACTAGTAGTAGTCGGGTTTGCACTATTGATAGTGTACTGGGCGGGATAGCACGGGGCATTGGTCGTAGCGCACGACATGATTGCATTATTCCATGCTGAAGACCCGGCGTTCGTCCAGTAGGCTCCAGGAAGAATGGGGACGGTTGTGAGAGAGAGGAGCGTGAAGGGTCCGAATGCGCCTAGGTTGATGTCGAGCTGGCTGGGACTGAGAATGGTTACACCGGTCATTGGAGTAGCACCGCCTCCCGCAAAAGCGCCTGTACCTTTCAGGGCTAGATAGCTGAAAGCCACATCGAACGATGTGACCTTCCTACCGTCCTGGAAGAACATGTCGCTTCTGAGAGTGAAACGGAACGTCTGCGATGTACCAGCTGGTGGAGTGTAGGTCAAGCCGCTGTTTGGAAGCTGATTGACGCTCAAAGCCATCCAGTAGATCAGCTGACCACCCGATGTTGGGTTGGTTACCGCTAGACTGTCGTAGATGTTTCCGACAATGTACGCATCCCATTGACTGTTGACGACGAATGGACTGACCGAACTTGTGGTCTGTTTGAAGCCCTGGCGAAGCGTTCCCGGGAGGGCTGGAGTTGGATTCCAAGCATTAAGCCACGTGAAGTAGTTGGGTAGACCCGAGCCAGCATTGTTGTCAGCGCGAATCCAGCCATTGTTGAGGTAGCCGAACTGGGAGTTTTGTTCGAAGATTGGTATCGTGTATGCGTGGGCGCCGAATCTTTCTTCGGCCTGTTCACCGAAGTTGATGGCTGACGAGATAGATGAGGCTGACTCGATCGAGTTGGTCAGACTATCATAGACGGGATCACAGAGATACATGTAGTCCGGGGCATTCGCAGTCGGAACTGCCGAAGAGGAGCATGGCCCGTTAGGAGGCTGAATACTAGGAACGCCTGATACGAATCTGCTGTTGTACTGGAAATAGAGAGAATGGTCGAAGGGCGTTGGCCCGACAGGACTCTGATAAGCAGCCATATACATTCCCCAGCTGGGATTGACGCCGGTTGTTGAGGTAAAGACACCCGGAAACTGAGTGCAGAGTCCGCACGCACGAGTCAAGTATCCACATGGCACCGTGTTGGAGCCCGTGAACATGTAGCAGATCTGACCAGCAACACTATTGCCCAAGTCGAGCCGCGCAACATTGCCTTGTTCACGGAAGAAGTTGACTGGGTTGGACAGAGCAGCTGAGCTAATACCTGAGAGCCGAGAGTCTGTTGACGAAATGCAGCTTACAGTGCCAGTTCCACCGTCACAGCCAGTAGCAAGACCCGCAGCAACAAAGTGGGCAGCAGCCGCGTCCAGGTCAGCGCTACCGGGAGCCTGGTTCCAGACAAAACCTCCAGCACCGGCAGCAGTACCCAAGTGGTACGCTAGACCACCAGCGGGCGGAGTGCTACAGTTCGAGTAGTTCTCTGGAAACATAGAATCCCAGGTGCACGGGTTGACGGCAGGAAGCCCACCGACATTGTCTGACGGGTTCGGCGAGTCAAGCGCTACAGCTTGGCCAGCTATGCTCGGCTCGCCAGCAGCGAACTTTGCAGTATCGATCATGTGAGCGATCCCCTGGCGTATGTTGATTCCACATGTGGAGTTACCGAAGTTCATACTGCAGCCCCAGAAGTTGGCGGCGAGCATGAACTGGATCTCGTAATAGCCGGCTTCAGATATGCTCGAGGTGATCTGGAAGTTGGGGCTGGCGGTGAACGTGGATACCAGGTTGGGGGTTAGAGGCCAGTCGGTGAAGTCGATGTTCGGAGTGGCTGACTGTATGTTGGTGAACTCGCTGGCCTCATCAGTGAAGATCGTGGCCTGGAAAGTATCCTCGGAGGCGCCTCCGGGCACCCAGTACCCGTTACAGTAGCTGCCGATCATGACGTCGCAGTGACCGCATTCTACGGCTACGCAGAGCGGCACTATGGCATGGGCCGGTTGAATGGAGGGAAGGTGGAAGTTGCTGGACATTGGACCTGAAAGGCTTGCCAATGAAAACGCAACCAGGAAGACGGTTAAGAGTTTGAGAAACGGCAACATTCTAGTCATCAAGAATCATTGCTCCATGATAATCTTGGAAGTTGTTCGAAAAATTGTCTCGTAAGTTCATCTCCAGTAACACTAATTTCAGCAGTCATATCCTCCGCTCGGAAATGGTGATGTGCAGCCTACCGTGCTCGCTGGGTTCAGAGTGTATCCTCCCTCATGGATGACTGGAGCAAACGGGATTATTCCTGCTGGCGGTGACGACTGCCAGTTGAACGGCGCAACCCAGTTCAAGCCCACGAAACGGTTGACGATGGAAACCTGGGCGAGACCGACCGGGATAGGCCCACCGTTCGCTCCAATACCCTGCTGGAAGTGAGCACATGGCTGCGATGAGGTTACGGGGGCTCCGAAACACCCAGCGACAACGCTGAAGTTGAGAAAATCATGAATTCCGTCCCCAGTGTCCTGTGACCATGTCCAGAGCGCCAAGTTACCCGCGCTACGGAAGTAAATACTGCTGATACTCGATGCAGGGGCCAAGCCGCTTCCAAAACGCGATAGAACGTAGCCTCCTCCGACCGGAGGATTCATGGTCCCAGACGAAGAACAGCTTCCACTACCAGCGCTGGTCACCGTACCGCACGTAAAGGCTCCAGAGCCGACCAAAGTATGAGCTGTGATCGGATCGTAGGAGCCTCCGGTACTGGCAACGTTGACGTTCATCGTGCTTGCAGGGAAGATGCATGTCAATGCGCAACCCACAGGGCCGGCTCGTGTGGTGAGCGCGTATTGTGCAGGATAGCATGCGGCTCCCACGGACGTACAGGTGCTAATCTCTGCGTCCCAGCTTGATGCTCCCGCATTTGTCCAGTAGCGTCCCGGCATGATGGTTGGCGTTGTGAGATAGTTGAGGGTGAATGGTCCAACACCATTTACATTGATGTCAAACTGGCTTGGACCCAGAATCGTGATCCCAGTCATAGGCGCTAGATCCGCACCCTGAAACGCTCCAGTCGCCAAAAGTGAAAGATACGAGAATGCGACATCGAACGAGGTCACTTTTCTACCGTCCTGGAAGAACATGTCGGACCTGAGCGTAAACCGGAAGCTCGAAACTGTTCCCGGAGGTGGAACATAGGTTAGTCCATTCAACGGAATCGCATTCTCGGTTGCCATCCAATCGATAAGCAGCCCAGTCGAGAGAGGGTTTGGAACCATCAGACTGTCATAGATGTTCCGGACAATGTAGAAATCGTGAGCCGTCTCTGCAATGTACGGGCTCACACTCTTTGTCGTTTCAGAGAAACCCTGTCGGACAGTGCCCGCAACAGCAGGGTTAGGGCTATAGGCGTCTAGCCACGTGAAAAAGTTCGGAATACCAACGCCATCCCCATTGATCACATTCTGCCAGTTGCTAAGATACCCGAACTGATCACTCGTTCGGTCAAAGACTGGAATACTGAAGGCGCCTTTTCCATAGAGGTTCTCTGCCTGGACGCCTGCGCCGACAGCTGATAATCCACCGCCAGCACAGGTTCCGGTCGAGTTGTTGCTGTTAGACCCGACCACTGGATCACCTGTAACGGTCAGACAGATCGCGAATTCCATCTGGCTGCTGATGCTGTCATAGGCCGGGCTGCAGAGAAACATGTAGTTGGCCGCGTTCGAGCTTGGCGTTGCCGCGGCCGAGCAGGGACCGTTCGGCGCTAAGATTGTAGGAATCCCATCAACAAGTCTGCTGTTATAGGTGAAGTAGAGGCTGGAATCAAAGGGATAAACATGAGAAAAAGCGCCTGTATACATTCCCCAGCTAAGATCCACTCCCGTGGTACATGTGGTAAGACCAGGACCGCAGCAACCCGTACAATAGCCCCGGAATGCCGTAGCGGGTCCGCGAGTAACAGTCAGATACGTACAAGGAGTAGTGTAAGACCCGGAAAACAGATAGCATATCTGCTGCGATAAACCATTTCCAAGGTCAAGCCTAGCTGTGTCGTCGTTTCTGATGAAGAAGTTGATTGGATTAGAAGCGGCTGATGAGCTGATTCCGGTCAAGATGGATGTCGTTGAGTTGAATCCTGTGGCTACTCCAGCGTTGACAAAGTGCTGCGCGGCTGCGTTGAGATCGAGACTGCCAGGTGCATACAGCCATGGAACTCCATTTGCCCCTGTGGCACTAGCGATGTGATAGGCGGTTCCCCCTGGAGATCCGACTATGCATGAAGAACTTGATTCTGGAAATGACGCGTCCCAGCCACATGGGTTAGGCGTTGGGAGCCCTCCATTGTTAGGCGGGACAGGGTTGTCGATCGCGGTTGCCTGTCCTTGTAATGTGGGATCATTCGCAACGAACTCGGCCCTGTCAATCATGTGGGCTATTCCCTGCCGTATGCCTATTCCGCAGGTCGAATTCCCGAAATTCATACTGCAACCCCAGAAATTGGCGGCGAGCAAGAACTGGATGTCGTAGTAGGCATGCTCGGAGATAGCAGAGGTAACGTAAACGTTGGGGCTTTGATCGAAAGGCTGAATCAGAGATGGCTGCAATGGTGTATCGGTAAGATCAATGCTTGGAGTAGGCGACTGTATATTGGTGAACTCCGCTGTTGAGTCTGTGAAGACCTGAACAATCTCAGTGTCCATCGCGGAACCTGCGGGCATCCAGTAGTTGGAACAGGAGAACACGTTTACTGGACATGGGGCGTTTAGCGCGTGGCCGAGCTGAACTGATGGAAAGTGAAGCCCGGCCGATAGCGAGCCTGGCAGGCTGGCCAGGGAAAACGCGACGCTGAAAATAACTAATAGTTTGAGAATTGTGAAGAAACCTCTACTCGTTCCTCCGATGTTATGCAGGTTTGTGCAGCCGCGAGCCGGGCTATTCCTCTCTGTCTCATAGCAGAAAACTGTTGAGTTGCAAAACTATCTGTACTGAGTCGTCGATTAGATAGTGACGTCTTCATTTCTAGCAGTCATATCCTCCAGCTGGAAAGGGCGATGAGCATCCTGCTACGCTGGCCGGGTTCAGTGTTACAGTATTCTCGTATAGCACTGCATTCAACGGAATGATGCCGAAGGGCGGGCTCGTATGCCAGTCGAAGGGGGCGATCCAGTTGACGCCGATGACCCGGTTTACAATTGATATCTGTTGTAGCCCGATGGGGCAGAGGCTGGTCGAGGTGCCGCCGCAGCCGCCGATGCCGCTCATCCAGTGGCTACAGTTCGGCGAGGTGGTTCCGAAACACGCGGATAGGATACTGAAATTGAGAAACATTTGAGTAAAGCTACCCGGCTCAGACCAGATCCAGAGTGCCAGGTTCCCGTTGCTCCGGAAGTAGTCTCCGCTTATGCTCGAGGCAGGGGCTAGACCCTTCCCGAAACGGGTCAGAGTATAACTTCCTCCTACCGGAGGATTCTCGGCCCCAGAGGAGGAGCAACTAGTACTGCTGCCCGAGCTTGTTACTGGGCCACATTCCCAGGGTCCCGAGCCGACAAGGCTGTGATTGACGATCGGATCATAGGACGCGCTCGTCTGTGCAACGTTGACGTTCATGTTTGTCGCTGGGAAGGTGCAGATGAGAGCACAATTTGTTGTGGTCGAAGGTGAGCCAATAGTGTACTGGGCGGGATAACAGGCAGCGTTAGTCACGGTACACGCACTGATTGCGCTGAGCCAAGAAGAGGATCCAGCGTTGGTCCAGTATGCACCAGGCAGGATGGGAAGGTTGGTCAAAGAGGACAGCGTAAAAGGTCCCACATTACTCACACCAATGTCGAACTGGGTGGGACCCAGAATGGTCACACCGGTCATTGGAGCAGCGCCCCCACTCACGAAAGCGCCTGTGCCCTTCAGGGCTAGATAGCTGAAAGTCACGTCAAACGACGTCACTTTCCTGCCGTCTTGGAAGAACATGTCGCTTCGCAGAGTAACACGGAATGATTGTGTGGTACCGGCCGGCGGAGTGTAGGTTAGTCCGCTATTCGATAGTTGTTGAATGCTTATCGCACTCCAGTAGAGGAACTGTCCGCCAGAGAGCGGGTTGGTTACTGTCAGAGGATCGTAGATGCTGGAGACAATGTATTGGTTCCACGGATTGTCAACGATGAAGGGACTGACAGAGGTCGTGGATTGCTCGAATCCTTGGCGAATAGTGCCTGGCTGGACCGGGTTTGGATTCCATGCGTTGAGCCATGTGAAATAGTTGGGCAGACCCGTGCCGACATTGTTGATGACCCTGGTCCAGCCATTGTTGAGATAGCCGAACTGAACATTCAGCTCGAATACGGGTATCGTGTACGCGTGGGCTCCGAATCGGCCCTCAGCTTGCTGACCAAGACTGAGCGCCGAAGAGAGAGATGAGGCAGACTCCATCTGATTCGTGAGACTATCGTAGACCGGGTCGCAGAGGTACATGTAGTCAGCAGCATTCGCCGTCGGAACAGAAGCGGAAGAGCATAGACCGTTTGGAGACTTGATCGATGTAATCCCTGAGACGAACTGGCTGTTGTACTGGAAGTAGAGTGAATGGTCGAATGGAGAAGGGCCACTAGGACTCTGATACGATGCAATGTACATTCCCCAAGTTTGGCTGATTGTGGTGGTGGAAGTGTCGAAGCCTACGAAGTAGGTCGGTGGCGCACCGACGTGACTGACTAGATAGCCGCAGGACGAAGTATAGGAACCAGTGAAGAGATAGCAGATCTGCGCTGATAACCCGTTGTGCAAATTTAGCTGTGCGGTAGTTTGCCCGAGCCAATTCAAGAACGATACCGGATTGGACAAGGCGGCGGAAGCAATGCCTGTAAGGACTGAGGTAGTCTGGTTGAAACCTGTAGCCACGCCGGCGTTAACAAAGTGCTGTGCAGCAATGTTCAGATCAAGACTACCACGCGCCTGAAGCCAGGAAAACCCGTCAGCTCCCGTGGCGTTGGCCAAGTGGTAGGCCGTTCCACCGGGCGCTCCGACGATACAGTTTCTCCCACCTTCGGGAAACGTGGCGTCCCAGGCACACGGGTTAGCTGTAGAGAGCCCGCCAACATTGTTTGACGGCACTGGATCATCGAGGGCTATTGCTTGACCTGCAATGCTAGGCTCGTTGGCGGCAAACTTTGCGGTGTCGATCATGTGGGCTATACCCTGGCGGATCTGGACGCCGCATGTCGAATTGCCGAAGTTCATACTGCAGCCCCAGAAATTTGCAGCAAGCATGAACTGGACCTCATAGTAGCCTGCTTCGCTTATCGTCGAAGTGATCTGGAAGTTGCTGCTGGTTGTGAACGGACCGGTTAGATCAGGGGTTAGTGGGGAGTCTGTGAAGTCGATGTTCGGCGCGGCTGACTGTATGTTGGTGAACTCGCTTGCCTCGTCAGTGAAGATCGTGGCCTGGAAAGTGTCCTCGGCAGCCCCTGCAGGTACCCAGTAGTCGGAGCAACCCGGGCTGAGCGAAACGTGGCAGGGCGTCTGAGTGATGGCATGGGCTGGTTGGATTGAAGGGAGTTGGAAGTGGCTGGACATTGAGCCCGTAACACTTGCCAATGAAAACGCAACTAGGAATACGGTTAGAAGTTTGAGCAACGGAACTGTTCTATCCATCAAGAACCATAGCTCCGTGATTACGGTAGAAGTTGTTCGAAAATTTGCCTTGTAAGCTTATCCCCTGAAGGGTCAGTTGTGCTATCTTGCGTTCACAATGCAGGTCATCTACACAAGAATTCTCATGCTGCCATATGGAAAATACCAATCACGCCCAAGAAACGGCTCATTCAACGAGCGGCCACGCAAAGAAGGAACTCTTCCACAGCATCAGACACCACGGTGGACAACCCGTCTCAGATTCAACCCCGGCGAAAGCTACGCTCTGATCAACAAACCACACCAGCATCCTCCCTCGCACATGTCGAGCCGGCTACCCGACAAGGAGCCCTCACTGTTACCATCCACGGTTACCAAACCCGTTACCAGCCCAGAAAGTCGAAAGCAGTTGATGCTCGTGACCCAAAGCGGCTCTTTGAGAAACGTCGGCATTGGAATTTCGCCTCAGAACACGTCGAATAATAAGAGTCTCTGGACTCGAAGGAGTCACAATCTCACCTGGAGCTATTGGCTACCTCATGATCGTCACAATGTCCTTGTCCACTGGGACGTGGTCCAGTCCGACCCTCTGTCCAGCATACTTTACACTGACACCTGAGACGAGAGCGTATTTTGCTCCCTCGCTGAACCTTGGATGAATCTTCTTGCAGACGTCTCTGAGAGTTGACCCACTAGGGAGAATCAGCGGCTTCTCAAAATCTGGTTCTCCGTCGGGACGCTTGAGGTAAATCCGGATGAAATCGAGGGTCTCCCAGATCCGCTCAGTAAGGAGGTCCATGTTCAAGCCCTTCTCTGCGGATATTGGCACAAAATTGCTGCCGATTTGTTTCTTCGCGGCGGCCAGGTACTGCTCGTTAACCAAGTCCACCTTGTTCAGGACGACGAGAGCGCGAGCGTATACTCTGTTCCCAGTTAGGACGTCGATCAGCTGATCGTCAGTGATGTCGTCTCGCATCAGAATGCCGCCATTACTGACCCCGTACTCCTGAACTATTCCCTTGACAGTTGCTGGAGTGAGCTTGGTAAGTTTGACGCTCGTGGTCAGCGCAAGGCCACCCTTGTTGCTCCTAGTGATGACCACGTCAGGGGGCTTCTGGTTGATCCTTATGCCCATCTCATGAAGCTCATGCTTCAACAGCTCTACCTGACCCGGCTGAAACACGTCCAAGACCAACAGGACCAGGTCCGCGTTTCGCGCCACCGACAGAACTCTTCTCCCTCTGCCACGTCCAGAAGAAGCACCACTAATGATTCCCGGCAAGTCCAGAATCTGAATATCAGCACCATTGTACCGGAGTATTCCAGGGACCACCGTCAGAGTCGTGAAAGCATAGGCTGCCACCTTCGACCTGGCGTTCGTCAGTCGATTCAGAATCGTCGACTTGCCCACGCTGGGAAGACCAATCAGAACTATCGTCGCGTCGCCTCCCTTCTTGATCTCGAAAGCAGGTCCACCCCCTTTGGAAGTGGAGCTCTCGAGCTCAGCTCGTAGCCGGGCGAGTTTGGCTTTGAGGAGACCGATGTGATGCTCTGTGTGTTTATTGATCTGAGTCTTCTTCATCTCCTCCTCGATCTGCTTAATCTTCTCAGGAAGACCCACCGCTAATCGCCTCTGTCAGTCTTGACGGGGTCAGTGGGGACATTGTGAACCTTGCTCTAGCTAAGCCACCACGCGCGATAGGCTCAATTAGAACCATGACCACTTCCATTAGGCCTTGCCAGAACGACCCAAGAAGAGAAAATTGTGGGATGTTGATCCCTCACTCTTTCAGCGGGGCCCAAATGCTACATTCTTTGAACGACGAGTTGTTCCGCCCTTACGACAGATAGCAAAGTTTGGGCTATTTGCCCTCGCCATTGTCTATCCCATCTTCCTAGTCTACATCGGTCTGGCTTTTGGAGGTCTGGTTTTCTGGAGCTTCTTCACAGGATCCATTGGGCTCATTGGTGTCATGATAACAAAACTTGGCTATGCGTCAAATTTTAGACATTGGGACGTTAGCCTCAAGAGGACTATGAGCGTCTTCCTAGGTTTTCTCGTTGCAATCAGCTTCTACGCTGGGATAATCTATCTCAAGACATTGCTCATCCCAGTTGCGTTCGGACTATTTGGTCTCGGGCTGCTCGTTGTCCTCAGACGAACAAGGCAGTAGACGTACCACATTAGATGGAAGGTCTCGACCAAATCAAAATAGCCGACTATGCAGCAGCGAACTGTTCTTTCATGAGCCAGTCTCTGGCGGCCTCCATCCTTTCAGAGGACAACCCCTCATCGTATGTTTTCTGACGATGATGTTTCTCCTGATGCCTGACGGCAAAGAAGGCGATGAGGCCCAACGCGACGGCAAAGAGGGCGGCAGACCACCAGGCTTCGAAGGCAGCTAGCCCAGTTAGAGATACAAAAGGTACCGCCAGCAGATAAACCAGTTCTCTCAAGTGGCTCGCAACGACCGCGCGGGGGAGAAATTGGCCTATGCGAAATGTCGAGATAAGTCTATCCGCCCTGTCCTCCTAAGCCGCAACTATGTCAGGTGGCTGCAGACTATTTCAGGCAGACATGGGCCTAACGTTTCATGGCTGACGACTGGGTCGAAGAACGCGACAAGGCGGTCCTAAACACAGTCTACTATTGCGAGACCTGCAATATCATCATCGAACTTGGAGACTCTGACATCTCAATCCACAAGAGAGACCTACCCCATCACAAGATGCGGCGAGTAATGATTCTACGATGCAGTCGCTGCGGAAACGTCGTGACTGACTCTTATGCTCAGTATAGCCCTGAGAGAAACCAGTTCTGGTGCAAGAATTGCATCTCAGACGCTGGCGCTGACTCGTTCCACTCATCCTAGTACTGCCTTTATACTCCAGACTGGAAAAATCAAACCATTCCGAGGCATGACCCTCCATGAACATTGACCTTGTCAGAAAGGAGATCCCTGTCACCTCGCGACGAGCCTATTTCGATAACGCAGGCACTGGACCCCCGTCAATCAACGTTCTCAACGCCATCCACGAATATCTCACGGACTGGCGCGACTATGGCGAGAACTGGGAGGAATGGCTTCCGATCATCATAGATTCTCGCAGGCTCTTCGCCAGGATGATAGGAGTAGGCCTCGATGAAGTAGCAAGCGTCCCGAACGTCAGCTCGGCACTCACCGCATTAGCGAGCAGTGTCAAGTACAAGCCTAGTGGGAATATCGTTATCAGCGAACTGAACTTTCCTACAAACATCTACCTCTGGCATCTTCAGAAGAAGCGCGGACGCGCAAACGATGTTCGACTATTACGAAAAGACCAGAGCGGCGTCGTTCCGTTAGGCGAGTGGGAGAAAGCCATTGATGATGACACTTCGATCGTCTCAGTCGACTATGTCTCCTGGGCGAACGGCTGCCGGGAAAAGATCCGAGAGATCACAAAGATCGCGCATGAGCACAACGCGTTCGTCATCGCAGACTCCTTCCACGGACTAGGAGTCTTCCCTATCAACGCAAAGGAGGACGGAGTCGACGCCTTAGCTTGCGGCATGTACAAATGGATGCAGGGACCCCATGGCGCAGCCTACCTGTACACAGACCGTGAACGGCTGAGCGAGCTCGACCCGAACTACATCGGCTGGCACGGAGTGGAAGACTCAGTCATCAGAAGACTCACCAAACAAGAAGACTTGTTCGGCAAGCCCTTCAACATAGACGATGCAGAGCCTGCCTTGGACGCGACTCGTTTCGAGGGAGGCAGCTGGGGGGTAATCTCGATCGTGGGAGCAAAGGCCGCTCTTGAATACGCTCTCAAGCAAGACCAACAGGAAAGATACCATCGAATTCTCAAGGTCACCGATCATCTCATCGATGGTTTGAAGAAGAAAGGGCGGAAAATACTGACCCCTCTACAGTCTGAACGTCGAAGCGGAATAGTAGTCTTCGAAGACGAGGACCCTCAGGCGACATTCAACAAGCTAAAGTTACTGAACATTACTGTGGCGAGTAGAGTCAAGGCTATACGCGTATCTCCCCACTACTACAACATCGAGGAGGAAATAGACAAGCTCCTCGCAGCCTTGTGACCTGGACAGATTGAAAATTCTAGTAATCAACAACTACAAGGAACCGGGAAAAACGAAACAGGCGCTCCACAACATCGCACTCTGCACAGGCCAACAGCCAGAGATGATAGATTACAAGATCGCTGGCATGCACGATCTGGTCCTCAAGAAAAATCCTGACATCACAATACTCACAGGCTCCAACTTCATGCTATCCAAGCCTGACACGAGAATAGTGTTCCAGCCTGAGATGGACTTGGTCAGGAAGCTAGACCGGCCGTTTCTCGGAATCTGCTTCGGGCACCAGCTCATCGGCTCAGCCTACGGCTCAGAAGTAGTGGACCTCGGCCATACCGTTCGAGAGTTCAAGGAGATCAGACTGATAGGAGAGGATCCGATATTCGAAGGATTGCCCAGCTCGATTAGAGTGTCTGAGTCGCACCGTCAAGCCCTAACCCGCGTCCCCCAAGGATTCCGCCTCCTAGCCGAATCAGCAACATCACAAGTCGAGGCAATAGGCCACCAGACACGGCCCATCTATGGCCTCCAGTTCCATCCGGAGAGATCAGATGAGAAGCATCCTCACGGACGCATAATCATCCAGAACTTTCTGAGACTCGCCGCGAAATTCTAGCCCGATCATCTAGATTGGAAGATAGTGTGGCAGAAGCTTCACGTCCAGAACCATCGCAAGAAACACGATAGCCAGATACGGGCTGGAAAACTTGAACGCAGTCCACGCCTGCGCCTTAGTCGGATTAGCGACGAGTCTAAGATCGACAAAGATCATCCCAAGACCCAACAGCCCCGCCGTCACCAGATAGATAATGCCGAATCCTCCGAGGGAAGGAAGAACAAATGCAAGGGATATTGGAACGAGTAGGAAGGTGTTGAATGCAATGTACTGCGCGGTCTTCTTCTCACCCACCACAACCGGCAGCATCGGGATTCCAGCCTTCGAATAGTCACCCACAGCCCTCATAGCTAGCGCCCAGAAATGGCTGGGAGTCCAGACGAAGACCAAGAGGGCCATCAACCACGGCGCCAGCGTTGTAAGTTGTCCCGTCGCTGCAGCCCAGCCCGCCAGAGGGGCGCAGCTTCCCGCCGAGCCACCTAACACAATGTTCAGGGTGGTTCGAGGCTTGAGATATTTAGTGTAGAACAGGACGTAAATGGCGGCGCCGAGTACGATGAACAGCCCGGCCAACAAGGGCAGGAATAAAGCGGAGATGACTGTGCTGATGCCAATGAGTCCTAGGCCAAAGAGCAGTGCATTGAACGGGGAGACTTCTCCTTGAGGAATTGGCCTCCAGCTCGTCCGTCCCATCGTCCGATCCACGTCCCGGTCAATATAGCAGTTCAGCGCCCCCGCTCCTCCTGACGCGAGCGTGCCAGCGACGATGACTGCTACGAGTCGGACAAGATTGATACTGGGAGCCGCAACTAGAAAAGCCGTCAACGCAGTAAAGTCCAGCAAGTAGACGATCTTCGGCTTCATCAGCTCGTAATACGCACGGACACTGCCGGATCGTCTAGTCTGCAAATCGAAGACAGCCGAAACCCGGATTCGCCGGTAAAAGGGTTTTAGGGGCTAAAGTAAGCGGAAGAACACATCTCAAGCCGGCACGGAAGGAATCTCGACTCTTTCTGAGTACGCGAGGCTATCGTTTTCTCAGAAGTGCCGGAAGGAGCGTTCTCCAGTCATGACCATGGCGATACCATGCTGATCGCATGCTCTGACAAGCTCCAGGTCCTCGACTGACCCTCCGGGCTGAACAATTGCCGACACTCCTTCTCTTGCAACTGCCTCCACATTATCGATATTCGGCAGAAATCCGTCAGAGGCCATTACGCTGCCTTTGAGGTCGTGGCCGAACTTGTGAGCCTTCTCGATACAGGACTCTATCGCACCGATCCTGTCCTGCTGCCCCGTCCCAATCGCCTGGGACGCATCATGCTTCCAGAATACGACACCGTTCGAACGGACCTCACAGACTATCCACCATGAACATAGCAGAGCCTGATACTCCGCGTCGGATGGTGAGCGTTTAGTGGCTACAGGCAACCTTCGCAGATGTTCTAACGATCGTAGTCCCGTCTGGTAGGAATCTTCGAGTATTAACGATCCATCATCCAGCACTACAATGTCCGGCGAATTCGAATCAGGGGCGAGCATCGGGATTTTTCCGACTCGAATGTCTTTCTTCGCTTGGAGAGCTGAGATCGCTGAATCCTCATAGTCAGGCGCGTAGACGACTTCGACAAACGTCTTCGTCAATTCTTCAGCAGTCAACTTGTCGACTCTTCGGTTGAGAACGACAACGCTGCCGAAAGCGGCTCTCGGATCCGCATCTCTAGCCCTTGCATATACAGAGGACAAAGCTTCACCCATGCGCCCAGTAGAGACTCCTGACGGATTGAGATGCTTCATCACCGCGACAGCAGGTTCGTCGAAATATCTGACTATTCGCTGTCCATGACTCCCATCCTCAATATTCGTGGCCGACGGGCCATCTTTTCCCCACTTGAGCCACTCCACACCTCCAATCCCACCCTGGGAATGCTTGGCCTTGTACAGAGCGGCCTTCTGGTGCGGGTTCGTCCCATACCTCAACCCACGATCCTCCCCGCCAATCGTCCAGTGAACCTTAGAATACTCGAACATCCGTCCCCCGAGTTCCAGTCTCAGAACCTGCGGAAAATCCTCTTTCAAAGCAGTCCGGTAGATCCTCCGAATCTCCTGCTTACTCATCGCACCTGACCCGCCAAATAATCTCGTATTGCCCTGTCATAATCTGCTGTCAAGACAAACGCTTCCCGGGCAAGCTGCTCCCGTAGCTCGTTCCCCACATAGCCCTTCCTCTCCAATTCCCCGACCACGCCTTCATACTGCTTCGGAGAAGTCACCGGAACTACCCGATGGTTCAACAGTGCACCCTTACCCGCGGCCCGAATTAATGCGACGCCACCGATGTCGATATTGTCAACTGCTCTTCGGAAATTCACGGGGTCGGCCTTAACAGCCTCCTGGAAAGGGTAGAGGTTCACCACCACAAAGTCGAGCGGCTCGATCCCGTTAGCCTCCAAGTACTTCCGCTGCCCGGGATCTTTCCAGTCTCCCAAGATCCCGCCATGAATCCTAGGATGCAACGTCTTCACAAGTCCACCAGGCATTTCCGAGACTTGAGTATAGTCTGAAACGTCCAAGATGTTGAAGCCCAGTTTCCTAACAGCCTCCGCCGTTCCTCCAGACCCCAGCATCTTGACATGGAGCTTCGAGAATATCCAGGCCAGCCGGTCCAGCCCTGTCTTATCGTAGACCGAGAGTAGGGCGTTACCGGGCAAACCCTTTCCCCGTAAACATGTCCGCAGTGATATTTAGTCTCGGGCCATGCATCATACTTGTTCCAAGGCCCGAGTAATCTCTAATCGAGAGGCTCGAATCGCCGGATAGAGACTACCGACCAGTACAGCGAGAAGAGCAAGAACCAAGGCCTGAACGATGGCACTGTAGGGTATGATGAAGGGAATGAAGAACCCAGCAAGGCTAGTACTGTTAGTAGCTCCCTTCAACAGCAGCAATCCACCGGGTACGGCTAGTAAGAATCCGAAGAGGCCAAGAAGCGCTCCCTCGCCAAGAAATAGTCCAGTAATCTGCAGCCTGCTCATACCCTCCGCGCGTAAGAGCCCTATCTCCCTCCTCCGGTCTGACACGTTCATAATCATAGTTGCCCCTATCCCCAGACTCGCTATCAATAACGCGAAATAGAGAATCAGCAATATCAGTGCAAAAATCCTGTTTATCGTATCGTTCACAAGCGATAGGAGTTCGCCGAGCGTTAGCGAGTTCTCCGCGAAATCGTACCGGGGGAATCTGGTCGCAATGTCTTGAGCAACGCCTGTAGCCTGAGATTTGTACTCCGGCCTAAGGTCCACCAGGAAGAGGGGGGCGGTGTCTCTCCCCGCAAAATATTCTCGCTGGGACGCTAACGATACCACGATCGAGTCGCTCGCAAAATGTTCACCAAACTGAATGTACTGTAGCACCGGTCCGGTAAACACGCCTGCAACTGTAAAGGACACGATTGAGCTGCTGTTGTTTGCGGTGGGTTTTCTTGTAAGAATCGATAGCTGGTCCCCTTGAGCGACGCCTAGCTTGGATGCTAGCGAATCAGGTATGAGAAGCGACTTGTTGTCCGAGGCCAGTCGCTGGTAGATCTGGGAGACTGGTTGTGAATTGACAAACGTATAGGAGATGATCGTTGGAAATATCGACGGGTCTATAGCCACTATTCCGATAGTGCTGCTCGCGGTTTTTCCAAAGGCCTTGGCTGAGTAGGGACTGGGAGACAACGGTGTTGCACTAGTCACTTGTCGTAGACTCGTGAGGTTGGTTGTGAAACTCACCGGGACAGACTGGTTTGCGACCAGAATAATATCCGCGCCTATTGCTTCCTGTACTCCCTGCTGGAGCGCGCCTCGGACCCCGCTCTGGATCCCACCTATCATGATTGCAAAGCTCAGAGTTATCGTAATCATCCCGAAGCAGACACTGCTGCGTAACAGCCTCCTCCTGCCACTCCTTGAGGACACGTATCCGACGGCGCTCGAGAGCAAGAACATAGGAAGGGCCAGAGCCCGCCCCGCCTTGCCGAAGATCGCCGAGCCGACCAGGACCAGTCCGATCGGTACAAGGACCACGTCTAGGTAATTGATGTGAAACGGAGTAATTCGTAGAGACTCTCCGATTCCAAGGCCGAGCATGAGAACGCCTGCTAGCGCGACAAAAGGTAGAGGAATTTGCCTCTTCGAGTTCCTCGCGGAGGGTCTTATCGCTTGAATGATGTTAATCCGGCTCGCAGATAGTGCAGGATAGAGAGACCCTGCGAAAACTGTCGCAAAGCCCGCTCCAAGACCTGCTAGTGCGATCTCAGGGGTTAGCTGTGCAACCGGAAGGTTTGGGACAGAGAAGGTCGTCTCAAACACGAACGTGAACAGTCGGGCCAGACCCAGCCCTCCCAGTATTCCCGCCACCGTTCCAAGAGCTCCGATGAGCCCGCCCTCGGCGAAGAATATCTTGAATATCTGGGCTCGTGACCCTCCGATAGCACGTATTATCCCGATCTCGTACGTTCTCTCGCTGACCGTCATGTAGAGAGTGTTGAATACTATGAACGAGCAAACGACAAGGGATACTCCAATCATCACGTTGAGTCCTATCTGGAAGCCCGTAGTCTGTCCTTGGATGCGTTGGACAGCTTCTGCCTTCGGAGCGCTCACATCATAGGTTGGTAGAACCGTCTGCAGCTCGTTTACTGCTTGTATCGCCTTGGTGGAGTCGTAGAGGCTGGCGTAGACGTGAGTGATCTCTCCTCCGAGTCCAACCTTGAATTGTAATTCCGGGAGGGAGATGTAGACTGTCGATCCTAGATTGCGGAGTGGATTGTTGATTCCCACGATCCGAAGCAGAATCCTTTCTGGCTGCAGTTGAGATGTGAAGGTCGTTACGTTGAGAGTAGACCCTACACCTTTTCCAAGTTTCTCCGCGATGACCTTGTCAACGACTACTTCACCCTGTGAGAGCTGGCGCGTCCCTGTTATGTTGAAGGTAGCGTAGTTGAAATCACTTGTCGGGTTGACTCCTGTCAGGAAGAAGGTAGTGTTGGAAGAGGCGGTTCCAACCAACCCTCCCCATACAAGTCTCTCTGCAGTCTGATGGACCAGGGCATTGTTCTCTACCGTGTTGAGTGTCTGATTTGAGAATTGGAGTCCGTTGCCGGATGTTACAACGATATCGGTAGCTCCCCAGAACTTGTTGATGTAATTGTTGAACTCGCCGAGGGCACTGCTGGTGGCCATGTTGATTCCTATCAGCAGAGCGACCCCTAGGAATACTGCGGTAATAGTCAGAATGGTACGGGCCCGGCGTTTTGGCAAGTTTCGTGAGGCGATTTTCGCCGAGAGCGACCCTTCCACCTGCTCGCTCTAGTTGGGCTGGGATAACGAGCGTCCGGGTTCAGGCGGCAGAGGTTCTACTGATCTGATAGTATGCTTCTGTCCTGCAAATCTCTCGGGGGTCTTCTCGGTAATCCTCCCGTCCCTCATCTCAACGAGACGATCTGCTCTCTCGGCCACGACAGGATCGTGAGTTACCACCACGACCGAAGAACCCTCCTGCTTTGCCATGCTATGCATTAGCTGAACTACTTCGGAGCCGGTCTGGGTGTCGAGATCTCCGGTCGGCTCGTCGGCAAGAACAATCCGTGGATGATTAGCGAGTGCTCTCGCGATAGCGACTCGCTGCTGTTCTCCTCCACTCAACTCGTCTGGAAGATGATCAGTCCGGTCCTGAAGCCCTACCCGGCGGAACAGTTCCATCGCTCTATCTCTGGACACTTTTCGTTTGACTCCCGACGTTATGAGTGGAAGCTCAACATTCTCTAATGCTGTTAGAACTGGAATGAGATTATGGAACTGGAATACGAAGCCTATCTTGTGCCGTCGCAGCTTCGTCAATTGCCCTTCACTCATTCTGGTGATATCCTCACCATCTATGAGGGCTCGACCAGTACTGGGCTTGTCCAATGTTCCAATAATGTTGAGAAGAGTCGTTTTACCCGACCCAGAGGGTCCCATTATCACCATGAACTCAGCCTGCATGAGTTTCAGCGTTACGCCACGGAGTGCGTTTACGGTAACCTTTCCCAACCGGTAGCTCTTCTCTAGATTTTCTAGCTCTACAACAGCTGGGACTCGCAAACTCGTTCTCCAGAGACTACGCTAGCTGGCGATCCTGAGCTATGAAACCTCGTTCGCGAACTTGGACGAAGCGCTTTAGACCAGGCCTGAATCGTCGAGTCGCATGACGCCGAGAATCGTTATTCTTGATATTGAGACCTCTTCCCTAGAAGCCGATGCCGGCATCGTAGTGGGAGCAGGACTATTGCCAGAGGCTGGGAAGAGCGAATATTTGGACGCCAAGAGGACTGACCAGGAGAAAGGTCTGCTAGTCAAGCTTCTCAAGCGCCTGGAAGCGTACGATGTGATCGTGACTTGGAGTGGTCGAGGCTTCGACACTCCCTTTCTTACAACTCGCCTCTTGAAGCACGGTCTCGACCCCCTTCCACTATTGAGTAAAACGCATTTGGACCTGAACGAGGTCGTAAGGTCTCGTCTCCGCCTAACATTCACTTACCTGGACCATGTCTGCGACTTTTTCGGGATAAAGCGAGAGAAAGGGCCTATGGGATTAGAGGTCCCTCAGTTGTTTGTCAAGGCATTGGAGGGAGATGAGACGGCGTTGAAGTCTATCAGGGATCATTGTCTCGACGATCTAAAAGTGACGCGAGAAGTCTTTCTGAAGCTGAAACCGCTATTGGAGAATCAACTTGGTTAGAAGACGCCAAAGGGCGTCTGGATTCCCGTGAGCGCGCCTAGCAGGGCTAGTATTACTAGGTAGATGCTGAAGAGACCGAGGCTGATGACGAGATTCTTTTTCCAGTGTAGACTCCAAGCGATGCCGAAAGGAATCCCTACGGTGAAGCCGATGACATGAGCGATGTATGCCACATTGGGATTGTAGCCGGGTATCATGGATGGAGCATAGACGAGTGCTACGTTCAGAACAAAGTAGATGATTGCTACGAGTCCTTGTGGCGCGAGGAAGAGCCAACTAAACTTGAGCGGGGACATGAGCATGACGATCGCTGCGAGCGTGAAGATTGCTGCACTCGCTCCTAGCATGCCCGTGTCGGGGCTGTAGATTCCGATGATGGGTGGTAGTAGGAAGCTTGTGAATCCGCCCAGAAAGAAGACCAGAAGATGATTGTTTCGGCCGATCATCTTTTCCAAAGTATTGCCAAATACGAAGAGAAACGGAAGATTGCCGAGAAGGTGCTCCCAGCCCGCATGAACGAACAGGGCCGTTACGAGGGTCCAGACGCGTCCAGCATAGAGATTGTTAAGGCTAAAGACTAGATTCTGGTCAGCCCAGTTTGGGTCCTGCTGCCACGCATACAGGCTTGCCAGGACGCAAGCCAGCATCAGGAACCAGTTTACACGCATGAACTACGAAGCTCGGAGAGAGAAGAGATGGATTAGAGGTATTTCAGAAGTGTCTAACTTGAGAAGTGGAAAGACCGTTCTTGGCGATTGCGTGGAAAGAGATCGCAGACAGGTCCGGAGTATCCAAGGAGCGCTCGGTGTAGTTCCAAAGAAAAATGGGGTTTGAGCGGACCATCGTCGACAAACTTTACGCTGATGTTAGAGTGCAGTTGTGTGCGGTCGTAGAAGTGCTCGCGGACGTAGTCGTTGTGCTCTGCTGATTTGCACCAGTACTAGGCGTGCCTGTGATAGCGGCGAAAGCATTGCCCAGAACGTAAGCGGTCGCGCCCGCGCCGACTCCGACTAAGAGCACCAAGAGCAACATTGATCGTAACGAGATTCCGTGAGATTTGGCTGGTTGAGTTTCTTGAAGCGACATTTTCATCTCTCACCTCCCTAAGCATCATGTGCTCCGTGGAGACCATGACCATTCTCCTAGGAATTCACTTAAATGAAGTAAATCAAGAATCGACTCGATTTCTTAGCCAACCATAACTGCGGCGACGTTTCTTACATCGAGTTGACGTAATTACTAACCAGCGTGGTCAAATGCAATTTGCGACGAAGAGCAATCTGCAAAAACGTAGCGGCGGAAAACGTTCGTGCCAGCCATTATTGTTCATATTTCGTCGTTAAACAATTAGCACAGACTTTTCCCCATCATTTGAACCAATACAGGTTTCCGGGTTATGGAGTGGCATGCCCTGTGTCCACACTCGACCGATTAGTAACCGTCACTAGTTACGCGAGCCGTAAGCCTTCAGACCACGCAGTTGGCCTTAGGATTAGGGGATTGCAAGACAATGCTATTCAACAATCTCGTCCATCTGAAAGGTCTCCTAATGGTTCTCACGGCCACCGTCGGAACGGTGGCTGGCGGTACTATGCTCAGCTCGTACGTGAGCGGGAGCAAAGCGGGCCCGTCGTTTCTTCTCACCGTTAATCCTTCAACATTGTCTCTCGAGCAGGGAGCATCTCTAACCTCTACGGTGATCGTCATCAGCGTAAGGGGTTTCTCGGGAACTGTATCCTTATCCTTGTTCTTTACGGGTTCACAACTTCCCGCGTCGTTGAGCCCAGGGAGCGTGAATGTCCCTGTCAACGGCACGGCGAGATCCACATTAACCGTTACGGGAACCAATACTATTGGAAGCTTCAACGTAGTTGTCGTTGGTATCGCAAGCAGTCATGGAAAGACCAACTATGCATCAACTGAATTATCAATCCAAGTGGCCTCCAACCAAGATTTCACAATCGGATCCTCTCCATCGAATATCCTCAATGTATTCGGGTCGAGCAACACCACAACGATCACGGTTACAAGCTTGAATGGCTACGCGGGAACGGTTGATCTGACTTTTACAGCCCCGTTTGGCTACATTACCGTGACGGGCAGCCAAAACCCCCTGACACTCTCGTCTGGTGGAACAGCTTCCAGCATCTTGAACATAACAACCAGTCTGAGTACGACGCTCGGAACCTACAATGTCACAGTAACGGGAACCGCGGGTTCACGGACCCATTCGACAGTAATTAGCCTCACAGTCGTCGACCCCATCGTACCGCCGCCAGTAGTCGAATCCCTGAAGCTAAGCACATACCAATTCAACAACAGTACAAGCCTATCGCTCACCCTCCAGAACAATGGAAATACCTCCGTGACATTACAGTCCTACGTGGTACGGGACGCGTCTGGAAACACGTGGAGTCTATCAAACTTCGCCGGACCTGTGATAACTCCGAACGGCTTCGGCACGGCGATCATTCTTATCGGCGCCAACTGCCCAGGATGCGTCTATGGTGGTATACCTGGATTATTCTTCCAATTCACCTCAGGACAATCATACACAGTTACATTGACGACTACCAGAAGCAACCAGTTCTCGTTCCCCGTAACACGGTAAGAGCCGGACGAAACTCCCGGCCTATTTTTCTTATCCTCGCAATGGAACTACATGCCGCTCATCTGGACATATCCAGACAGATTCTACAGCGAAGGAAGTGCCACGATAGCATTGCCTACCGTGTACCGTACAGAACATGCGACCCCTGAAAATCTCTGGTAACGCCCCCTCCTCCATCCCACTGGCCACTCTCGACTCATCCACCGATGAGTTCGCTGCCTGATCTGACAGCGGGTTATCTAGGGGCTTGCTCATCCGAGGCGTCCGCGTTCAGTCTAGCTCGGCCCGGGCCCATTAAGCGTAGCCCCTCCCTCTCAACCCGGCTATAGCAGCTCATCGACAGAAGATCTCCACAGATTCCTGCAGAAATAATTCCGGAACATCATCGCCGACAGCGTAAGTTACGTTTGCATGAACCTTATACTTTGATTAGCTGGGACTCTTTCTTGAGACAGTTGGGACTCCCGCTTTTGACCGTTACCAGGTTTCCCCTTTGGAGCCTGAGCGGGCTAAATTGAGCCCGTTTCTTATCAATCGACCGAACTTCTTTTATGGGCGACGTTTAGGCGACCCGTACCGAGGATTATCATATGGCTAAGAAATCCAAACAAGCCAAGAAGTCTAAACCCAAGAAAGCTAAGGTTGATCCGGTTCCGAAAGGCTTCCGAACTGTAACTCCCTATCTGTCGATCAATGGAGCCGCTGCGGCCATCGACTGGTACAAGAAAGCCTTTGGAGCGAAGGAGATTGTGCGTGAACCTACCCCCGATGGGAAGCTCATGCATGCTCAGATTCGGATCGGAGATTCCATCCTGATGATGTCCGACGTGTTTCCTGGCGCTAGCTCGCAATCGCCGGATGTTCTAGGTAACAGCCCAGTCACTCTCCAGGTCTATGTGAAAAATGTTGACAAGTTGTGGCAGCAAGCCGTCGACGCGGGGGCGAAGGTAACCATGCCGTTGGACAACATGTTCTGGGGCGAACGCTATGGTCAGCTAACCGACCCGTTTGGCCATCACTGGTCACTGTCAGAGCAGATCAAAATGAGCAAGGCAGAGAGAGATGAGAAACAGAAGCAGGCTATGGCAATGTTCTCTCAAGGACAACATCCTGAAGCTCCACCACAGACTACACCGGCTCAATAGCTACACAACTAATCTCTCCCAGAGACACTGAGCTCGTGACTCGAACCCCATTTTTCCGTACAGAATTATTGCGGCTTTCTCTACAGCTGGAACGGATAGAGTCACCAGATCTATCTCTTTCTGCTTGAACACTCCGAATAATACTGTCAGAAGTGACGTGGCAATTCCTCGTCGCCTGTAGTCTTCGTCTACCGCAAGCGTCTCAATTGACGCCACCCTCCTAGATTTCCACCTGTCGAGGACTTCGGCGGGCAGACTGGATTCTCTTCCGATTACGAACCCGAGGATTCTCTTGTCTGCCTCTGCGACAAAGAAGAATTCTGGTGCGGAGGAATGAAACCCTTCTATGTCTTCTTTTGTCGGTGTTGCGTCCCAGGAGGCATATCTCTCAGCCAGTGTTAGAACCTGGTCAAGATCGCTGACCTCGAATTTCCTGACCCTTGTCCTGATCGGTTTCGTTTTCTGGATGCTTCGGGGTTGCGGAGTCAAAGGCTAGCTAACCCCATCGGCCCAAAGATCCGTCACTATTTTTTCCAGACCTCTCCTCCAGTGTAAGGGTCCAGAAAGTTCAGTTCAGTATCCAAGATCTGCTGGTAGACTTTGCCAGCATCAGTACGACCGTAGTACGTTACTCTCCCGTCCATCGTCGCAGTGACCAGTGATGTTCGCGTTAAGATGCCTGCGGGTCCTAGAAGCCGGTCGAAAGCTCTATCGTCTCCACCAAAAGGGCCATTCAGTAGGGTGCTTTTTGCACATCTGTCCGCGAAAACCTCTATCATCTTCAATACAGTAAGTCTCTTCTCCGCTTCCTTCTTGGTGTCGGGAGAAAGCGGCAACGGCTATCGGCCGAGTTTTTCAGCTAGAGCTTGAAGTCGGAGGTATCTTTCGCGTAGTCGCAGCAGGTTGTAGATAGAGACAACGGATAGAGCAAAGAGAACGAAGGTCAGAGCTGTCTCGAACAGTCCAGGGAGAGGCCCTGGTCCTCCCATTCTGAAGGGGGTCTGCTCGAAGAGAATTATCCTGGCGAGAGATGCTATCGCTAGGAAGAGAGCGAAGACGGCGATGAGAGCATTGGTTGTGATGATGCTGAGGAGATCAGCCGCCATTCGTTGAGTGTCTTCCTTCAGTGCGGTGAGTAGTTCCTTCAATAGTGGATCGTCGATGGATGACATGGTTCTAAATTCGGTCTCCTTGAGAATAAGACCCGTAATGAAGTGCGAGTTTTTGAAGATTTAAGCGATTTACTAGATACGACTCACGAAAGATCTCCCCTTAACGTCACCTCGGAGTAACTATACTAGTTCCGGATTGCTATAGTAATCGTCAATATGGCCAAAGCTACACACTTATGCACTATCATCGAAGACTCTCGATAAGCGTTGTAGTCATAATCACGACCGTAGTTGGAATATTCGCAGGAATATCCGCACTGCCGTTTGCTCACGCCGCCCTTCCAAACCCGATCGTGTGGGCGACAAAAGCACCACTTACCTATGCGATTGCACAGGCTGGAGTAATCAGCGGACTCGATGGAAGAATCTATGTTATGGGAGGATATTCAGGCGGCTCTGGAATTACCTCAGCTAGCGCCTACGACCCTAGAACGAACAGCTGGTCAACGCTAGCAAGTCTCCCCGTTTCAGTCAGAGGAGCAGGCATCGCGGTTGACAAGAGTGGGCTGATCTATGTGATCAGCGGCTGCTGCGCAGCCACCACAAACAACCAAATCTACAACACTACAAGCAACACCTGGACAACAGGCACTTCCATGAATTATGCAGTCTGGATGCCTGGAGTAGCAACGGGTAACGACGGTAGAATCTACGTGGCAGGCGGCGAATCGGGCGGACCATCAACCAGATTGCAGATCTACAATCCTCAAACAAAGTCTTGGTCTTTGGGAGCCTCAATGACCGTTGCACGAGAACAGTTTCAACTTGTAGCTGGAGCTAACGGACTACTCTACGCCATCGGCGGATACGCTGGATCTGCCACAACGGCAGTCGAAGCGTACAACATAACCTCGAACACTTGGACCATAAAAGCCCCAATGCCGAGCGCCGTCCTCGTCTATGGAGCCACGCTCGGACCAGACGGACTCATCTACGTGTTCGGTGGCTCAAACACATACAGCAACAATTCTACCCCATACTACAACTCCGTCTACTCTTACTATCCGCCAACGAACACATGGTACACCAACACGCAGAATCTACCAACCGCTCGCAGAGAACTATCCGCAGCAACATCAAGCTATAATCATCGAATGTACGTCATAGGCGGGGCTAACGGCGCTTATCTGACAACTAACGAAGAGGCGACCGTGCAGACTGGAAACCCGACCACCACTACAGTAACATGCAGCCCAGCCACAGTCCTAGTCAACAATTCAACACGCTGCACCGCAACCGTCACGGACACAAACAGTACAGGCCCGATCACGCCAACCGGAAATGTCACATTCACCAGCAGCTCAACAGGCACCTTCACCGGAACATGCACACTCACGGGAAGCGGCGCGACAGCTAGCTGCGCGACAAACGTAACCTACACCCCCACCGTTGTCGCACCCGGGACCCACACTATCAGCGGAACATATAACGGCGACACAAAACACACCTTCAGTACAAGCACCGGTAGCCAATCGTTCACACTCACGGTTATGGGTCGTTCAACCTCAACGGTCGTTAGTTGCGCGCCGTCGTCTGTGGTAACGAACAACGGTTCAACATGTACTTCGACGTTAACAGATACCGCAAGTGGAACAGCTAGCACACCCACCGGACAGGTTAGGTTCACCTCATCCGGAAACGCGGGCGGCTCGTTCAGCCCGGCAACAAGTTGCAACCTATTCGCGGGAAGCTGCTCAGTCACCTTTACGCCGACCGGTGCAGGCACAGACACAGTCACAGGCAACTATCAGGGCGACAATGTACACTCCACTAGCAGCGGAACAAGCGGAACAATAACCTCGACCCTAAGGACAAGCGCAATCGGAATTAGTTGCCCAACCACTACACCGATCAACATCAAGGTAGCTTGCACAGTAACCGTCACTGACACCTCTCCAGCTCCCACCCTTACGCCTACTGGAACGATCACGCTCATAACAAATAGCACAGGCACCTTCACCACATGCACACTCTCAGGCGTTGGCGTCTCTGCAACCTGCTCCACAAATTACACGCCTACATTAATCCGAACAGGATCACACCTGTTGACCGCCCACTACGGCGGAGACCCCGCTCATTATCCCGCGAATCCAAACGCAACAGCCACTTTGACCGTGACTGTAAGAACACTGACATCCGCCTTGACTTGCGATTCGCCCGCAACTATCGGAGTCGCGACCAGCTGCACAGTCACAATAACGGACCACTCGCCTGGCACATTCATCACTCCAACAGGCGTAGTGGTGCTCGTAACAAGCGGTAGTGGAACGTTCACAGGAACTTGCACGTTGAGCGGAACAACCGCATCCGCCTCGTGTTCCGTGACATACACTCCAGGTGGAACCGCCGCAACTAATGATATGATTAGCTATAGCTATCCAGGCGACGCCGACCACACCACCAGTAGCGGCAATTTCCTACTGGTAGCAAATCCCCCGTCGCCTCCGCTCCCTAATACAACCAGCACACCGTTCCTAGGCCTACAGACTGATTACTGGATCATCCTAGCGCTTGCTCTGGCCGGCGTCGGAGCCTTCATGGGATATTTCGTGATGTCAAAGAAAAAGAAAAATCAGCAGACCTTCCAGCCCTCCAGCAGTCATACAACCCCGAGTAGCCCTGGACTGACCGGCACACAGCCAGTCACAAGTCCACAGCCAACCACTGGTCCACAAGCATCCGCCAGTGCACAATCAGTCCCTGCTCCACAACCAACTACTTACGCGCAACCGGCCGCTACGCAACCAGCCGCTAGTTCCCAACCAGCGACCAGCACACAACCAGCCCCTAGCACACTGCCGGCCAATGGGACACAACCAGCAGCGGATACACTGCCACCCGCCAGCACACAGCCAGACAAGACCTGATCAGAATAGTCTTATCTTCTGCTTCGTTTAACACCGAATTAGTCGACGACCTACGATGAGAATTTAAGCAGATTCCTAGGAGAATCACCATCTTCATTCCATTATGACTGTACGTCGAGGAAAATGTCACAGATAGAAACAACACAAACAACAAGCAAGGGCTTCTCAACACGGTCCATTGCGCTGGTCATACTACTCGTCGGGCTTGGCGCGGGCACGACCGCGTACGTTCTAGCCGGCGCCTCGGCCGCTCCTAGCAGTTCATCGAACCAGAACGGTCTCACAACTTACAATAGGCAGTGGCTCGGCTTGAGGGGGGCCGGGCCACTCGGTTGGGAGGCACGCAGTAACGGGACGTTCACTTCATTCAGAGCTGCAAGCACCATCACCAATGTAACAGTCACAGGCTTCACCATCGTTGACAGCGCTCACATCACAGTGACCCTATCGTACCAGGGAACAGGCACCGCTCCAGCAGCAACAATAGTCGTCGTAGCTCCAGGTCTCAGTGGCAGCAATACAGTCTCAGCAGGATGGAGCACACCAACAACTGTCAGCGTTCATGTGACAGGCTCAGGCAGCCTCTCGTCAACAGCAACCTGTCTCCGAGTGTTGGTCGTACCCTTCACAGGAGCCTAGAGGAATGAGCTCGGCTCAATCAAACCCCCTATTTTTTGGAAATCTTCGGATCGACAATTGCTTGAGATCCGTGGAATCGCGGTCCGTCCCCCTACTCGGCTGCTTAACTGGGCTAGTGGTGTACTGTCTTGACTCGTCCCAAACTAGGTCCTTCAGGCTTTAGACTCAGTATTCCAAAGCTCCAGGAGATCTTCGGCGTAACTCGAAGATAATTGCCGGGACCAAATCTTCCTTGATGATCTAAGACCTCTGCTGTGCCGTATACTTTGATGACCCTAGGCTTCCAGGGATCGATAGATTCCAAGTCATCAATTGTAAGCGCAACAAGCTTGTTGCCGTTCTTCACGTTATGGTATTTCAGCGTCCGGTGGAAAATCTCTTGGCTGTGGCTTCCGACCCAGAAGTATTTTCCATCGAATTCAAACCCTACGGGGACAACGTCAGGCTGACCTTTGCTGGATACGGTTGCTATCCTAGCCAAGCGTTGAGACTTCAAGTATTGAGTTTCCGCTTCAGAAAACACACGCTGCACTTCCATATCACAAACCCCCTCGAGGTCTCTGGATATATTGACTAGTCTCGACCCAGTGTTGCGATGATCAAGGGCCTTGTTCTATGCTAGGGCATCATTGTATAATGCGTCCAGCGTGGAGAATGTCTCCTCAGGAGTAGAAGGGCTCACGGGGAGAATTTCCTCCGCAATAGATCTCTCAAGTATCTGTCTGATACAATAACGGAGCTTCGTGGGAGTCATACCGGCTTCAACATACCACATGGGATGATCCATGTTTACGAAGACCGTCCGGACGCCACTCTTGTCAGTTTCAACATATGCCTGGCCACGGTCCCCACCGTGTGCAACGTCGAAGGCGAGAATCTGATCCTTGAGATGGATAATGCTCCGGGTAGCTTCCCTACTATGTTTCTTTCCCTTCTTACGCTTCCTCTCTCCAAGAACGATCTCTTTCCTCGTCTTGCCCGGCACCACGTTGATCTTTGGAGCCACTCTTGGATTCAGCATTGTCTTGGAGAGGATCTGAACGTTTCTTCGAAGACTTCGACGAAGCCTCTCGGCAATCTCTCGATTGAGATATTGGATGCTTCTTAGTTCCCTTCTACTGGCCGTCTGTTTCAGAAACTTGTAGACCCTGTTTTTCACGAAGCTTCGCATTGCCTTCTCAAAAATACGCCACTGGGCACTGTCATGTTCGAAGTCATTTCCTCCGGGGAGGCGGCGAAGGAAGTCAGCGTTGACCCACCCCTGGATCCGGGACAGTCCGTGGGTCCGGTACTGGTCTAGACCGAAGAACTGGTGCTGAAGACAGGTGATGTGTTTCTGTTGGACGCTTATTCCCGCCTCGGATATTCCAGCTCTGACCTTTGATATGGGCATTATCATGATCTCCCCTGTTATCCTTCCATATTCCGTTGCGATGTTGACTGGGAGCATTGTCGAGCCTCTCAACTCCTCGGGTTTCACTTGTTCTCCGTTGACGGAGACTTCGAATGGTCCGTATCCTCGGAGGGCTAGAACATTGGCCCTGGCTAGTAGAGCCCTCCGGACGTCTACTGGATCCGGTTTCTTGGTGAGTGAGCGTATCCGAATTCTCAAACCATCGTGATCTAGAGGCGCTTGAATGAGTCGTAGGGGTCTCCAGGTCGACTGGTCTGTTGCGTCCCAATGTTTGTCGATGAGGTTCTCGGTAAGAGCAATCGTGCGATCGAACCGGCCCCTGTGGACTTGAAGCTCCAAATCCTTACCGACGGTCAGCCAAGCTAGACTGCCCATACCGTACGATTCTCGTATTGGACGCTTGTACTTGGGGGAGAAACCCTCGTCAGTCAACTTTCCCTTTGTGAGGAATTCTCGCAACCCCGTGAGGTCCATGCCGTTCCCCCATTCCTCATACTCGATGGTAGAGCCACTCTCGGGGATCCTGATCTCGACCTTGGTCGCCTCGCCCCACATCCAAGAATTTACCACGAGCTCTACGAAAAACTGGGCAGCGTCAGTGTACTGGCGTCCCAGGGTCTTGATGATGCTCTTGTGAGTTGAGACTCGAAGCTCCTCATCCACCATTGAATGGACCGTTCTAGTTGGATGAGCGCGTCTCCTAGTGGCCAACGCTGGAATCTCTTGTCGCATGGACTCTCGGCCGGATAATGGAGTGATGTAACCCCTCTCAACAAAGCATGGGAATCAGGAAAGGTGAGTGGCCTGGTGTCCAGACTTTGTTAGGACGGACTACGAGTGAGCCTACCTCTCAGACCCACAAATCGTTGCATTCTATGTTGATACCAGCACTAGATACAAGCTCACTCATCTCCTTGTATAGTCTCTCCGAGGAAGCGACAACTTCTTCCCGAGTAGTCGGAACGAACCCTGACATTTTCTCGACAAACTCCTTGAAGTCTGTTGGTTTAGTCCGTAAATCGAAGACGATCTTCCAGAGCCAGCTGGTCGTCGTTACATATCTTCGATTCAAGAGTAGGACTATTCTTGCAGCATCCTCCGCGAGCACGCGCCCTCTCGACAATATTCCGATGGTGTCGTTTGTCAGCATCGCATTCTTCATAACAGCCATTGACTCAGTCATCATCATGAACGACTTTCGAATCGCTTCAACAGTAGCCGCCTTGTCATTCCTCTCAACCGCTTCATTCAGCATTCTGAACCAGCTATCTCGCTCGTAAAGCGCAATTCTGTTTCTGCACTGGTCTGCTTCCCAAGGCCAGTTGTCTGTAAGCTGTTCTGAGGCAGCTAGCGTGTTCGAAGATTTGAGATATTCAATCTGTATGATGAGTCCTTGGTGAAGATAGTATTTCATTGGAATCTCCGATTGATCACGAACCACAACGATCAGTTCCAAGTCGGAAAAGGGACGGTCAAGTTTCTTTGATGTTGAGCCGCAGACATAAACTGCCAAAATATTGGTCCCATATTTTTCGATAATGCGGTCCGAAATTTGGTGCGCGATCCTTAACCGACCTTCGTGAGTAAACTCTCGTAGTTTAGGGACCAACACGGGTCAACTCTTCCTGCCAGATGTTTGTTTAGCGTGCTTTCATAAGTACGGTTCTTCTTTACCCTGACCTATTCTCTGTAAGGGAACTAATGATGGAGACTGAAACTGTTCATCGCCAGGCCTCGGCGCAGGTGACTGGCAGAAACAAGCTGAACGAACTTTCTGGAAGGGACTGGATCAAGTTCACAAAGTCGTGGTTCGTCCATAGGCCTGACCCCAGGGGGGACCGGAAGATTCGACATCCTGCCTCCTTTCCGGAATCCCTAGTCAGGGAATTTGTTTCTTTCTTCACAAAGAGGGGCGAGATAGTCGTCGACCCTTTTGTTGGAACTGGGAGCACCTTGGTGGCAGCACTGGAAACGGGGCGCTCAGGAATAGGATTTGAGATTGTCAAGAAATACGCCGACATATCGATGGAGCGAGTCGGAGACGCGCTAGCTCAGAGAAGGGCGCGCAACGAAGCGACAGAAAGTAAATCGTCCTGGGCGAAGATCATTACCGCTGATTCAGCAAAACTATCGAAGATTTGGAAGGAGAACGCTTTCCCTCCGGCCGATTATTGCATCACCTCGCCGCCCTACTGGAACCAACTGAGAAGGAGCCATCTGCGCCAAAAGGGTCGCGCGGAAAAAGGACTAGACACGACTTATAGTGATAATCCTGATGAGATCGGTAACATCGGAGATTATCAGGATTTCCTGCGTGCGCTGAAACGTGGCTTCGATGAGGTCTACAAGGTGATGAAACCGAAAGGCTACCTGACGATCATAACGAACAATGTCTTCACTGAGGGAAAAATGTACCCCCTGGCATTTGACACAGTCTCAACGCTCTCTAAGGAACCCTTTGCTTGGACTCCGAAAGATGAGAAGGTGTGGTGTCAGGATGACAAGACTCTCCTCCCGCTGGGAGTTTTCAACGCATGGGTGGGGAATAGACATCACCAGTATTGCCTGATCTTCAGGAAAGAAGGACAGCCGACGGCGGTCCCTAGCATGAACGTGCTAAAGAAGGGGTAAATAGCCGCGGAAATTAATACAAACTTGTAATGACTCCCGGCAGCTATGTGGTCGAAGTCATCGTCGAGAACAAGCCGCTAGCCCGAGACCCTGAAGGGGAGACGATACATCAGAATCTCATCTTGAAAGGCGGCTACAAACAAGTAACCGGCGTCCGCGCAGGCAAACTCCTACGAATGAACGTCGAAGCCAACAGTCCCGAAGACGCTCGCGCGATAGTCCGCAAGCTTTCCGATGACCTGCGAATCTACAACCCCGCAGCTCACACAATCCAAGTCAGAATAGTAGGATAACCAAGTAATGGGAAAGGTCGCAGTAATCCAATACCCGGGAAGCAACTGCGACCTAGACGCCCTAGAAATCCTCCGGGACGTAGTCAAGGCAAAGACAGATCTTGTCTGGCACAAGGATCTGGCGCATGAAGATTATGATGCGTACGTCCTTCCCGGCGGGTTCAGCTACGGCGACTATCTCCGAGCAGGCGCGATCGCAGCCACCAGTCCCAGCCTCAGAATCGTAAAGGAAGCGGCTGAAGGTGGCAAGCCAGTTCTGGGAATATGTAATGGATTCCAAATATTGGTAGAGGCTGGACTCCTACCAGGAGCGGTGTTGCGTAATAGCTCACTCCGCTTCGTCTGCACATGGACTAGATTGAGAGTCGAAACCACACGCACGCCCTTCACGAAAGGGGCCAATGCAGGACAGGTATTGGAAATTCCAATCGCGCACAATGAGGGACGTTATTATCTCGATAAAGAACAAATTCCAGAACTGGAGAGAAACCAGCAGATCGTATTCAGATACGTGAATGAAAA
>Ga0209154_1000324_pt1 | contig 33938 bp, 22 predicted proteins | sample GraSoiAngelo_121_FD_185878 | JGI IMG/M metagenome (GOLD analysis project Ga0209154, IMG submission 185878) | Grasslands soil microbial communities from the Angelo Coastal Reserve, California, USA - 14_0919_12_20cm (SPAdes) (version 2) | ecosystem: Environmental > Terrestrial > Soil > Grasslands ... | reverse complement strand
CTGTCACGAGTCCGATTAAACTTCCAAAAATGCTGATGAGAGTCGATTCTCATGCGAAAAGGTTCGGTGTCCCCACATCGATCGCGAACCAAAATAGTTCAATCAGCGGATGTTAATGAATCCGCCATTAATCGGATAATCCACCCCGGTGATGAACGAGGCTTCGTCCGAACATAAGAACAGCGCGAGCAATGCCACCTCGCGAGGTTCAGCTATTCGCCCGATAGGCTGCGATTGCGAGAGCCTGCCGATGATCTCGCGCTCGCGGCCGGGATAGTTTTGTTCGACAAATCCGGCCACACAAGGGCGTGAACACTCGTGCCGGCGAGATGCAGTTACACCGTATGTTGTGACTGATATAGTCACGTGCAACGGAATAGGCCATGGCCAGAACGGCGCCCTTGCCCATCGAATAGGCAAAGCGGTCGGGCAGTCCCGCCGAACTGGCAATCGACGCCATATTCAGAACTACTCCCGTCCGCCGCTTCTTCATTGCCGGCAGTGCCGCGGACAGACAGTTGTATACGCCTTTCACGTTCACCCTATAAATACGGTCGAAGTCCTCGTCCGACGTGCCCTCGAGGTTGCCTACTTTGTGCAATTCCTGCATTATTCACGAGAATGTCGATGGGCGACTCGCGCAGCATCTCCTGAAACGCTTGACGCACTTCCGAGTGAGAGGGGACGTCGCAGCGGCGGGCACTGGCCGAACCTCTGCCCTTCGCCATCGAGGCGGAAACCTGCTCGGCTCAATCGAGGTCCGGATCGATGAGTCTGACGCAGGCCCCATGGCCAGCAAACGTTTCTGCAATCGCTCGCCCGATTCCACTTGCACCGCCGGTAATCACAGCGACCTTGCCGTGAAGACGAAATAAGCCGTTATCTATGGATACGGTCAGTATGGATACGGTCAGAGGGATACTCCTCTCTTCCACGGAATGAAATCGTCCTGGTCGAGCCTTTCGGCTTTAGTTTTCACCTGACCGCTCGCTACGCGAAGCATGAGGTCGAGCAGAGCCTCGGACGACTCCTCCGCCGTGGATTGGCCGGAGATGATGGGGCCGCAATCGAAATCGATGATGTCAGGCATGCGCTGGGCCAGTGCAGTATTGCTCGAAATCTTGATGACCGGAGCGATTGGATTCCCGGTTGGAGTTCCCAAACCCGTGGTAAACAGGACGATGTTGGCGCCGGAACCTACCTGTGCAGTTACTGCCTCCACGTCATTACCTGGAGTACAAAGCAAATTAAGACCGGACTGGGTTGCGTATTCGGGATAGTCAAGAACGGCGGTGATAGGCGACGCCCCTCCTTTCCTGGCAGCGCCTGCCGATTTCATCGCGTCGGTGACGAGGCCATCGCGGATGTTTCCCGGCGATGGATTCATGTCGAAACCGGAACCGACGGCCTGTGCGCGGGAATTGTAGGCCGTCATCAGCGACAGGAAACGATCAGCAGCTTCGTCAGAAATACAACGATTCACCAACTCCTGCTCAACGCCGCACAACTCAGGGAACTCGGACAGAATCGTTCGTCCGCCCATCGCTGCCAATTTGTCCGAAACCTGGCCCAAAGTCGGATTGGCGGAGATCCCCGAGAAACCGTCAGACCCGCCGCACTTTAAGCCGACAGTGAGGGATGTCAAAGAAGCAGAAGTCCGCTGCGCCTCATTGGCCCCTACCAATCCGAGAAAAGTTTCCTCTATCGCCTGCGACAACAGCTTTGACTCGGTTCCGAGCCGCTGTTGTTCGAGGACTACCACCTGCTTGCCGGTGCGAGGATCGCGCTTTGCCAATTCCTCACGCAGAATTTCGGTCTGAGCGTTTTGGCAGCCAAGGCTGAGAACGGTTGCACCCGCGACATTTGGATGATGGATGTATCCGGCCAATAACCCACACAGGGTGCGGGCATCGTCGCGGGTTCCACCACAACCACCCTGGTGAGTCAGGAACTTAATGCCGTCCACATTTGGGAACACACTCGATGACGGGGACGACTCCAAGGTTTCCTGCACTTGAGAGCCGACAATCCGGCCCGAATGCCCCTCCTGGTATAGCTGCACAAGCCGCTTCACCATTGCCCGATATTTCTGGGGTGGCGCGAAACCGAGCTCTTCGACAAACGCCTGCCGCATGGTGTCAATGTTGCGGTTCTCGCAGAACACGAGGGGAATCACAATCCAGTAATTTCTTGTGCCAACTTGACCGTCTTCGCGGTAGTATCCCGACCACCGTTTTTTGCGCCAGCGGCCGACCTCGGGAGCAACCCAGGGGGAAGAGGCGGTTCGCGGCTTGACCGCCATCGAGTCGTGCCGCGTGTTGAGGGTGGTAATCGGTTCGCCTGCAGCAATCGGCTTCCGTGCCCTACCGACCGGGATTCCATACATGACGATTGGAGCGCCTGCAGCCAAGTCTCGGGTTGTCACTTTGTGCTTAGGCGGGACGTCAGACACCAATGTAAATGTGCCCGCGCTGTCCGCAATCTGTTCACCGGCCCGCAAAGGCACAAGCGCCACGAGCACGTTGTCATCCGGGTGGATCTTCAAGACTCTCTCCGCGATGGATTCCGCTTTCATATTGCCAGCTGGGGCTAGGTTTCAACCGGAAACGCTGCCGAGCCTGTCGTTTCGCATGCTAGAACAAGTGTTTTATCAGTATTGCCATGCAGGTTGTCACGAACTCTCTTCGGTGTCAACCTGGCACGCCTTCAGTGCCTTCAGTCCTTCAGTCAGGCGCCAGCCTTCAGTTCCAGTGTTGTTTTGGCCTTGCGATCTCTGTGGACGATCACCGGAACTCGAGATGGGACGCGAAGAGTCACCCGGCCCGATTGGATCCGAAAGTCGGCATTTGTCGATTGGTCGACCGACAAACGGGTAGCGATCATCTCGCTCGGCGTCCAGCCCTCCGGAAGAGGAAAGCTCAGCTCGCGCGCCTTGACGCTATAGAAGACAATGCGCTCTTTGTCGAGTGACACATGTGCCTCCCGTACTTGCAATCTCCAGATCGGCGACCTTGATGCTGTACGTGTGGTTTTCCCAATCGAGATCGACCGTGGCGTCGCCATCCAGACCGATGATGGTGCGATTGCCATCGCGCTGAAATGTTGTATTGTAATGCCCCGTCGCTGGAGTTTCGACCAGGGAAGCCGTACCAGGTAAAACGAATCCAACACCGAGGCGAAGTCTACCTCAGTGCCGACCATTGCGTGGGGAGAATTGCTGGAGAAAAGACAATTCAGCACGCGATCCGGTCGGCTCGTGCCCCATTCTCCCCAAACGGCGCTATGACGGTGAATCGCCGCCATTAAAGGAATCGGCTTTCCGCCAAATGGACAGGGTGCGGGCCGCGGCATATGCCAGAATAGACTGACCGTGCCGATGAACGTATAACGTATCGCCTCGGAACTGACGTCAACACCGCGTCGCGCAAACTCCTCCAACATCTTGTACCGGCCATCAACCAGGTTCTTTACGCCACCTGCGGGGTGGGCCGGCTCCCAGTCATTGCGGATGGGAAAGTAGGAGAGCACATCGATGTGTGTGGTATCCCTCAGCTTGTAGCGATCGCAGGTGTACTGGACTCGCCGTCGTCCAGGTTGTGTCATGTTCTTGGCGAGGCCAACAATATAGGAATTTTCCCCGGCCCAGTTGCCTCTTTCCCACGGTTTACCGTCCGGACGGCGAGCAATGATGCCTGGATCCCATGCCGGACTGGAACGGTAAGCGTCATCGCAGTTATCGGAGAAGGTGATATTCGCATTGAGTTCACGGCCGCGATGCATCAACTGCTGCAAGCGGTCATATCCTCCAAGCCTTTCGTTTACCTGCGCCACCGCAGGATAGCCCGTGTCTTTGCCTCGATATTGCCATCCCCAGAGATGAACCACTTGTGGGTAGCCCGCGGTGACGTCCGTCACGGTCCGCACAAGCTCACACTGCTTGAACGTAGCCCTTGGTTTGTCGTACTTCGGCTCGTCGCAATGGATGCCCTGCACAAATTTGTCATCATAGGTAGTTAGTTCTCTTTCTTGGCCTGCGGTTGCGCACGAGCTTGGCGGCAGCAAGCCATGAATCGAGCCTCGATTTCCTGCCTGCTTCGACTCAGCCTGGAGTTAGAACATCAGTCGCAAACCAAACTGTAGCTGACGCGGATTTCCCTGTAGTCCGGTTACTTGGCCTGCGGTTTTGCTGATCAGAGTTCCCGAATTGATGGTGACATTTGACGGTCCGCTCCAATTCTGGATATTGAAGACGTTGAACGCTTCGAAACGCATTTGCAAGCTGAGGCGCTCTCTTACGGGAACTGTTTTGAATAGTGAAAAATCCAGGTTCGTAACATGCGGGAAGCGGAACGCATTCCGGCCCGAATCGCCGAAGGAGCCTGATGGCACCGAGAACGCGCAGGGATTGAACCAATTGGTGGCGTTGTGCACCGCGTCAGCAGCTTTTCCCCCATTCGAAACCGTGCTTGCACAACCGGGATCGGGATTCGATGGCACCGGTCCAGCCTTGAAGGGATCGGCGATGAGGTTAGGACGCGCGTAGTTTCCGATGTTCGGCGCGCTTCCCTTGAGATTGGCTATGTCGCCGGTCACCTGCAAGCTATAGGGCTGCCCGGAGCGAATCTGGAAAATGTAATTCGCCTGCCAATTCCCGAGAAACCACGATCCGGGTCCGCTCGAAAGCCATTTCTTTCCCATGCCAAACGGCAAGTCGTACACAGTGGCCCAGGAGAGGAAGTGGGCGATGTCATAGCTGGAGAGACCGCGAGCGGTGTTGGGATCATAAAAGTTTTGGACGGTTGAACCACCCCCAGTCCCGTTTTCGACGTTGAAGTATCCGCTGCTGACGTCGGTCGACTTGCTCCAAGTATAGGACACCAACGAGCTGAGTCCGTTGGTAAAGCGGCGCTGCATACGGGTCTCGAGAGCGTTGTAATGAGAGAAACCAATGCTACGGGAATAGGTAATGTTTGCATTTACCCAGGGCATCGGACGAAGAGCGTCGATTGCGGAAGGGGCCGTTCCGTTCGGCGAGGCTTGCCCAGCAGCGTTCGCGAGTCCGGTGTAAGGGAGTCTTCCATTCTTGCTTCCCACGTACGCCGCCGATAGCATCACGCTCGCCGACAGTTCTCTCTGAATCTCAAAATTCCACTGCTGCGAATACCCGTCTTTATATTTGGGATCGTCGCCGAAGGTGTTATTAGGCCTCCAGGGGTTGGTGGTTGGAAGAGGGGTAGGAAAGTGTCCTTCGAGATCGGTGATCAGTTTTTGTGTTCCGCCAGTAAAGTCGGCACTGGTGTTGACGTTGCCGGCAAACGCCGTCGTGCTCGGCCATACCGCCAACTCAAGATCGTTCTGCGCATACTGGCTTCTCGCCGGGACCGCGTCCCAATACAAGCCATAACCCCCGCGAGCAACTGTTTTTGGCGTGACGGCCCAAGCGATACCCAGCCGGGGCCCCCAATTGTCTTTAACCGGTCCCGGTGCGAAAAATCTCTTGCCGGCGAGCACCACGTTGCTGAGGTGGGGATCGGCCCAGAAAGCATCGGGAATACATGGCGATCGGCCGGCCAGACTGCAAAGTTCCGGCATCTTGTCGGCGCCTATAATCCAACGCTGGTTCGGGATATCGAGGGCGTTCCAGAGACGGCCGTCCAAGGTTTGCGGCTGAGTCAGATAGTCGTAACGCAGACCAAAGGTGAGCGTGACAGAAGGCTTGACTCTCCATTCGTCTTGCAGATACGCCGCCCAGGCGGCGTACTTAAACTTGACTGGTCCCCCGTTCAACTGTGGCAGCTCGCCGCTGAAGGAAGTTGGAAGTCCTATTAAAGCGGAAGCCAAAGATAGCCCCGTGGTTCCGGAAGCCGCTGATGGATTGCCGGTCTGGTCGTCGGCAAACGTATAACGCTGGTAGGTGTTCTGCTGGATTCGCTTGGCATCAATGAACCAGAAGCCGTTTTTGATGTTGTGGCGACCTGTGAGCCAACTCACATTTGGAGTAATGCTCCAGTTCGGATTCTCACGAGGTGCGGCTCCTCGGATGCCGAAATCGTTGTTGCCACCGTTGGTCCATTCGGTGGTTGCCAGTCTGACCAGCATGCCGTTGTACTTGGAAATATCGCCAAACCCGGCGGCCGTCATCGGGTTGAGACCGGCGGGGTGTTGATTCTGCTGGGCAGCGTCGACCCCCGGCCTGCCGGCATAGCCGGCACGCACATCGAGCACCACCGATTGCCCGAAGGTGTGAGTCCATCCACCGCCGTAATTTCTCCCCTGTGATCCGCCGCCGGTGTAAGCCACTTCACCTATGGGGGTTAGGACGGAGACGCGTTGTTCGGTGTAGCGGAAGAAAACGGTGTCGCTTCCCCGAAGGCGATGGTCAACACGAATTTGAAGACTATTCGAGTTATTCGTCGTCGAACGGTTCTGGATAAAATTGTTGGTCAGATCGCCCGCCAGGTTTGGAGTAGCCGAGTAGGTCTGAAAGAACTTCTGCATCGGCGTGAATATCAATCCCTGCGGAAGCTTGTTGCATGGCGCCCCCGTGGTCTGATCCTGCTGGTTGCTGGCGTTTATGGGCAGCGGATTCCCGCCAGCATCGCAACGGAACTGATCGCGGACAAATTTGCCGCTGACCAGCCGGGTGGAGTAGGGGTTGAACAGATTGTGCTGTACGGCGCTGCTGGTGGACTGAGTAAAGTCTCCGGTGAGCTCGGTGGCCGTGGGGGTGTAGGAAAAATACTGACTTGGCTGGCTGAACCTCCACCCGTCGTACCCGGCGGAGAAAAAAGTCTTTTGCCTGATGATCGGCCCGGTAATAGTTGCCCCAAACTGATTTTGCCGAAAGGGTGCGGGGCCACTGCTATTCTTGTCTGCAAAGCTGTCGCGAGCGTCGAAGAAATTGTTGCGTACGTACTCAAAGCCGCTGCCATGAAAGCTGTTGGTTCCTGAACTGGAAACCATGTTCACCACACCACCAGTTGCGCCCCCGAATTCAGTCTTGGAATCGTGACCGACGACCTTGAACTCCTGAATGAGGTCGATATTCGGAATCACGATATATGTCGGCCCGCGAATGTTTGAGTTGATAATTCCGTCGAAGAAATAAAGCTTCGAGCGATTCTCCTGTCCATGAAAAGATGCGTCCGAAAAACCTGATCCGGGAAGCCCGACATTGCCCTCGCAACAGCCGATGCTCCGGTTTTGCGCCGTTGAGACCGGTGTCACGCCCGGGGCAAGGGTCAGAAGCTGCGTGAAGTTTCTGCCATTCAGCGGCAGGTCGTTGACGACTCTCTGGGGGATTACCGTTCCGAGTTCGGTCGTCGTGCTGTCGACCAGCTGAGACTCGGCTTCGACTTCGACAACTTCAGTGCTGCCGCCGACACCCAGGCGCAGGTTCTGAGTAAGGGTCTGGTTGACATTGACCAGTAAGTTGGGAACATCAATTTGCTTGAATCCCTCACGGGTTACGCGAAGCGCATATTCCCCGGGCGGAACATTGATGAACAGAAAGAAGCCACTAAGACTCGTCGCTGTTTGACGGCCAATGTTGGTCTTCTGATTGGACAGCGTGACCCTGGCGCCGCTGACCACTGCCCCCGATTGATCCGTCACCGTTCCGTTCACAGCTCCGGTGGCGGTCTGCGCGAGTGAATCGCCGGTGGACAAAATTAGAACGATAACCAACGAAAGGACGTGAAACCTGCCGGCTCGCATGTTCTTTGCCTCAGTCGAAGTTCCTGGGGCACTACGGCTACATCTTGCAACTTCGGATCTGGGAACGGGCCCCAGGGTCACTGTAGAAAATAACGCGATGGGCACCTATATCATGTGAAGAAGCCGTATTCAACATTGAAAATTATAGTTTCATCATGTAAAACAACTGGCAAGTCAAAGCCCCCGGCCTCCAGGCCAAGTGCGCAAAAGGAAGGCGCAATTGTGATCCGAACCCGTGAATCAAAGTCAGCTCCCGTGGGTGTGGTGATGAAAGTCCTCAGAATTCTGGGAACTCTTCACCGCTCGCCCAGCGGACTTCAGCGAAACAAACTTCAATCAACAAGAGCACAGCCTACCGTTTTCTGGCGCATCTTGAGAGTGACGACGTTGGAGAAGAACGCGGATGACCTCCACGGACTCGGTGCATTTCTAATCATGAACGAACAAAGAATTACGAGCCGATCTACGGTGCAATTGATCCCCTGAGTCACCTGCAGTGACAACGACTTCGGGGTTCACACCGGAGACCGTATCGTCGTCCGAGGGTCGAACATCGCGGCGCCAGCATGGGACGACTGAAGAGCGATTGACGTCTTCACAAGATATGGCCAGAACCACTTGCAAACTGAGAATCTCCCGGGAGAGAAAAATGCACGTTTTCTGGGCGGGCGCCGCGATGACGCTCGTGGCGACCTCGACTTGGGCGAACCCACATCTGTTCGGGATCAAGTTGGCGATTACCAATCCGAGCGCCCAGATGCGCCCGGCGGAAGAAATCGTCGTACCCCTTGCGCAAATTCGCAGGGTCGTGCCATCACTGAATGCGGGCTCTCTGATCGTAACCGCTACGAATGCATCAACCCTAGAAGAAGACAGCGCCACATTAGAGGCCACGGAATTGCCTTCGCAAGTCGACGATCTCGATAGTGACCATACGGCTGACGAACTCGCCTTCGAGATTGACCTGGGACCGAAACAGACACGGATTGTCACGGTCAGCTACGGTGAGCCCACTCGCATATTCCGGCTGCGCCGCGAATATCCCATGAGAACCGACGCGCTTTTTGCCAGCAAGATCGAAGGCGTCGGCTGGGAATCCGAAGTGAATGCGTGGCGGTTGTACTTCGATTCGAGAAATGCCATTGATCTCTACGGCAAGAGTAGGGAATCACTTTTGCTTCGTATGTTCGCCACCCCTGAGTACGATTACCACGCCGAGTCTCCGTATGGACGGGACATATACAAGATCGGTGACGCGCTCGGCATTGGGGCGGTCGGAGCTTGGATCGACGGAAAGCTGGTGAAGGTATCCGACGTTGCGAGCCGCAAGTACCGAGTGGTTTCTACGGGTCCAGTTCGTGCCATTGTGGAAATGACGTACAGCGGATGGAAAGTGGGCAGTGGGAGCGTTACCCTGCAATCGCGGATCACGCAGTGGGCTGGAGATCGCGGCTTCTATCACACGATCGTGGCGCAAGGCGCCGACGGAGTTGAGTTCGCAACCGGGTTGCCGCTCAAAAAGGACGTGCCCGGATTCCGATCCGCGCCAAATTCGCTCCCACCGTGGATCGCAACCTATGGTGAGCAGGTGCTCATGCCTGGAAAGACTGCGACCGAAGCGCTCAAGGGCACGAATCTCGGCTTAGAGGTCATTCTCGTGGGCGTAAATGGATCCGTGCGGGAGGACGCTGCCAATCGGCTTCTAACATTCCCGCTATCTGGTTCAACGGCAACAGCCACGTGGTATGTCGCTGCGGCTTGGGACCAGGAGAGAACAGGTGATCTTGCTGCTCTGGCGAAACCGGATGATATGCGGCGGTTCGTGCAGGTGCCGAAATCGCCCTCCCTGATCGAGTCAAAAGATGCTTTTCTCGATTTGGTCAGGCAGACAGCCGTGCGCCTGAACCAGCCATCCACGGCAAGAGTGCTTTCAACCGCGGCAGCGCCGCAATCTGCCCCCTCCGACACACTGACCCCAGGATCGCGTAAATCTTACCGAAGAGCCATCGAACTCCTGCGCCAGGAGATTGATCGCACGGCGACAAAATGGGAACCGATTCTGAAAATGAGAAATGAACCAATTACCGCCCGGGCAGGCGAGGGATTCTTCACGGAAGGCGACAACACATCCGGCGAATGGCGTAAACAACGTGGCTACTTCTGGACCGGAAGCTTTTGGACCGGTGAATTGTGGAAGATGTACCGAGTAACCAACGATCCCAAGTATCGCCACTGGGCGGAGTTGGGGACCTCAATCCTACTGGGCCAAGAGAGTAGCCAGAATCACGACGCCGGCTTTCTTTATTTCTATGCTTCGGTTCCCGCATTTGAAGCGACCGGGGATCCGAGGTACAAACAGAGCGCGCTGCGTGCCGCTCAACGACTGGTCGAGCTTTACAACCCGAACACCGGAATGATTGCCGCCTGGGAGGTCGGTGGCGACGACACCATTATCGACACGATGATGAACTTGCAGCTCTTATGGTGGGCATGGAACGAGACCGGCGACTCCAAATGGAAGGACATCGCTCTGAGCCATGCGTTGCGATCATCGCAGTTGCTGGTGCGCGTGGACGGATCGGTTTGCCAGTCGGTACACTACAATCCGGGCGACAATCGCCAGAAGCTTCAGCTTCACGGCGGCGGCGACTCGGAAATCGTCTGGAAGAATTCAGCCGCGTCCGGACAGCCTTTGTTCTTTCATACACACCAGGGATTTTCGGCGGATAGCTCCTGGTCACGCGGGACGGCGTGGGCTCTCTACGGTTTCACCACGGCCTATAAGGCAACCGGCGATCAGCGGTTCTACGACACCGCGGAAAAAGTCGCGAACTACATCCTTGCTGAATTACCGCCTGACAGTGTTCCCTGGTACGACTTCGTGGATGAGGGTGTTCTGTTTCGCAATCGGGATAGTTCGGCCGCGGCAATAACCGCTGGAGGGCTGTTACAGCTTTCTTCTCTCACTAACGATACGGAGAAGTCGCGGCAGTTCCGTGAAGCTGCCGAACGCATCACTCAGTCGCTTATCGATCATTATCTGACTCCGGTCGCCAAGGACGATCCAACCCCTCCCGGAGTGCTTCGGCACGGATCGTCAACCCGCCCATCGGACACTCCGCTGATCTATGGACAGTATTACCTCCTGGAGACACTAATGACATTAGATGGAAGGAGCAATTAGCGCGCCGATGGTTTTCGGTACTGATGTTCGTGGTTTCTTACAGGACTGCTTCTTCCGTTGTTCCCACAAACACGAATCAGAAGTTGGAGGCAACGGCAATTTTCGGTGATCGAGAAGCAGATCGTATCGCCAACCGGAGACAAGCATGATTACATGAGCCAGACCCCACATTGGTGGCCCAATCGGAAAACTGCGAATGGCCTGCCTTATATTCGACGCGATGGCGAGCCGAATCCGGAGATTTGCAAGATCAGTGATCACGACCAGATGGGACGGATGTCCCCCACTGTGCGCACTGGCCCTGGGTTGGTACTTTATGGGCAACCAACCATGTGCGGAACGGGCGACCCTGCTGTTACGCATGTGATTCCTTGAGCCGGCCACTCGCATGAATCCGAACCTCTCAATTTCGCCCAAGGTATTCCAGGAATCAACTACGGTCGCAAGAGCTGAATCATTGAGAGCCATGTTTTGGTGGCGGTCGTCGACGCTGTGGGAGTGCTTTCCGGTCCGAAAGTCTGGCCAGAGAAAGATCAGCAAGGTATGGAGAAGTGGTTCGGCAGCTTTCTCGAGTGGCTGCAGCAGAGCCCGAGTGGCCGCGGCGAAGCAGCGTCCGCCAATAACCACACACTACCATATTCAGGTGCCGGATTGCGCGCTCTTCGTCGGCAAGCAGGATTGGGCGCGGAAGACCATGGAAGAGGCAAAGAGCAAACGAATCGCAGCACAGATCGAAGCTGACGGCCGTCAATCCCTGGAGTTACAGAGAACCAAGGCGTTCAGTTACAGCTGCATGAATCTGCGCGGGCTGATCGAACTGGCACAGCTTGGTGATGTGGTCGGAGGTGATCTCTGGCACTACCAGTCCTCCGATGCCCGAAGCATCCGCCGAGCGGTTGACTACTTGCTTCCGTGTGCCACCGGCGAAAAGAAATGGGAGTACAAGCAGCTTGTCGGCCTCGATCCCACGGAACTGACTTCCGGCCTCCTTCAGGCCTCGGTTGGGTACGGCGACGCAGTTTATGAGAGGGCCGCCGAAACGATTGGAACCAAAAGCGGCGAGTCAGTCCTTCGGCTGGCCATCCGCATTCGGAAAGAAGCCAGCCCGGGAGGCAATTGATGGGCTTGCGATTCATTCGCAGTCAAGCTGACGGGCCGTGCCTGCAACCCCGACAAAGATTACGCGCATTATCAACCGAGGACGGATAGCTCGTGCGGATTTCGCGCCGGGAATTCTGTGGTAAGAGCGCTTCGATGATGGCCTGTCTTGCCTCTTCGCGTCTGAGTTTCGGGCGGGGCACCCTAGTTGCTGTGCCTGACGTTGCGGCCATAGATCGAAACCGGATTCTCAGCGCCGCCAACCGATACTTGAAAGAGCACCCGGTTACGATCACTGCGTATTCCACTCCGCGCAGTTCCGGCGGCAGGCACGATTTCTTCTCGGAGGGAGATTACTGGTGGCCCGACCCCAAAAATCCCGGCGGGCCGTACATCCAACGCGACGGCTTCTCGAATCCGGACAATTTCAGTGAGCACCGGCGGGCGCTGATTCGATTGAGCCTGCAGGTTCCCGCACTGACCGCGGCATGGAAGATTACGCGCGATAAACGATACGCTCGACATGCGATCAGACACTTGCGTGCCTGGTTTCTGGATCCGGCGACGTTGATGAATCCTAGCTTGCAGTATGCCCAAGCCATTCATGGACGCACGACGGGGCGAGGCACCGGGATCATTGATACTGTCCACCTCGTCGAGGTGGTCCGGGCTGCATCGGTTCTGGAGGATTCGCAACAAATCGAGCCGCGCGACCTAGACGGACTTCGGAGATGGTGTGTCGACTACTTGGCTTGGATGATCACGTCAGAAAACGGAAAGCAAGAGCGCGACGCTAAGAATAACCACGGCACCTGCTGGGTGGCACAGGTGGCCGAGTTCGCTAGATTTACAGAGAATCACACGGCCACATCGTTCTGCCGGACCCGATTTCAAGAAGTGCTGGTGCCGAACCAAGTTGCCGATGACGGCAGTTTTCCGCTGGAATTACGTCGCACCAAGCCATACGGGTACTGCCTATTCAACCTCGATGTGATGGCAACTGTATGCCAGATCCTCTCCACGCCCAGTGAGAATCTATTTCGCTTTGTGTTGCCCGACGGCCGTGGTTTCGCCAAGGCGATTGCGTACATGCTTCCTTACATTGCCAACAAGAATGCTTGGCCGCATCGTCACGATGTCGAGCACTGGAACAACTGGCCGGTGCGTCAACCTAGCCTCGTGTTCGCCGGAATTGCTTTGGGGAGAACTGACTGCTTTCTAATCTGGCGACGCCTGAACCCTGATCCATCTGTGCCCGAGATCATTCGCAATTATCCAATCCGCCAACCTCTGCTGTGGATGTGAGCAGCCACGGACCTTCCCCAGAGGCATTTTTCGGCTGAAGCCAAAAAAGGGTCGTTTCACGATTTGAAACATACGTCTTTTATGGTGAATTTACATTTCTCGCGGTATAAATGCAGCCTGCCCCGCCCGGGCGTGCCACAGGAGAGCACCCCGGTTCAGGCTGAACGCACTTCAGAGATTCCCTCAACGAATCACACTGCCGGGAGAGATCTTGATGATGAATCACCGCTTCGTTTTTCTACGTTCGTCTCCTCGCGGCAGCTGCCTGCCTCAGTGGTGGCAGCGCCGTGGCTCAGACCTCCAGTGGTCAGGATTTGGGTAGGAATACGCCTAATCGGGCGCAAGTGCAATATTGATGCCCTAGGGACCTGGGTCCGGTGGACGGTCAGAAGCGCTCACGGCTAGTTAAAGACAGCGGGCGACAGCTTCCTCTTCAGCCATGATCCACGCTTCGTGCTCGGTTTTGGCACAGCCAAAAAAGTGGGATTTCCGGGAGATACAGCGGCCCAAACCATCAGGCAAGATCGGGCACGTCAGCGATGTTCCCATTTTGTTGTCCAACTTCATTATGCAAAAGGAGGGGCGCGCCGCCATGGTTGTTATTTAATGAGCGCTGATCCAGAGCATAGCAGCTATTCCGGTAATTGTTGTTCACCGCGAATGCTGAACGAGTCCTGGGCAGTAGAGGCTCCGGTGCCCGGCTGTCCGCCGCCTACCGTCACGCGATAGCTGCCCGCGGTAATGACGCGGTCGCCAGCTTCGTTGACCCGGCTGAGATCTTGCGGCGGCAGGTCGAAACTCACCTGGCGCGATTCTCCCGGGCCTAGGTGAATGCGAGTGAACGCGCGAAGCGCGCGAATTGGTGCTCCCGGCATATTGGCAAAGTCCAGGTATAGTTCGACGACTTCGTCACCCTCCCTCTGGCTGACATTCTTCACATCGACTTGCACTCCCAGCGGATCGCCAGCATCGAGTTCCTTCTTGGAGAGCTTAAGGTTGCCGTACTCGAATTTCGAATAGCTCAGCCCATAACCGAAAGGATAGAGCGGCTGGCCCTGGAAATACCGGTAAGTCCGGTTTTTCATCGAGTAGTCTTCAAACGGAGGCAGCTGATCGATTCCCGTGTAAAAAGTGACGGGCAACCGGCCGGCGGGATTGTTTACGCCAGCCAGCGTCTGGGCGATGGCGGTCCCACCCTCCTCGCCTGAATACCAGGCGTCGAGAATGGCGTTGGCGTGCTGATTGGCCCAGTTCACCGAGAGCGCGCTGCCATTCATGAGAACGATCACCACTGGCTTGCCGCTGCTCGTCAGCGCCTCGACAAGATCTTCTTCTTCCTTTGGCAGGTCGAGGCTGGTGCGGTCTCCCCCCTTGAAACCGGGCAAGTCGACTTTCATCTCCTCGCCTTCAAGCCGGGATGTGATGCCCACCACCGCAACCACGACGTCGGCCTCCTTGGCAGCCATTACCGCGTCGCCGATGGGGTCCGCGATGAGGGGAAGCCAAACCAGGCGGGTGCCAAAACCGCCGCGCGCGTATTCAACCTTCACTGAGTATCGGCGCCCTTTCTCCAGCCGCATGGCGGTTGTGCTGGCGATGGGATCGTGCAACGCGAGATCATCCACGATCAGGTTGCCATCGACCCATAACCGGTTCATAGAACCAAGCAGGCCCATCTTATAGGTGCCCGACTCGGCGGGCGTGAGGAAGCCTGTCCAGCGGGCCGAAAAGTCAGTCAGGCCTTTTGGGACTTTGAGTGCCGATCTGTCGGGATGGAATCGTTGGAGATCGACATATGTGTCAATGCGAACGACTGTAGGTTTTCCGGCGAAATCTGTGCCGGAAAAGTATTCCGCCCTGAGCCCCGGTTTGCCATCTGGCGTGGCCAGCACCAAAGTCGGGATGAGATGCTCTTCCCGCAGGAAATTCATGCCGGGCACGAAAGTAACGGCCGCGGCGGCAAACTGCTGCTGAATGCCTTCAAACGCGGTCGTTGATCGCGACGGCGTACCGTTATAGTTGCCATACAAAACCTCTGCGTTTTGCGCCAACGGTCCGACGACCAGAATCCTTTTTACGTCTTCGCGCAAGGGCACCACGCCATCATTTTTTAAGAGCACCATAGATTCACGCGCCGTCTTGAGCGCCAGTTCCCGATGCGCTGGGCTGTCGATCTCGGAGTCTGGTGTCTGCGCATATGCCACCATCCGCGGCGGATCGAACATGCCCAGGCGGAAGCGCGCAGTGAACAAGCGCTTTACCGCCGTATCGATGTCCTTTTCCGTTATCAGACCCTGCTTAACCGCGTCCAAATACTTCACGTAATCGGAGTTCCCAGTCGCTTTGGTAAAGAAATCGGCACACTCGTTGTCTACTCCCGTCTTGAGCGCGACTGCAGCGGCTCCCGCCATGTTTTTGGTGTAGTGATGCCCGCTGAAAATGTCGACGACGGCGTCGCAGTCGGAGACAACATATCCGTTGAACTTCCATGCCCCGCGCAATTGATCCTGGAGTAGGAAAGTATTGGCGCACGCCGGCTCGCCATTGACCCGATTGTAGGCACACATGACTGACCCCGCCTGGCCTTCCATCACCGTCGCGCGAAAGGCCGCCAGGTAGGTATCTTCCATGTCATGTTTTGACGCGGGAACGTCCATGCTGTGCCGCGCCGGTTCAGGGCCGCTGTGCACGGCAAAATGTTTGGGAGTGGAGATGACGCGATAGTATTTCGGGTCATCGCCCTGCATCCCGGTGACGAAAGCGGTTCCCATTTTGGCGGTCAGGAACGGGTCCTCGCCATAAGTCTCCTGGCCACGCCCCCAGCGGGGATCCCGAAAAATGTTAATGTTCGGAGACCAGAAGTCCAACCCTTCCATGATGTCGCTGTGGCCAGCACGCACCGCCTGGTTATGCTTGGCGCGTGCTTCAGTGCCGATCACAACCGCCATGTCGTGAATGAGAGGGGCGTCGAAAGTTGCCGCCAGACCAATCGGCTCGGGAAACACGGTAGCCGTACCAGCTCGGGCTACGCCATGCAGGGCCTCACTCCACCAGTCATAGGCAGGCACTTGGAGGCGTGGAATGGCGCGAGCCTGGTTGACCAGCTGCGAGGTTTTCTCCTCCAGTGTCATCCGCGACACCAGGTCATCAACGCGCTTGTCAACGGTTTGGGAAGTATCCAGGTAGAGGGAAATGGCAGCCTTGGTAGTCTGCGAGTAAGCGGCGAGAGCGGTACAAAGCGAAACCATCAGAACCGTGAGGGCACTGGGAATGCGTAAACGCATAGAAGGTCTCCTGCGCAGCGAAAGGCAACGATGAACACCGATGGTCCCGGACGGCCGCAGCCTCCGCTTGCGGTAATACCGTCTAAATCGTTTTAGAGGTGAGCTTGTAACATGGTCGCCAGATGGCGTCAAGACCAAACCATCGAATCGCCCAGGAAAAGATCATCGAAAAACCAGAAAGAGTATCCCCGCGACTCGCCGGCGTGGGGGCTCGCTGCCTAGCTCAGCTGTAGAGCTCTTTTGGAGTTTGTTTTATGCGAAGGCGCGGCCGCGGTGGTGCCGCGAACGATGAGTTCAGGTTCCACGATGATTTTGGCGGCGATACGAGATAATTCGTCCTCAGGCCGCGAAATACGACGCAGGACAGTTTCCGCCGCCATTTTTCCCATCTTGCGCAGCGGCTGCTCTACCGTAGTGAGCCCGGGAATGTGATACGCAGCCGTCTCGATGTTATCGAAGCCGATCACAGAGACGTCTTTGGGCACGCGCCAGCCAAATTCGTCGAGGGCGCGCATCGCACCCAGCGCGGAAATATCATTGAAGGCAAACAGCGCCGTGAATGGTTCGCCGGAGGCCAGCAGTTCCTGAGTGACGCGGTATCCCAGCTCCGGTGACGGGGAGTTTCGCTCAATTTGGACGGTCAGCTTCAGGGAGATAGGAACTCCCAATTCCTGAGCCACCGCCGCGATGGCATTCCATCGAACCTCAGTATCCGGAACGAAGTCCTGCCCTTTGATAACCGCGATTTTTCTGTGGCCGAGTTCGACCAGGTGGCGCAGTGCAAGTTCGGCGGCACGGCGGTGATCGAGCACGATATTGGTGACACCCTTCACCTCCTCATGAGTCGAAACCGTGGCCACTGGGATCGGTAAGGGACGGCGCCAGCTGGTGTTGACGACGATCAAACCGTCACAAGAACGATGCAGGAACATCTGCGGGTATTCGTCTACCAGATCCTGCCGGAAGCGATGACTGGCGACGAAATAAAAGTATCCTTCCTGCAGGAGGTGATCTTCGATTCCGCTCAGCACCGTGGCGTTGTACCCCTGGCTTACCTCCGGCACCATCACGCCAATGGTGAAGCTGCGCCCCGTCCGCAGAGAGCGCGCCAGGAAATTTGGTTTGTAATTAAGTTTGCGCGCGCCTTCGTAGATCAGGTCCTTGGTCTGTTGCGCAATCGTATCGGCGACGGCAGCCCCGTTCATGACCAGCGAAACCGTCGCGGGAGCCAGTCCCAGGTAATCGGCCAGTTCTTTAAGCCCAGTAGCCTTCCCCTTTTTCGTATGAGCGGCCCTGCCGGTTCTTCGATTCCTATCGATCCCCATTTGGCTGAGAGTCTGGCACAGGCAATTTACAAGATCAAGGATGCTCCGCAGTTCCGCTATGAGTTTTCATAGGTCTAAATCGATATAGATCGTGCTTACCGTGCTACTTATTTCTTGACAAGCGGAGCAGACGACGATACAAGGCTCGGAACGGTCCCGCTTCGGTGGGAGCCCTATTGAGTCGCGCGTTCGGAATCCGTCGTGGAGGAAACTTATGAAGTCTCTCTCGTTTTGGTTTGCCGGGAGTGGCGGCCTCGCAGTGCGCCGTTGGAGGTCATCGCGCTTCGCGGCGTTGTGCGCACTCTTCATCTGTAGCTTTTCGCTTCTAACTTTGGCTCAGGAAGGAACCATCGTCGGCACGGTTACCGATCCCACGGGCTCTGTGGTACCGAACGCGACCATCACCATCACCAGCATCAAAACCGGCCAGAGTCGTACGCTGAAGACTAATGAATCCGGTCAATATGTGGCTCCGGATCTGGCCATTGGCGAATACAACATTCAGGCCCACGCCCCGGGGTTCAAGATCGTCGAGAGGAAGAACGTAGTCCTGAACGTCGCCGACCGTGCCCGCATTGATTTCGCGATGCAGATGGGCGCAGCCCAGGAAACAGTCACAGTCGAAGCCAATGCGGTCCGAGTCCAGACCGACAGCGGCGAGGTTAGCGACGTCATCACCGGGCAACAGGTTTCACAGCTGACCACCAATGGCCGGAGCATTTATACGTTGGTGAATCTGACGCCGGGCGCATCCAGCCTGCAGGCAGATTTTCAAACACCCACTCCGGTCGGCGGTGATGCCAATGTGAGCTTCAATGGCCAACGCCCCGGACATACGATCTATCTCATGGACGGTGGCGAGAACCTGGACCGTGGCGGCTCTGGAACGTTCAGCGTGATGCCGTCAATCGAGTCGCTCGCCGAATTTCGCGTCCTGAGTTCCAACTACAGTGCCGAATATGGCCTCTCATCTTCGGCCACGATGACGACAGTGCTGAAGTCAGGAACGAAGACGCTGCATGCGTCCGCGTGGGAATTTCTACGAAACGATGCCCTCGATGCCCGCAACTACTTCAACCGGCGACCTCAGAAAGTTGCCGAGCTGCGATTCAATACCTACGGCTTTAACGTGGGTGGCCCGGTTGACTTCTGGAAGAGCGATCACAAGACCTTCTTCTTTTACAACATGGAATGGCGCAGCTTGATTCAAGGGCAGACGCTGAATCAGACGGTCCCTGTTGCTAGTGAGTATCCGGACGCAAATGGCGCTGGAACTGGTGCGGTAATACCCCTAACGAAACCCAACGGTAAGCCAAACATCATCACGGTCCCGACCGGAATTGCGAACTTGGGGGCAAATTGTCCGGGCGGCGTTCCTCCGGCGGGCATTGTGTCAGGAGCGCCCTTTCCCAACAACACGATTCCATCCTGCATGATCGATCCCAATGCGGCGGCTCTGCTGGCGGCGAAGATTTTCCCGCTGCCCACATCCGGCAATCAATTCCAGGGCGGCAACAATGCGCCTACGAACGTGCGCGAAGAGGTAGCCAGGGCCGACCACCAATTCAATGACAAGGTCTCGATCTTCGGACACTGGGTGTCCGAGCAGATTAATCAGACGTTCGGAACCACCATGTGGAGTGGTGACAACGTACCCACGATCGGCAACACGTTTGGCAATCCCTCGTACAGCGCTGTAGTCCACCTTACGCATACGATCAGCTCGTCGCTGTTGAATGAGGTAGCCTTCAACTATAACGGCAACCGTATCAATATTCTGCCCAAGTCCAGCTTTGGGGCTCCGCTGGCGGCCCCCTCGGGCTTCACATTCAACCGGATCTTCACGGGTCCGAATGCGGACAACCGCATTCCGACGATCAAGCTCCAGGAGTCTACGGGAACGCAATACACCGCAAACTGGACGCCCTGGGTCAACAAAGCCGACGACTACCAAATTCGGGACGACATCTCCTGGACCAGGGGTGCGCACCAGTTCAAGATCGGTGCGAGCTGGGCAGTCTACAAGAAGATTCAGGACGTGTTCGCCAGCACCCAAGGTAACTTTGGTTTTAATGGCGCCTACACTGGATTCGATTTCGCCGATTTCCTGCTTGGCTACACCCAGAATTACTCGGAAGACGCTGTGCATGACAACGGGCACTGGAATAACGCTTCCTGGGCGGCATACTTCCAGGACAACTGGCGCTTCAACCAACGGCTAACTTTGAACCTTGGACTACGTTGGGACGGAGTGCCGCACACTTACGAGGCAAACCACCGTTCCTCGAATTTTTATCCCAATCTCTACAATCCAGCAGACGCAGCTCTGTTCGATGCGAACGGCCACATTTCTCCTCTCAGCCCCGGCCTGGGCACCAGTCCTAATCCCATTCTGGCTGGGTACCAATTCTATTTGAATGGCATCGGTATCGACGGCAAGGGCGGAATCCCGAAAGGCCTCGTAGACAACCACTGGGCGGCGTTCGGTCCTCGCATCGGTTTCGCCTATGACCTGACCGGTTCAGGAAAGACTGTTCTCCGCGGCGGATTTGGAACCATGTACGAGCGCATCCAGGGTAACGACATGTACAACGGCGGCACCAACGTTCCATTTAGTGCCACCGCAAGCTTCAATAATGTTTCCCTGTCCGATCCTCATACCAACATCACCACTGGTAGCAAGCAGACCGTGCCGATCGTTGTGCCGAGCATCACTGGTCTAGCTTCCAACAATTACAATCTTCCGGTAAGTTACCAGTACAGTTTTGGTGTTCAGCAAGCGCTCGGAGCCAAGTCTGTGCTATCCGTGTCTTATGTGGGAAACCAAACCCGCCATCAGAATTACTACGCAGAGACGAACCTTGTGCCCTTCTCCGATCTGCCCGGGCTGGTGGCATCCAAGGGCGCCGGTTACAACCAGTTGGTCCAATTCCCGGGTTTCCGCTCGATCCGACTAGCGGAAAACGGCGCAAATGGCCATTACAACTCGCTCCAACTCGATCTTCATGCCAACGTCCGCCGCGACCTTATGGCGCAATTTGGCTACACGTACTCGCAGGCCATTGACGCCGCGAGCGGCAATAATGGCAGCGGTCAGGATCTCAACGTCATCACTAATCCGTATGTAGGCTGGCGATACGACAGTGGACCCTCGGTTTTCGACCGCACCAACGTCGCTTTCGTCAACTTCGTCTATGACATCCCGGCTTTCAAGGGCAGCAGCAACCGCCTGCTCAAGACAAGCTTGGGTGGCTGGCAATTGTCCGGGATTGTCACTATGCAATCAGGGGCTCCGCTGAATGTCACGGTAGGCGGCAGCAACGACCTCAGCAGCATTCTTCCCACGTCGGGTGCGGGGAACATCGGAAACGGCAACCGACCGGATCTGGTTGGGAAGATCAGCTACCCGAAGACTAAGGTGCCGGCGGGAATCCAGTGGTTTGATCCCACCGTGTTCGCTGCTCCTGCTCCCGGGACCTTTGGCACGCTTCCCCATAACGCTCTGCGTGGTCCTGGTCGCGACAACTGGAACATGGCTCTTCACAAGATGTTTGTGTTCAGCGAAAGCCGCGGCAGCAGCTTGGAGTTCCGCGCCGAGGCCTACAACATGTGGAACCACACCCAGTTTAGAGCCGATGTAATAAGCGGCAACTACGGAGCGGCTCTCACGGGTAGCAACTTCGGCGTGATCACCCAAGCTTACGATCCGAGAGTTTTCCAACTCGGTCTGAAACTAACCTTCTAGAGGGGTTTCCGGAGAACGCCATCGGCCCCGCTCCCACCCGTGCCGCGAGCCGGGTTTTTCTTGCCAAGCCGGTTATAGAATGGCACCGCAAGACAGATTCTCTCCTCTAGAATTGGCTTTGGGCACTCGGTTTGTAGCATGAACCACTGGAAGATGCTGCTGGCGACGGTGGCGTTGTGTTTGTCGAACTTCTCACACGCACAATCGGTCGGTCCAGCCGACGCGCAGGCTCTGGAGCAAGCAGGAAAGTTAGCGGAAGCTGCCCAGGTGTGGCGTACCATTACAAAACAGAATCCCAGCGATGCTGGGGCCTTCGCGAGCCTGGGAGTGGTTCTCTCGAAAGAAGAGAGATATCAGGAAGCCGCCTCGGCCTACCGGCGAGCGATTGCCCTCAATCCCAAATTGCCGGGAGTACAACTGAACCTCGGACTGGCGGAATTCAAACAAGGACATTTCAACTCGGCTATCGCTCCGCTGAAAGCCGCGTTAGACTCGCAGCCGACCAGCACGCAGGCGCGCACGTTGCTGGGAATCAGTTGTTATGGAGCCAGGCGGTTTGCCGACGCCGTCCAGTATCTCGCGCCGGTTGCCAAGGCCGATCCGGACAACACGCAACTCCATCAGACCTTGGCCCAGAGTTGCCTTTGGGCCAAACAGTACAACTGTGCGCTCCAAGAGTTCCTCCACATATTGCAGAAAGCGCCTGACTCCCCCGCCGCCCACATCCTAATGGGAGAGGCCTTGGATGGGCTGGGGCGAACCCCGGAGGCAATTGCGGAGTTCGAAGCAGCAGCCAAAATCTCTCCTCGCGAACCGAATGTCTACTTCGGGCTGGGCTATCTCTACTGGAGATCACATCAGTACGAACAGGCGGCCCGCGAGTTTCAGAACCAGCTGTCTGCAGATCCCGGAAATGCCCAGGCACTGGCTTACCTTGGCGACATTGAGATGAAGAAAAACAATCCCGGGAAAGCGCTCTCCTATTTGCGCCGGGCGGTCGAAGCACGAAACGACCTACGGATCGCCTATGTCGACCTCGGTGCTGTGTTGGCCGGCCAGAAGCAGTATCAAGATGCTATAGCTCCTTTGAAGCGTGCTGTGGATTTGGACCCCAGTCAGCCTGATGCTCATTACCGGCTCGGACGTGTTTACCAGGCAATGGGCAACCGGGCCGCAGCCCGGCAGGAATTCAAGAAGGTTCAGGAACTTCATCAGAAAGCCGATGAAGACATCGCGTCGAAGATGGCCGCGGCCTCCGCCAAGTGATGTTCGTTGACTCCGCTGCCCGGCTGCCCGAGTGGCGACACCTCTGTGTTCCCTTCGTCCATTGCCAACATTGCCGGGATTGCCAATGTGGCAGTGGTCAAAGCAGGGCGAAGATGCTGTCATTCCGTTTGTTTTGTTTAACCAAGCCTGGACTTGGTACGAGAAGAGTGTAAGCCGGTGGATGCAGATCCCAAATTCATCCAAGATCAGTGGGAACGGGCAAGCGGCGACCACGGATCAGAAAGAGCTCGGGCTGCGCTTTGGCAAGTCTCTCCAGCACTTTCAACCCTGGCCGGTAACCTGGTCAGAACCACTGGTTTATGAAAAATCTTGCTGTGGCTGCGCGGTGCCGCTCCAGCGTGCGCTCGTTGCTTACGTGGCCTTCCTCCGCTTGTACATCGTCCTAACAACACTCTGAACCTGCCCTTCCGGCGGTTGTGCGCGCACACTTGTCAGGCGATGATGAGCGAGAGAGTTTTGATGATGCTCAGGTTGATGATCGCGGTGATTCCGGCGTTTCTGTCTTTCCTCATGGGCTGCGGCGGAGCTACGACCAATACCAATAATGGCGGAGGCGGTATTCCAGGCGGCGGGGGAGGTGTTGGCGGAAACGGGGGCGGTGGCGGCAACAGTTCGTGCAGCCAGATCGCAATCGGCCAGGCAGCAACCCTGAACGGGTTTGTACCTTTTGCGCCCGACAACCTGTGGAATCAGGACGTCTCAGCCCAACCGGTCGATCCCAACTCAACCGCCATCATCAACTACATCGGCCCAAACACCCAGGTCCATCCCGACTTTGGAGCGGGTCTTTACAACGGCAGCATCATGGGAATTCCCTACGTTGTAGTCGGTCGAGGGCAGCCTCCTGTGAGCATCAATTTCACTGCCTATGGCAATGAGAGCGATCCCGGGCCAATGCCGATTCCGGCAAACGCTCCTATCGAAGGCGATCCCAACCCCAGCGGAGACCAGCACGTGCTGGTGATTGATCAGAACCAGTGCTGGATCTACGAACTCTATCTTGCTTCTCCGGCAAGCGCCGGAGCGTGGAACGCCGGCTCCGCCGCAGTCTGGGACATGCTCTCCAATGAGCAGCGTCCCTACAGCTGGACCTCTGCCGATGCTGCCGGGCTGCCCATCTTCCCCGGCTTGCTGCGTTACGATGAGGTGGCCGCCGGCTCCATCCGGCACGCCATCCGTTTCACGTTGCAGCACACCCGCGCGGCGTTCACCCCACCGGCCTCGCATTGGGCAGCGAATTCGACCGATCCCAATGCCGCCCCAATGGGCATGCGCATGCGCCTGAAGGCCAGCTTCGACATCTCAGGGTTTTCGCAGAAGAACCTGGTCATTCTTCAGGCATTGAAGAAGTACGGCATCATCCTGGCAGACAATGGCAGTTCAATGTACCTGAGCGGAGCACCGGATGATCGCTGGGATAACAGCGATCTACACAACCTCTCGACGCTGCAGGCTTCCGACTTCGATGTGATTCAGATGAACTCCGTCTACACTTCGGCTAACCTGCCCAAGGGCAATCCACCACAGATCGCGAGCTTCACGGCGTCGCCCACTTCCATCGCCGCAGGCGAAGCACTTACTCTGAACTGGAGCGTAAGCGGCGCTTCCTACCTGATCATTTCACCGGACGTCGCCGCTGTGCGAGGAAGCAGCCTATCGGTCAAACCGTCCGAGACCACAACCTACACGCTGTACGCGACTGGTCCCTTTGGCCGATCGCAAGCCACCGCGACCGTAACCGTACGCTAGCGGGGCGGGAGTATCACTCCTCAGGAACCAGAGGTGTCTCAGGCGCGCGCCTACGGACATAGGGTGCTGGAGCGGCTGTCCGGGCCCTTGTTTTGAACCCCGTGAAAATGTCTCCCTTCAAGTCGCCTGTGTTGGCCGTTGCCGTTCTCGCAGCTTGAATCGTTGCAGCTTGCCCGTGGCAGTTTTCGGCAACTCGGATAGGAATTCGACCCATCGCGGCCTCTTGTACTCGCCCAGCTTCTCACCTACCCAATCCTGCAATTCCCAGACGAGCCCATCGCTCCGGCTGCATTCTGGATTGAGGACAACATATGCGGCTGGCTTAAGTAATCCATCCCCATCCTCGCCCGCCACCACTGCTGCTTCCAGCACTGAAGGATGGGAGATTAGCGCTGCCTCCACCTCTGTCGGGCTCAGCCACTTGCCATTAACTTTGAAGAGATCGTCGGCGCGACCCGCGTACCAGAAGTACCCGTCCTCGTCCCGGTGATACTTGTCTCCTGTCCGAAACCAGTGACCGCAAAAGCTGCTTTTTGTTTTTTCATGCTGGTTCCAGTAACCGGCACAGGTTGCATCGCAGCTGATCAGCAAAGCTCCGATCTCCCCTGGCGGAACGTCACGATCATTCTCATCGACGATACGCGCCTCGTAGCCAGGAATGATTTTGCCGCTTGATCCCGGTCGCACTTCGCCGGGGCGGTTGGAAATCACCATATGCAACATTTCAGTAGAGCCCAGTGCGTCGAGAATCTCGATGTCGAACCGGTCTTTGAATCTCCGGAACAACGCAGCCGGAAGCGGTTCTCCGGCCGAAATTGCGTGCCGAATGCTGGAAAGATCAAAGTCACGACCTTCTCGTCGGTAGGCCAGCAGGGCGGCGTAGTTCGTTGGAACCGAATAGAAGAGCGTGGGTCGGTAGCGCTCGATATTAGCGTATATGACTTCTGGCGTGGGGCGGGCAGGCGAAAGAATGTTGCTGGCGCCGACCGCGAGGGGGAAATAACCTGCGTTGCCTAGCCCGTAAGCGAAGAACAGCTTGGCTACGCTGTAGCAGCGATCCCTTTCGTTGATTTGCAAGATGCCCCGAGCATAGCGCTCCGTTGCCACAACCATGTCGTGGTGCAGATGCACACAACCCTTTGGCGATCCCGTGCTGCCCGACGAGTACAGCCAAAATGCCGCCTCGTCTTTATGAGTTGCTGCAGGCGCCAGATCCGGCGCGGCTCGTTCCAGTACTTCACGAAAGCTGGTGTAACCTGCCGGGGCTTCTCCCACGATCAGGATGTGGTTCAGCCTGTCACGCTTGTCAAATAGGCTGTTTTGAATTTGCCCGAGCAAGGATTCGTCAACAATCACGACAGCTGCCCGAGTATCCCTGAGGATGTACTCGTACTCAGACGGGCGAAGCAGGGTGTTGACCGGTACCGCTATCGATCCTATTTTGATGGCGCCAAAAAACGAGTACAGGAATTCCGGCCTATCAGGGAGCAGGATGACAACCCGTTCCTCCGGCCGCACGCCGTACTCGCGAAGGGCATTGCCGACACGGTTAACGCGCTCCAGCAACTGCGCATAGGTAACCTTCTGCTCGCCGCACTCGATCGCTACGTTCTTACCCCTGCCATCGAGCACATTTCGGTCAATGAAGTACGTGGCGACGTTAAATTCGCGGGGCAGTTGCAACACTCGGTCACCTGAAGGTTCTGGTTCTTTAAAACGAGCTTTGTTCCTCTTTGCGGTCTGTTGATTCGAAACACTCAACGGTCATGCCGCGACTGCTTTTGGGCCGAGCAGGGACCTGGCTGCGGCGACGATCCTCTCCTCATCGGGCAGCACGTATTTTCCGAATGGCTCACTGTACGGACTCGACGTATCTTGTGCGGTGACCATCTTGATCGGCGCCCTAAGGTATTCAAACCCCTGCTCAGCAACCTCGCCTTGCCGGCCGTCGCGAGGGCCTCGCCGGATGCGGGAGATGTCATCCTCACCAGAACATTGTTTTATTATAATTTCTTTGTTTTAGTCTTGGGTCGTGGAAACCCGCGATATTGCTGTGAGAAATACTCCGATAGAAATTCCGATAGAAATTCCGATAGAAATAAATGATGCGCACCGCCATACAGCGCTTCCTGATCGAAAGCTTAAAGCCGGCTGACCCTCTCGAACGAGGATCAGCCGTGATTCAAATTCTAGAACGAGAACTTCGCCGCGAACTGAAATTGTCGCGGATTCAACATGGTCCTGGCAGTACCGAAACCGTTACTGGGAAACGGCGGGGCGCCAATGCCGGCCGGACAACTCCCAACCCTACCCGCCTGAATGGCTAAGGTTGTCGCATCGCCGTAACCGTGCGGTATCTGGCCGTTACAGAAACCATAGGTCCCGTATACCGAGTTCACTTCGTCCACATTTTGGCGATTCAGCACGTTGAAAACATCGACCATCAGATCCATGGTCAAGTTCTCCTTCAGGTGGAAGGCGCGCGATAAACGCGTATCCCAAGAACGGAGATTGTCGCCCCAATAGGTGTTTCTCCCCTGATTGCCGACGCGATCCGTCACGGGATTCGTGTCGCCGTTGGCATCGAAACCTACAAACATGGTGAAGGGGCGCGGCGATTGAATCGTCACGATGTTGCTCAGCTCGAAGTTGCGTAGCAACGTGTTCTGAGGCCCATAGACGGTGAAGTTGGCCACAAAGCGGTGCCGGACGTCCTGGTTGGAATTGGCGCGTTCCAGATTTCTCCTGTACAGGTCCTGCGGCGTGCTAACAAATGTTGTAAAGGTACCGTCGTCCAACGTGTGCGAGAGAGTGTAGTTAGCATTGAAGCGGGCATAGCGCCCCGCGTTCTTCGCCGCCTGCAAGGTCAGACCGTGGTACGCAGAGCTGCCGGTGTTATCCGTGAAGTAGAGCAATCCGGCATTGGTATAGAGCGGATTGCCGACCGCGGCCAGAACGGGTATGGGAGAAAAATAGTCCTTGCCGGCCGGCCAGCCAATTGGCGCCGGACCCGCGGGCGGACAGAAGGTGGTCGAGTCGTTGACACCACGGGTGGGACAGACGTTCAAGTTCTCCGCCCGCACCAGGTGATGGGCGGCCACGAACATGTACCCGGCGCTGATCGTAAAACCATTTCCAATCTCGCGATCGATTTCCAGATTCCCCTGCTCCGAGTAAGGAATTGGGCTCTGGTGGTCGACCCCGCCTAGACCCACTGGCACAAGCGTTCCAGGAGGTCCCGTCAGGAAGGTCGGGGGGACTTGTCCCGTCAGGATCAAATTTTTCGCAGCGTCAGCGGGCAAGCCGGCGCCGCCGATGACTTGCGACCAGGGATCACCGCTGGGCGCCATTGCGCCAGGTGCTGCCACAAATTGGCTGAGCGCCCAAGTCGCCGTTCCCGCTCCCGTGCGCACACCGGGCAAGTCCACACCAGGGATCACGACCGGGCGCTGCGGCTGCGTGATGAAGAAGAACGACAGGTTGTAACGGTCGTCGAAGATCCCAAATCCAGACCGAATCACCGTTTTGTTGTTCGGCGAATAGGCCAGCCCGATCCGAGGTTGGAAACCGTGGTAGTGGGTCGGAAAGACCTGCTTCGAGAGACCGCTCTCGAAATCGTAGCGTAGCCCGTAATTGAAGGTCAGTTTTTGAGTGAGGCGCCATTGGTCCTGCGCAAAAAATCCCCAATAACTGTGGTTCAGGGTCTCAGAAAAGTTACTCGTTTGCGCAGCCAGGTATGCGTGTTGCCAATCGGTCGGAATGGGAGGAGGTAGAGTACCCTGAATCGCTGAGCTCGGACCTGAGCCTATTGGCGATCCCCAGAAGACGATGGGAGTTCCGTTCAGGAATAGTGGCAGGGGACAGAAGCCGACCGGCACATTAGCGGCAGGATTTACGTAGTTGGCAAACTCGGCCAGGCACCCGACTCCCGGCAGTACGATGCGCATCGGCGTGAAACCCGGCCAAGTGACGTAGTCCATCACGTAATTACTGTCGAAGCCGAACTTGGCCGCGTGGGAACCTTTTACCCAGGAGACCGAGTCGGAGAGCTGAACCCGACTTTCAAAGATGGCGTCGAGCACGCCGAAATTGTGTCCGGTCATGAATAGGTTCGGAATGTCGAGGTTGGGTTGGCCGCTGTCTCCTGGGAAGTCGTAGTGACGGCGTGCATATTGCACCAGGGCAGTATTGACCAAGTTCGACTTCAGCACAGAATTGAGCGTGCCGACTAGCGACTGGTCACGAATGAGCGCGTCGTGCCCGCTGCTGGGCGCGCCAATCCCGCCTCCGTCGAGCGTGTTACCCACAAGCAGATGCAGGTCTCGGCCGTCCTCGACGTTGTAGCGCACGGACAGCCGGTTCTGGTTGTTCAGCTGGTGATCGAGTTTGGCAATTCCGTAATCGTTGTCTTTTGTTTTGAGGATATTCAGGTCTTCGGGAGCGATGCCCATTGCGACCTTCGCCGCATTCAGCACAGCCAGGTTGTCGGTCAGGAAGCTCGGATAAGATGGAGATTCTCCCCGGCGCTGCCCCTCGTAGTTCATGAACAAGAACGTTCGATCTTTGCGAATGGGTCCGCCCAGAGTCCCGCCGAATTGATTCTGGCGAAGCGCAAAGACTTGGGACCGAGGCTGCAGAAGGGAGCGCGAGTCGGTCGCACTGCTCTGCAAGTACTCATAGACCGAACCGTGCAGCGTATTGGTGCCCGACTTGGTCACAATGTTCACGATGCCGCCGAGCGCTCGTCCATATTCGGCGCCGAAATTGTTGTTCACCACGCGGAACTCGCTCACCGCTTCCTGCGGCGGCGTCGCGCGCTGCGAACCGGTCACCGTATTGATCGTATCCGCGCCATCGACAGTTACTATGTTGCTTAGGTCGCGCATACCTCCGAACGACACTCTCGTTACTTCGAATTCCGTGATGGTTGACTGCAAACTGGTCCGCCCAGTAGCAACTCCGGGCGTGAGCAGCGCGAAGTCGGTGAACAACCTGCCGCTGATCGGGAGAGACTCAATTTGTTTGGTGTCGATGACCTGGCTGAGTTCGGTCCGCGTGGGTTCGACCGGCGGCACCTCAGTCGTTACTTCGACCGTCTCGCGCACGGTAGCGAGCTTAAGGGTCAGGTTGACCGTCGCCGTCTGTCCCACACTCAGCACAATGCCGGAATTGGTGTACTTGCCCAGTCCGCTGTACTCAACCACTTCTTCGTATCGGCCCGGCGGCAGGTTTGGTACGACGTAAAAACCGGCATCGTTGGTTACGGACTTGTACGTTTGGTTGGTGTCTAGGGAGCGTAGGAGAACGGAGGCTTTGGGCAGGACCCGGCCGCTTGCGTCCTGCACCGTGCCATTGAGCTGGGCGTAAGTGATGGTGGCCTGTCCGAAGCTTTCCACGCTGAGCAGCGCTGTCAACATGCCAGCCAAAAATACGACCAGATAAAAAGGTGGTCTCATAGGGTTCCCTTTCGGAGCGAACGTACGTTCGACAAATTGCTTAAAAAAAGACCAATACTCCACCCGCCGCAGCGTTCTCCTACGCGTGCCAGCTCCTCTCCGCTTGATCACTTCTAAACAGCTTCGGTCTGTGTTTTTTTTGTCGACCTCAACCGGTGCGAGAGCGGAATGCGGATCACGCTCTTCGCGAAGCCTGATTGCAGAGCACACGTTCTTACTGAACGTTTTTCATTTTCGCCTGTGGGGCAACTATTCTGCACAACTTCACCACTCAGTCAAGCGTAATAACCAAATCCTGTGTTCTCAATCGGCCGACTGCGCGATCGGCACCGTTTTCCCCCACACCTCGCGGGCCGTTTCTGCCACCAACCGAAGTTTCGCTTCCTGATTGCAAAGACAGGCCCACACAGCGCATCCAGGGCCTTGGGATAGGACACCGTGAAGGGAAAGCTGGTCGCTTGGGACCCCGTCCAACAAAAGGCTGCCTGGACTGTGCAGCGCCCGGGTCCGTGGAACGGCGGCACTCTCGCCACGGCCGGCAATCTGGTATTTGAGGGCACTGCGGATGGCCACTTCGAAGCCGGCATCAATCTTCAGCTTCAGCAGTTCGCGGTCTGGACAACACAAGATATTTCCCTGTTGGGATTCCAGAGGGGCGTACATGCCTGGCGCGTTCTTGGGCGCATGCAACAAGACTTTGCGACTTTCCCTATCGAGGATGATCTGCTGGCACGCGGTGTAGTCCCACATCTCGCCGGGTGTTTCCTGGTAGTGCCATACGTATTCGCCCGTCTCTGGTTTCAGGGCGACAATGGAAAGACAAGAACAGATTGTCGCCGCGATTCATCACGTCACAGCAAGCATTCACCGACGACTCGGGGGGAACCTTGGGATCGTAAGTCCACAGCACCGAACCGGTCGTTGCATCCAGCGCGACTACTTTGCTCCAGGCTGTTGTGAAGTAGATGTTTCCGTCAATGACGAGGGGTGTAGACTCCTGTCCGCGGTGGGTATCTAAATCGTAGTACCACGCCAGCCTAAGCTGGCGGATGTTATCGTCTCTGACCTCCTTGAGTGGACTGAAACGCTGTTCACTATATGTGCGGCCATGGGTTAGCCAGTTGCCCGGATCCTGGTCCGCTGCGAGAATCCTGGCGGCGGTGACCACCCCTGTCTGTGTTTTGGCCCCCGCAGTTGGTTGCTGATTGCAGCCCGCACCAGCAAGCATTACGAGAGCGACTCTAGTGATGCGAATCCACGATCCGGCCCTATTCGCTCTTCCTAGCTGCTAGGTCCCCTGACTCGTTCCGGAAGCTTTCTCGAGTTCAGCAGTCGCTTCGTGAAAAGCAGTGTTCGCAGCGGGTACGCCCGCATAGATCGCGACCTGCAATAGAACTTCTTTTAAATCGCAGGGCTCGAGTTCGTGCTCCAGGCCGGAGCGAAGGTGAAGCCGGAATTCTTCCCACCGCCCGAGCGAGGCAGCGATAGCCAGGACCAGCAGACGGCGTATCCGCAAGCTCAGCCCGGGCCGCGTCCAGATGGAGCCCCAAGCGTAACGTGTAATTAAAGACTGGAAATCGCGGTTGAAATCGTTGCTGGCCGAAATCGACCGATCAACATGTCGATCCCCCAGGAGCGCACGGCGTATTGCAAAACCTCGCTCAAGCGGGTCCGAACTGTCGTTTCGCGCTTCAAGGAAATTGAGCACAGCACTGGTGAAGGAGCGTGGGCGCTCAAGGTTCGAAAGGTGGGCGGCCGGCAAATGTACCGCCTGCGCACCGGGGATGTCGCGGGCCAGAACTTCGCCGTGACCTGTCCATGGCGTCGACACGTCGCGGTCCCCCGAAATAACCAACGTTGGGATGCGAATATCAGCCAGCATCTTGCGGTTATCCATGTCGCGAATGGCGGAGCAGCATCCGGCGTACCCGACTGGACTGGTCCCCAGCAACAACGAACGAATGGAAGCAGCATACGCATCCCCTCGGGCTAAAGTCTCCGGCGAGAAGAAGCGCTGCATGGCCATATCCGTAATCCCCGGCATGCCTTGCTCCAAAACGATTTTCCTGCGGGTGTCCCAGTTCGAAGGTGGGGGATGGTGGGGTGAGCTATTCGCCAGAATGAGTGCAGTCACCCGGTTCGGATCTTTAGCGGCTAACCATTGGCCAATCATGCCACCCAGCGACAACCCGCAAAACGCGAACTGAGGGATGCCGAGCGTATCGGCCAACGCCAGCACATCGTGTCCCAACTGCTCGATGGAGTATTCGGCGGCAGGAGCATCGGAGGCGCCATGCCCGCGAGTGTCGTAACGCAAAACCTGGAAGCGCGAGAGCAGGTCCGGCATCTGCGGCTCCCACATGCCGTGATCGGTTCCGATCGAGTGGGACAGAACAAGGACGGGCTTTCCGTCAATCCCCTCCAGACGATAGAACAAGCGGGTTTTGTCGACGGTAATAAACGGCAAGGTGCTGGCTCCTTTTACTTTTTCGAATCGCGGCCTTGCGCGAGTAAGCGGGTACGGAACTCGTCTGCGACTCCAAGATATGCTTTGGGATCATCGAGGCTGGCCAGTGTCGAGGCCTCGAGGACTTTCTTGACTTCAGGAATCTCGCGCAGCACTTCAGCGAGCGACTTCTTTTCCTCCACACTGCGGCGAGTGGCCTGCTCCACGAGTCTGTGTGCGGCATCGCGACCGAGAGCCGGGCCCAACAGGATCATGGCCCGCTCGGCAAAAACCAGCCCATTCGTCGCGTCAATATTCTTCCGCATTTTCTGTTCATCGACGCTCAGTCCTTCGGCAACTTCCGCCATGGAAGCGGCAGCCACGCCGGTGGCCTGGACGACATTCGAGATCGTCGGCCATTCCGATTGCCATCCGCCTGCACTGCGTTCGTGCTCTTGAACCATGCCGGATAGAAAGCTCGCCACCAGTCCCGGCACACGGTTGGCTGCAGCCAGTGCGATCACGCTCCCGACCGGATTGCGCTTATGCGGCATAGTCGAAGACCTACCCCGTCCTGGCTCGCCCGGCTCTGCCACTTCTGCGACTTCGGTCTGCGCCATTAAAGCGACATCACGAGCCATTTTCCCCAGCGCGCCGGTGAGTACGCCAGATGCACACACGAGCGCTGCCAGCCGGTCGCGTTGCGTGTGCCAGGGTGCATCGGGAAATTGCAAACCCAATTCATCCGCCAAAGCAGCACCGACCTCGACGCCTCGATCGCCGAGCGCAGCCAGCGTTCCTGTCGCCCCGCCGAATTCGACGACCAACGCTTCCCGAAATGCAGACTCCAGGCGCACTCGGCTTCGCCGTATGGCCCCCAACCAGCCTGCGGCCTTGAGCCCAAACGTAGCCGGCGGAGCAGCCTGCATCAGGGTCCTGCCGAGCATCACGGTTTGCGAGTGCTCGTCCGCCAAGGTTCTTAGAGCACTCTCGGTTCGCGTGAGATCGGCGACCAGCGCAGGGCGGGTTCGCTTGAGCAGTAGGATCATCGCTGTGTCCGCGACGTCCTGGCTGGTCGCACCCCAGTGGACGAACTTCGCTGCCTCGGCACTTCGCGCATTTACAAGCGTAGTTAGAGCCTTAACGAAAGGAATACTGACGGTGGCGGCACTCAAACCGCCTCGCGCAATGGCAGCGACATCCAGCGAACTTGTCCGCGCCGCGGCTGCAATCGCATCCGCAGCATTCTGCGGGATTATCCCGGCTCGTGCTTCTGCTCGCGCCAGCGCGATTTCAAAATCGAGCATGGCTTGCAGAATGGAGTTGTCGGAAAAGATTTCGGC
>Ga0209154_1000322_pt1 | contig 34228 bp, 15 predicted proteins | sample GraSoiAngelo_121_FD_185878 | JGI IMG/M metagenome (GOLD analysis project Ga0209154, IMG submission 185878) | Grasslands soil microbial communities from the Angelo Coastal Reserve, California, USA - 14_0919_12_20cm (SPAdes) (version 2) | ecosystem: Environmental > Terrestrial > Soil > Grasslands ... | reverse complement strand
CTCGGCGGTCCATCAATTCTTCGAAGACAGCGAGGTTGCCTTCCGGCTCCTCGATTACTGCCATCAATGTCCACGGGCCAAAATTCTCGCCCTTCGCGACGCTGACCGGCTGGTGAGTCGAAGCATCCATCACGGTCACGTTTTGCTTTTCGACGTCGAAGCTTTGAATCTGAATACTGGGAGAAATGCTGGGATTTGGCGCAGAAGAGTGACCAGCCTGCCCCGAAACCATTGCGGGACTTCCGAACAACAGGGCAGCCGGGAGAAAAAGTGCAGCCGCGAAAAACCACGCTCCTGATTTCCTAATCCATACATGCCGCGCCTCCAACGCCGTGGGTTGACCAAACGAGGCGCGCACCGCCGCAGAGATTGAAATCTCCATTTCTCTCCTGACTCGCCGTCCGAACCCCCGGAGCACACCGCCAGCAAAAAGAATGCCTTAATGAGCTGCACTGCAGCCCATTAAGGCGTAAACAAGACCCCATCTGAACCAGAGCTCAAAACTCTATATTCGCTCTGAACTCGATCTGGCGAGCACCCAGACCAGCTTGGCCAGGGTTCGCCTGGACGACCTTTGATTCACCGAACGTGAGGTCCTGGATCCGCGCCGAGGTGTTCTGGATGAATCCCTGGCTGGTGCTGTTATAGCCGCCGGCCGGGTTTGCCCAGACCGGATGGTTCCATACGTTGATGAACTCGCTCTGGAATATAAAACGGAGATTCTCGCGTATTGGGAAGGACTTCGAGATCGCTAGATCCTGGCTGAAGGTATGGGGCCCATACAACCATGGGTGCGCACCGAATGTTCCCGGGGTCGTGTTGGGTGATATGAACGCCGTATTTACCCCGGTCGGTCTGCCGTTGGAGTCGAAGTTCATGTACTTCGGGTTGATGGAAAGCGCGTAGGTCGCCCCCGGAATGTGATGTACGGTAGAGGCATCGAGACTGGCGGGTGAGATACCGTTAAGGGCCACTCCGCCATCGCCGTACACATCACCCACAGGAGTGTTGTATGGACCATTAAAGGTCCCAAAGCCGCCCAGCAACTGGTAGGGACCGCCCGTCTGCCAGTTCGCGATACTGCCCACGGACCAGCCGCCCACGACCTTGTCTGCGATCCCTCCGCTGTTGACAAACTTCTTGCCTTTGCCGAAGGGAAGCTCGTAGGTCCCGTTGGCATGAATTACGTGCCGGTAATCGAAGCCCGTGGGGCCGTAACTGTATCGCAGGTTGCGCATGGTGAACATGTTGAACGAACCGGTCCAGGAGTTGTTGGGCTGCACTCCCAGAGCATGGCTCCAGGCGTAGTTCACGTCGAACTGCATCCCGTGCCAAGCCTTTTGACGGAAATCAATCTGGAGAGAGTGGTAATTCCCATATCCAGCATCGGTCTGGTAACCGGTGGCTTTGCCCGCGTTGTAGGGGTTCGCCTGGAAGAAGTTGATGGGATAGCCTGCACCAGCATTGCTACCGCAAGGCGAGAAGTTGGCCCCACCGACCAGGTTGCAGAGGTAGGTCGAGCTTCCGGCCAACGTAGTGGCGAAAGCCCCTGCGGCACCGTTGTTGAGGTCGGTGATAAAAGTGCCGTCAGCCATGAAAGTATTTACGTCTGCTCCAGCCGCGGCGGTCATGATGGGCAACGGAGCCTGCCCCGGAAGGCCGTTGTTAGCAAACGTACCCGGCATTCCATTGGCCGCATTGATTGCCAGGTTTTTTTTAGCCTGGTTGAATTCAGCCAAGAATCCGTTCTCGAAGATATTCACCTCGTTGGGATTCGTGATAATCCACTGATGCACGCTCCGGTTGCCCATATATCGGACTTCGAGGACGTTGTTACGTCCCAATGCCCGCTGAATGCCGAGGTTCCACGACATCACGTAGGGTTGGCGGATGTGCTCATTCAAGCCGTTTACCCCTGACCAATAGCCGAAAAATGTTTCCTGCGATTCGGGGATGACTGCCTGGTAGGTCGGAGGGCTCACGAAATAAGGCACCGGTTGCGGGTCTCCGAGAGCATAACTGCCCGCATCGAAACTGCCGGGCAAACCCGAGCCAGGAACCTGCGGGGACAGCCGGAAGCTCTGGTAGAACGCATAGCCTTCGTTGGAGGCTGAGTTCCAGAAGAATTGGTACGGCTCCGTCATGCGCCGCAAGCCAAAGCCGGCGCGCACTACCGTACTGTCGCCGCCAAACAACTTACCCAGGAACCCTTCGCTTTTGCTCGGGTTCCAAGAGATACCCAATTGGGGCTGCGGAGTGACGTACCAACCGTCGTAGACGCTCGGCCTGGCCCGATATTGTGGGTTCAATCCGTTTGGATCAGACGTGAGACCGCCGGGGTTGAAGATGTTGTTGGCGCCAGAGGGTCCCCAAATGCCGACGGTGTCAGCGCTGTGATAGCCGACGGTCAGGTCTTTTGAGGGACTGTTGAAATCCCAGCGCAGCCCGGCATTGATGGTCAAACGCGGTCTCACTTTCCAGGAATCCTGGATGAACAGCCCCGCGTTATGCTGAAGCTCATCCAGGAAGTAAGCGCCTACGTTCTGGCTGTATTGTTTCGTTTTGGGATCCAACGGAAAGCCGGCGCCGCCCGGGTCGACACCACTGATTCTTCCCACCAATGTCGCGTATAGATTTTCGGCGTGCTGTAGGTCGGCGTCCGTATAGCCGGGAACGCCGTTCACGGTAGGGAAGTTGGCATTGAAATAGTCGGTGAACACCTTGACCGCTGGATCGCCAGCGGCGAGCCCCATATGGATAAATGGGAACCCAGCGGGGGCATTGTAGTAGTGATCCTGCTCGCGGAAGTAAGAGAAACCGAAGCTCACGGTGTGTGCGCTTTTTTGCCAGGTCACGTTGTCGGATAAGTTAAACACGGGGTAGTAGGTGCCGATGGGCAGGTTGTTCAGTTCAAGGCCCGAGCCAGTCGAGGGCGCACCGCTGGGGTAGTAGGCAAAATTAATGGAGGGCTCGGTCATCCACGCCGGAGTGAGGTCGTACCCGTACTTGGCGCTGTTGTACAGGTAGCCTGCACGGAAGGAGTTGAGCAGCGTAGGGGTGATCGTCCAGTCCAGACCGAGCCCTTGCGTGAAGTACCTGAACTTGTTGGTGCCGCCGAATTTCGAGTAGAACGAACCCGGCAACGGCGGAATGTTGCCATTCGTCTGGCTCGTTTGGGTCATGTTGAAGGAGAGGAACAGGCGCAGATTGTCGCGCATGTTGTAGTCGAGGCGAGCTGTGGGGAAATACTGGGTCAGCGGAGTGGGATAGGTCCAGTTCACGTCGACCAGATTCGCATCCGAGTTGGGAGTTACGGCGCCGGCCGCCAGCGCGGAATTGATGTTAGAAAAAATTGACCACGGTCTGCATAGGGCAACAGGGATTGACGCCCTGCCCGGCCGGGCTGCCAGCGACGTCCGTAAAAACGTTGAAAGTGTGGGTCGTGCCCTGTGAGCTAAACTTAAACAAACCGGTTTGCGCCGGTGCGCCGATGACCGTGTTGGAGTTAGTGGCTCCACTGGGCTGCCTGGCCGTGGCAAAAGTGCCAAAGAAGAACAGCTTGTTCTTGATGATTGCTCCGCCCAAGCTGCCGCCGAATTCGTTCCGGATGAAATGCGCCTTCGGAAGGCCCGAAGCGTCGTTCAGCCAGGTATTGGCGTTCAGAGCGGCGTTACGGAAATCTTCATAAACGCGTCCATGAAATGAGTTGGTGCCGCGGCGGGTGACAAAATTCACCTGCATGTCCGAGATCCCATAACCGGTGTTCATATTCAACTGGTCGGTCTGGACGGTCATTTCTTCCATGTTCTCGACGCGCGCTTCGACGAGAGGCGTGGCAGCGCCGGCAAACTTCATGCGCTGTGTGGTGCCCACCACCCCATCGACGTTGTTTCCGGTCGCCATGTAGGGCAGACCGTTCCAGGTGCCACCGGCATATCCGGGAACCAGCCGCGACAGGGATGAGATGTCGCGACCGCTCAGGGGCAGGTCTTCGACCTGCTTCATGTCGATGGTTCCGGTAATGGCGTTGGAATTAGTCTCGAGCACCGGGATCTCCTCTGCACTGACCACCACCTGTTGGTTCTCGGCGCCTACTTTCAACGCCGCTTTGAGGTAGGTCACGCGAGTCGCCGAAACGGTGATCAATTCAAACACCTGGGTCTCGAAGCCTGACTTCGAAATCGTCAGTCTGTAGTTTCCAGTAGGCAGCCCCGCGAAGGTGTACGATCCCGCCGACCCGGTTGCGGCAGTTCTGGTTACGTTGGTGGCAAGGTCCTGAAGCGCGAGGTCGGCAGCGGGGAGCATGGCGCCGCTCTGGTCAGTGACGGAGATGGAAATACTTCCTTCGGTCATCTGCGCCCAGGTTGATATTGCGCCAAACCCTATGAGGATGCACAAACCCAGCAACGCACGGGTAGGCAGATGGCGAGAAAAGCTGTGAGACATAGTGCCCCCTCTCTCGAGACCCCACATTCATTCATTTACGGCTGCGTAGGCTAAGGTCGGAATTTCTTTCCATGAAATCGACCCAACGACGGAGCTAAACCGCTACCCCCGGAATCGGGAGCCTAAGACCATCGCGATCGCCGTCGCTTCAAATCGCCACGCGGCACCGCTTAGCCGCGGGATTGTATACTTTATTCACAGGCTGTCAAGCAAAAGTTTCTAGCTCTTTTTTGCAGGGTTTGGCGCAGTCGGTGGACTGGCCTTCGACTACGAGCAGGCTGGTTGACGAAAGTTACCGGCCAGCCTCGAAGCATGGTCGAAGCTCTGCAATTCCCTTCTAATGCGGCTTGCGATGACTTCGAATCCGTTGGGGCCCGTGCACGCGGCAATGAAAAATGTCTCCCCCGGCTCGGCATCACTCATCGAGGGCAAGAGCCCATCCTGCCCAGCATGAATACAGCGCTCCAGGACCTATCGTACCTGCGGCAGGACATCATCCCGGATGCTCCCGTCGACCCCGTCGACGGCAACGAGTGAGAGTCACGGAGCCCGCTTGCAGGTTTGGCGCCGTGAAGATGTCGGCGCACAGTTTGTCCAGTGAGAATACGGGCAGAGTCAGATGGAAAGTGCTGCCCTGCCCGAGTTTCCTTTCCACCTAAATTTGCCCATCCTATCGTGATACGCTCATTTCGATTGGGGAAGGAGAGGGGAAGTGGAAGTAGGTGTACGGTTGCGGGTTGCTCTCGGGAACGTTGTGCTCGTGTCCGTGTCCTTAGGTTTATTGGCGCAGGTGGGGCAGAACCGGCGATTCCAAATGCCTCAACCCGCAAAGGCTCAAGCCCCAAGCGACCGACCCGCCCGCGAACCAGAGTCTCAGGCTGAAGAGGAACTGCAAAAGGGAACGGCGCTGACACGGACAGGTTCGTTTGCCGAGGCAATTCCGCATTTGCTCGCCGCACGGGGACGAGCTGCGAATGACTACGCTGCCAGCTTCAATCTTTCTCTGTGCTTGGTTGCAACCGGCCAGCCTACGCAGGCAATTCCGATTCTGACTGCGCTTCGCGCGGCCGGACATGACAATGCAGATGTCAACAATCTGCTAGCCCAGGCGTATATCGGCGACGGTCAAAACCAGAAGGCGCTGGAAGCGTTCGAACAGGCATCAAAGCTTGCGCCGGAGAACGAGAAGCTGTACCTATTTGTGGCGGACGCATGCATGGCGAAGCAGGAATACGCGGTTGGCCTGCAAGTACTGGATTTGGGATTGGATCACTTGCCAAATTCTGCGCACTTGCACTACCAGCGCGGCATGTTTCTGGCGTTGCTGGATGACTTGGATGCCGGCGAGAAGGATTTCGACCAGGCCCGCGGACTCGCGCCTGAGACTGATATTGCGTTTGTGGCCGCCACGCAAGAGGCGATGTTGGGAGGAGATGTATGGGAGGCCATTAGCGTTGCGCGCGAGGGAGTCAAAAAGGGATGTCACGATTCCATGCTGCTGACGCTCCTGGGCGAGGCGCTCGTCCGCTCTGGCATCGCACCAGGACAGCCAGAATTCACGGAGGCCGAAGAGGCTCTCAAGAAAGCGGTAGCCGAGCGCCCCAACTACGCCGGCTCGCACCTTGCCTTGGGCAAACTTATTTTATTGGACAATCGGACGGGCGACGCGATTGCGCATTTGGAAACAGCGAGGAAGCTCGATCCAAATAATGCTTCGGTCTATTTGAATCTGGCTGCCGCGTATCGCAGGCGAGGCGATCTTCAGCAAGCGCAAAATATGCTGGCGGTGCTTGCGAAGCTGAATCAAGCCCAAGCCGAGAAAATCAGGTCAGCCCCGGGAGACCGTAAAGCTGGCTATGCAGGGTCTGAAAAGGGGCAATGGGAAGCGGCCGAGCATCCCTGACGATGTGCCGCGCGGCACGCATACGTTATTTTGGAGACACGCGAGGGAAAGGCCGCTCGACAATTCCCGTTCCTTCCTTCACTGCGACAATCTGATCACTTTTCAGGTTCGAGAGCTTGGTTACCATTCTGCTGGGCCAGGTGATTTCAACCGCGTCGATTCTAGAGCGCTGACCCAGTCCAAAGTGGAGTCGAGGATCCTGGGCGGATTGGTAACTCATGCCGCCCTTTCGCTGGTCGTAGAGGACCAGATCACCGGCCGACACTCTCACCCGCGCTCCCACACCGTCGCGATTCGACTTGGTCCCAATCAGCAGAACCTCCAACCAGTGGTTGGTGTTGCCGCCGTCATTGCGCAGGAGTTGGGGCGCCTGCCCATTGTTGCTCACCAGAATGTCCAGATCGCCATCGTTGTCGAAGTCGCCGACAGCGGCGCCCCGGCTGACTTTCGCCAATTGGAAGTCGAGACCAAGGCGGTCGCTGACATTTTCAAAAATCCCATGTCCCGTGTTGCGAAACATCAGTTTTGGCTCGGCGTATTGCGTGCGGGCGTGGTAGCGCTCGATATTGTCGAGCACGTGGCCGTTGGCCATAAAGAGGTCGCGCATGCCGTCATTGTCGTAGTCCATGAAACGCGTGCCGAAGCCGCTCATGTGGTAAGTGGCGTAAGAAAGTCTTGAGCGGAACGTAGCGTCGTCAAAAGTCTGGTCTCCCAGGTTCTGGTAGAGGCGCGCCAACTGCATATCCAGGTGGGTGACGATCAGATCCATGCGCCCGTTGCCGGTCGTGTCCGCGGCATCGGTTCCCATGCCCGCCTCGAACTGCCCATCGTCGCCGACCGCAACGCCCGCCGCGTAGGCCAGTTCACGGAATGTGCCATCGCGATTATTGTGAAACAGAAAATTCGGCATGTGATCGTTGGCGATGAAGATGTCCTGCCAGCCGTCATTGTCGTAATCGAAGGTCACCACTCCCAAACCGTTTCCGCCCTTCGCCCCCAAACCCGAGGTTTTGCTCACGTCGGCGAAGGTCCCGTCTCCGTTGTTGTGATAGAGCGTCGGAGGCTGGCCGTGGAAGTCGTCGGGATGGCAATAACTTCGCATGCCGGGAGCGCGGTCCCCACAATAGAAGTTGTGCTCCGGCGACCAGTCCACGTAGTTCGCGATGATCAAGTCCAGGCGGCCGTCGTTGTCGTAGTCGAACCATGCTGCACTGGAGGCCCAGCGGCCGGAATTCTCCACACCTGCGTGTGCGGTAACGTCAGTGAAGGTGCCGTTCCGGTTGTTGTGGTAGAGAATGCATCGTCCATAACCGAGTACGAGCAGATCGGGGAAGCCGTCGTTGTCGTAGTCACCCACGGCTACGCCCATTCCGAACAGACCCTCAGCGCCTACCCCAGCGCCGACGGTGACGTCGGTGAAAGTGCCATCGCCGTTATTGCGGTAAAGCGCGCTTCCTAGCGGCTGCCGGGGGCGGTACGCCCCGGTCGCCGCCCCATTTACCAGGTACAGATCGAGCAAGCCATCCTGGTTGTAGTCGATCCACCCGCAGCCTGCGCCCATAGTTTCGATCAGGTACTTCTCGGAGGATGCGGCATTGTCGTGACGAAAGGTGATGCCCGCTCGGCCAGCAATGTCGAGAAAACTGGCGGGACTGGCTCCTCTGGCGGGCCACGCGCTGCGCCCCGCAGCGAGCACGATACCCACCGATCCGAGGCCCTTGAGCAGATCGCGCCGGGAGATGGTAAGGATGCTTTTCACGAACCAGGTTCAGGGCGAAGTATTTGCAAGATTTGTAGCTTACCGCAAGCAGGCGTTCCCTGAAGGCGATTGATTCAAGGCGGGTTCGGCTCTCGAGGTTAGGTGCCAAGATTCGGCGCAGCGAACGCCCGATGCCCACACTACGATTTTGCCCGGGTCACAAAATCTGGGTCACAAAATCTGATTGACAACGATATCGAATAAAGCATACAAACTCCAATCCAGCGGTAAACGTTCGTTGTTGCGCAGGCCGCCACTTCCCTGGATTGGCGCGCTGAACCAGGTCGTGCTGGTCACGAAAAGCGAAGCTTCCTTGGTCGAGACTAATCGAATTCAGATCCCCGGACCAGCTTCGGTTTGAACTTTCAGCTATGTTTATTCCCTGCTGGGCGAAGTCGTGGCCAGGGCGGAGACGATTGTGGCGTGGTCTACGAACCGGTTTCTTTTGGGTAAGCTAAGCCGGAGTGAATATGGACCGACGTAACTTCTTGCAGGCAATGGCAGCGGCGGCCGCGAGCCTCGAGGTCTTAGGCTGGCATTGAAGTAGTGGCCCGCCCCTCGGCGGGGCCGCGGCTTGTTCTCTTCCTCCTGCTCGGTGGCTCGCGCCGTCGTGCCCACCGGCTTGAGAGACTGACGGCGTACTCAATAGGTTCGCGCAACAGCTTGCCGGCAGCGGCAACGTCCGGCTCCCGGCACAATTCCACAAGCCGGTGGTGTTCTTCATCCGATGCTTGCCAGCTAAAATGTGCGTCCGCCACCATCGAGTCCGGCTTCTTCCGGAGGAGCAATGAGCATCTTCACGGACCACAAAGTTACGCGCCGCGCCCTGCTGCTCTCGACCTGTGGTCTGGTTCCAGGCATCCGCCTCTTCAACGCGCTCGACACCTTGGCGGCGCCTCGAAGGGATTACCCCGTGAAGCCGGTGCCTCTTACCGAGGTCGATATTCTCGACGATTTCTGGGCGCCGCGCATGGACGTGAATCGCAATGTTTCCATATGGCACTGCTTCAAGAAGATGAAGGAGTCCGAGGATTTTGGCAGCCCCAAACTGATCGAGGGGGCTGCCTACATGTTGGCCAAGCGTCCTGATCCCAGGCTTGAGCAATACGTGGATCAAGTGATCGACCAGCTGGTGAGCCAGCTGCCCGCGCGCCTGGCCGATCCTGATAAAGCGGTTCGGGTGTCTGGTCATTTTTTGGAGGCTGCGGCCGCCTACTATGCCGCTACCGGCAAGCGGAAGATGCTCGATGCTGCGCTCGAAGACGGCAAAGTGATTGATGCGAACTTCGGGCCCGGCAAACGAGACTACATCTCCGAACACGAAGGGCAGAAAATCGGATTGCTCCAGCTTTACCGGCAGACCGGCGACGACAAATATTTAAAGCTTGCCAAGTTCTTAATGGATGGACGTGGCAAAGACGGCTATCCGCGAGCTGGCGAATATGCGATTGACCGCACCTACGCGCAAGACCATGAACCGGTGGTCGAACAGGACGAAGCCGTAGGCCACTGCGTTCGCGCCACGTTCTTATACATCCCCCTCACCGATCTAGCGGCGCTGACGGGACGGCCGGGGTATAAGGAAGCTGCGGACAAGATCTGGGCAGACGTTGTCCATCACAAGCTTTATTTGACCGGGGGCATCGGGTCCATCCGGTTTCATGAGCAATTCGGCAGCGCTTATGAGCTTCCCAATCTCAGCGCGTGGAACGAGACTTGTGCCTCCTACGGAAATATCGTGTGGAATCAGCGCATGTTTCAATTGCATCAGGACGCCAAGTACATCGATGTACTGGAGCGGGTTCTTTATAACGGCTTCGCGGATGGCGTTTCGCTCAAGGGAGATCGCTTCTTCTATCAGAATCCTCTGCGCTCCTTCGGCAGCTACGAACGCTTCGAGTGGATTGACGTTCCCTGCTGCCCCCCGAACGTCGTGCGCCTTATGGCTTCCCTGGGGAGCTACATTTATGCGCAGTCTTCCGATTCGGTTTACGTCAACCTCTTCGTTGCCAGCAATGCAAAGGTGAGCCTCCCCGGTGGAAACACCGTTGGCATTCAACAGGAGACTCGATACCCGTGGGAAGGAGCGGTCAGCATCCACCTCAACCCGGAGCGAGCCGAACCATTCACCATGCTGGTGCGCATCCCAGGTTGGGCGCGGAATGAAGTCCTTTCTGGCGACCTCTATCAGTATGCGGATAAGAACGAGGAGAAACCGACGTTGAACGTGAATGGCCGGCCTGTCGAGTTAAGAATGGAACGCGGCTATGCCCGCCTCGAACGAAAATGGTTAAAGGGAGATACGGTTCAATTGCATTTGCCCATGCCCGTGCGCCAGGTGAAGGCCAATGCCAAGGTCCAGGAAGATCGCGATATGGTGGCCTTGCAGCGCGGTCCGCTGGTGTATTGCGCGGAGTGGCCGGACAATGGCGGACACGCTTTAAACCTGATCGTTCCGGAGAACGTTAAGTTCGAAAGCCAATGGCGTCCGGAGCTGCTGAACGGCATCCAGGTTGTGACCGGCAATATTAAAGCGCTGCAGCGGGAGGACAACAGCCGTGAGCTGAACGAGCAGCGCCATCATCTGGTGGCGATTCCGTATCTTGCTTGGTCCAATCGCGGGCCGGGGGAGATGGCAGTTTGGATGTCCCGCGAGCCGCAAAAAGCATGGGTCGCGCCTTTGCCTCCTGATCCCGTACATGCGGTGCGCTCCTCGGGTGGAGTTCAAAAAGTCTGGACGGGCTACAACGATCAGAACGATGACATCCGCGCCCTCTATGACGGCAAGGACCCACTCAGTTCTGCCGACGAGTCTTACTTGTATTTCAGGATGCGGCCCGAGCCCGGAACCGCGGCATGGATTGAATACGAATTCAAATCGCCAGCCAAGGTGTCTTCTACCGAGGTTTACTGGTTCGACGACCGGCGATTCTGTCGCGTGCCCACATCCTGGCGCGTCCTGTATAAGGACGGGGACGCCTGGAAGCCAGTCGCGAACGTCGAGCCCTACGTCGTGGCCAAAGACAAATTCAATGCAGTAAGTTTTCTACCTGTGACAACGGTTGCCATGCGTCTAGAAGTAGAGCCCGCAACCAAACTCTATAAAGCCGGCCAAATCGGCCCCCCGGCTGCCATGTTTATTGACAAGGATACACAATGGCGCGAGTTCGGCCTCCTCGAGTGGCGAATCTCATAGAAGGGCGGACTTGTACATGAATACTTCCATCGTGTACGTGCCGCTTCCGCGTGTCTCGAATGGGCCGATGATCCCTCGAAGACTCTCTCAACGTCTCCGTTGTCAGCGCAGCAGCGCCGATGCGGACCACAGGATGGGTGCTTCGCCGTGCAAATCGCCGGTGTTCCGGGCACGATCGAGGTAGTATTCGAGATCGTTCTTCTTGCCTGTGCCTTCGCAGACGTTGCGAATATCGCCGTTCGGCTCCAGATATGCCGCCAGCGCGATCCATGCCTTTCGCGCCGCCGGCGCGTACTTCTTGCGGTCGAGCCATCCGTTCTTCACGCCGGTGATCATGGCGAAGGTGAACATGCCGGTTGAGGAAGTCTCAGGCCATGCTTCCGGATGATCGATGAGCTGGTGCCACATGCCGTCCTTGTCCTGATAGCGCAGGAGGGACCCCATCATGCTGCGATATCCCTTCAGGATGCGGGCGCGTTGCGGATGACCGGCGGGCAGCGAGCGGAGCATCTCCGCCATGCCAGCGGCAACCCAACCGTCGCCACGTCCCCAGAAGAAGGGCACGTCGGGAGCGTGAAAGAAAAGGCCGTTCCTCTGCTGCAGCTTGTCGAGATAGGCGACCATTTCGTGCGCAGCGCGGTCGAGGTACTTACGATCGCCGGTGGCGCGATAGGCCTGCACCTGCACTGCAGTGATCATGTACATATCGTCGATCCAGAAGCGCGTCTGGCTGGTGAGGCCTTCGGGAGTCGGATCGGCCCATTGCTTGTCGGCGAGTGATTTGCCCACTTCGAGGTACTTCGCTTCTTTCGTTTCGATATAGATCTCGAAAGGCACCGCACCGAACACAGTGTTGTCCACGTGATTTGACGGCGGGATGAGCGATGCCTTCTCGCCGAGCAATGGATCGAAGCGCTGGACGAGGCGCTTGGTCAAGTCAGTGTCGTGCGTGAGCTGCGCAAAGGTCAGCGCGCCGTACCAAGTGCAGGTCTCAGGGTAGATGATGGTTTTGCCCGGAGGCGTGCGACGCAGATTGAGGTAGTCCTGCGAAATGTAGCGTTCGGCCACTCGTTTGCCGATCTCCTCGGGCGATGCCCCCGCGGGCCAGTGGGTGAACTCCTTGGGCTGGGCCTCCCTGCCTCGCGCGAGCGCCAGAGATGCGCCCAGTAGAACTAGGATGCATGGGAGCGAGAAATTTCGGTATCGTTTTGTCCTGAGCATTCGTGTTCTCCCGTTTGAATTGCGCTTCGCTAGCGGCGCAAGCGCACAGTAATCGCAGTAACCGATAGATGCGGACGCTCTACTCGCAATCGTGTCCCATCCGGCGAAACAAAAGCCGGATGCGGCACCACCCTGTCCGGCTGGTCAAATCTATTCCAGGCGTTTACGTCCGAATCGTCCAGAATCTGGTCGACGGCGCTTGCCGGCTGTCCTCGAAGCAATTCGCAATCTACCGTAAAGTCAGTATCGAAACTCGGGTTGGCCGATCGAGAGCTTGCCGGTGTTCGCGGCGGGAAGGCGCTCGCGAGAGAAAGCGTGGCAGCGCCCGCCAGAAATTGCCATCCTGAGACCGACCTGCTCATCATGCACTCCTGCACGTTAGGGCGCGCGACTCACGAGTTTGATGGGCCCGAACAACCCGGCTGGGATCGGTTGCACCTTGTCCATGTCCTGAGCTTGAAAACGAACTCCGTAGCGCAAGTTCAAGAGCCGGTAATCCGGAAGCGGCCGGCCTGCCATGGCGTTCAGCGCCAAGTTCGCCGCCTCGATCCGAAGGCGATTCTCTCCCGGACGAAGAAGTCTGGTGACGTCGAGCTCGTACGGGGGACACCACACAGAGCCGGCACGCTGGTCGTTCACGTAAACGATAGCGGCCTCGCGCACCGGCGGTTCAAACCATGCCTGCATGCCGGACTTCAACGCGACCGGCTCGAGTGGTTCGCCCGGGCCAAGGTCGAGCATGAACCGCTGGGATCGACCAAGCAGGCTCGGCGAGAGCAAGAATGTTTTCTCGTAAGTTGCCGTACCGGAGAAGTAGCGAGTGCGATCGTCGTCGGTCCAGGAGCGCAATTGCGCCATCTCTTCGGCCGCGCTGATGGAGCGGAAGGTCACATGCCAATCCTGGTTGAGATTGACCGTCGCTGTGGCGCCGGCGCTCGATTTGGCAGCGCGCCCACGCCGTGGCGACGCAGCGCTTGGAGGGGCAAAGACCAGCACGCGCGACTCAAACGGCGCGAGATCGAGCGCCACGCTGATTCCGGCCCTATCTGCCGTTTCTATTCTGGCGTCCGACACTTCCCCGGTCATGGCGTTCCACCATTGCGGCCGCATCCCGCTGACGCGGAATTTTGCCGTCGTGGTCTGCCGCTGGTTACCGGTATTCGCGACGAAATAGAGCTCGGCATCCAGGACATGACGATGGACGAAGCCCACGTCGGGCGAAGCGGGGCCTAGCGACACATCAGGAGTCACGAGCGCGGGAAGCTTTGACCCGAGCTCGGTCTCGTCACGAACGAAATGCGCGGGCGCGTTCTCGGTCTCGAAGAGCTCTCGAGAAAGAGCGCGCACTCGGGACGATTGCTCGTCTGCGGCCCGCAGGCCCGGGGCCAGCTCCGGCACCCGCCGGGTCGCAATGAGAATTCCGCCCGCACCAACAAATTCCTGAAGCTTGCGATAGGTTTCCAGTGGAATCCGTTCAACGGCGGGCAGGATGACGACTCTATAGTGATTGGATCCCAACTGCAGCGAATGGGCGTCAATCTTGCCGGCATTGCGCAGCGCGTCGTCATCGAAGCAGTCGAAATCGAAGCCAGATTCTAGAATGCGAGCAATGACCTCGCTGCCAACGTCATCACGCAGCCCCTCAAACAGATCGACATGTCCCGGCCGCATCTGCGCTAGCGCGTCCGCTGAGGGCAGGTAGAGCGCGACATCGTTCGCTGGCGAGCCCTGCCGCAGCACGAAACTGACGCGCTGCAGGTAGCGGGTGATATCGGGCATCACAATCCACCAAGGGTTCTTCTCGTCGAAAACGCCTGCGGCATAAAAGCGCCAGCCGGGATAGCTCACACCGGGCGGCGTATAGGGCCAGCCGTGGCCGATGAGTTGGTTAATACCCTCGAGGAAATGGCGGTCCGCTTCGGCCTTCATGTCAAGCGGAGTGGCGCGGAATACGGGCGAGTGAAGCCAGGTCCAGGTTTCTGACGACGTAACCGGAACACCGTAGATGTGGCTGGCCGAAGAAGCCCAGCGCGTGGCCGACAAACTCTTCCACTGGGCGCCTTCTCCTTCAGGCAAATCGACGAGTGAATTGCTCGACAAGCTCGCCGGCGGAATCCCATAGGCTTGCATCCGCAGGTACGTGCCCTTGCCCTTTGCCCAAACGCGCAACCGGGCCACGAACCGTTCGTTGAACAGCTCAGTCAGCGTTCGCGCCCAGTCGTATTTCACGTCGCCGGTTTTCGGCCCTATATCGGCGACCAGCGCCGGGAGATACGGCCGCAGGTCATAGCCGCGCCGCTTCAGGAATTCCTGCAGAAAATCATCGGTCCAATCGGAGCCATAAACTTCAAGGCTGTCGCAGAAGACGGCGTACGGCGGCTGCTGATCGAATGCCTGCAGCAGACGGTCGCCAACGTTGTTGAGGTAATGATCGACGGCTGTCCCGTCGTAGTGATTGACGACGAAGCCCTCCGCGCCGACGGCGGCCCGCTTCACCTGCTGCCCGGTCGGGCTTGATATAAAGAAGATGGCCTCGCCCTTCATTCCCGGTGGCAGAGAAACCGTTCCTTCGGGTGTGATCGGGGCTTCGACGAAGGACTCGGGTTTAGACGCGCCGGGTTCGTGACGGCCCAGGAACATCGCGATCAGATGTTCCCCCTCGGAGAGGTCCGGGAGGAGGATAGGTTGCGTCGAATTCTCGACTTTGACGCGCTCTATGCGCAGCATACCGGCGGAGTCGGAAATGGGCACCATCGGGCCACCGTATGGCCACCCGGATCCCAAGGTCAGGTCCAAGCGCATTCCGAGGCTGTGCGCAGTACGCGATGCGAAGCGCAACGCCTCGAGGAAGCCGTCAGAAAGATAGGACAGATTCCGGACACCGGCGGCCTCATCATCCAGCGCCAGCGGATACACTGGCTGGATCTCGACGCCGCCGATCCCACCCTGCTTCATTGTGCGCAGCTCGCGCTCGAGTTCGTCGTGCGCCACGGAGGGGCCGAACCACCACCAGCGCATCATGATCCGGCTGTTCTCGGGAGGTGCCTGGAACTCGTGGCGCAGGTTATCGAGCGAGTTCCGAGCAGGCGACTTGGCCGGCTGCGAAAAAAGTCCGAACGGCAGCAGCGCAAGGCAGACGACGCATGCTATGTGCAGACACGAGGGAACCAATTTTATGTCCATTTTCATCGGCCAATCAGCTTTCCTGACTCTCCTTTATGGCAGCGTCGGTACCGCAACCGCCGGCGGCTCGACGCGCACTTCGACGGTTACCGGTTGCAGGCCCTCAGCCCTAGCGGTGATCTGAAGAACGCCGCTCCTCCGGGCGGATTGCACGATTGCGAGCGCGCGGCCGAGCCGCAATTCCCGGTGATCGGCTTTGAATTCCTCCGGGCTATCGAGGTCGGCATTGTCGACCCCGGCCAGCGACCCTGCGCCCGTCACTTCAAAGCCGATGAGATTACGCGCGCCTGGAACGACAACGCCCTTGGCGTCCACAGCCTCGACAGCAAGGTAAGCCAGATCTTGTCCGGTGGCTTCAAGCCGAGTGCGGTTCGGAACGAGTCGCAGCCTCAGTGGCGCGCCGGCGGTCTCGAACGCGCTCGAGGCCACGACTTTGCCGTCCTCTTTGGCGATCGCTTGCAGCTGGCCGGCTTCGTTCGGCACATCCCAGAGAATAATGTGGTCGGCAAAATCCGCGGCCCGCTTGTCGCCCAGCGACTTGCCGTTGAGTCTTAATTCAACAACAGGTACGTTGGTAAATGTGTACACGCGCAGCATTCCAATTGCGGCAGGAAAATTCCAGTGTGAGAGCAAGGCCATGAAGTTGCCGCCGGCATCGCGCTTGGGTTGATTGACGAAGTCGGGGTTATCCACCGCCAGCGCCACCATAGGCTGATCGGTGTACAGGCTTTGAATGAAATACGACCATGGCTTGCGGACGTTGGTCAGGGAAACGAGCGTCGTGCGATACCCCTTGCTCGGCCATCCTTCCGACTCGCCGAGATAATCCACACCCGCCCAGATGAACTGGCCCGCAACGTACGGATAGTATTCGCCCGTCCTGTAGTCGCGTGTGCCCCACCACTGGTTACCGGAGTTGTCGCTGGGATCGCGCGGCGTATTGAGGTTGACCTGGTGCAGATGGACTTCGCTGCCGACGAGCACCTGGTTCGGGTGCTGCTGGTGATCGCGGGCGTAGAAGCGCGTCTGGTAATTCATGCTGATCACGTCCGTGTCCTTGGCGATCTCACCGAGCGGTGCATCGCGCTCTCCGCGGTTGTTGCGCACGGGATGCAGCGCCGCCGTCACCGGGCGCGTGGGATCGAGCTCATGCACAAGATTCTCCATCGCCTGGTAAATCAACGTGCCTTCGCGCATGTACATATGCGGCGTCATTTCATTGCCGACGCTCCAGATGAAGATGCTCGGGTGATTGCGATGATTGCGAATGAACGCGCTAAGATCGCGCTTCCACCCGGTGCCGTCAGGAAGGAAGCCGTACCACTTGTCGAAAGCCTCGTCGAAGACGAGGAGCCCGAGACGGTCGGCAATATCGAGGACGTCAGTGGCGTTCGGGTTGTGGCTGAGCCGAATGGCGTTTACGCCGATCGTCTTCAGGACCTTGAGCCGCTCCTCGATGCCGCTTGCCAGCGCGGCCGCGCCGAGCGCACCGAGATCGTCGTGAAGGCAAACACCTTTGATGACGACGCGTTTGCCGTTGAGCTGGAATCCGGAGTTGACGTCGAACTTGATGGTGCGCATGCCAAAAGGCGTCTCGTAGATATCGAGCACGCGATCGCCCTCGCGCAATTCGCTGATCGTGCGATACAGCTGTGGCGATTCCAACGACCAGAGCCGCGGATGTGCGACGGTCACTATCTGGCTGGCGGTGGTTTCGCTGCGCGGAGGAACTTCCACTGGCGTTGTCTGCTCCCCGACCTGTTTGCCCGCGGGATCGAGCACCCTCACCGGCAGGCTGGTGTGGCTGGGTTCGTCGCTATCGTTGCGGACCGTCGTCTGAATCGCGATCACAGCCTGGTCCAGGCTTACCTCCAGGGTGGTCACATAGGTGCCCCAATGCGCGACATGCACAGGACTGGTCGCGACCAGCCAGACGTGGCGATAGATCCCGCTTCCCGTGTACCACCGGCTCGCCTGCTTGAGATTATCGACACGAACGGCGATGACGTTGTCGCGATCCGAGCGCAACCAAAGAGTGACGTCGCACTCAATGCTGACGTAGCCGTTTTCGTTGTGCCCAACCTTCTGTCCATTCACCCACACATCCGAGCGATTGAAGATGCCATCGAAATCCAGCAGCAGTCGCTTGCCGGTGAGCTCCGGAGGAAGGCGGAAAGACTTGCGATACCAGCCGATCCCGATCGGCGCAAAGCCGCCGGCGCGGCCCGAGGGATTGTCCGGCTTCCACGGACCTTCGATGCTCCAGTCATGCGGCACATCGAGAGTGCGCCATGAGCTGTCGTTGAAGGTGGCCCGTTCCGCCTCGGGCGGATCGCCAAGTGTGAATCTCCAGCCGAAATCCATCGAAAACCGCTGCCGCGCCGGCTGCGCATGCGCGTTCGCCAGCAGCACCACTGCGGCGGAAAGGGACGCCGCAAATCGCGCCAGTATCGACTTCCACTGAGCGCGCTTCACCGGCGGCCATCCGTTGGGTCCGGCCAGTCGTCCGTGCGAAATGGCGCGGCCGGCAGACCGGTATCGTTGGTCAGATTCGGATTTCGAGGGTTGCTGTTGAACGCATAGCGCACCGCGACCGGATGTGGAACGCTCTGGGACCGGACCTCGACGCGGTCCTTGCCAACAATTTCCGCGCTCGCCCAGTGCCACTCGTGATCGGCGCCAGCGATCGCGAATTCTTCAAGCCTGTCGCCATGGCGCAGGCGGAGGCCTTTGCCGGCGTCGGTGAAGGTGACGATAATCTTCGAGCCTTGCAGCCGCGCCGCCCGAAGCATTGGCCCCGAGGGAGTGATTTGGCGGTGATAAGCGTCGGCCAGCGCCCAGCGCGCCATGCGCTTGCCGACATCGAGCTTGTCTTTGGGGTGGATATCGTGGGCTTCGCCAAGGTCGATGGTCACGATCAAGCCGCTGTTGCCGGTTGAGATGGATGTGCGGCGCTGTGCCTCGCGAAGGAAGCTCCAGGCTTCATCCATGGGCTCCGATTGCGGATCGCGATAATTAGGGAGCTGCACGATGCCAAAGGGAAAACGGCCCTCGCCCCAACGCACGCGCCAGGCGCTAATCATCGTCGGCAGCAGGATCCCATACTGCTGCGCCCGCTCCTCGTTGGATTCGCCCTGATACCAGATTGCGCCGCGAATGGCGAACGGGACGAGTGGCTCAATCATGCCGCTGTAGATCGAAGCGGCGATGCGATACTCGCGCAGCGCATCGGGTACAGCGGGCGCCAGCGGCGGACGCGCTCCCTCCTGCTTTGCTTTTTCGACAGCGGCCCGCCATTCCGACACTTTCTGGTCGTACTCGGCTTGCACTCGGGGCCGCTCTTGGTTCCATATCTTCTCCCGCTCGACGCATCGGCGAAGGTCAGGGTTCGCGACCAGGTATTCGATCGGCGTCCACGCCTCCGCCTGCGAACCGCCGTAGGAAGCATTGATGATGCCGACCGGGACATGCAGGGCGCGCAAGAGCTCGGCGCCGAAATAGTAGCCCGCCGCTGAGAACTCCTTCACCGATTGCGGCGACGACGGCGCCCACTGTCCAAGAGGGCCGCCGGCATGGCGGAAGGCAACCTTGCGGCTGACGTTGAAGAGGCGCAGCAAACGATCATCGGCGGCAGCGGCGGCAGCTTCACCATTCGCTGTTTCCGGCAGAGTCAGTTGCATGTTCGACTGGCCGGCGACCAGCCAGACTTCGCCTACCAGGACATACCTGATCTCGAGCGTATTAGTTCCCACAATCGTCAACGATCGTGGGTTGCTGGAGGCGTGCAATGCCGAAAGCTCGACACGCCACTTGCCGTCAGGACCTGCAATCGTCTTCTTCGTCTGGCTGGCGAATCGCACCGTGATGCTCTCGCCAGGATCGGCCGTCCCCCAAATCGGCACTTTCGCACCGCGTTGCAAGACCATGCCGTCGCTGAGCACATCCGGCACGGTTACACGCGCCGGCGCGAGCGAGGTGATGAAGGCGACTGTGGAGACCACGTAATACGCGAATTGTTGAGTCCGCCGCCGAATCACTCTTGCCGCCCGCTCTGGTGGTATTTCTCGAACCAAGAGGCGACTTCGGCATCGAGCGCTTTCAAGTCCGGACGCTTTGCCGCGATGCGCCTCGCTTCCGCGTACTGCTGGTTGAGATCGCCGAGGTCGACCTTCGATCCTACGCGGATGAACAGCGGCAACTGGTGCAACTCGGCATTGACGGGGACGGCCTGACCGCCGCGGTAGATCCGGCCGGCATGCCATGCATCGCGCCACTCGGCCCCAGAAGGCAAATAAACCTGCTTCGTGCGCTGCCCCTTCTGCCAGATCGGTGAAACCACGATGTCGGGGCCATATTCATAAGTTTCCCAATCGCTCCACGCCGCCAGCGCTTTGGGATCAACCAGGAAGAGGGGACGAACGATCGGCATGCCAGTGCGGCTCGCGACCTGAGCCTGCGCGTAGGTGTAGTCGGCGAGCCGTATGTGGATCTGCGCATAGAGGCGCCAAAGCGCGATCAGTACTTCGTCGTAGGACGGGTTCCGCGGCAAGTTCCAGAAGCCGACGTTCCGCGTGGGGCCGACCTCCAGGATGGGCGTGAAGGCGCTGAATTCGAGCCAGCGCGCGCAGACTTCCTGCTCCATCATCTGGCGGTTGTACCCGCAGGTATCAGAGCCCCAGTTGGGATATCCCATGACGGCGGCGCGCTCGACGGCGATGATCTCGGCGCGAAGACCTTCCTGGTTGCCGCCGATGTCTCCACCCCAGAACACGCCGTAGGAAGCGCTGCCGGTATAGGCGGCGCGCGGCATAAGGACGAAATCGTGGTTCGGCCGGAACCTCTCGGCGACATCATAGGCGGCCTTCAGATACATCGCCGGATACGCATTGCGCTGTTCGCGCAGGGAGCGTCCGTCGAAGATCTTCTGGGGGCCATCGTCAGGGATGTCTTCTTCGGCGCGGTCGAGCTTGAATCCGCTGATGCCGCGCTTCAGCAGCTTGGCGACGCCATCCTGCCAGAACTGCTTCGCGGCGGGATTAGAAAAGTCGGCGAGCGGGTAGTTGTTGCGATGCGGCAGTTGACCCGGCAGGTTATAGCCTTTCGCGAGCGCCTCCTTCTCCATCTGCCCCTGGAAGAACGGGGCGGCCCACAGAAGCAACTGCATGTTCTGCTGCCGGAGCCAGTGGACCATGGTTTCAAAATTCGGCAGGCGCATGGCGTCGATCTCGAAGTCGTCATAGCCGAGCCGCCCGGGACCCCACGGACGGTCGATCCAATACACGCCGTTGGGAATCCCGAAGGCGCGCATCATCAATACGTCTTCCATGAGTTCGGAGTTGAAAGGACCGGTGACGGGCGTACCGTCGTAGTAAGCGGCCCGCTGAGTGTGCTCGTCGCGCCAGCGCCAAGGGAGATACATCCATTTCGGCGGCAGGAACGGAGGCCCGGCATCGAGCGCGTGCGCGCGAACCAGAGCCGCCGGATCGGCCGCCGTGTAGAGCTTCATTTCGAACGAAGGCCCCTCGAATTCGATCCGGACGCGCGCGGGATCGGTGGCGCAGAAATCGACCAGACCCGGCCATGTGCCCTTGACGAACACGGCATAGCCGCGCGACGAAAGGTAGAAGGGCGCGTACAGGGAAGTAGTCGGCTTGAGGATGACGTCGATCTTTTGACCCCTAAGGTTGAGGACGTGGTCCTGGCCGGCTTCCCAGGACAGTTGTTGAGGACCGTCGATCACCCGCTCCATGACGCCAGTGAAGTACTCCTGCGGGCCGGCTTCGATCGCGAGTCCCCACTTCGACACCCTCTCGGTCGGCCGCGCCGTCAGGCTGACCGTGAAATTGTCGCCATCGCGCTTGGTCGAGAGCCCGACCAGGCGTCCGTCGGCCAGCTTGGTTTCGCTTTTGACGCTAAGTTCGGGTAGATCGATACGTTTTCCGTCCACCTCGACAAAGAAGCCGGTGAGCTGCAGCTGCCCTCCCCTGGCGCCGGGCGCAGCGGGAAGAATGTGCTTGGAACGGAGGACCGCGCTGGTGGTCTGCGCCGCCAGCAACGGCAGGATCAAGGAGAGCAAGAACGCGAGAATCAGTCTTTTGGTCATGATCAAAAATGACTCGAGTCCAAGCATTGCTCGTTACCAGTTTCCATCTGGCGTCGTGGCTGTGACGGGCGGGCTGGCAGGCAAGTTCCAGCCCGCTACGGGATCGGGATGTGCCGGGTCAAATGGCTTCACGTCTTCCAACAGGAACCTTGCGATCGCGAATCCATTCGCCTTAATTCCCTCGACAACCGAGCGCGCGAGTTCGTACGCGCCGTAACTGTTGAAGTGGGTGTCGTCGGCGAGCGGTTTGTCCTGGCCGGGAAAAGTTCCGGCCGGGTAATGGACGAAGGCCTTCAGCGTGCCTTCCGGGCCGAGCGCTTCAAACAAAGTTTTGCTCATGGCATTCAGGTCGATGGACGCGACGCGCTCTCGCACCGCCAGCTGCCGCATCGCCTCCGGATAATCGCCGAGCGTGTTGACGATCTTGCCGTCGGCGTTGAACTTGCGGCGATTGATCGAAGTGACCAGCACCGGTGTGGCGCCGCGCTCCTTCGCCTCGTCGACCAACTCGATCAGGTGCCGCTGATAGGTGGTGAACGGATCGACGTGCGAGGCGCCCGGCTTCTGGTCGTTGTGTGCGAACTGGATGAACAGGAAGTCTCCCGGCTTCATCGTTTCCAGTACCTTCGGCCAGCGCTTTTCGCCGATGAAGCTCTTGAGCGATTCTCCGGACTCGGCATGGTTGGCAATGGCGACGCCCGGCGCGAAAAAGCGCGGCAGCATTTGTCCCCAGGCGGCCCAAGGTTCGAGCCGATGATCGGTGACGGTGGAATCGCCGGCGATGTAAACCGTGATCACGTGCTCATTGGGAACGATCTCGATCGATTCGACGCATGGCCGCGAGCCGTTGAATTCCAGCGACAGACGGTGGTCCCAGTCGAAGTCGCTCTGCTCATCGGGCTTCAGGCGAACCATGTCGCCGTTCCGGAGTTGGGGGTAGCGCACGTTGACGGTGAAGGTGCGACCCTCGATGTGCCCGCGTTGGGTCATCAGGCTTTCCAACAACAGGCGGCGGGCTTCCGCCTTCAGCGTCGTCACCGAATCGGACTCGTCACTGCCCAGCCGGACGGTGACGTCGTAGTTCCCTTCGGGCACATCCACGGCGAACAGGAAAGGCTCACGGCCGCAAACGCTATTGCCAATCAGCGACGGCCCTGAGCCGAGAAAGCCGTAGCCTCGTGTGGCCGTGTACTGGTCGTCGGCACGAACCAGCGTGAATCCAGGAGCGGCATGGGTACCCAGGGCAAAGCGCAACGGCTGTCTGCCGGTTTGTGCGCTAGCGCCGGCGGTGGCCAAGGCCAGGACCGCCAGCAGGGCGGAGGGCCACCTCGGGCGTTCGATCCGCGGAATGAAGGGACGTTTCATGACAGCGAGACTTGCCTGCTACTCGGTTTTCAGGACCTCGACTGCGTAAACCTGCACCGGTCCGAACATGTTCGAGCGAAAGACAATCCACTTGCCGTCGGGCGTAAACGACGCATTCGGCTCGAGGCGGTAATCGTGCTTCGAGAGGTCGACCAGTTTCTCCGAACTCAAATGATCGCCTTCCGGCGTGAACAGGTAGATCCATTGGCCGTGTCCCGCCCCGGCCACACTGTTCGGTCCGCCACCGTCGCCGGAGAAGTGTTTTTCGTCGGGCGCTTCGTTGTAGTGAACCGACCAGTCGCTGCGTCCGACCTTGTAGCGCTTGGTTTCACCTGTGGCGAGGGTGAATCCGGCGAGCCAGAATTCCCGGCCCTTGGGCGTCTGCAAGTCGTACCAGATGGTCTTGCCGTCGGGACTGAAAAACTCGTGCCCGGCGATCTCCATGTCCATCTGCCGGTGGTGGATCTGGCGCAGGCCAGTTCCGTCGGTGCGAATGGTCCAGATGCGATCGACCTTGTGCCATGGGCCTTCATGGCAGAACATGATCAGACCCGGATCGGTCGGTGAGAACTGCACGTGGTTCAGCCAGTCGGTGGAATGGTTGAACGTGTTGATCTTCCCTGTCTTGATATCGATGGTGTACAGCGACATGGGAATGCGCGCTGCCAGGCGTCGCTCCATCATGTCGCCTTTCCCCGGATAGTTGTCGCCGCGGTCGCGTGGAATCGGAGGCAGCGCCGGCGGCGTGGCCGGCGGCTGGTCGACCCAGCTTCCCGCCAGCAAGGTCTCGTCGGCATTTACCGCAAAACCTGAACCGGTAGCGAGCTTCGGTTCGGTGACGATGGCGCGGGTGGCGCCGGTGTCGAGATTGGTGGCGTATGCGGTGTCGTCTTTCAGGTAGAACACCTGCCGCGTCTTGCGCCCCACGATCACGTCACGGACGCGCCCTTCGACGAGCCGGCGAACCTTGCGCGTCTCGAGGTCGATTACCGCCAGCCCCTCGCGGGTGGTGATCAGGAGAAGATCGCCCTTCGCGGTGTAGGCATTCTGATGAAAGTACAGGCTGGCGCTGCCCTCCTCATCGGAGAGCCGGACGATGCGGTGATGCGTGGAGGCATCCAACCACTCGCGCGGCGGTTCCTGGCCAGGCGCATTCCTCGAGGCTGGGCCCGGTTGGCGGGGCGAGGTCGCGAGCGTCTGGGCCCAGGCGCTCACCACCAGGAACAGAAATAGCAAACAATTTCGATCCATCAGGGTCCCGGGTTCTGGTTAGAAGAAGATCCTCACGCCGAACTGCAGGTAACGCGGCAGCTGCAATTCGCGAAGCTGCCCGAAGCCGGTGTTGTAGGCCTGCCGCAAGCGGTAAAGCTTGAAGCCGTTGAGGTTGCGAATGTCGTAAGAATTCGGATCCGTCGCGGCAAATGCCCGCGGGATCGCGACGCTCCAGAAGTTGGTGGGCAGCGCGCCGGTCGGGAGACGCTCGGAAGTGACCATCTGCTGGATCGTCGCCAACTGCGCGGCGCCGGCGGTCGTCGTCGAGAGCGGCTGCGAGTTGCGTCCCGCCCAGGTGTCGTACTCGGCGGCGGTAATCGGCGTAAAGGTACGAGTGCCGGTCGTGGTGTTGATGGTGACCGTGCCCTCGTTGGGAGCGGCCATCCAGTCGTTCGGGGCGTTCTGCATCGGCGAGGCAATCTGCCAATTTGGGTGGTTGAACACGTTCAGAGCATCGACGCGGAACTGGATCCGGCGTTTGCCGTCGGCGCCGAACCGCCCCGGGAGATTGAAGCTCTTCTGCATTGAGACATCGAAAAACTTCTGCATCGGCCCGCGGATTGCCAACACGCGCGCGGAGTCACCGAGCGTTCCCTTGACCGGCCGGATGAATGCCGCGGGATTGACGAAGGGCTCGCAGGTTGCAACCGCGACGCAGTTGCGGTTGTAGAGCGGATTGAGCAGCGGCTCCGACATGTTTACATCCGGCCGTACTGTGTGCGTCGTGGTCGCGTTTAGACCGTTGGCGTCGGTCAACACCGGAAGGAACGGGAACTCGCTGTTGAAGCGGACGACGCCACTCGTTGTCCAGCCCCCCACGATCGGGATCAGCGGGGCCCAGGCACCGTTCAGGAACTTTTGGCCGCGGCCGAACGGCAGGTCATAAACATAGCGGACGCTGACCCAATGCGGCTGATCGAAAGTCGAGATCGAGCGGTCGGTGCTCAAAGGCGCGCCGAAGGTCGCGTTGCCGCCGCCGGTAAAGCCAGTCACCAGGGTGCGAGTGTCGGGGCTGGCGTCGGAGGCATTGTCGATCGACTTCGAGTAGGTGTAATTCGCCGTCATTTCAAGACCGCGTGTCCGGTGCGTGAGGCTGATGTACCCGGCATGGCGAATGCTGCTGCCGGCGGAGTTGAAATACTGGTTGAGATTGTTGAAGCCCTGGAATCTGGTCGCCAGCGAGCCCCACGGAATCGAGATGGTGTTGCCCAGCAGGTCCTTGCGGCCGAGCGGATCGGTCAAGGTCGTCTCGGTACCGATGGGCGCTACCGCCGTGCCACTAGTGCCGGGAGCAGGAACGACCGAGATCTCGATCTGCTGGATCAGATTGAAGTCGCGCGGATTCATATTGATGAACTGGGTGTATAGCCTTGAGCCTTTCGCGCCCGTATAACCGAGCTCCAGCACCGTATTGCGCATGACTTCGTGTTGGATTGTCAGGTCCCAGTTCTGCGCGTAGGGGATGTGCGAGTGCTTGGAGATCGCGTATCCCGGAATGCCAAGACTCGGCAGGTAGACGAGGCCGTTGGCGGGAATATGCAGAGCCTGCGCGGGCGTTAACGTCAGGTTCGTCGCCTCGGGATTACTGGAGAGCCGCAAGGCGGACGAGGGGTCCAGGCTGCCACTGGAGACGTTGCTGCCGCTCGACAACGTGGAGGCGTTGACGAAACCGCCAAAGTCAGGATTGGGCAGACGGTTGTTGCCGGTTATGGACTCATGCGATATGCCGTAACCGCCATGAATCACGAGACGATCGTGGGACATCGCGGGACTCCAGGCGAAACCGAAGCGGGGTTCGAAGTCCCAGCGCTCGATAGGGGTGATGTACTTCGATGCGCCGCCGCGGCCGGCATACTGGAAAGGCGCCACGAGGAACGAAGTCAGCGTGGTGCTCGTGCCTGGCAATGTGATCGGCGTGGTGAGCGGGAACGGTTGTGCCAGGTCCGGCAGGAACGCCCCCTGCAGGTTGTTCTTTTCGGTTCGCGGCAACTGCAATCCGTAACGCACGCCGAGATTCAGCGTCAGGTTTGGCTTCACCTTCCAGTCGTTCTGGATGAACGCCGCGGCTGCGTTCCAGCGGTAGTAGTACTGGAACAGAGCGGGACGGACGGCAATCTGGTTAGGAATGCCGAGCAGGTAGCTGGCAAACGGATTGCCGCCGTTCGCGGTGCTGGTCGATCCGAAAACCGCGCTGGTCTGCGCCACGCGGAAGTCCCAGCGTCCGCCGGAGGCGGCGAAAAACGGCTCCACGTTCAACAGTTCATGGGTCAGGTCAACGCCGAACTTCCAGCGCATCGGACCATGATCCCAGTAGATCTGGTCGACGATGTTGTAGCGTTCTTCGACGTTGTAGTTGTTGGTTGAAGCGGAGGAACCGATGTTGGTGAAGGCATCGAAGCCGTTCGTGTCGGAACTGAACTGGAATAGCGGCATGCCGCCCTTGGTGAGGCTAGGAATGCCGAGTTCGGTTGAGATGTTGCGGCCATTTTTAATCGAGAAGGTGGGCGAGAAATCTTCGCTGAAGGTGCCGCGGGTGTAGTTCAGGCGAAGGTCGTTCATCAGCCGGTGGGTGATCAGGTGCGTGTCGGAGAGCACGACCTGCCGCGACCAGCTATAGGCGGCGGAGTTGCCGTTCACGTCGCTGCCAAAACCGCGCAAGCCGGCGGCCGGGACGTAGGTGTAGCGGAAATTCAGGTTGTTGGCAGCGCTGAAACTGTGATCGATGCGGACGGTCCAGCGGGTCTCATCCTGCTTGACGAAGCGATTCACAACGTAGTTCTTCACGCGTCCGTTGGGGTCCAAATGCCAGTCGCCCGGTTCCGGCATGTACTGGAGAGCCTTCAGAGCGACCGGGTCCAGCATGCCCTGAGGAATCACATTCCCGGGAAACGCAATGGGCGCCGAAGCGCGCTTCCACTGTCCGTTGACCAGGTTGAACTGCTGGTAAATGGTGCTCGGTCCGACCGAGGTCAGGCCAAACCGCACGGCCACATCCGTCGGCAGCCAGCCGCTGGTTGTGCGAACCAGGTTGCTGAAGTCGCCCTGGCGCATCGCGTCGGTGGGCACAATCGTGTCTTGCACCAGGAAATCGAGGCGGTAGCGCGGCTCGGCGCCGAAGAAAAAGAACGTTTTGTCATGTCCGTTGTAGATCTTCGGAATCACCACCGGACCGCCGATCGTGCCTGAAAATTGATTGAAGCGGAGGTTGTTCCGTGGACGCGTGCTGCCCGCCGTCCACTTCTCGGCGTTGGTGACAGGGTTGCGCGTGTACCAGAGCGCCACGCCGTGGACGTCGTTGCTGCCCGACTTGGTGGTGACGTTGATGACGCCACCGCCTGTCTGGCCGTATTCGGCGGAGTAGGCAGAGGTCTGAACCGTGAACTCCTGGACCGTCTCAGGCGTGAAGCTGACAACTTCGCGTGCGATGCCGACGCCGGTATTGTTTACGCCGTCGGCGAGCATCACGGTGCTGCCGGCGCGTCCGCCGTTCACGCTGAGGTTGAACCCGGGCACCGGCTGACCGGAAGTGACGTCGGCGTCTTCGCTCCCGGCGACGCCCGTGACATTCGCTGCGGTGAGAGCCAGGTCAAGCACGCTGCGATTAAACAGCGGAACGTCCTGCATCTGACGCGCGGTGATCGTTTGCGTCTGCGTGCCGGACTCGGTGTTCAAGATCGGCGCCTGCGCCTGGACCGAGACCACGGTCTCGACCGATCCGGGCTGGAGCTTCACGTTGCGCGTGACCGTGGTCGCTGTGTCCACCTTCACGTTCTCGATGATCGCCCTGCGGAACCCGGCGGCCTGGACTTCGATCCGGTAGGTAACCGGCTCGAGGTTGCTGACGCCGTACGATCCCGAAGCCGAAGTGGTGGCGACGATTCGTTGATTGGTGCCGACGTTGATGATGGTCGCGGCTGCGCCGGGGACGACGGCGCCCTGCTCATCGAAGACGGTTCCCGTGATGCCGCCGCGATTCGTCTGCGCCAACAGAAGCGACGCCGGGACCAGCAGAAGCGTCAGCAGCCGAATCGAGGACTTGCGGATCACAGCGATGCGGGAATGAGACTTCATACGCCCCCCACCAGCGAAAGCGCGATTAAGATCGCCGCTATACTGCGGTTCTTCGCTCCGTCCCGGTGCACACTGAACCTTGCGGGCCCTGTGGCGTACAGCCCTATACACCGCTCGCATCCGCCGACGCAAGCGGCGGAAGTGAATCGGCGCGCTTTCGCAGTGCAGAACAGGAATGACAGGACTCGAAACCGGAAAAACTGAGACAGGCCCTCAATTTAGCCGTGAAGGGAGGAGTTCGACCTGCACCAAACGATGTCCCGGAGAGTTGTCAGTGGTTGTACAGTGCGAAACATTCCAGGCCCCGCCGTGAGGCTCCCGCGAGGGACTCGCGCGGACGTGCGCCCGGCGCGCAAGTTCCGGTCGTGGCAGTGATTGGGCGCAAGCTGCGGCGGGAACCTGGTCACTTGCCTTCGACATTCCGCATCCGGGCATCACCGGCATCCCCGGCGGCGGTCAGGCGCCGCGCAATTTCGAGTCTCGCTCAAAGTCGCCGGCCAACACTCGCGCCGCTCCCGGGCGCGGCTAGAGGTCCCAGCGCTGTTGCTGCGTTGTGCGCCTTCCCGGAGGCAGAGGAGGTGAACTACTTCTCTCCTGACGACTCGCTGATCGAGCGCGTGCAACAGCGCACCTGACGGTCGGCACGAACCATGACTGTTACTAGGTCTTGACCGATGCTCTATACTCGGCCCTCATTCCCAAGCGAGGGGCCGTCATGCGCAGCCTGCGATTGCTTGCCGCCGTTTCTCTCCTGTTGAGTTCTCTCTCCCTTGCCGCCCAGAAGACCTATTCCGCGATTCTGCTGGCGCGCAACGAGCATCCGGCGGTGCGTTCCGCCGCAGAACTGATGGCCAAGTCGCTCGGTATACCTGCGAACCGGATTCGTATCGAATCCCGCAGCGGCGAACCGCGCGGCGGAGAGATCGTGCTGGCAGTCGCGCCGGTAGAATCGAAGGGCAAATCGCCGCTGGCGGAGTCGATTCGGGGAGATGGCTACGCGATCAGGTTCAGCCCGGGCGGCGGCGCGACCATTCATGGCGCGCGCCCGCGGTCGTTGCTGTACGCGGCCGGCGACGTGCTGTTGTGGAAGAACAGGACTGCCGGGGAGTTCGTTCGGAACCCCGAATTCCGGGTCCGCGCGGGGCAGTACGATCCCAGCCTTTCTGTCGCCGAGTTTGTGGCGGAACTGGGTGTGAACGCAATCATCATGCGGCGCGAAGCTGCCGCCGTCACGATGAAGGACACCCTTCCCGACGTCTTCCGCCTGCTCGACCCGGCGACACAGTCTCGGCTGGAGAAGCAGCAGGCGCAGGCCATCGAGGAGAACCAGGATTTCCTCCGCAAGTGCCACGACGCCGACGTTACCGTTTATGCGTTCCTGTACGGCAACGACTTCAACGTCTGGTCGCCTCCGTTGTACCAGGCCGCGATCAGGGCGTTTCCTTCCGCCAAAGGCACTCCCGTGCCGAATTCGCTGGAAAAGAATTCGCTCTCGCCCGCCGATCCGAATACGTGGAAGTTGTTTCGCGCTTACATCACCGAGCTGCTCCAGGTAACCGGCGCCGACGGACTGTATGCGACGTTTTGGGACCGCTATGGGATCTACTGCGAAGAGGAACGCTGCCGCGCGGCCGGGCTCGACAAATTCTCCAACGAACTGCTCGAATGCGTACGGCAGTATTATGAAGCGACGCACGCGCTGGGAAGAAAGCTGGTGGTGCGCACGTGGGGGTCGGGTTCGCCACACTGGCTTCGCGATGAGTACGTCCACGCGCCCGGATACGGGACGTTTGGCGGCACAGAGGAGCAGTTGTGGGGGCGGGTCATTCGCGAGCTTCCACCCGATCTCATTCTGCAGACGAAGGTCTACTACTCGGATTGCGAGCCCGGCGCGCGCTTCAGCCCATTGATCGGACACACGGCTCCGCATCCGCAGATCGTCGAGTACCAGGTGAGCGGCCAGTTTGTCGGCCGCTTCTATTTCCCTGCCTCGTCCGTGCAGGAGATGGCGACGACGATGCGGCAGGCGCGGGAGTTGGTCGGCGAAGACGGCGGCGTCAACATCTTTCCCGGCGGGACGATGCAGACGAACTACTCGGTATTCGATGACATCCTGAACAGCATCAACCTGTACGCCTGGCGGCGGCTTTCGTGGGACACGCGCGTCGACGTCGATCAGATCTGGTCGGACTGGGCAGCATCGATTTATCCGGCGCGGGCTGCGCCGCACATCATCAAGGCGTTGCAGCTTTCCGAGAGCGTTGTGGGCCGCACGTTCTCGACGCTCGGGCTGGGCAGCAGCACGAACTCCGACTTCGCCGGCAACATCGCCCGGCGCGAAACGCTGCTGCGCTACACAAACCGGTACTATCTGCCGGAATACGCGCGGTTGCTCGAGCCTACGCAGGAGAACATCCAGCGTGTGGTCGGCGAGAAGGCGAAAGTCGAGGCTGAGCTCAACCAGATGCAATCCGAGATCGAGCAGGCGCGGCCGTTCCTGCCGGCGGCGCAAAGTGAGGAGCTGAATACGCGCTTCGACTGGCTGAAGGAATTCGCGATCGTCAACAATCAGCTCGACGAGAGCCTGTGGAGGTATCGCTACCTGCGCTATCTCGACTCGATGCTGACCACCGATCCGGCCCAGTTGCGGAATATTGCGAAGTCATACGACACCGTCGAGCAGCACGCGAAGCTGCTCTTCCGCTATTCTCCGTCGCAGAAGTTCAGTTGTTACACGACGACGATGGGCGAGCTGGCCAGCAAGCCCTCGCTCGGCAATCCGTTGCCGCTGATGCAGGAGCTGTACGCGAAATCGAAAGAGCTGATCGAACAGTCGGTTGGGCCGGATTATCTGCCAGCCGACGTGCGCCGCTGAAGAAGCCGCGATGCGAGTCAGGAACGTTGGAACGAGAGTCGCTCTGCTGGTTGCCGTCCTGATGACGCTGCTGCAGTTGGCGTCGGCACAACAGCAGGCCCGTCCGGCGAATGAGATCCTGCTGTGGCCGAACGGCGCGGCGGGAGCGCTTGGCGATCGTCCGGAAGACAAGCCGAGCCTTACACCGTTTCTCACCGTCTCAGGAAATCGGACGGGCTCGGCAGTGATCGTCTGCCCCGGCGGCGGCTACGCACATCTCGCCGATCACGAAGGGCGGCCGGTCGCGCAGTGGCTGAACACTCTCGGCATCAAGGCATTCGTTCTCAAGTATCGGTTGGGGCCGAGCGGCTACCACCATCCAGCGATGCTAGAGGACGCACAACGCGCGGTGCAGCACGTGCGTTCCCGCGCGAAACAATGGGGTATCGATCCGGCGAGGATCGGGATCATGGGCTTCTCGGCCGGAGGGCACCTGGCTTCGTCGGCAGGAACACATTTCGTCGCTGGTGATCCGAATGCGGCGGATCCGATCGCGCGTATGAGTTCGCGCCCCGACTTCATGATCCTTATCTATCCCGTGATCACGATGGGCGAGTTCGCGCACGCAGGCTCGCGAGAGAATCTGCTTGGGCCGAATCCGTCGCCGGAGCTCGTGGAGTTGATGTCAAACGAGAAACAGGTCACGCGCGACACGCCACCGGCATTCTTGGTCGCCACCGCCAACGACGCCACGGTGCCGGTGGAGAACAGCATGGCGTTTGCCGAGGCTTTGCGTCGGGCCGGCGCCGGATTCGAACTGCACGTGTTCCAGACGGGGCCGAAGCATGGATACGGCCTCGCGCAGGGTGACCCGGTCGTCGGGATATGGCCGAAGCTGTGCGAGCAGTGGCTGCGTGCCCATGGCTTCTAATCGCGGATGGTCTCAGGCTCAGTTATCTCGACCCCCTTCTCGACACGTTGCTTCTGTTTCGTAGCGCAAACTACAACTCAGGTGAACACCTTCTCCGGTAGACGCGGCATTGTCAGAGACGCCTGTTTTTGTCGACCATCTTCAAAGCAATTTGCTAACGGCATTTGTCGTCCTTGATTCTCGTGCATTCCTATGCCAGCGATAGGGTCACGGGGTGGACATTGAACAACTGGTGAAATAGTGCGCTGTAAGAAGCTGCTGGACTTCAGCGGCTGCAACTTCCGACCGGGAACTGGTTCGCTCCACCCGGCAATCGGTTTCGCTGAAGGTGATTGACTGAACGGGGCCACCGAAGCGAATCGCCGAGAACCGGGAACATTCGCTATCATCCTGAAGGTAATGTCAGAGGGGGCGGTTTATGCCTATGTCGGTATTTCGTTGCGGCGCGATCCTGCTGATAGCCACTGCTTCGTTCGCACAAAGTCCGCAACCCAATCCAGCGGGGTTAACCGCCGAGGCCATCATGGCCCGCGTCGCAGCTAATCAGGATCGCAGCGAGGCGCTGCGCAAGCAATACGTCTATAAACAACATATCCACATTCTCACGCATAAACGCGGCGGCAAGCTGATGCGGGAAGAGACCGCAGATTACAACGTGGTTCCAACGTCGGACGGCACCAAAAAGAAGCTCACGCTGCTGACCGGCCGCTACTGGCACAGGGGAAGGTACGAGCAGTTTACGGGCAAGCCAACACCGGAGAAAGACAGTTTCGACGGCGATTTGATCAATGACTTACGCGACGATTTGTCGGACGACAAAGCCAAAGACGGCTTGGCCAGACGCTGGTTTCCACTGACCAGCGAAGAGCAGAACGATTACGCTTTCAAACTCCTCGGTCAAGAGGTGCAGCAGGGCCGCAGCATTTACCACATCAGTTTCCAACCGAAGGACAAGGACGAGGTCCCGTGGGCGGGCGAGGCGTACATCGATGCTGCAGAATTCGAGCCCGTGCGGGTGTTTACCAAGCTGGCAGGGCGCATTCCACTTATCTTCCGCACCCTGCTGGGGATAAATGTTCCGGGAATTGGCTTTAATGTCGTCTATCAGCGGCAGCCAGATGGAGTGTGGTTTCCTGCCACTCTTGGCACCGAGTTCCGGATTCGTGCCGCGTTCGTCATCAACCGGCAAGTGTCCGTGTCGTTGGAGAACAGCGCATTCGAGCACACCCACGTGGTAAGCAGGATGAAAGTGATTGGGGAAGAGGAGTGAGCAGCGAGGCATGCCACCTAGTCCAAAATCTCTCCCAGAGTCGTGCCTGTTATCGTAGTTGGCGCACTAACATCCCGATAACGCTCAATGACCAGCGGTCAAAACGTGACGCCCGATAGCGTCAACTGTCGTCTCTACGGTCCCCAATAGGTGAACTTGAAGAGAACACCCGGACGGATGTCGAAACCGATCTCTCCGCCGCACTCAATAGTGTGGTGCCCGGGGTCGATACGACCAGCGTGACCGACGGGGTACGGCCAAATTTTTCCGTCAATCTTGATCGGTCCGCAGTGGCCCCCATTGTCATCGACAACTGCGAGATAAGTCTTCCCGTCCTTTGAGGGCGCGAATGAACCTCTCAAATCCCGGCTACAGCCGACGCAGAGAAATGTAGCTATAAACACTCTATTGCGATTTTTCCATTCTCGACATGCATCCTTCGTGAACCTAACACCTTCGCCATTCGGCTGCATATCCGTGATCTGCACCCTGTTCTCACTGATCCATTGTTTCCAGATCCGAATTTTCGCCCGATCCTGTTCGGGGTTATAGGTTGGGCCTCCGGTGGGAGGATTTTTCACAATTTCACTCAATATGCGAAGAGCAACGGTTGATGGCGGGCTGAGCACAAAATCATCGCCGGGGTGCCACAAC
>Ga0209154_1000319_pt1 | contig 34344 bp, 34 predicted proteins | sample GraSoiAngelo_121_FD_185878 | JGI IMG/M metagenome (GOLD analysis project Ga0209154, IMG submission 185878) | Grasslands soil microbial communities from the Angelo Coastal Reserve, California, USA - 14_0919_12_20cm (SPAdes) (version 2) | ecosystem: Environmental > Terrestrial > Soil > Grasslands ... | reverse complement strand
AAGTTCTACCGCTCGATCGGCATCAACCTGAAGCAGCTCTACGGTTCCACCGAGACGGCGGTGTTCGTCTGCGTGCAGCCCGACGGGCAGGTCAAGCCCGACACCGTCGGTCCGGCGGTGCCGGGCGTGGAGCTCAAGTTCAGCGACGCGCGTGAGCTGCTCGTGCGCTCTCCCGGGTTGTTCGCGGAGTACTACAAGAACCCCGGCGCGACTGCCCAGGCCAAGGACCGCGACGGCTGGTTCCACACCGGGGATGCGGGCTTCTTCGACGCCCAGGGGCACGTCAAGATCATCGACCGCGTGAAGGACGTGGGCAAGCTGCACGACGGCACCCTGTTCGCCCCGAAATACCTCGAGAACAAGCTCAAGTTCTTCCCGTACATCAAGGAAGCCGTGTGCTTCGGCAACGCTCGCGAGTCGGTGTGCGCATTCATCAACATCGACGTCGAGGCGGTCGGCAACTGGGCGGAGAAACGCAACATGCCCTACTCGGGCTATACCGACCTCGCCGCGCGCGACGAGGTCTACGAGCTGGTGCGCGGCTGCATCGAGCGCGTCAACGCCGACCTATCGGCCGAGCCTGAGATCGCCAACTCGCAGATCCGCCGCTTCCTCATCCTGCACAAGGAGCTCGACGCCGACGACGGCGAGCTGACGCGCACGCGCAAGGTGCGGCGCAGCTATATCGGGGAGAGATATGGCGCGCTGGTGGAGGCCCTGTACCAGGGCGCGGACAGCGTGCACGTCGAGGCACAGGTGAAGTACGAAGACGGGCGCATCGGCTCGATTTCTGCGGACCTGAAGATCCGCGAGACGAAGACCTTTGCCGCGGCAGCCGCCAGAAAGGCGGCATGAGGCGCGAGGCCGGCGAGGTGGCGCTGGCGATCGAAGGCGTTTCGCTCGCTTTCGGGGGCGTCAACGCCCTCTCCGACGTGTCGTTCGACGTGCGCAGCCACGAAGTGCGGGCGATCATCGGGCCCAACGGCGCCGGCAAGAGCTCCATGCTCAACGTCATCAACGGCGTGTACCACCCGCAGAAAGGCACCATCAAGCTGCGGGCAAACGGCGGCTGGCGCGAGTTCCACGACATGAAGCCTCACGACGCCGCGGTGATGGGCATCGCGCGGACGTTCCAGAACATTGCCCTTTTCAAGGGCATGAGCGTGCTCGACAACCTGATGACCGGCAGGAACCTGCGCATGCACTCCGGGATCCTGGCGCAGGCATTGCGCATCGGTCCGGCCGAGCGCGAGGAGATCGAACACCGCGAAACGGTCGAGCGCATCATCGATTTCCTCGAGATCCAGGCGTATCGCAAGACGCCCGTCGGCCGGCTGCCTTACGGGCTGCAGAAGCGCGTCGACCTGGGACGCGCGCTTGCTTCCGAGCCGCAGATGCTGCTGCTCGACGAGCCGATGGCCGGGATGAACCTCGAGGAAAAGCAGGACATGTGCCGCTTCATCCTCGACGCCAACGACCAGCTCGGCACGACGATCGTGCTGATCGAGCACGACATGAGCGTGGTGATGGACATCTCGGACCGCGTGGTCGTGCTCGACTATGGCCGCAAGATCGCCGACGGCATGCCCGACGAGGTGCGCGCCAACCAGGCCGTGGTTGATGCTTACCTCGGGGCAAGCCACTGAAAGCGCGCCCATGAAACGCCAGATTCCCGTCACCGCGCTGTGCGCCGTCCTGGCGGCCGGGCTGTTCGCTCCGCTGCTGACCGGCGCCTCTGCGCTCGGGTTCTGGCTCGAGGTGCTCCTCGGCGGGCTGATGGCGGGCGTGCTGTACTCGCTGGTCGCCCTGGGCTTTGTCCTGATCTTCAAGGCCTCGGGGGTGTTCAATTTCGCCCAGGGAGCCATGGTGCTGTTCGCCGCGCTCACCGTGGCCCGGCTCGCCGAGCGCATGCCGCTGTGGCTGGCGATCCTCCTCGCCATCGCGATCATGGTCGTGCTCGCGATCCTGATCGAGCGCCTGGTCCTCAGGCCCCTGGTCGGCCAGGAAGCCGTCGCGTTGCTCATGGCGACACTGGGCTTGTCCTATTTTCTCGACGGCTTCGGCCAGACGCTGTGGGGCAGCGACATCTACAGCATCGACCTCGGGATCGCGCGCGAGCCGGTCATGATCCTGGACACGGTGGTCCAGGGTGGCATCCTCATCAACCGCGACGACGTCGCGGCAGCGGTGGTGGCGGTCCTGCTGGTCGGGACGCTTGCGCTGTTCTTCCAGAAAACCGCCACCGGGCGCGCCCTGCGCGCGGTGGCCGACGATCATCAGGCGGCGCAGTCGATCGGCATCCCGCTCAACCGCATCTGGGTGATCGTCTGGTCGGTGGCGGGCGTGACGGCCATCGTCGCCGGCGTGATCTGGGGCGGCAAGCTGGGCGTGCAGTTCTCCATCTCGCAGGTGGCGCTCAAAGCGCTGCCGGTGGTGATCCTCGGCGGCTTTACCTCGGTGCCCGGTGCGATCATCGGCGGCCTCATCATCGGCGTAGGAGAGAAGATGGCCGAGGTATTCCTCGGTCCGCCTATGGTCAAGGCGTTCGACCTGGCCGGCGGCGGCATCGAGAACTGGTTTGCCTATGTGCTCGCCCTGCTGTTCCTGCTGGTGCGTCCCGAAGGCCTTTTCGGCGAGCGCCACATCGACCGTGTCTGATCCCTACGGCTGAGCATGCTCTACCGCGAGAACGGCCAATTCAAATCGACGTACCGGGCGGACCAGCAGATGCTGCCGATCCTGCAGGACCGGATCCTCATGCTGGCGCTGCTCGCGTTCGCCTTCGTCGTGGTGCCGTTCGCGGCCAGCAACTATCTTTTCCTGTCGATCCTCATCCCGTTCCTCATCCTCGCGCTCGCCGCCATCGGACTCAACCTGCTGGTGGGCTATTGCGGCCAGATCTCGATCGGACACGCCGCGTTCATGGCGGTCGGAGCGTACGCGGCGTACAACCTGGTGCTGCGCCTGCCCGTGCTGAACTTCCTAGTGGTGCTGGTGCTCGCGGGTCTCATCGCGGCGGCCGTCGGGATGGTGTTCGGCATTCCGAGCCTGCGCATCAAGGGCCTGTACCTGGCCGTGGCGACGCTCGCGGCACAGTTCTTCATCGACTGGCTGTTCGCCCGCGTGAAGTGGTTCACCGACTACTCGCACTCGGGCTCGGTGTCCACCTCCCCGGTCGAGCTGTTCGGCTGGCGCATCGACTCCCCGCCGGAAAAGTACGTGTTTCTCCTTGCCGTGCTCGTCGTATTCACGCTGCTCGCCAAGAACCTCGCGCGCGGACACGTCGGGCGGGCGTGGATGGCGACACGCGACATGGACGTTGCCGCGGAGGTGATCGGCATCCGGCCGGTCTACGCCAAGCTCACTGCCTTCGGCGTGAGCTCGTTCTATTGCGGAGTGGCGGGGGCGCTCTGGGGCTTCATTCACCTCGGCGCCTGGGAGCCGCTCGCCTTCAACCTCACCCTGTCGCTCAACCTGCTATTCATGATCATCATCGGCGGCATGGGCTCGATCCTCGGGTCCTACTTCGGCGCCGCGTTCATCGTCATGCTGCCGATCCTGCTCAATCAGCTACCGCAGTGGCTCGGGGTGCCGTTGTCGACCGCCATGGCCTCGCACCTGGAGTTCATGATCTTCGGGGCGCTGATCATCTTCTTCCTGATCGTCGAGCCCAACGGCCTCGCGCGGCTGTGGGCCGTCGGCAAGGAAAAGCTGCGGCTGTGGCCGTTCCCGCACTAACGGAGCTATGATGGACAGTTGCCAATGGGGGCCTTGAGAGGAGGCTGTACATGGAAACGAAAGCCAAGACCGGCCTGCTGTGCGCCGCAATTGTCGCCGCGGCGACAGGCAGCGGCGCCGCACTGGCGCAGGTCAAGGAGCAGTTCTTTCCGGTGTTGGTGTATCGCACCGGGCCGTACGCGCCGAACGGCGTGCCGTTTGCCGACGGCTACGTCGATTACCTGAAGCTGGTCAATGCGCGCGACGGCGGCATCAATGGCGTGCGCATCACGTTCGAGGAATGCGAGACCGGCTATGCCACCGACCGCGGCGTGGAGTGCTACGAGCGGCTGAAGGACAAGGGCCCCACGGGCGCCACGGCGTTTCATCCGCTGTCCACAGGCATCACCTTCGCCGTGACCGACAAGGCGCCGGGCGACCGCGTTCCGATCGTCACCGCCGGCTACGGCCGCGCCGACTCGGTCGACGGCTCGGTGTTCAGCTGGAACTTCCCGCTCGGCGGGACTTACTGGTCGGCGGCCGACATCCTCATCCAGCACCTGGGCAAGATCAATGGCGGTGTAGACAAGCTCGCGGGCAAGAAGATCGCCCTCGTGTATCACGACTCGCCCTATGGCAAGGAGCCCATCGCGCTGCTGCAGGAGCGCGCCAAGATGCACAAGTACGAGCTGCTGCTGCTGCCGGTGACGCACCCGGGGGTCGAGCAGAAGGCGACCTGGCTGCAGATTCGCCAGCAGCGCCCCGACTATGTCTTCCTGTGGGGCTGGGGGGTGATGAACTCCACCGCCATCAAGGAGGCCGTGGCGACCGGCTATCCGCGCGACAAGATGTACGGCGTGTGGTGGTCAGGGGCGGAGCCTGATGTCACCCCGGCGGGCGACGGCGCCAAAGGCTACAACGCGCTCGTGTTCCTCGCCGGACCCGGACAAGGCGCGGTGCACAAGGACATCATCAAGTACCTCTACGACAAGGACCAGGGCACCGCCGGCAAGAAAGAAGAGATCGGTGAGGTGCTTTACAACCGCGGTCTCGTCTCGGCGATGATGACCGTGGAAGCGGTGAAGCAGGCGCAAGGCAAGTTCGGCAACAAGCCGCTGAAAGGCGAGGAAGTGCGCTGGGGGCTGGAGAACCTGTCGATCGATGCGGCTACGATCAAGAAGCTCGGTTTCGAGGGTTACATGACGCCGGTAAAGACCAGCTGCAGCGACCACGAAGGGGCGCGCAGCGCCGCCGTGCAGGCGTGGGACGGCAAGAACTGGAAACGCACCTCGGGCGTCTACGAAGCGGACATGAAGATCCTCGGACCCATGATCAAGGCCTCCGCGGAAAAATACGCCTCGGAGAAGAAGCTGACAAAGCAGGAGTGCGCCAAAGGCTGAGCGCTTGACGCAACACCCCCCCGCGGCGAGCCCGCGGAGGCTTCAGCCTTCCGAGAACGAATGTCCATGCTGTCGGTGAACGGCATCGAGGTGATCTACAACCACGTGATCCTCGTGCTGAAGGGCGTGTCGCTCGACGTCGGCGAGGGCGGCATCGTGGCGCTGCTCGGCGCCAACGGCGCCGGCAAGACCACTACGCTCAAGGCCATCTCGAACTTGCTGCGCGCCGAGCGCGGCGAGGTCACCAAGGGCAATATCCACTTTCGCGGCGAGCGCATCGACCAGTTGAGCCCTGCGGAGCTCGTGCGGCGCGGCATCTGCCAGGTGATGGAGGGCCGGCACTGCTTTCAGCATCTCACGGTCGAGGAGAACCTGCTTACCGGCGCATTTACGCGCGGGCGGGCCGATCTAAGGGGCGACCTCGAGAAAGTCTACGGCTACTTCCCGCGGCTGAAAGAGCGCCGCCACACCCAGTCGGGCTATACGTCGGGCGGCGAGCAGCAGATGACCGCCATAGGCCGCGCCCTCATGGCGCGTCCGCGCATGATCCTGCTCGATGAGCCGTCGATGGGCCTCGCGCCTCAGCTGGTGGAGGAAATCTTCGGGATCGTGCAGGAGCTCAACCGCAAGGAAAAGGTGAGCTTCCTGCTTGCCGAGCAGAACACCAATGTCGCCTTGCGCTACGCCAACTACGGCTACATCCTGGAGAACGGCCGGGTGGTGATGGACGGCGAGGGCAAGTCGCTTGCCGAGAACGAGGACGTCAAGGAGTTCTACCTCGGCTTCTCCTCGGGAGGCCGCAGGAGCTTTCGCGACGTGAAGTCCTACCGCCGCCGCAAACGTTGGCTCTGAAGAAGAAATCGTTCGAGCACTACGACCGGCTCGAGACCCGGCCGCCCAAGGCGCGGGAAAAGGCGCTGATGGCGGCGCTGCCCCGGCACATCGCGCACGCCAAACGCCGCGCGGCGGGATTTGCGCGCATCCTGAAAGACGTCGACCCGGCGAAAATCAAATCCAGGCAAGCGCTCGCTCGGCTGCCGGTGACGCGCAAGTCCGACCTCGCGTCGCTGCAAAAGGAGCTGCCGCCCCTCGGCGGGCTGAACGCGACCCCGGTGGAGAAGCTGGCGAAGCTGTTCGTCTCGCCAGGCCCGATCTACGAGCCGGAAGGTCGCGGCGCCGACTGGTGGCGCACGGCGCGCGGCCTGTTCGCGGGCGGCTTCCGCGCCGGGGACCGCGTGGCGAATACGTTCGCCTATCACTTCACGCCGGCGGGCTCGATGCTCGAGTCGGGCGCGGCCGCGCTGGGCTGCACCGTGGTGCCGACCGGCGTCGGCCAGACCGAAATGCAGGTGGCGGCGATTCGCGGCCTGGGCATCGACGGCTTCCTCGGCACGCCGTCGTTTCTCAGGCTGATCGTCGAGAAAGCCGACGAGATGAAAGCTGACCTGTCGTGCCTGAAGAAGGCGCAGGTCGGCGCCGAATACCTGCCGCCCGCGCTTCGTTCGGCGATGAAAGAGCGCGGCGTGCGCGTTACGCAGATGTACGCGAGCGCCGACCTCGGTTTGATCGCCTACGAATCGCTCATGCCCGATGGCAGCGTCAACGAAGGCATGATCCTCGAGGAAGCCCTGATCCTCGAGATCGTGCGGCCGGGCAGCGGGGATCCGCTGCCTGCGGGCGAGGTCGGCGAAGTGCTGATCACGAGCTTCAACCGCGACTACCCGCTGATCCGCTTCGCGACCGGAGATCTCTCGGCGGTGCTGCCCGGCCCGAGTCCCTGCGGCCGCACCAACGTGCGCATCAAGGGCTGGATGGGCCGCGCCGACCAGAGCACCAAGGTGCGTGCGATGTTCGTCACCCCGGCGCAGGTGAACGAGCTGACGCGCCGCCATCCCGAGGTCATCCGCGCTCGCCTGGTCGTCGAGGGCGAAGCCGGAAACGACCGCATGACGCTGAAGTGCGAAGCAAAGGAGCGCCCGGCGGGACTCGAGCAAGCCATCGTTGCCTCGATCCGCGAGGTCACGAAGCTGCGCGGGGAAGTCGAGCTGGTCGCGCCGGGCAGCCTGCCCAACGACGGCAAGGTGATCGAGGACCGCAGGACCTACGCTTAGATCTTGCGCGCGGCGGCAACGGGCAGCGCATCGAGCCGCCGCATCTCGGGAAGCGAAAGGGTATGCTCAGCGCCTGCGCCCACCAGGTGCACCAGCGGTAGGTCCAGCGCCGCTTGACCGGGACCTCGGCGGGCCCTTTCGGGACGCAGGTGTCGCTGGTTCAAATCCAGTCACCCCGACCACTGCCCGTGCTCCTGGTGCCCAGCGGGTGCGCCCGATGGGCGATGGCGAAGAGAATGTCGGTCGCCGACGCGGCTGAGCACTTCGAGGTGAGCGAGGATCTGATGGAGTTTCGGTATCGGATGAGCGGGGCGCGACAAATTCACCGCCGATTCAGTCGCAAGGCCGCTTAGTAGTTAGTTAGGCCCGACCCCCCGAAGGGCCTGGGAACGGCGACTGCCTCAATCTCAGAGCTTTTCCGCGCCCTCGAGCTTGGCGAGATTGCGGTCGAATGTGCCCAGCGGGAGATGGCCAGCCTTACGAGCGACTTCGACCATCAGGCAATCGGAAAATCCGAGCGCTGGCCGGCCGCGGAATCGTTCCAAGGAGCTGGCGACCACGTCGCTCTCCTGCAGGGTCAGGCTCTCGTGATTCAGCAGCATTTCGATCGCACCGGCGATGTCAGAGGGCCCTCGCTCGTAAACCGCCGAAAGAACCCACGTGAACTCCGCGAGCGCCAGATGCGGGACCCAAGCGCCTTTCCCCACGAACTCCTCGGCCGCTGCGACCTGTTTCGGATCGTCGCGGGCGACCAGCCGCACCAGCACATTGGTGTCAACGGCGCGCACGCTGTTTCTTGATATGACGCCGGAGACCAGCCTTCAACTCTTCGAGCATCCGCGGTTTGGGCGGCCGATCGCCGAACAGTGCCCGATGGACAGCGACGGAAGAAAACCGCCCGGCCCGCCGCACCACGACTTTCTCGCCGTCTTGATCCCACTCGATCACCGAGCCGGGCCCGACGCCGAGCTTTCGCCGCACCTGCGCCGGAACCGAGATCTGCCCTTGCGCCGTCACTTTGGAATGAGCAATCGCCATAACCCCATTCTACATTACCAGGGTAATGAATGGTAGAAATTTGGGCACATTTTGGGCACAGTGCGCTGCTAATTGTGGATAACCACAGATTTCCTAAGATACTGATGCGGCAGGAAGTCGTGTCTAACTGACTGTCGGAAAAGCAGGCCTAGACGAATTCGGGACGCAGGTGTCGCTGTTCAAATCCAGTCACCCCGACCACTTTCGCATCAAGCACTTACCTTCAGAGCCACTACCGCGTCGGCCCGGTCCAGTCGGTGAAAGCAGATGTACGTGTACGGTGATACAAAATCAAAATACCAGTCTATCGAGGAGGTCGCCATGACGGTGAGAATCGAGAAGAAGGGCAAGGTGTGGACGGTGATCCATTCGCGTGCGCAGGCGCGCAACGCCATGGATCCGCAGAGCGCCGAGGCGCTGGTGGACGCCTTCAAGGCGTTCGATCGCGACGCGGACGCCGCCGTGGCAGTGCTCTGGGGCGAAGGCGGCGCATTTTGCGCGGGCTGGGATCTGAAGTACTGCGGCTCCCTCGTCCAGGATCCGGCGCAGATCCACGACATCGATTACCCGCTGGAGGAGCGCCTGCCCGCATCCACGGCCGAGCTTCCGCGCGGGCCGCTCGGGCCGACGCGGCTTGAGCTCGACAAGCCGGTGATCGCCGCGGTGGCGGGACCTGCGGTCGCCGGCGGATTCGAGCTCGCGCTGTGGTGCGATGTGCGCGTGATGGAGAACTCGGCCTACTTCGGCGTGTACTGCCGGCGCTGGGGCGTGCCGCTCATCGATGGCGGCACGGTGCGGCTGCCGCGCATCGTCGGCATGGGGCGCGCGCTTGAGATCATCCTCACCGGCCGCAAGCTGCCGGCGGAGGAATGCCTGCGTATCGGCGCCTGCGAGCACGTCGTTGCCGACGGCGCATCGCGCCAGTTTGCCGAGGCGATGGCGCATGAAATCGCGCGCTTTCCGCAGTTGTGCATGCGAGCCGACCGGCGCTCGGTTTATCTGCAGCAGGGGCTGACCCTGCGGGAGGCGATGCGCAAGGAGTGGTACAACGGGCTGCCCGCGTTCAAGGCCGAGGGGATCGCCGGCGCCGAGCGCTTCGCCTCAGGCAAGGGGCGGCACGGGGATTTCAGGGACATCTAGCGCGCTCGCTTCCCGGCCTCCCTCGGGGCTGTTAGCAACCGACCGCCCCGGTGCAGGGCGTCACGTCAAAGGCGTCGACGACGATGGATACTCCACCGGACAATGGGTTTTTGTCCCCTCTCACTTCGATCGCCAGCGAGTGGATGCCCGCTCGCAGCACGGCACTCGTAAACAGCGGCACCCGCGTTTGTTCGGTCAGAGCATAGGTGTCCACTCCCGCCTGCACTAATTGCCCGTCGACATAGACATTCGCCTTGCCCATCCGAGGCCCCGTCGAGCCAATCCAGGCGACCCTCGTGCCGCTGAAGGTAAATACCGCCCGCGTTGTTACGCCCTCATTCCATCCGTAACCAAGGCCGGCAATCCCTACGGACTGGAAGTAACGAGGGTCATCTTTAGTTGGCACGATCCCGGGGTCGAGCTCTGCATCGGAATACGCCGCCGTGCCGCCGCTATACGGCCGCGAGTCGTCGCCTTGGATCCAAGTGCCGAAGTAGGTGACGGCCGCCGGACCGCTCTCCTGGATGCGACCGCTCGGGGTACCTTCGATGTCGAAGGCGTCCACGACGACAACGCAGCTCGTGGAGGCGCGATTCTTGTCCCCCAACACCTCGATCTCCAGCGTATGCGGACCATCTGCCAGTCCACTCACCCCGAAGAGCTCCGCCTGAATTTGGTCCGCCCCCGGCTGTCCCGCTGGAATAACATCGAGGTAGGCGTCCACTATCCCTTGCGACACCCCGTCCAGAAAGACCTCCGCCATGCCCAGCTCCGGACCCCGGGCACCTATCCATCTGACCCCCGTACCGTTGAAGCTCAACTTCACTTTCGCGGCGGGAACATTGGTGCCGGAGCGGCACTGCGGCTCCGGCGCACTGCTGTTCCCCCAGATAGAAAGTGCGGCCGTGCCGCCGCTCCAATTTCGCGTAATTTCGGTCGTGTGCCATTTGCCGACGTAAGTGATGGACGCCGTGCCGGGGTAGATGGACGCCGTGCCGGGGTAGTTGGTGGCCGTCGAAGCCGTCTCCTCAGCGCGGGTCTGCGCGTGCGCGACGACTGGTCCAGCTGCCCCCGCGGCCAAGACGGAACACATCAGTGCTCGCAGCCACGTGATGGTCATCTCCTTCTTACCTTCTTAATTTGTGATGCCATGCGTACAGCTTCTTTCATGGCTGCTCCCTGACGTTGGTAGTTGAGGCAGCACGGTAACAGGAGTCGCGTTGTATTCCGACATCCAAACCGATGGGCTGATCGGACTACTTTTTAGACGCAATCGGGCGTGACGAATCTCTACATTGTGTCGCTGGTTCGCTTCCGGCCTCCAGCAACTTCACTCGATTTTGATGTTCGCGTTGCGGATGATCGAGCCGTAGCGCTCCTGCTCGCGCTGCATGAATGCGGCCATGTCCCCTGGTTCGCTCGACAACGGGTCAAGACCCAGCGGTATGAAGCGCTCCTTCAGCTCGCTCGATTGCACCGCTCTCTGGATTTCGCCCGACAGGCGCGCCACGATGTCGCGGGGCGTGCCGGGAGGAGCGGCGTAGCCGATCCAGCCGCCGATGTCGAAGCCCGGCAGGTCTGCGGCCTCGGCGAGCGGCGCCACGTCCGGCATCGCGGCGCTGCGGGTGGCGAAGCTCACGCCGAGGGCCTTGAGGCGTCCGGATTTCACGTGCGCGAGCGTTCGCGGCCGGAAAGGAAGGATTCGTCACCAGGGCGAAGGGCGTGAGCGCGATCAAGCTCACCGGCGAGAAGTCCTTCATCGGGTCATACGGGGACCTTTTGCAGGTTGGGCATGATGCAGAGCGGGCCGCTCGAGGCGGCGAGCAGCGTATAGCCGTCGGGCGCGCTCTTCGCGGCACGAGCCGATCGAGCCGCCGGCGCCGGGCTTATTGTCGATCACGAACGGCTGCCCGCGTTCAAGGCCGAGGGGATAGCCGGCGCCGAGCGCGTCGCCTCAGGCAGGGGGCGGCACGGGGATTTCAGGGACATCTAGCCGAGCGCGCCGCTCGGTGAGCGCATTCATCACGCGCTCGCGCTCGGCGTCGCTCATTGCGCTCCAGCCCGCGATTTCGGCGAGCGTGCGCAAGCAGCCCCTGCACAGCCCGCTCTGCGGGTCGATCACGCACAGCTTGTTGCAGGGGCTTTTCAATGCTTTCTCTTGGCGGCGATGGCCCGGCCTGCCTTGGAGGACGACTCTCTTTTCAGCACCCCGCAAATCCATTGTCCAATCTCGACCAGTCGGTCGAGATCGACGCCGGTCCTGATGCCGAGCCCGTGCAGCATGTACACCACGTCCTCGGTCGCCACGTTGCCTGAGGCGCCCGCGGCGTACGGACAGCCGCCGAGCCCCGCGACCGAGGCATCGAATGTCGCCACGCCGAGCTCGAGCGAAGCGTAGATATTGGCGAGCGCCTGGCCGTAGGTGTCGTGGTAATGGCCTGCCAGGTGCTCGAGCGGCACGCGACGAGCGCAGGCCTCGATCATCGCCCTTGTCTTTGCGGGCGTGCCGACGCCGATGGTGTCGCCAAGCGAGACCTCGTAGCACCCCATCTCGAATAGCGCGGCGGCGACCGCGGCCACCTGCTGCGGCCGCACTTCGCCTTCGTAGGGGCAGCCGAGCACACAGGAAACGTAGCCGCGCAGCTTGATGCCAACGGCAGCCGCCGCCGCGGCCACCGGGCGGAAGCGCTCGAGCGATTCGGCGATCGAGCAGTTGATGTTCTTGCGCGAGAACGCCTCGGAGGCGGCGCCGAAGATCGCGACCTCGGTCGCGCCCGCGGCGCGCGCCGCCTCGAAGCCCTTCAGGTTGGGCGTCAGGACCGGGTAGGACACGCCGGGCCTGCGCCGGATTCTTTCCAGCACCTCGGCATGGTCGGCCATCTGCGGCACCCACTTGGGCGACACGAAAGCGGTCGCCTCGACTGCGGCGAGGCCCGCGTCGGCAAGCCGCTCGATCAGCTCGATCTTCACCTCGGTGGGCAGCTCGCCGCGCTCGTTCTGCAGCCCGTCGCGCGGAGCGACTTCGACGATCCGCACAAAATCTGGGACGGGCCACGCTTTATCGGCCATAAGGCGTATTTTGTCTCATGCTCCGCAAAAGCGTGGTCTGCCCGGGTCTGCCCCTGACTTTCTACTCCAGTGTAATGAGCTCGGCGCCCTCGAGGACCTGTTCGCCAGCGGCAAAGTTGATCGGCTTCTCCGGGAACTGGTACGGGCCGTAGTTGTTGGAGCAGTTCGTGGTGAGCGTGGGCAATCCGTACGTGTGGTGATACGAGCGGGGATGGATGCCCTTCATGCGGGGCGGCTTGCCTCAGGTGCCGATGATCTCATTGAGCCCCTCGACAACGTGCGCCAGCTCTTCGGGCGCGGCGCGTCCCAGCTTGGCGCCTATGCGCTCGGCGGAAAGCGTGCGGATCTGGCTGATCTTGACCCATGAGCGCTTTCTGAGCTTCGCCGACTGCAGCTCGTGAGTGAGCGGGAAGCCGGCCCGCTGAGGTTGGCTGGTCAACGCGACGGCGATGACGGTTCCCGAGCGCTCGTTGAAAACGTCATGGCTGAGAATCAACACCGGGCGCAAGCCCGCCTGTTCGCGTCCGCGGACGGGATTGAGGTCGGCCCACCGAATCTCGCCCCTCAGTATTCGGGCCAAGTATCGAGCTCCCGGCTCAAGCCTTCCTCGGCCATGGCTTTCTCGAATTTCGGGTCGAGCTTCGCGCATTCGGCGGCAAGCCGGCTGCGCTCCATCCGCGCGAGCTTCTCGGCGACGGCGTCCTGAATCGCCCGGCTCCGACTCGGAAAAACGCTCCTCGAAACCATCCCATCGACCCGGCTGAGCGTTTCGCTATCGAGGGTGATCGCAACTTTCACGCTGCTCATGGTGTGTCTCCGTGGTATGACAATCTATCATACCTGCGGACCTGCTGTCGAGACGACGACGCACGGGATTCCTTTGGGGCCGCATTCGCGGCGCAAGGGCAGGAAGCGGGCTTACCCGCGGCGGCGGCGGCGCGCCGATTTGACTGCCGCCCGGACATCGCCCTCGGCGATTCCCAGCGCAGCGAGCTTCTCCCGCACGGCGCCGGCGCGGCCGATGCGCACGCGCGTGAGAACGGTGCGGCGACGTTTCGTGGAGCGCTTGAGGTAATCGGTGAGGACCGCTTCGTCGAGATGGCGCATTTTCCTTTCGCCACCGGCCTTCGCCAGCAGTTGCAGCCCGCGCCCGGCCTTGCCCGCACCACGCGCCGCGCGGACATGGAAACGCGTTTCGGCGTCGTACTCGGCCAGCAGCACGGTGGCCATCTCATCGAAGAGCTTGGTCACGCTCTGCTTACGCGCGCGCGCGAGGTCTTTCAGGCGCTCGCGTTTGCCGTCTGGAAGGCGGATTATCAGGGCTGCCATGTAGTCCTCAAGCATTCGGCAGGCGTCAGCACTGCTAAGTTCTCGAATTTCAGCTCTGCGGCGCGAAAATCGCGCTTATTGCGCGTGACAACCGCCTGCGCGCCACCCGCCACCGCAAGCTCGACGAGGTGGTTGTCCGACTCATCGCGCAGGTTCGGCCGCCACAGGAAGTAGATTCTCGTCCAGCGGCAGCGCGCGAACAGCCGGTCACGCGCCAGCACAGCCTCGCATATGCGCAATCTCCTGGCAAACAGGCGCCCAGGACACGCGCTGGCCGTGCTTCCGGAAATCGTGGTCTGTTAAGGCCCATCCCTGATTTTCTACTCCAGTGTGATGAGCTCGGCGCCCTCGAGGACCTGTTCGCCAGCGGCAAAGTTAATGAGCTTCACCACGCCGTCGGCCGGCGCGGTGATGGTGTGCTCCATCTTCATCGCTTCGAGAATGAGCAGCGGCTCGCCCTTCTTCACGCGCGCGCCGGCTTCGACCATCACCTGGATCACCTTCCCGGGCATCGGCGCGGCAAGCGACCCTCCCGCTCCGGCGTCCTGCGGCGCCTGCAGCTCCTCCCTCAAGGCGAGCCGCCGGTAGTCGCCGTTGTAGAACACGTGCCAGTGGCTGCCGTCGCGCACCGCGCGCGCCTTGAAGCTGCGTCCATCCAGACTGATGACTAGCCCGTCTCCTTCGATGCGGTAATCGCGCGCGCCGATCAGCAGCCGCTCGCCATCATCGGTAAAACGCACCCGCACCGGATGGCGCGCCTCGCCATCCATGAAAACGAAATCGTGGTGGGACTCCTCATTGAGCCGCCAGCCATCGACGCGGTGCCACGGAGAGTGCGGATCGCCCGAGGCTGCGGCCTGCTCGCGCGCCGCTTGCTCCTCCGCCGACAGCTCGGCAAAGGTGGCCGCCGCCAGCATTTCGTCCGGGACGGGCGCGCGCGGCGGGAACAGCTCCGCGCGGTTCCGATCGATCAGCCCGGTATCGAGCTCGGCGGCCGCAAAGGCGCGGCTCGCCACCACCCGTCGCAGGAAAGCGACATTGGTCGTCACGCCGGCGATCTCGGTTTCGGCGAGCGCGCGGCCAAGCCTCGCCAACGCGGTCTCGCGGTCCGGGCCGCGCACGACGAGCTTCGCAATCATCGGGTCGTACCACGGCGTGATTTCGCCCCCGGCCTCGACGCCGGTGTCGATGCGCACGTCGCGCGTATCGGCGGGAAACGCGAGGTGCAACAGCTTTCCCGTCGCCGGGAGAAAGTCTCGCTCCGGGTCCTCGGCGTAAATGCGCGCCTCGATGGCGTGCCCCGAGAAGGTCAGCTCATCCTGGAGAAGCGGAAGTCTCTCTCCTGCCGCGACCCGCAGTTGCCACTCGACCAGGTCGAGCCCGGTAATCATCTCGGTGACGGGGTGCTCGACCTGCAGGCGCGTATTCATCTCCATGAAGTAGAAGCGCCCGTCCTGCTCGGCGATGAATTCCACCGTTCCGGCGCCGCTGTAGCCGATGGCGCGCGCAGCGGCGAGCGCCGCCTCGCCCATCGCGCGGCGCCGCTCAGGCGTCATGCCGGGGGCGGGCGCCTCTTCCAGCACTTTCTGGTGCCGCCTCTGCACCGAGCAGTCGCGCTCGAACAGATGCACCGCGTTGCCCTGCACGTCGCCGAACACCTGCACTTCGATATGCCGCGGCTGCCGCAGATAGCGCTCGAGCAACACCCGGTCATCGCCGAACGCCGATTTCGCTTCGCGCCGGGCGCCTTCCAGCATCGAAACGAAGGACTTCTTTTCTTCGACAATCCTCATCCCCTTGCCGCCTCCGCCGGCGCAAGGCTTGATGAGCACGGGGTAGGCGATGCGCGCGGCCTCCTTTTCGAGGAAGGCGCTGTCCTGGTTCTCGCCGTGGTAACCGGGCACGAGCGGCACGGCCGCCTTTTCCATCAGGCGCTTGGCGGCCGATTTGTCCCCCATCGCGGCAATCGCTTCCGGGCTCGGCCCGATGAAGACGAGCTTGGCGCGCCGGCAGGCCTGCGCGAAGGCCGCGTTCTCCGCGAGAAACCCGTAGCCCGGGTGAATCGCCTGCGCGCCGCAGGCGCGTGCCGCCTCGAGAATCGCATCGCCGTTCAGGTAGCTCTCGGCCGCGGCCGGCGGACCGATGCGCCGCGCCTCGTCGGCGAGCTTGACGTGGCGCGCATTGCGGTCGGCGTCGGAATACACCGCGACGGTGCGAACGCCGAGCGCTCGCGCCGTGCGGATCACCCTGCACGCGATCTCGCCCCGGTTGGCGATCAGGACCTTGCCGAACAAGTCAGTTTTCTCCCGGCCCCCAGGACGGCTTGCGCTTCTCGAGGAACGAGGCGATGCCCTCCTTGCCTTCTGGCGAGACGCGGATCTCGGCGATGCGCCGGGCGGTGTCCGCGACCAGCGCTGCGGTCACCGCCCGCCCGGCAACGGCGCGGATCAGGTCCTTGATCTTTGCGTGCGCTTCGCTTCCGCCAGCGAGCAGGTGCCTGACGATGGCTGCGACGCTCGAATCGAGCTCGCTTGAGGAAACACACGCCGACAGAAGGCCGATGCGGCAGGCCTCGGCGGCGTCGAACACCTCGGCGCTGAGGAAATAGCGCCGCGCGGCACGCGCGCCGATCGCACGCGTCACGTAGGGACTGATCGTCGCCGGCGACAGGCCGAGCTTCGCCTCCGAGAAGCAGAACTTCGCCAGCGGCGTGCCGATGGCGATGTCGCAGGCGGCCACGAGTCCCGTGCCGCCGGCGAAGGCCGGGCCGTGCACGCGCGCGATGGTCGGCTTGGGCAGGCGATCGAGCGCCGCGAGCATGTCGGCAAGCGCGCGCGCGTCGGCGAGGTTTTCCTCGTAGCCGTAGTCCGCCATGCGCTTCATCCAGTTGAGATCGGCGCCGGCGCAGAACGCCGGGCCGTTGCCTGCCAGGACCACCACGCGGACGGATTGGTCTTCCCCGAGCTCAGAAAAACAGCTCTTCAGAGAGCCAATGAGCGCGTCGTCAAAAGCGTTGCGCACCTCGGGCCGGTTGAGCGTAATCCATGCGACGCTTTCCTTTTTCTCGACCAGCAGCTCGCTCACGCGATCCCCGGCTCGATGCGCACTTCGCTCTTCACCGAATTGGCGATGAAGCACTTCTCGTGGGCGCGGCTGTGCAGCGCCGCATGCTCCTGCGCGCTGGGAGGAGTTCCGGCAAAGGACACGCGCGGCCGCAGCGTGACCTGCGAGATCCAGGTCTTGTCGAGCACGCCCACCGCCTCGTCGACATAGCGCTCGACGACCCATTTCTTCTGGCACGCCAGATGCAGGAACCAGAGCATGTGGCATGCGCAGAGCGACGCCACGAAGGCCTGCTCCGGATCGACGCCGATCGACGGCGTCACGCTCTCGGGAATGTTTTCGGCAGCCGCGTTGCCTGGCACGCGGATGGCGTCGAACGCGATGACGTGGGTGCGCGCATAGGTCTCATAGCGGAATTCGCCGGATCTCTTCCATTCCACCCTGGCGCGGTGCTCGCTCATGGCATCTACATGCGGAATATGCCGAACTTCGTTTCCTCGATCGGCGCATTGAGCGAGGCGGACAGGGCGAGGCCGAGAAGGCGCCGCGTATCGGCCGGATCGACGACACCGTCGTCCCAGAGCCGCGCGCTCGCGTAGTAGGGATGCCCCTGGCGCTCGTACTGCTCGCGGATCGGCTGCTTGAATTTCTCCTCCTCGTCCTTCGAGGCGAACTCGCCCTTCACGGTCGCGAGCACGCTCGCCGCCTGCTCGCCGCCCATGATGGAAATGCGCGCGTTCGGCCACATCCAGAGGAAGCGCGGCGCGTAGGCGCGCCCGCACATGCCGTAGTTGCCTGCGCCGAAGGAGCCGCCGACGATCAGGGTGAACTTCGGCACCTTCGCGGTGGCGACCGCGGTCACCATCTTGGCGCCGTCCTTGGCGATGCCGAGCGCCTCGTATTTCTTGCCGACCATGTAGCCGGTGATGTTCTGCAGGAATAGAAGCGGAATGCCGCGCTGGCACGCAAGCTCGATGAAATGCGTCGCCTTGAGCGAGGACTCGGAGAACAGGATCCCGTTGTTGGCGAGGATTGCCACCGGGTAGCCGTGCAGGTGCGCAAACCCGCTGACCAGGGTCTTGCCGTAGTTCTGCTTGAATTCGTCGAGCTCCGAGCCGTCCACCACGCGGGCGATGATCTCGCGCACGTCGTAGGGCTTGCGCGGGTCGGCGGGGATGACCCCGTAGAGCTCCTCCGCCGGATAAAGCGGTTCAAGCGGCTCGCGCAGATCGAGCGTCACCTGCTTCCTCGTATTCAGGCCGCCGACGATGCGACGCACGATCGATAGGGCGTGCGCGTCATCCAGCGCGTAATGGTCGGCGACGCCTGAGACCCGCGTATGCACTTCGGCGCCGCCCAGCTCCTCAGGGGTCACCACCTCGCCGGTCGCCGCTTTCACCAGCGGCGGGCCGCCGAGAAAGATCGTGCCCTCGCCCTTGACGATGATCGATTCGTCGGACATCGCCGGCACATACGCGCCGCCGGCAGTGCACGAGCCCATCACGCAGGCGATCTGCGGGATCGCGGCCGCCGACATGTTGGCGATGTTGTAGAAGATGCGGCCGAAGTGCTCGCGGTCGGGAAACACGTTGTCCTGCTCGGGCAGGTAGCCGCCGCCGGAATCGACCAGATAGATGCACGGCAGGCGGTTCTGCGCGGCGATCTCCTGCGCGCGCAGGTGCTTTTTCACCGTCATCGGGTAATAGGTGCCGCCCTTGATGGTCGCGTCATTGGCGACGATGACGCACTCGCGCCCGCAAACCCGGCCGATACCGCAGATCATCGAGGCGCAATGCACGTCGCCGCCATACATTCCCCAGGCGGCGAGCTGGCCGATCTCGAGAAACGGCGAGCCCGGGTCGAGCAGCTTGTTGACGCGCTCGCGCGGCAGCATTTTGCCGCGCGCGAGATGCTTGTCGCGCGCCGCCTGGTCGCCGCCTTGCGTGACGGTGGAGATCTTTTGCCTCAGGTCGGAGACGAGATTTTGCATGCGCTCGGCATTGGCGCGGAACTCGGCCGAGCGCGAATTGACCTCGCTTTTGATCGCCGTCATCCCTCCTCCAGGGCGCGGCCGATCACCAGGCGCTGGATGTCGCTCGCGCCCTCGTAGATCTGCGTCACGCGAGCGTCGCGCCACAGCCGCTCGACCGGGAAGTCGGCGACGTAGCCGTAGCCGCCGTGGATCTGGATCGCGTCGGAGCACACCTGCTCGGCCATCTCCGAGGCGAAGAGCTTCGCCATCGACGCCTCCTTGATGCAGGGCCGGCCGGCGTCGCGCAGCGACGCGGCGTGCAGGTAGAGCTGCCGGCCCGCCTCGACCCGGGTCGCCATGTCGGCGAGACGAAAATTGACCGCCTGGTGCTCGATCAGGGTCTTGCCCATGCTCCTTCGCTCGCGCGCGTAGGCGATCGCGGCCTCGAGCGCGGCGCGCGCGACGCCGGTCGACTGGGCCGCGACGTTGATGCGGCCCGATTCGAGGTTGGCGAGCGCAATGCGATAGCCCGCCCCTTCGGCGCCCAGCAAATGTCCGGTCTTGCAGTTTTCCAGAACGATCTGCGCGGTGTCAGAGGCCCGCTGCCCGGTCTTGTCCTCGATGCGCGCGACGACGTAGCCGGGCGTCGAGGTCGGCACGACGAAGGCGCTGATGCCGCGCTTGCCCGCGTTCCTGTCGGTGACTGCAAACACCACCGTGATGTCGGCGTTCTTGCCCGAGGTGATGAACTGCTTGACGCCGTTCAGCACGTAATGCGCGCCCTGGCGCTCGGCGCGCGTGCTGATCGCCGCGGCGTCGGAGCCGACGTGCGGCTCGGTGAGCGCGAACGCGCCCAGCATTTCGCCTTTCGCGACAGGTTTCAGGAATGTGTGCTTTTGCGCTTCGTCTCCGTACCCGGCGAGGATGCCGGCAACGAGATTGTTGACCGCGACAATGGTCGCGGTGGAGCAATCGCCCGCGGCGATCTCCTCGCAGGCGACGGCGAGGCAGGTGTAGTCGAGCCCGGCACCGTCCCATTCCTCGGCGATGGCGACGCCATACAGACCCATTGCGGCGAGGCCTTTTAGCGCTTCCCTGGGGAAGTGCTTTTCCCGGTCCCAGCGCGCGGCGTTGGGCGCGAGCTGCTCCTGCGCGAAACGCCGCACCGCCTGCCGGATTTCCTCGTGCTGCATCTCAGTCGGGACGAACGTAGGTCAAGGTATGGTGGGTGAAAAGCCGCCCCTCTTTGCCGTGGCATCTGGCGACGCCGTAGATGCGCCGCCGGCCCATTTTCAGGATCTGGGCGGTGCAATACACGTGCCCGCCCTTGGCGGGAGCGAGAAACGCGGTGCTCAGGTCTGCGGTGAGCGCGTCCTGCTCGAGCCCCAAATGCGCCTTGATCGCGAGCCACATGGCGCAGTCGGCGGCCGCCATCAGCGCGGGGCCGTTGATGATTCCGCCGGGCCGCTCGAGGACGGCTCGATGGGGAAGCTCGAGCGTGCATTTGCCCTTTTTCACCGCCACCACCCGGAAGCGGTAAGGCCGCAGAAAGCGCGAGCGGTCGAGCAGCGCCTGAAGTCGCCGCTTAAGCATTCAGACGAGCTCGATCGCCATGGCGGTGGCCTCGCCCCCGCCGATGCACAGGCTCGCCACGCCGCGCTTCAGGGCGTACTTGCGCAGCGCGCCGATCAGCGTGACCAGGATGCGCGCGCCCGAGGCACCGATCGGATGCCCGAGCGCGCACGCGCCGCCGTGCACGTTCACCTTGTCGTGCGGCAGGCCGTGCTCCTTCATCGCCGCCATGGTCACCACGGCGAACGCCTCGTTCACCTCGTACAGATCGACGCTTTTCGCGCTCCAGCCGGTGCGCTCGAAGAGCTTCGCCATCGCGCCGACCGGCGCGGTCGTGAACCAGCTGGGCTCCTGGGCGTGCGTCGTGTGGCCGGCGATGAGCGCAAGCGGCTCAAGGCCGCGCCGCTCGGCGCTGGAGCGCCGCATGAGGACGAGCGCCGCGGCGCCATCGGAGATCGAGCTCGAGTTGGCCGCGGTCACGGTGCCGTCCGCGCGGAACGCCGGCTTCAGCGTCGGGATCTTGTCGAGGTTGGCCTTGAACGGCTGCTCGTCGGTCTCGATGAACTTTTGCTCCTTGCCGGCCTTGACGGCGAGCGGCGTCAGCTCCCACGCGAACCAGCCTTCGCGATTGGCCTTTTGTGCTCTTTGCAGAGACTGAATCGCAAAATCGTCCTGCGCTTCGCGGGAAAACTGGTATTTCTGCGCGCAGTCCTCTGCGAACGTGCCCATCAGCCGGCCTTTGTCGTAGGCGTCCTCGAGGCCGTCGCAGAACATGTGGTCGATCACCTGCGCGTGGCCCATGCGATACCCGGAGCGCGCCTTCGGCAGGAGGTAGGGCGCGTTCGACATCGATTCCATGCCGCCCGCCACGATGATTTCATTTGTTCCGCAAGCGAGGAGATCGTGCGCGAACATCGCCGCCTTCATTCCCGAGCCGCACATCTTGTTCACTGTCGTGCAGCCCGCGGCAAGCGGCAGACCTCCCCCGAGCGAGGCCTGGCGCGCCGGCGCCTGGCCCTGCCCTGCGCTTAGCACGCAGCCCATGATCACTTCCTGCGCTTCCGCGGGAGAGATCCTCGCGCGCTCGAGCGCGGCGCGGATCGCCGCGGCGCCGAGCTCGGGCGCGGCAAAGCCCTTCAGCTCGCCCTGGAAGGCGCCCATCGGCGTTCTCGCCGCCGCGACGATGACGATCGGATCAGGATGCATGGAATTGTCCTTTCAGAAGCTGTTGGATCGCCTGAACGGTTTCGGCTTCCAGCCGGGCGATCAGCTCGGCGGCGGGCAAGGCGCGCGACATCGGCGCCCCCTGGCCCGCCCACAGGGCGACGAAATCGGGCTTGCCCGCCTTGGCGGAAGCCTGGCGGAGCTTGCCGGTGATGCGGTTCTGTGCCGGAAACGCGAGCTGCGGCTTGTCTTGCATCTCGCGCATGAAGCGGTTGGCAAGCCCGCGCGCGGGCTTGCCAGAGAATTTCTCCGTAAGCCGCGTGTCGTCTTCCTTGAGCGCGAGCAACGCATCCTTGTGCACCTGCGATGCTCCGCTCTCGGGGCAAGGGATGAACGCGGTGCCGAGTTGCGCGGCTTGCGCGCCCAGCGCGAGGACCGCGGCAATCCCGGCGCCGTCCATGATGCCGCCCGCGGCCACGACCGGCAGTCTTGCCTCGCGCACGATGAGGCGCGTGAGCGCGAGCGTGCCGGTGAGCGACTGGTAGGGATCGCGCAGATAGCTGCCGCGATGCCCGCCCGCCTCGCCGCCCTGCGCGATGACGAAGTCGAAGCCGAGCGCTTCGAGTCCTTTGGCCTCCGCCACCGAGGTCGCGCTTCCGCCCAGGAGGATCCCCAAAGCCTTCAATTTTTTTACTTCGACGGCGGCAAGCGCGCCCAGATGGACGGTAAAAACCCGCGGCCGGATCTCCGCGACCGCGGCGAGCTGCTCTTCGAGGTTCGGCGCATAGGGGGCGGACACGGGCGCGGGAGCGCTCAATCCGAGTTCCGTGTAATAGCCGGCCACGGCGGCGAGCGCCGCGCGCTGCGCCGAAGGCTCGATCGTCTCGGGCTGCGGCGCGACGAACAGGTTGACGCCGAAGGGCCGCTCGGTTCTTTCGCGCACCCACGCGGCCTGCTGCTTCATCTCCGCGGGCTGAGTGGTCGCGAAGCCAAAAGAGCCCAATGCGCCGGCCGCGGAACAGGCGGCAACGAGTTCCTGCGTGGCGGGTCCGCCGGCCATCGGCGCCTGAATGATGGGCAGGCGAACGCCGAGCTTCTTGCAGAAGGGGTTCATTGGGACTCGGCAAAAAGCTCGCGGCCGATCAACCAGCGGCGGATCTCGGAGGTGCCGGCGCCGATCTCGTAGAGCTTCGCGTCGCGCCAGAGCCGCCCGGGCGGGGTCTCGTTGATGTAGCCCATGCCGCCCATCGCCTGGATCGCCTCGCCGGCCATCCAGGTGGCCTTTTCGGCGGCAAAGAGGATCGCGCCCGCGGCATCTTTTCTGGTCGTCTCGCCGCGATCGAGGGCTTGTCCTACCGCGTAGACATAAGCGCGACAGGCGGAGAACGTGGTGTACATGTCGGCGATCTTTCCCTGCATCAGCTGGAACTCGCCGATCGGCTGCCCGAACTGCTTGCGCTCGTGCACGTAGGGCATGACGACGTCGAGGCAGGCGGCCATGATACCGAGCGGCCCGCCGGCGAGCACCGCGCGCTCGTAGTCGAGGCCCGACATCAGCACCGCCACGCCCTCGTCGAGGTTTCCCAGAATATTTTCTGCGGGAACGGCGCAATCCCTGAAGACGAGCTCGCAGGTGTTCGAGCCGCGCATGCCGAGCTTGTCGAGCTTCTGCGCGGTGGAGAACCCCTGCATGCCTTTCTCGACGATGAAAGCGGTGATGCCATGGTCGGACTTGCCGTAGACCACCAGGACATCGGCATCGGGGCCGTTGGTGATCCACATCTTGCTGCCATTGAGCGCGTAGCGATCGCCGCGTCGCTCGGCACGCAGCCGCATGCCGACCACGTCCGACCCGGCGCCGGGCTCCGACATCGCCAGCGCGCCGACCTGCGCGCCGGAAACCAGCTTCGGCAGGTATTTCCTCTTCTGCGCCGCGCTGCCGTTGCGGCGGATCTGGTTGACGCACAGGTTCGAGTGCGCGCCGTAGGAAAGCCCGATCGAGGCGGAAGCGCGCGAGATCTCCTCCATCGCGATGATGTGGGCGAGGTAGCCCATCATGGCGCCGCCGTAGTCTTCCTCGACCGTGATGCCCAGAAGCCCGAGCTTGCCGAGCTTGGGCCACAGATCGCTCGGAAACTCGTTCGTGCGGTCGATCTGGGCGGCGCGCGGCGCGATTTCCTTCGTGGCGAACTCCTGCACCGATTCGCGCAGCATGGCGAGGGTCTCGCCGTGATCGAAATTGAGAAAGCGCATGGCGGAGCTTACTTAACGTTTACGTAAACGTCAACCTCGCTTGATCTGCCTTCTGACCCGTTTCTCGAAGCTCTGGATCTCGGAAAGCTGCGCTTCGATGTCGGTGCGCTGCTGCAGCAGGCTCGCCTTGTGCGATTCGAGCACCGCCAGGAAGCGCTCGAGCTGGGGCCGCTCGTCGCGGCCCGGCTCGTACATGTCGATCAACTCGCGGATCTCGGAGAGCGTCAGCCCCAGGCGCTTGCCGCGCAGCGTGAGCTTGAGCCGCGTGCGGTCGCGCGGCGTGTAGATGCGGCGCTGGCCGTCGCGCCGCGGCGAAATGAGCCCCTGGTCTTCGTAGAAGCGGATCGCGCGCGGCGTGATGCTGAACTCGTGCGCCAGTTCGCTGATCGAAAACTCGCTGCGCTCCGTTTCCTCGATCCACATGGTAGGGTGCAAGGGATTTTAGCGGAATGTCCTCTCTCCAATACCCCTTTCCCGACGCGCCCTCCTCGGGCAGCACGCTCGAGGTGGCTGCCGGCGTGCGCTTGGATCAGCATGCCGCTGCCGTTCGAGCTCGACCACATCAACCTGTGGTGGATCGCTGACACGATCATCGATACCGGGATCGGCGATGAAACGACCCGCGCGCTGTGGGAAAAGATTCTTCCTGGAGGGCAAGTCGCGCGGGTGATCCTCACGCATTACCATCCCGATCACGCCGGCAACGCAGCCTGGCTTTGCGCGCCGAGCTGGTGCCCGAGTTTCCGTTGTCCTACCGCCGCATTATCGAGGGCGACCGTGTAGCGGTCGGCGGCCACGCATGGCGCGCCTTCATCGGCCACGGCCATGCGCCGGAGCACCTGTCGACCTTGATGGAGGCGAGTTTCATCAAGAGCTCAATGCCGAGGTGACTGGCACTGCCCTGGCCAAATGAAGCGATCGCGATCGTGCCGGGCTTCGCTCGCGCCTGGGCGACGAGTTCGGCCATATCCGCCACGGGAAATGACGGATTCGCCACGACGATCATGGTCGAGGTGGCTATCTGAGTAATCGGCTCGAAATCGGAAACGGGATCGAATCCGAGCCTTTTAATGGTGGCGGGGAGCATTGCCTGAGTAGTCATGTTCTGCACCATCAGCGTGTACCCGTCGGGGGCGGCGTGCGCCACAGCGTCAGCGCCGATTGAACCGTTCGCGCCCCCGCGATTGTCTACGATGATCGGCTGGCCGATCACTTTTGACAGCCGTTCGGCGAAGACACGTCCGATGAGGTCAGTCGGCCCAGCGGGAGGCCAAGGAATTACAAACCGGATCGGCTTGGCGGGATACCCCTGCGCGAAACTCGTAAATGCCGCGGCGCACAGCGCGACTAATTGGGCTGGGTGCTGATTAGTGGCTATTCAAAACTACTATGCATTTGATGGCAAATGACGAAACCAAGAGCACCGCACCAGCAGTCAGTAGCCATTGATCCGTTTGGGACCACTGTAAGTGAGTCTTGGCCTCAAGCGAGGGCGCCTTCACCATTGTCTTTCCGAACTTAGTCTTACTCTTCGCAAAAGTGTTTACTAATGCGGCAACGCGTCGCAGTGTTGAATTCTGCGATATCGCGGGCCAAAGAAGGAGACATCCGCTCAGAAAACCAAGAACTTCAGCAAGTAGCTCCCAGCTCTTCACTCAAGCAGATCGCAAGAGATCCGTTATTTCATTCGCCCGCTCCTGGCGGGCCTCTGTGACTGCCTCCATGGACAAAGGTTTAATCTCGTGCGCGATGCGCAGTCCGAACACCGGTAGCACGCGAGACAGCACCTCAAAACTAATACCGCGCTTGCCCCATGTGCCTGCTTCGAGCCGGCTAATGTCACCTTGATCGACGCGAGTCTTCTCAGCCAATGCCTGTTGCGTAAGCCCTGCATCCTCACGCAACCTACGCAATACAGTACCAAGGCGGATGTAGGTCTGGCTTCGAACGTACCCGCGTGCAAAGGCGGGATTGCGAGAATACATATTAGTTAGCTTCGATGTTCGTGGCATCCGAATGCTCCTTAAATATCTTTACAACGTTCGCGGGCTAGTTGCAGCGCCCTGGCAAGTGCGGACTCGTAAGTTAATGGTTCCTGATAGCCGGCGTTAGGCACCCCTTGGTCGACGGCAACAATTGACATAAGTACCGGGCGATGCCCTTTCAGATAGAGTACCGCGATCACGCTAGCGTTGTATCCCCAAAATTGTCGAGAGAAGATACGAAAAGCTCCGCGTGGTGGATGCTCAAAAAAAACTTGATCGGCAGTTTTGCTGGCACCGATGTATCCTCGGTCGCCGTGTCCGTCAAATAGGGAATCAAGCACTGCGGTCAATTCACCAAACGCTTCGACGAAGTCGAAGCCTCCGGCAGCCTCAATTTTTTTCGCCTCGATAAGCACATCCGGGTGCTCGGTATCTGTTGGGGCAAGTTTCACTCACACTCCCGAATTATGGCCAAATTACCATAATTTGTCAACTCTCCCACTGTATGCCCTGTACAAATATACAGTATCGTCAACGGAAAGAGTCCCCGGCTCACCGTCAGAGTCTCCGCGAATTCGCCGTAAGTACCCCGGAGAACGAGTGTGCTATCATTGATAGCACACTATGATGAGGAAAACATGGCGAACCTGATCGTACGTGGTATTGACGCGTCGCTCGTGCTGGCGCTGAAGCGCCGCGCCGCGACCCATGGCCGCAGTGCCGAAGCCGAGCATCGCGAGATCTTGGCGAGCGCCTTGCATCGTCCGCGCAAGCGGCATCTCGCGGAAGCGCTGCGGGCCATCCCAGGAGTCGGGAAAGACGACGACTTCATTCGCGTGGAGGATGGCGCTGAGGCGCGGCGTGTACCTGATTGATACCGACGTCATCAGCGAACTGCGCAAGAAGGAGAAGGCGAATGCAGGGGTGGTCACCTTCTTTCGCAACGCTGCGTCGAACGGCACGGCGCTGTACCTCAGCGCGGTATCGATGGGTGAATTGCGACGCGGGGTGGAGTCAATCCGCTATCGCGGTGACGCCAAGCAGGCCCAACGACTCGAGCGCTGGCTTGGCAAACTGATGACCGAGTACAGCGAAAGCATCCTGCCTTTTGACGCGGACACGGCGCAGATATGGGGCCGGCTGCGCGTACCCCATCCTGAGAATCCGCTCGACAAGCAGATCGCGGCCACCGCCCTCATCTACGACCTGACCTTGGTCACCCGCAACGTCAGACGCTTCGCCGAGACAGGAGTGAAGCTGCTCGAGCCATTTTCTTCTGACTAAAGACCGCCTCGAAGAACTCAGCAAAGAGCTGCGGGGAGAACCCCGCAGCGCGGGCGAGCTGCTCGGCGTGCTGTTCCGGCGGCCGCTCGACCTGCACCAGACTTTCTTCGCGATGGGCGAGGCGATGGCCCATCTCCACTACCTGTACTATGCCGGAGAACTGAACCGCGGGGTCGGCAACGATGGGGTCATCCGGTATGGGCGAAGCTGAGGAGCTCTCCAAGGTCTGCCACGACGTTGCCGAGCGCTCCTCGAAGCTGCTCGGCGAGTTCGCGCAGAAGCAGGCGCAGGGCATGTCCTCGGCGGTGCGCGACGAGATGGGCATCGCCAAGGCCTTCATGGACCTATACGCGCGCATGGCGGCAGACCCGAGCGTGCTCGCCAAGCTCTCGATGAACCTGTGGGCGGACTACGCGCGCCTCTGGCAGTCGGGCTGGATGAAGGCGCTCGGCATGGACACCAAGCCGGTCGCCGAGGCGGCGCAGGGCGACTTGCGCTTCCAGGGCGAGGACTGGTCTGCCAATTTCCTCTTCGACTACATCAAGCAGTCCTACCTGATCGCCGCGCGCCATATCCAGGAGGCGGTTTCCCAGGTCGAGGGGCTGCCCCCCGAGTCGCAAAGAAAGGTCGCCTTCTTCACCCGGCAGTACGTCGATGCGCTCGCGCCCTCGAACTTCCTGCTGACCAACCCGGAGGTGCTGCGCGAAACGCTCTCGAGCGGCGGGCACAACCTGGTGCGCGGCCTGAACAATCTTCTCGCCGACATCGAGAAGGGCGGCGGGCAGCTGCGCATCTCGATGACCGACGAGAACGCGTTCCAGCTCGGCAAGAACGTGGCGAGCGCCCCGGGCAAGGTGGTGTTCGAGAACGACCTGATGCAGCTCATCCAGTATCAGCCGGTGACCAAGGAAGTCTACAAGCGGCCGCTCATCATCATCCCGCCATGGATCAACAAGTACTACATCCTCGACCTGCGCGAGAAGAACTCCTTCATCCGCTGGGCCGTGCAGCAGGGCCACACCGTGTTCGTGCTGTCGTGGGTCAACCCCGACGCGCGCCTCGCGCAGAAGGGGTTCGATGACTACATGCTCGAAGGTCCGCTCGCGGCGCTCGAGGCGGTGGAGAAGGCAACCGGGGAGCGCACCGTCAATTTCATCGGCTACTGCCTGGGGGGCACGCTTCTGGGCGCCGCCCTGGCCTACCTCACGGCGAAGAAGGACGAACGCGTGAGAAGCGCCACCTACTTGGTCAGCCTGCTCGATTTCTCGCTGCCGGGCGAGCTCGGCGTGTTCATCGACGAGGAGCAGGTCGCCAACCTCGAGCGCAAGATGAACGAGCGCGGCTACCTCGAGGGCTCGGAGATGGCCGGCACCTTCAACCTGCTGCGCGCCAACGACCTGGTGTGGTCGTTCGTGGTGAACAACTACCTGCTCGGCAAGGACCCGTTCCCTTTCGATCTGCTGTACTGGAACGCCGATTCGACGCGCATGCCGGCGCGCATGCACAGCTTCTACCTGCGCAACATGTACATCAAGAACCTGCTCGGCGTGCCCGGCGGCCTCGAGCTCGCAGGCCAGCCGATCGACCTGTCGCGCGTCAGGACGCCCTCGTACTTCATCTCCACCGTCGAGGACCACATCGCGCCGTGGAAGGGCACTTACCGCGGCGCGCGCTACCTCGGCGGCACGGTGCGCTTCGTGCTCGGCGGCTCGGGCCACATCGCCGGCATCGTGAACCCCCCGGCGGCCAGGAAATACCAGTACTGGACCAACGACAACTTCCCGCCGAGCGCGGAGGAATGGTTCGAAGGCGCAACCCAGCGGCCGGGCTCGTGGTGGGACGACTGGCGCGCCTGGATCGAGCGCATGAACGGAGACGAAAAGGTCGCGGCGCGCGCCCCAGGCGCGGGCAAGCTCAAGCCGATCGAGGACGCTCCCGGCCGCTACGCGATGATGCGAATTGCGGCCAAGGTCAAATAGCCGCGTCGCGCGGCTTGCGGGGCGCGCGCGAGGCGAACCGCTCGTACAGCCAGCCAGGCATCGCGCGCAGCAGCACCGAGGCGAGCGCCATCTGCCACGGAATGACCGCCAGCCGGCGCCGCGCCGCGATGGCGCGCGCGATGCGCGGCGCAGCTTCGTCGGCGCTGAGCAGGAACGGCATGCGAAAGCGGTTGACGCGGGTCATCGGCGTATCGATGTAGCCCGGGCAGATGCAGATCACGCACACCCCCGAGCCGTGGAGCTCGGCGCGCAGGCTTTCCATCCAGACTCTGGCAGCAGCCTTTGAGCCGCTGTAGGCGCCGCTGCCCGCGAGGCCGCGGAATCCGGCGACGCTGGCAACGCCGGCGAGCGTGCCGCGGCCGGCCTGGCGCATCGCGGGCGCAAAGGCGGCGAGCGTCGCGGCGAGCCCCACCGTGTTCACTTCCAGCACCCGCCTGAGCTTGGCGATGTCGTTGATGTCCTCGCCGCTCGTTCCGGTCGAGACCCCGGCGTTGGCGATGACCAGCTCAGGCGCCCCGAAGCGCGCAATGAAGTCCTTGGCTGCGGCGGCCAGAGCAAGCTCATCGGTCACATCGACCAGATAATGGGTGACGCTGCCCTTGAGAGCCTGGTTCCCGGGCCGTCGGGCAATCAGTCCCAGTACCGAATCCTCAGAGGCGTAATAGCGCGCCAGCGCCGCGCCGATGCCCGAGGAGGCGCCGGTAATGACGATGCGCATTACTTGGCTTTGCGGACCTGCTCCACCAGATAGTCGACCGTTTGCAGCATCCCCTCGCGCGAGCCGCCCTGTTCGGCGCTCACGCTATAGCGGCCCTGCACCGCCATCGCCGGCGTGCCGTCGATCTTGTAGGCGATGGATTGCTGCGTCGCGCGTCGCGTCCTGCTTTGCACGCCGAAGGACTTCAGCGTGTCGAAGAACTTCTTCGGGTCGACGCCCTGCTTCTGCAGCCACTCGGTGAGCTCCTGCGGGTTGGCGGTGTTCAGCCGTTCGCGATGAATGGCGTCGAAGAGCGGCCTGTGGAGCTTCTCGAGCACGCCGAGCGCCTCGAGGCTGTAGAAGATCGCGGCGTCCTGCGCCCAGCGCTCGTTGAACACCGCCGGCACGCGCCGGAACTGCACGTCGCCGGGCAGCTTCTTCTCCCAGTTTTCGATCAGCGGCTCGAGGTTGTAGCAGTGGATGCAGCCGTACCAGAAGAACTCGATCACCTCGATCTTGCCCGGGCTGTCTACCGGCTGCGGCGGCTTCAACTCGCTGTAGTTGAAGCGCGGCTGGCCGAACGAGGCAAGCGGCGCAAGGGCAATGGCTGCAACCAGGGCGCGGCGAATCGGATTCATCCTTACTGCGGCTCCTTGATCTTCACGAGGCTCGCGTCGATTCCGTTCTGCGCCAGCATCTGGCGCACGCGGTTGATCTCCTCCACCTGGGTGTACGGCCCCATGCGTACCCGGTACCAGGTGCCCTTGTCGGGCAGATTGGCCGGTTCGACGCTCGACTCGAAGCCGAGGATCGCGAGGCGCGCCTTCTGGTTGTCGGCCTCGGCCGGGTTCTGGAACGAGCCCGCCTGGATGAAATAACGCTCCTTCGCCCCGAGCAGTTGACCTTTCGCCGCGGCGCGGGCGCGCTCGCGCAGCTCCTTCTCGCTCACGGGCTCCTCCTGCCCGGGCAAGATCTTGTAGAAGTCGAACTTCGGCTTCTCGGGCGTGGCGGCGGGGGTGCCCTGCGGCAGCCCGGCGACCGGCCCCGACTTCGCTAGAGCGTCCTTTTCGGCCTGCTTGGGCCTGGCGGTGAGGAACGGCATCGGGCCCTTGTTCAGGTAGAAGGCGATGGCGAGCGAGATGGCGAGCCCGACCAGCACCCCGAAGAACATGCCGATCAGGAAGCCGCCTCCGGAGCGCCTGCGCGTTGCGGGGGGACTATGGGGTCTCTCCATTTACATCTTCTCCGGGGCACTGACGCCTAGAAGCGAAAGGCCGTTGGCGAGCGTTTGGCGCACCGCCGCGCTCAGCGCTAGCCTCGCTACCCGCAGCGTCTCGTCGTCGACGAGAATGCGCTCGGCATTATAGTAGCTGTGGAATTCGGCCGCGAGTTCGCGCAGGTAGAACGCGAGCGAGTGCGGCGCGCGCTCGCGCGCCGCCGTCAGGATCAATTCGGGGAACTCCGCCAGGCGCTGCGCGAGGACGAGCTCCCTTTCGCCTTTCAGAGGCTCGAGGCTCACCCTGGCGAGCGATTTCGGATCGCCGCCCCACTGCGAAAAGACGCTGCACACGCGCGCATGCGCGTACTGCACGTAGTACACCGGGTTGTCGCTCGATTCGCTCCTCGCGAGATCGAGGTCGAAGTCGAGGTGCTGGTCGCTTTTGCGCAGCACGTAGAAAAAGCGCGCCGCATCGTTGCCCACCTCCTCGCGCAGCTCGCGCAGCGTGACGAATTCGCCCGAGCGCTTGCCCATCGCCACTTTCTCGCCGTTGCGGTAGAGCACGGCGAACTGCACCAGCGCAATTTCGAGCTTGCCCGGATCCAGGCCGAAGGCCTCGAGCGCTCCCTTCACGCGCGCGACATAGCCGTGATGGTCGGCGCCCCAGATGTCGATCACGCGGTCGAAGCCGCGCTCGAACTTGTCGAGATGGTAGGCGATGTCGGAGGCGAAATACGTGTACTGGCCGTTCTCGCGCCTCACCACGCGATCCTTCTCGTCGCCGAACGCGCTCGAGCGAAACCACAGCGCGCCGCCCTGCTCGAACAGATGTCCGCGCGCCTGCAGGAGCGCGAGGGCTTTGTCGATCAGGCCTTTGTCGTGAAGCGCCTGCTCTGAAAACCAGTAGTCGAAGAAGACGCGGAACGCCGCCAGGTCCTCGCGCTGGTCGGCAAGCATCGCCTCGAGCGCGAAATCCTGCGCGAGCTTCCAGTCCTCGCCCAGCAGTTCCCTTGCATAGGCGATTTGCGCATCGAGTGCCGCATCGGGGTCTTCGGCTTGCGGAAGCACGACGCTCGCGCGTTCGAACCTCACGGCGTGCGCGTCGGCAAGCCGCGCCGCGATTTCTCGCACGTACTCGCCGCGGTAGCCCCCCTCGGGGAACGGCACGACCTCGCCGCGGGCCTCGAGATAGCGCAGCCAGACCGACACGACGAGGATGTCCATCTGCCGCCCGGCGTCGTTCACGTAGAACTCGCGCGTGACGCGCGCGCCGGCGAACTCGAGGAGCTTCGCGAGAGAGTCGCCGTAGGCGGCGCCGCGGCCATGGCCGACGTGGAGCGGCCCGGTCGGATTTGCCGAGACGAACTCGATCTGGATGGATTCGGGCTTCGACGCTCGGGCGCGCCCGTAGTCCGCGCCTTCGTCGAGCGCGCGCCGGATGACGCCGAGCTTGGCCTCGGGCTTGACCCGGATATTGAGAAAGCCGGCGCCCGCCACGGTGAGCGGCTCGAACAGGCCGGTGGCCGCCAGCGCCGGAGCGCTCGCCTTGGCGATCTCCTCGGCGATCTGCCGCGGGTTGCGCCGCAGGCCCTTGGAGAGCTGCAGCGCGATGTTGCTCGCGTAGTCGCCGTGCTCAGGGTTCGCCGGGCGCTCGATCGAGACGGCGACCTCTTCGGCTGAAAAGCGCAGCGCGCCTTCGCGCAGGATCTCGCGAAACTTCTCTTTAGGATCCATGGGGAAGGGGCGAAATTCTAATCGAATTCAATGGGGTCGACGTCCAGATGCCAGTGCACGGCGCGCGGGCTCTCGCCAAACAGCCGGCGGCTCAGCATGGCAAGAAAATCCTGCAGTGCCGGCCTGGACGGGGATTGCATCACGAGCTGCGCGCGCTCGAGCCCGGCGCGGCGCGTGATCAGGTGCGGCACCGGATCGAAGACGCGCACCTCGCGCGGCGGCTGCGCCCCTGCCGCCGCTTCGCGCAGGAAGCGCATCGCGGCCTCCAGCGTCTTCGCTTCGGCGCGCAGCGCCGCCTCGAACACGAACGGCGGGAAGCCGGCGCTCTTGCGCTCGGCGAGCTGCGACTCGGCAAAGCCGGAGAAGTCGTGGCGCGTGAGCGCGGCGAAAAGCGGGTGCTCGGGGTAGCGGGTCTGCACCAGCACCTCGCCTGGCTGCTCGCGGCGGCCGGCGCGGCCCGCCACTTGCGCAAGGACCGCGAACAGGCGCTCCGCCGCGCGGTAATCGGTCGACACGAGCGCTGCGTCGGCGTTCAGGACCCCGACCAGAGTGAGGCCGGGGAAATCGTGTCCCTTGGCGAGCAGCTGCGTGCCGACCAGAATATCGGCTTCGCCGCGCTCGATGCCCTGCAGCGTGCGCGAAAGCTCTGCGCGGCGCCGCGCACTGTCGCGATCGATGCGCACGATGCGCGCGCCGGGAAACGCCGCGGCGAGCGTCTCTTCGACGCGCTGCGTGCCGCGGCCGAGCGGCTTCAGGTCGACGTTGCCGCAGGTGGGGCACTCGCGCGGGATGGCGCTCTCTGCGCCGCAGTGATGGCAGCGCAGCACGCGGCCCACCGCATGCACCACCATGCGCGCGGTGCAGCGAGCGCAGCCCGCAGTCCAGCCGCAGGCCTCGCAGGCGAGCACCGGCGCGTAGCCGCGCCGATTGATGAACACCAGGCTCTGCTCGTTCTTTTTGAGTCGCGCTTCTATTGCGGCGAGGAGCGATGCCGCCAGACCTTGCTCGACAGAGGCCTGCCGCAGGTCGACCGTGCGAACCGCCGGCAATCGCGCGCCCGGCACGGCGCGCTCGGCGAGCTCGAGGCGCTCGTAGCGACCCGACTGCCAGTTGTGCCAGGTCTCAAGCGACGGCGTTGCGCTACCGAGGATCGCCGTGCAGCCGGCGAGCTTCGCGCGGTACACCGCGACGTCTCGCGCAGAGTAGCGCAGGCCCTCCTGCTGCTTGAACGAGCTGTCGTGCTCCTCGTCGACCACGACGAGCGCCAGTCTCGGCAGCGGCGCGAGCACCGCGAGGCGCGTGCCGAGCACGATGCCTGCGTCGCCGCGCGCGGCATCCAGCCAGGCGCTGGTGCGCGCCACGTCCTCCAGGCCGCTGTGCAAGAGCGCGATCCGCGTCTCGGGGAAGGCGTGGCGAAAGACCGCCTCGAGCTGGGGCGTGAGGCTGATTTCCGGGACCAGGACGAGCGCCTGGGCGCCTCGCGCAAGAGTTCGGGCAATGAGGTGCAGGTACACCTCGGTCTTTCCACTGCCGGTCACCCCGTGCAGCAAGAACGCGCTGAAGCCGCGAACCACGCTCGCCATCCGACCCAGGGCGC
>Ga0209154_1000318_pt1 | contig 34355 bp, 30 predicted proteins | sample GraSoiAngelo_121_FD_185878 | JGI IMG/M metagenome (GOLD analysis project Ga0209154, IMG submission 185878) | Grasslands soil microbial communities from the Angelo Coastal Reserve, California, USA - 14_0919_12_20cm (SPAdes) (version 2) | ecosystem: Environmental > Terrestrial > Soil > Grasslands ... | reverse complement strand
GCCTGCGCAGGTGCAGCGCGACCCCAAGGTCATCGAGGCCTATCTGGGGACGCAGAGTGCTGCTTGAGGTGAGGGGGCTGGAGGTCCATTACGGCGGCATTCGGGCCGTCAAGGGAATCGACTTGGCGGTGAACGAGGGTGAGCTGGTGTGCCTGATCGGCGCCAACGGCGCGGGCAAGACCTCGACCCTGAAGGCGCTGTGCCGCCTGATCGCGTCGCGCGCCGGCACGCTGCGCTATCGCGGGGAGGACATCGCCACCTCACCGGTGCACGCGCTGCCGCGCAAGGGGCTGGTGATGGTGCCCGAGGGCCGCGGCATCTTCCGTCAGCTCACCGTGGAGGAGAACCTCGCCCTGGGCGCCTACGCGCTCGGCGGCGGCGACCCGGAGCCCCAGTATGCGAGCTTTCCGCGCCTGAGGGAGCGCCGCAAGCAGATCGCCGGCACGCTTTCGGGCGGCGAGCAGCAGATGCTCTCCATTGCGCGCGCGCTGATGACGCGGCCGAGGCTGCTTTTGCTCGATGAGCCGTCGATGGGCCTCGCGCCGCTCATGGTGGCGAAGATCTTCGACATCGTGCGCGAGATTGCGCGCCAGGGCATGACGATCCTGCTGGTAGAGCAGAACGCGCGGCTCGCGCTGGAGCTCGCCGGCCGCGGCTACGTCATGGAATCGGGCGCGATTACGCTCTCCGGCACGGCCGGCGAGTTGCTGAATGACCCCAAGGTGCGCGAGGCCTACTTGGGCGAAGGCCTCGCGTGACGCTGCGCATCTGATTGCTCGCGTTGTCCCGTTTTTGTCGGGTGTCTCACTTTGTTGCGCGGCCCCGACAGCCGCATTGCCGTGGCCGGAGACATCTTTCCTTGTTGTATTTTTTTTCTGAAGCCCATAATCGAAGCAACGTCGGGAAAGAAAACGACGCGTAGCTAAAAGACATTTTCTCTGCCTATGGGCACTGGGATTTCCATCAGCGCTCGCGGTGTTTGGCCGAGGGGAAAGGGAGAATCCTGTGAAAACCAGGTTTGCGCTACCGTTGTTGCTCGCCTGCGCAGCGGCTGTTTCGTTTCTCTTGCAAACCGAAACTGCGTCCTCGCTCAATCCGCTCGCGAGCGATCCCGGAGTGCGCGTCGGCCCCCCCGATGCCGGCGATCCGATCGCCGGCCTCAGCCCCGGCGAGCGAGCGTTCTTCGAGGCGGGCAAAACGGAGTTCGAGGAAGCCGATGGCACCGATGAGGGCCTCGGGCCGACGATGAACCTCGATGCTTGCTCTGGCTGCCATGCGCAGCCGGCGGTCGGTGGAACAAGTCCCTTCACGAATCCCCAGGTGGCGTTCGCAAACGCGAACGGCGCGACCAACCGCATTCCGCCGTTCATCCAGAAGGACGGGCCCGTGCGCGAGGCGAGGTTCGTCAGGAACCCTGACGGAACGCGCGACGGCGGAGTCCACGCCCTGTTCACGATTGCCGGCCGCGCCGATGCGCCGGGATGCGCGCTCGGGCAGCCCGAGTTCGACGCGCAGCTCGCGCTCGGCAACGTGATCTTCCGCATTCCTACTCCGGTGTACGGCGCGGGCCTGATCGAGCAGATCCCGGACAAGGTGATTCGCGCGAACCAGGCGAGTAACGCAATCCTGAAGAGCGCGCTCGGCATCTCCGGGCGGACGAACCACAACGGCAACGACGGCACGGTCGCGCGCTTCGGGTGGAAGGCGCAGAACAAGTCGCTGCTCGTGTTCTCCGGCGAGGCCTACAACGTCGAAATGGGAATCACCAACGAGCTGTTCCAGACCGAGCGCAATGAGACTGCGTCGTGCCAGTTCACGGGGGTCCCCAACAACATCACCATCCCCGATGCGACGACGCCGCTGGAGGCGCTCAGCGCGATCGAGAAGTTCGCCCTGTTCCAGCGCTTCCTCGCTGCGCCGACGCCTTCCCCCGATACGCCGGGAGGCGCCAGGTCCATCGCGAGCGGCAAGAGCTTGTTCGTGAACGTGGGCTGCGCGCTATGCCACACCCCCGCGCTCTATACGGGCCGCGCCAGCGTCGCCGCGCTGCAGCATCAGCAGGTCGCCCTGTTTTCCGACCTGCTGCTGCACGACATGGGCGCGGGCCTCGCTGACGGCATCTCGCAGGGTCAAGCCGGCCCGAGGGAATTCCGCACCGCGCCGCTGTGGGGACTGGGAAAGCGCATTTTCTTCCTGCATGACGGGCGCACTTCTGACCTCGCGGTGGCGATCCAGGCGCACCGCAGCGTTGGCTCCGAAGCGAATGTGGTGGTGAGGGAATTCAACTACCTTTTGGAGAGCCAGAAGCAGGATCTTTTTAACTTCCTGCGCTCGCTGTAGCTCGCGCTATCGCGCCGCCAGGCCGGCGGCGGTGCCGAACGCGTCGGCGAAGAACTCGTCCTCCGGCAGCCTGCACTGCGCGATGAACTCGCGCTGCGACGCGGTCGACCATGGCCGGCGCGCCGCAGGCAGTGACCCTGCGTGTGCTCAATGCATCCCCGCTAAAATGGTCCCATGCAGCGCCTGATGATCGCGGGCTTCGGCGAGCTCGCGCGCCGCGCCTTGCCTCGGCTCGAGGACCGTTTCGAGGTGCTGCGCATCGCCCGCCGCTATGGATTCGACCTCGACCGGCCCGCAAGCCTCGCGTTCGAAGGGGCTCACGCGCTTTTTCACTGCGCGCCGCCGCCCGGGGCAGGCGAGTCGGATACGCGCACCGCGAACCTGCTCGCGGCGCTCGAGAAAGGGCGCATTCTGCCGGCACGCGTGGTCTACGTAAGCACGAGCGGCGTCTACGGCGACTGCGCCGGCGCGCGCGTCGACGAATCGCGGCCGAGCGCGCCGCAGACGCCACGCGCGCGCAGGCGTGTGGATGCCGAGCGAGCTCTGGCGCTGTGGTGCGAAGCGCGCGGCGCCGCGCTCATCGTCCTGCGCGCGCCGGGCATCTACGCCGCCGGGCGCCTGCCGCTCGAGCACCTGCGCGCGGGCACGCCGGTGCTGCGCGCAGAGGACGACGTCTACAGCAGCCACATCCACGCCGACGACCTCGCCGCAGCTGCGGTGCGCGCGCTCGCCGACGATGCGCCGGCCGGCGTCTACAACGTCGCTGACGACACGGAAATGAAGATGGGCGACTGGTTTGACCTCGTCGCCGAGCACGCCGGCCTGCCGCGGCCCAAGCGCGTACCCCGTGCACAGATGGCCGATCTCGCTCCTGGAGATCTTTATTCTTTCATGTGCGAATCGCGTCGGCTCGACAACCGGCGCATGAAGCAGGTGCTCGGCGTGCGCCTGCGCTACCCGACCGTCTATGAAGGATTGAGGCATGAGCACGCTCTTGGTGTTGACTAACCTGCCCGAGCGCTCCGCCGCCGAGCGGCTCGCCGACCTGCTGGTCGAGAAACAGCTCGCCGCCTGCGTCAACATCCTCGCGCCGTGCCGCTCCGTATACCGCTGGAAGGGCGCGGTGCAGCACGACGAGGAGCATCCGATGCTCATCAAGACCACGGCCGAGCGCTATCCGGCGCTCGAGCAGGCATTGCGCGCCGGGCATCCGTATGAACTCCCGGAGATCATCGCGGTCCCAATCGAGCGCGGCCTGCCTGCCTACCTGCAGTGGGTGGCCGCGGAAACCAAGACATGAAAAGGCTTCTGCTCGCTCTGGCTGCCTGCCTGGTTTGCGCGCCGGCCTTCGGCCAGCTCAAGCTCGGCGCCTCGACGGACAATCTTCTCGAGCCCGAGCGGGCGTTTCGCTTTTCCGCCCGCGCGCTCGAAGGCTCGGCGATCGAAGTCGCGTTCGACATCGCCGACGGCTATTACCTGTACCGCGACCGGTTCCGCTTCAGCACCGAGGGCAACCCCGGCGTGCACCTGGGCGCGCCAGAGTTTCCACGCGGCCTCAAGCACAAGGACGAGTTTTTCGGTGAAGTCGAGATCTACCGCAAGGAAGTGCGCATCCGCCTGCCGGTGCAGGGCGACGGGCGCTTTGGCCTGAAGGTCCTCTCGCAGGGCTGCGCCGACGCCGGCGTGTGCTACGTGCCGATGGAGTCGAAGATGTCCTTGCGCCTCGATCGGGCGGGCGCGGCCGCACCGCGCTTCTCGGTTTTTGCGAGCGATGTCGACATTGCGCGGCTTTTCGAGGGCAACGTTGCGTTCGTGCTGGGCGGGTTCGCGCTTTTCGGGCTGCTTCTCACGTTCACGCCTTGTGTCCTTCCCATGATTCCGATCCTCTCCGGAATCATTGCCGGCGAGGGCGCGCAGTTGAACAAGCTGCGCGCGCTCGCGCTTTCGCTGTCCTACGTGCTGGGAATGGCGATCGCCTACGCTGCGGCGGGCATCGCCGCAGCGTTCTCTGGCTCGCTCATCGCCGCGGCGCTGCAAAACGCTTGGGTGCTCGGCAGCTTTGCGCTGGTCTTCATGGTCCTCGCGCTGTCGATGTTCGGCTTCTACGATTTGCGTTTGCCGGGCTTTCTGCACCATCGGCTGGAGCACGCCCACCGGCGCCTGCGAGGCGGACACGTGGCGTCGGTGGCTGCGATGGGCATGCTCTCCGCGGTGATCGTCAGCCCATGCGTTGCGGCGCCGCTTGCCGGCGCGCTGCTCTATATCTCGCAGACGCGCGACGTGGCGCTGGGCGGCGCGGCGCTGTTCGCAATGGCGCTCGGCATGGGCGTGCCGCTGGTGGCGGTCGGGGTCTCCGAGGGAGCGCTGCTCCCCAAGGCCGGCGCGTGGATGAGCGGGGTGAAGAAGTTTTTCGGCGTGCTGCTGCTCGCGGTCGCGCTCTGGATCGTCTCGCCGGTGCTCCCGGCTGCACTGCGGATGATCGGGTGGGCGGCGCTATTCATCGGCTCAGGGGTGTTCCTGCGCGCGATCGATCCGCTGCCCGCGTCGGCAGCGCCTTGGTGGCGGCTCTCGAAGGCCGCGGGCATCGCGCTGCTCGCCGCGGGCCTGGCTTTGCTCGTCGGTGCGCTCGCGGGAAGCCGCGATCCGCTGCGCCCGCTCGCCGGCCTTTCGAGCGGCGGCGCCCCCGCCGCCGCGCCGCTCGCGTGGACGCGCGTGGCATCCCTCGGCGAGCTGGAGGAGCGGCTGCGCTCGGCCGGCAAGCCGGCGATGCTTGATTTCTATGCCGACTGGTGCGTGTCGTGCAAGGAGATGGAGGCGTACACGTTCTCGGATCCGCGCGTGCGCGCCGCGCTCGAGGCCGTGCTCCTTCTGCAAGCCGACGTCACCGCCAATAGCGAAGCCCAGCGCGCGCTGCTCAGGCGCTTTGCGCTCTTCGGACCGCCGGGAATTATTTTCTTCGATGCGCAGGGACGCGAGATCAAGGGCCTGCGGGTCATCGGCTACCAGGACGCCGAGCGCTTCCTAAAGACGCTGGCGGTCGCTGCGCATTAGTTCTGATCTATTGTAAGTCCTTCTTTTCGGGTTGCTTTTGTACTCACATTTTAGTGAGTACAATATGCCGTATATAGCATAAAAGTACATATTTGTAACATAAAATGCTATATACAGCATACTAGTATTGAGCTTCACTTCCTTATTTGGCATAATATATGTGATCTATTGAATTTATACCATATAAGGCATAGAGTGACCTCACTAGGTGATCTTGGCAAAGAAGTGGCGCAAGCGCGCCGGAGGAAGTCTTTAACCCAAGCAGAACTGGCCCGTCGTGCCGGGGTTGGACAATCAACGCTCGCTCGTTTCGAGGCGGGGCTGGCCAGTGAATTCGGACTTCGCAAACTCTTAGCAGTTCTAGACGTGCTCGGATACGAGCTACGGTTCTCACCCCGCGGCCATAGCCGCACGCTCGAGGATGTATTAAAGGAGCGGACTACCGAAAATGGAACTAGCAGTTTACGTCGGCCGTAATCAAGTTGCCGTGTTGGAGCGCTCCGACGCGTTCCGACACGTGATGACATATTTGCCTAAAACGTTGGGCGAATATTTCGTATCGCTCACCATGCCAGTTCGGCTTGAGTCGTGGACTTGGCCTCAAGGTTTGCATCCGTTTTTTCGTCAAAATCTACCCGAAGGGCCCCTATTAACGGCGCTGCGCGAACAAGCTGGAAGCCTTTTCGATGGGACAGATTTCTCCTTGCTTGCTTTAGTTGGCCGTAACGCAATCGGCCGAGTTCGCGTAGCCCCGGAAGGAGCAGATCCTTTTGCATTGCCTCAGGTCTTTGAGTTGCGAGATGTTCTTCAAGGGGACAACTCGGAAACCCGTTTTTTGGAACTCGTTCGCCGCTATGCAGTGTCCGGTGTATCGGGTGTATTCCCAAAGTTTCTTTCAGCTGCCCCAAAGCCAGCACACGGCGTGGATTTCGAAAAAGCGTCGATGCGTCTCGCGAGGCACATCGTGAAGGGATCCTCTAATCGTTTGCCCTATCTTTCGTTGAACGAACACTTCACGATGGAAGTGATGAGACGAGCGGGTCTTCCCGTGGCGAAAACAGAGATCTCAGAGGATGGTCGAGTACTTGTTGTCGAGCGGTTCGACGTCGACGCAAGCGGCGAACCAGTGTACGGCGTCGAGGATTTTTGCGGTTTGCTTGGTCTCGCTCCAGAGGAAAAATACTCTGCTACATGGGAGCGGATTGTAAATACGGCAAATGTTTACTTGCCAGCGGACCGTAAGAGGAAGGAATTCGACAAATTAGCGCTGCACATACTTGCTACATACGTCTTACGCGATGCCGATTGTCATAGCAAGAATGTAGCGCTGTACTATCGAACTAATGAAGATGTGGCATTTGCGCCGGTATACGACATGGTTACCGTCACCGCGTACCCGGACTATGCGAACAACGGTCCCGGGATGTCGATCGAAGGTCGAAAAACGTGGATTCCCGGCAAGTCACTAGAGCGGTTTCTCTTAGTGCGTCTTGGCGTACCGGTGAAAAGACAGGTTGAAATGCTGGAGAAACTAGGCGACGCCACCGTTGAGGTTTCGAAACTGGTAGTCGCAGCAATGAAGTCGTATGAGGACTTTCGCGATGTTGGGAAAGCGATGCTGCACTGCTGGAACGAAGGCCTGAATTCCGTACGTGATACGAAGAGTTCTAAAGCGTCAACCAAGCTCGGTAAGACGATTAGAGACGCTGGATTGGCTGATCATCAACGGCCGAAAGAAAAGAAACCATCTTTAGGCCGTTCTGGTTTACTAGGTAAACGCGGAAGCATCTAGGTTAGCTAAGCTAAGCTAAGCTAGCCGCGCTGCAGTATGCGTCCGGGTCGGGCGAAGGTAGCCGCCTCGTCCACCGTTGCGGCATCAAACACGCGCGGCGCGCACGTTCGGTTGACACTGTTGCTTCGCGCACGATGAGATCGTAGCGCTCGGCCATGCCTAGGCTTTTTGCAAGGCCCTCGCTGCATCCATCGCGAAGTAAGTGAGGATGCCGTCGGCGCCGGCGCGCTTGAACGCGGTGAGCGCCTCCATCACGCAGGACTCGGGAAGCCAGCCGTTGGCGATTGCAGCGCGCAGCATCGAATATTCTCCCGACACCTGGTAGACGAAGGTCGGCGCCTTGAATTCGTCCTTCACGCGGCGCACGATGTCGAGGTAGGGCAGGCCCGGCTTCACCATCACCATGTCGGCGCCCTCGGCGAGATCAAGCCCCACCTCCCATAGCGCCTCGTCGGAGTTGGCCGGATCCATCTGGTAGGTTTTCTTGTCGCCCTTGCCCAGGTTTTTCGCCGAGCCGACCGCGTCGCGAAACGGGCCATAGAATCCGGAGGCGTATTTCGCCGAGTACGCCATGATCTTGGTGTGGAGATGGCCCGCCTTCTCCAGCGCGGCGCGGATGCGGCCGATGCGGCCGTCCATCATGTCCGAAGGTGCGACGATATCGACTCCCGCCCCGGCCTGCGCGAGCGCCTGCTCGACGAGCACCTCGAGCGTGGCATCGTTCAGGATGTAGCCGGTCTCGTCGATTACGCCGTCCTGGCCGTGCGAGGTGTAAGGGTCAAGCGCGACGTCGGCCATGATGCCGAGCTCGGGGAAGCGCTTCTTAAGAGCGCCGACCGCGCGCGGCACCAGGCCCAGGGGATTCAGCGCCTCGCGGCCGTCGGCGGATTTCAGGCGCTGCTCGATCACCGGGAACAGCGCGAGCACCGGGATGCGCAGCTTCAGGCACTGCTCGGCGAGCGGCAGCAGCTTGTCGAGGCTCATGCGCTCGACCCCCGGCATGGAGGCCACTTTCTCGGTGCGGGATTTGCCATCCAGCACGAACACCGGATAAATCAGGTCGTCGGCCGTGAGCACGTGTTCGCGCATCAGCCGGCGCGAAAACTCCTCGCGCCGCATGCGCCGCATGCGAACTCCGGGGAACTCGCCGTAGATCTTCATGCGGCTGATTTTTCTCGCGCTTTCACGCTGGGAACTTTTCCAGGCCGACGCGCATCTTACCTGCAGACGAGTTGATCGTCTCCCGCTTCTCCTCCCTGAGCGGGTGCCTTAATTCTCAAGGTTAAGGCGTTTCGCCCCCGGTTCATATCCCCTTTGCCGGGGGTTTTTTATTTCCGCAGCCTGCTTGCAACCAGCCTGCAAGCAGGCCGCGACATTCGTCGACACCCTGTCGCGTAGCGCTCGAAAAAAGCCGTACTTCGGCCTGCAGCAGAGAACCTACTTTCGTCAGGGTTGCTGCCTGCGCCGCGCGCGTGAGCTTGTCGGCCTTGGAAAGCAGCACGAGCAGCCGGACCTCCCCGAGCCACTCGATCAGTTGCACATCGAGCGGCGTGAGCGGGTGGCGCGCATCCATCACCACCACCACGGCGACGAGCGCACTGCGCGCGCGCAGGTAGGCACCGACGAGATTTTCCCACCGTGCGCGCAGGGGCTGCGGCACGCGCGCGTAGCCGTAGCCGGGGAGATCGACCAGCCGCGCCGCTTCGCCGAGCTGGTAGAAGTTGATGGTTTGCGTGCGACCCGGCCTCTTGCTGGTGTAGGCGAGGCGCTTTCTGTCGAGGAGCGCATTGATCGCGCTCGACTTGCCGACATTTGAGCGCCCGGCAAACGCCACTTCCGGCGGCCCCTGCGGCGGCAGGTCCGCGGCGCGGCCCGCGGCCGCAAGGAACTCCGCCTGGGAGAACGTTTTCATGGCTGCCGGGAAATTCTAATAAAATCGGGCCTTTTCCATCGGGGACCCTTGGCGATGCTTCGTCTCCTGGCGCTCGGCGCCGGTCTCGCCGCTGGCTGTGCCGGCCCGGTGCTCGCGCAGCCGCCGCCGGTGAACCCCGATTTGGCGCGAGCGCAGAGCATCGCGGCGCAAGTGTGCGCGGCGTGCCACGCCGCCGATGGCAACGGCACCGCGCCCGCCAACCCGAAGATCGCCGGCCAATTCCCCGAATACCTGAACAAGCAACTGGGCGATTTCAAGCCGAGGGACGGCAAGAAGCCGGCGCGCGAAAGCCCGCTGATGACGGGCATGGCGGCCAATCTCTCGGAGGCCGACATGAAGAGCCTCGCCGCCTATTATGGCGCCCGGCAGTTCAAGCCCTCGGCCGCCGCCGACAAGGACCTGGTCGCCCTGGGACAGAAGATCTGGCGCGGCGGCAATCCGGCGAAGGGCATTGCGGCATGCTCCGGTTGCCACGGTCCGGCAGGTTCCGGCATTCCCGCGCAGTACCCTCGGCTCGCCGGGCAGTACGCCGAGTATCTGGGGGCCCAGCTCAAGGCGTTTCGCGAGGCGACGCGCGCCAATGATACGAACGGCATCATGCGCGGGGTGGCCGCGCACATGAACGACGGCGAGATACGGGCGGTCTCCGAGTACGCCGCGGGACTGCGCTGATACCCGGAATAACCCCCGCGGCACTGGTGTTTATGGCGAAGTGTCCCTTTCCCGAGGAGAGAAAACGATGAAGCGCAAGCTCTTGGCCGCAACCGCGGTCGCGTGCGTCGGTGCCGCATGGGCCCTCGACGCGCTCGCGCAGGCGAAACCCGAAACTCTGGTGAAGCAGCGCCAGGCCGCGATGACGCTGCAGGGCAAGTACTTCGGCCCGCTCGCCGGCATGGCGCAGGGCAAGCTGCCGTATGACGCGAGCATCGTCCAGCGCAATGCCGGCTACCTCGATGTGCTCGACAAGCTGCCCTGGGACGGCTTCGACCCGCGCACGAGGGACGTGAAGAGCGCCGCGCTGCCGGCGATCTGGAACGAGCCGGCCAAGTTCAGGGAGGCCCAGGAGCGGCTGCAGAGCGAAGTCTCCAGGCTCGTGTCGGCGAGCAAAGGCGGCGACGAAGGCGCGGTGAAGGCGCAGATCGGCGCGCTCGGCAAGGCCTGCGGCAACTGCCACGAGAACTTCCGCGAGAAGCAGTAAGCTGCGTTTCATGAAACGCAAGGGGTGGCAACACCCCTTTTTTATTTTGTGCTGCGCGCTCGCTCTTGGCGCCGCAGCGGCGCATGCGCAAACGCTGGGCGACGCGAAGCGCGGCCTGTATGTGTCGAAGGCCGGCGGCTGCGTCGGCTGCCACACCGAGGCGAGGCCGAACGCGCAGCCCTACGCGGGCGGCCGTGCGCTCAGCAGCCCGTTCGGTATTTTCTTCGGCCCGAACATCACGCCGCATCCGCGGGCCGGGATCGGTCGCTGGAGCGAGCAGGATTTCTTCCACGCGATGCGCCTCGGCGTGCGACCCGATGGCGCGCATTATTACCCGGCGTTGCCGTACACCTCGTTCACCAAAATCACCGAGTCCGATCTCAGGGACCTGTGGGCTTACCTGCGCAGCCTGCCTCCGAGCAGCCGTGCCAGTGCGCCGCACGAGCTGAAGTTCTACGTGCGCTGGCGCTTTGCGCTGTGGGGCTGGAAGCTGCTCTACTTTTCGCCGGGCCCCTTCGTCCCGGACCCCTCGCGCAGTGCGACCTTGAATCGCGGCGCCTACCTGGTGCAGGCGCTCGGTCATTGCGGGGAATGCCACACGCCGCGCAACTGGCTCGGCGCACAGAAGAAGGAGCTTTTCCTCGCCGGAGCGAAGCTGGGGGAAAAGACCAAGGCGCCGAACCTCACGCCCACGCGGCTCAAGAAGCTAAGCGATGCCGAGCTCAAGGACATCCTGCGAACCGGCGTGACCGCCGACGGAGATGTCCTCTCCGAGTCCATGGCTGAAGTGGTGCACAACACCACCAGCCAGCTCACGCCGCAGGACCTCGATGCGCTCGTCGCCTATCTGCGCTCGCTGCCGCCCCTGCCGGAGGATTCGCGCTGACCAAGGTTGGCAATCGGCAGCGTTTTTTGATGGAATAGCGGCGAAGACCCCCTGTTCCCCTCCATGAACGAAGCCGAGCGCCTGATCGAGCTGATTCCGCGGTTGCGCCGCTACGCGCGAGCTCTCGTCGGCGACCGGGCTTCCGCTGACGACTTGGTGCAGGACACTCTCGAGCGCGCGTGGGCGAAGCTGCACCTGTACCGCCGCGGCACCGACCTGCGCGCCTGGCTGTTCACGCTGATGCACAACGTACACGTCAACAAAGTGCGCGCGACGCGCGTCACGGACACGCTCGAGGACGAGCTCCCCGAGCTGGCACAGCGCGCCTCGCAGGGCGACGCGCTGCTCCTGCGCGACCTCGATCGCGCCATCGCGCGCCTGCCCTCCGAGCAGCGCGCGGTCCTGCTGCTCGTGACGCTCGAGGAAATGAGCTACGAGGAAGTGGCGCGCGCCTTGGGCATTCCGATCGGCACGGTGATGTCGCGCCTGTCGCGCGCCCGCGAGAAGCTGCGCATGATGATGCTCGGCCAGGGCGCCGCGGCCAAGCTGAAGGTCGTGAGGTGAGCACCGAACCCGCTGTCACGGAAGCCGACCTGCAGGCCTACGCCGACGCCCGACTCGGCGCCGAACGCAGCGCCGAGGTCGAATCCTGGCTCGCCGCGCACCCCGAGGAGGCGGAGCGCGTCGCTGCCTACCGCCGTCTCGGCGAGGCATTGCGCGCTGCTTACGATCCGGTGCTCGCCGAGCCGGTTCCGCAGCAGCTCGAGGGGGCGGCGAAACCTCGCCCGAGCGCTCGCAGGATCGCGAGCATCGCCGGCTGGATAGCCCTTGGCGCGGTGCTCGGCGCGCTCTCGGGCTGGGAGGCGCACGACTGGCGCCGGCCTGCGGGGGGGCCGCTTGCCGAGGGCGCGGCGATGGCGCGCCGCGCCGCCATCGCGCACGCGACTTATTCGCCCGAAGTGCGCCATCCCGTGGAGGTGGGCGCCGATCAGGAGCAGCACCTCGTGGCGTGGCTCTCCAAGCGCGTCGGCGTCAACGTGCGCGCCCCGAAGCTCGATGAGGCCGGGATGACGCTGGTCGGCGGGCGGCTTCTGCCGGGCGAGAGCGGCCCGGTGGCCTTGTTCATGTATCAGAGCGCTGCCGGCCGTCGCCTCACGCTTTACATCCGCGCCGAAGCGAAAGGGCAGCGCGAGACCGCCTTTCGCTACGCGCGCGAAAACAACGTCAGCGTGTTCTACTGGATCGACCGCGACTGCGGCTACGCGATCTCGTCTGCCGACCTGAGCAAGGACGAGCTCCTGCGCATCGCGACGCTGGTCTACAAGCAGCTGGAATCCTGATTTCCGATTCCCGCGGTTGGTGCGCGCGCCAATCGCCCCGCACCATGCGCGTGCGCAGCGCGCTCGCTTTAGCCCGGGAAATGCGCGAAATCGATTGGCACGCTTCATGCAAGGCGCAAGCTGGCGCCATGTCGTTTCTCGACGTCCAGGATCTGGCAACGCTCGCCGCGCAAAGCGGCTTCCTGGGCTTGCTGCTGGCCGCTTGGCGCGATCTGAGCGACTCGCAGCTTCTCATCAATCTGCTCGATCTGGGCGTCGCGGGCGGGCTCGTCGGCTGGATCTATCGCCGCCGCCGCGGCTCTTGAGAGCAGTCGAATTCCTCAGGGCGCGAAACAGCTCGACGAGCGCCGCGAGCTGATAGTTCGCGTTCAAACCGCTCGGGTTGGGGAGGACCCAGATCTCGGCTCCTTCGAAAGTCTCCGGCTGACGGCCGATCGCGGCCTTCGGGCGCCCGAAGGCATGGCGGTAGGCGCCAACACCGAGAAAGACGACGCTCGCCGGGCGGTAGCGCCTGACCTTGGCCGCCAGGCGCCGGCGCCCTGAGACGAATTCGACACTCGCCAGCTCGTCGGCCGTCGCGGTCGCGCGGTTCACGAGGTTGGTGATGCCGTAGCCGCCTTTCAGCAACAGCCTTTGCTCCGAAGGATGCAGCGCTCGCGCCGTGAACCCGGCGGCGTGCAGCGCAGGCCAGAAGCGATTGCCGGGACGCGCGAAGTGATGCCCGGTGGCCGCCGAGTAAAGCCCAGGATTGATTCCGCAGAACAGCGCCCGCAGCCGCGGAGCGAGGACATCGCGGATGCCCCGGCCGGCCGCCTTGGCGAGCTCTGCGGAGGTCGGCTTACGCCGGCCGGATGAGGTAGCCGCCTGACTTCTCGTCGGGGTCAAGCTTGATGAGCCCCTTGTGCTGCATCTCCTCCAGCAGGTCGGAGAAAGCGCGGAAGCCGTAGTAAGACTCGTTGAAGCCCGGCTTGCGCCGCTTCAGGGCCTGCTTGACCATCGAGCCCCAGATCTTTTCCTCTGCGCCGCGCTCGGCCATCAGCGCGTTCAGGGTTTCCAGCACCACGTCGAAGGCTTCCTGCTTCTTGTCCTCGCCTGCGGGCGCGGCTTCCCTGCGCTTCTTCGCCGCGCGACGCTTCTGCTCGTCCTGGCGCACCAGATCGTCGTAGTAGATGAACTCGTCGCAGTTGTTGATGAGGAGGTCAGCGCTCGAGTTCTTGACGCCGACGCCGATCACCGTCTTCGCGTTCTCGCGCAGCTTGGAGACGAGCGGCGAGAAGTCCGAGTCGCCGCTCACGATGACGAAGGTGTCGACGTGCTCCTTGGTGTAGCAAAGGTCGAGCGCGTCGACCACCATGCGGATGTCGGCGGAGTTCTTGCCCGACTGGCGCAGATGCGGGATCTCGATCAGCTCGAACGAGGCGGCGTGCATCGACGTCTTGAACTCTTTATAGCGCTCCCAGTCGCAGTACGCCTTCTTCACCACGATCGAGCCCTTGAGCAGCAGCCGCTCGAGGACCTTGTCCATGTCGAACTGCGCGTACTTCGCCTCGCGCACGCCGAGCGCGATGTTCTCGAAGTCGCAGAACACCGCCAGGCTACGCGCTTCGGGGGTGGACGGCATCTTGCGGCGCCTCGGTTTGTTTTTTCCTGCTCAGCCCGGTTTTCAGCCACTCGAAGCAGACGTAGATCACCGGCGTGATGTAGAGCGTGAGCACCTGCGACAGCAGCAGCCCGCCGACCACTGCGAGGCCGAGCGGCATGCGCGCGCTGCCGCCGGCGCCGAAGCCGATGGCGATCGGCAGGCTGCCCATCAGAGCCGCCATGGTGGTCATCATGATGGGACGGAAGCGGATCAGCCCTGCCTGGTAGATCGCCTGTTCAGGCGGCAGGCCGTCCTTGCGCTGCGCCTCGATGGCAAAGTCGATCATGATGATCGCGTTCTTCTTCACGATGCCGATCAGCATGATGATGCCGACGAAGGCATACATGTTGAGCTCGATGCCGAACGCCATCAGCGTGAGCAGAGCGCCCAGGCCGGCGGTCGGCAGACCCGACAGAATGGTGACCGGATGGATGAAGCTCTCGTACAGGATGCCGAGCACCAGGTAGATCACCACGACCGCGAGCAGGAGCAGCAGGCCCATCCCCTGCAGCGAGCTCTGGTAGGCCTGCGCAGTGCCGGAGAAGCTGCCGGTGAGCGTCACCGGCACTTGCATCTCGCGCGTCGCCGCGTCTACCTGGGCGATGGCCTGCGATAGCGCGATGCCGGGGCGCACGTCGAAGGAGAAGGTGACCGAGGTCAGCTGGCCGAGGTGGGCCACCTGCAGCGGGCCGACACCGTACTTGAGCTTGGCCACCGCGTTGAGCGGCACCAGCGCGCCGGTCGAGGAGCGCACGTAGAGCAGCGGCAGCACCGACGGGTCGGTCTGGTAGCGCGGCGCGAGCTCCAGGATCACCCAGTACTGGTTGGTCGCGGTGTAGATCGTCGACACCTGGCGCGCGCCGTAGGCGTTGTTGAGCGCCATCTCGACCGACTCCGCCGAGACGCCCAGCGCTGAGGCCTTCTCGCGCTCGATCTCGACGGTGACTTGGGGCTGCGTGATCTGCAGGTCGCTCGATACTTCGAGCAGGCCCGGCAGTGAGAGCAGCTTCTGCTCGATGATCGGCGCCCAATGGTAGAGCTCCTCGATATTGGCGCTGCGCACCACGTACTGGTAAGGGCTTTGCGTGAGCTGGCCGCCGATGCGGATCGCCGGCACGTTCTGCAGGAAGACCTTGGCGCCGAGGATGTTGGCGAGCTTCGGGCGCAGCTCCCTCACCACCTGGTCGGCGCTCTTGCGCTCCTTGAACGGCTTCAGCGTGATCGTGATGCGCCCGCGGTTGAGCGAAGGCGCACCGCCGCTCGCGCCGACGAACGACATCGCGGCATCGACGTTCGGGTCTTTGCCGATGATGTCGGCGACCTTGCGCTGCAAGTCCATCATCGCCTCGAACGAGGTGTCCTGCGGTCCCTCGACGAAGCAGAACAGCTGTCCCGAGTCCTCGCTCGGCAGGAAGCCTTTCGGCGCGCGCCAGAAGAGAACTCCAGTGGCGGCGGAGATGCCGAGGAACACCGCCAGCACCGCGAGCTTGTGCGCGAGCGCCCAGCGCAGCGACACGGCGTAGGCGTGCCTCCACGCCTCGAAAGCGCGCTCGAAAGCCCAGTACAGGTATCCGTGCTGCTTGTCCGTGCGGTGCGGCTTGAGGATGCGGCTGCACATCATCGGCGTGAGCGTCAGCGACACGAAACCCGAGATCAGCACCGCCGCCATGATGGTGACCGCGAATTCGTGCAACAGCCGCCCGAGAATCCCGCCCATGAACAGCACCGGGATGAACACCGCGGCAAGCGAGATGGTCATCGAGATGATGGTGAACACGATCTCCTTTGAGCCCTCGAGCGTCGCTTGCATCACGCTCTTGCCCTGCTCGATATGGCGCGTGATGTTCTCCAGCATCACGATGGCGTCGTCGACGACGAAGCCCACGCACAGCGTCAGCGCCATCAGCGAGATGTTGTCCAGGCTGTAGCCGAAGAGGTACATCACCGCGAAGGTGCCGATGATCGACATCGGCAGCGCCAGTGCGGGAATGACGGTCGCCGGAATATTGCGCAGGAAAATGAAGATCACCATCACCACCAGCATGAGCGCGAGGTAGAGCGTGAACTTCACCTCGTCGACCGAGGTGCGGATCGTGACCGAGCGGTCATACAGCGTCTCGATGTCGATCGCCGGCGGCACCTCGGCGCGGAAGGTCGGCAGCAGCTGCTTGATCGAGTCGACCACCTCGATGGTGTTGGTGCCGGGCTGGCGCTGGATGGCGAGCACGATGCCGCGCTTGCCCTTGAACCACGCCGCGACCTTGTCGTTTTGCACATCGTCGATCACGCGCCCGAGCTCTTGCAGGCGGATCGGCGAGCCGTTGCGGTAGGTGACGATCACCGGCCGGAACGCTGCGGCGTCCTGCAGCTGCCCGGTCGCCTGCACCGCGAACATGCGGTCCTTGCCGTAGAGCGTGCCGGTGGGCAGGTTCACGTTCGCCTGCGACACCGCCCGCTCGACCTCATTGATGCCGACGCCGCGCGCGGCGAGCGCACTCGGGTCAAGCTGCACTCGCACCGCGTATTTCTGCTGGCCGTACACCAGCACCTGCGCGACGCCGTTGATGGTCGAGATGCGTTGCGCGAGGTAGGTTTCGGCGTACTCGTTCACCGTGGAGAGCGGCAGCGCTTGCGAGGTGAGCGCAAGGTAGTAGACCGGAAAATCTGCCGGGTTGACCTTGCGAAACGACGGCGGTGCCGGCAGCGTCGCGGGAAGCTGCCGCGCGGCCGAAGCGATCGCCGAGCTGACGTCCTGCGCCGCCGCATCGATGTCGCGGTCGAGCACGAACTGGATGGTGACTCGCGTGACGCCCTGGCCGCTCACCGAGCTCATTTCGTCGATGCCGGCGATGGTCGAGAACTGCCGCTCGAGCACCGTGGCGACCGCCGAGGCCATGGTCTCGGGGCTCGCGCCAGGCAGCTCTGCGGTCACCTGGATCGTAGGAAAGTCCACGGTCGGCAGCGTGGAGACCGGCAGCAGGCGGTAACCGGCGAGACCGAAAATCAGGATTCCGGCCATGACCAGCACGGTCATCACCGGCCTGCGCACGAACAGCTCGCAGAAGTTCAAGACGCCTCCGCGCTCACGACGGCTCCGCGCCGGGCCCGACCAGTTGCACTTTCGTCTTCGGACCCAAGCGCAGCTGGCCCCGCGTCACCACGCGATCGCCTTTGGCGAGGCCGCTTGTCACGATCGCGCGTTCGCCGTCGATGCGCTGCACCGTGATGCGGCGCAGGTTAGCGAGCAGATCGTCGCCGACGACGTAGACATATTGTCCTTCGGGGCCGGTCTGCACCGCCTGCGCCGGCACGATGAGCGCACCGGCCTGCTCGTAGAGGCGCACGCTGACGTTGACGAACTGCCCGGGCCAGAGCGCGGCGTCGGCGTTGTCGAATTGCGCGCGCAGGCGGATGGTGCCGGTGCTCGGATCCACCGCGTTGTCGATGAAGATCAATTGACCCTGCGTCGGCTGCTGCTGTGGGGCGCTCGGCAAGGCCTCGACGGCGAGCTTGCCCAGCGCCTGGAATCTGCGCACCTCGGGCAGGTTCTGCTCGGGCAGCGCGAAATTGACGTAGATCGGTCGCACCTGGTTGATCACCACCAGCGGGCTGACGTCGTTCGCCTTCACCAGGTTGCCCGCCTGCAGCAGCACGCGGCCGACGTAGCCGTCGAGCGGCGAGCGGATGGTGCAGTACTCGAGATTCAGGTGTGCGTTTTCGAGCGCCGCCTGGCTCGCCTTGGCCACGGCCTCGGCGGTCTCGGCGTTGGTGCGAATCTGCGCGTAGGCTTCCTTGGAGACGAAATTCTTCTCGAGCAGGTCCTGGTAGCGCTTGTCCTGCGAGCGCGCCTGATTGCGCGCAGCCACATCGCGCAGCGCGTTGGCCTCGGCCTGGCGCAGCGCCGCCTCGTAAGGCCGTGGGTCGATGCGAAACAGCACGTCGCCCTTCTTGACCGGCGCGCCTTCGCGGAAATTGACCTCGACGATCTGGCCGTCGACGCGCGCCTTCAGGGCAACGGTGGAGTACGCCTCGACGTTGCCGATCGCCTGCAGCCGGATCGGCACCGTTTCCTGCGACACGCTCGCCACGGTGACGGGGACCGCGGGCGGGCCCTTGGCCGCTTTGCGGCCTTCCTTGGCCCCGCTGTCGGTGCTGAAGTAGGCCGCGATCGCGCCGGCGGCGAGCGCGACCACGGCGGCGCCTGCGATCAGGAAGCGTCGGCTGGCGGCAGTCATGGGATCGGGCTCAGGCATCTCGGGGGCGAACGATTGTCATCCCGGAATCCGCTCCAGGGCAAACAACTGCTCGGCCGACTCGCGTGCGCGCACCAGCTCGGCCGCGCTGCCCTGCACCATCACCTCGGCGGCTCGGGGCCGCGAGTTGTAGTTCGAAGCCATCGACATGGCATAAGCGCCGCTCGACATCACCGCCAGCAAGTCCCCCTCTTTTGCCTTGAGCGCGCGATCCCTGGCGAGGAAGTCGCCGGTCTCGCAGATCGGGCCGACGATGTCGTAGAGAGCGCCCGCTGCGCCCGATTGCGGCTCGCGCACGGTGCGCACCTCGTGCCAGGCGTCGTACAGCGCTGGCCGCACCAGGTCATTCATCGCCGCATCGACCACCAGGAAGTTGCGCGGCTCGCCCGGCTTCACGTATTCGACCCGGGTGAGCAGCACGCCGGCGTTGCCGAGGATCGAGCGGCCGGGATCGAAAATCACGGTGCTGCGGCGATCGCCGAGCGCGGCCAGGGCGCCGGCGACGAATTCGCGCGGCGGGCGCGGCGTCTCGTCGCGATAGCGAATGCCGATGCCGCCGCCGAGATCCAGATGCCGCAGGCGGATTCCCGCTGCCTCGATGCGCTCGGCGAGCGCGGCCAGGCGCTCGACTGCCGCAACGAATGGCGCAGGCTCCAGGAGTTGCGAGCCGATGTGGCAGCCGATGCCCACCACCTCGAGCGCAGGCATCGCCGCCGCTTTTGCATAAAGCCGCTCGGCGTCGCGCTGAGCAACGCCGAACTTGTTCTCGCGCAGCCCGGTGGAGATGTAGGGATGCGTCCTAGCGTCGACATCGGGATTGACGCGCAGCGCCACCGGCGCGCGCCGTCCCAGCTCTCGCGCGAGCGCGGCCACGCGCTCCAGCTCGGCTGCGGACTCGAGGTTGATGCAGTAGATGTTCTTTTGCAGCGCCAGCCGTATTTCATCTCTGGTTTTGCCCACGCCCGAGAACAGGGTCTTGCGCGGGTCGCCGCCGGCCGCCAGCACGCGCGAGAGCTCCCCGCCCGAGACGATGTCGAAGCCGGCGCCCAGGCGCGCGAGCAAGGCGAGCACCGCCAGATTCGAATTCGCCTTGACCGAGTAGCACAGCATCGCATCGCGTCCGCGCAGCGCCTGCGCGAATTGCCCGTACGCGAGCTCGATCGCGGCACGCGAATAGACGTAGCAGGGCGTGCCGAAGCGCCCCGCAATGTCTTCGAGCGGCACCTGCTCGGCGCACAAGGTGCCGTTTCGGTAAGCGAACGCCACATCGTGCCTAATTTTGTTCAGCGTCTTCGCCGCGCGGATAGGGGTTCGGCTTCACCGGCGCGGGCTTTGCCGGCTTCACCCCCGGTGGCGGCGGGTTGTCGCGCAGATACAGCGGCCCCTTCTGCCCGCAGCCCCCGAGCAGCGTGATCGCCACGCCGAGAAGAAGGAAACGCATAAAATCCTGATGTTAGCACTCATGAACGAGACCGACTTCGAGGCGCTGGCAGGCGCGGCGCTCGCAAAAATCGAGCAGGGGCTCGAGGCGAGCGGCGTCGAGGCGGACTTCGAGCTGAAGGCAGGCGGAGTGCTCGAGATCGAGTTCGCCGACGGCTCGAAGATGGTCATCAACCGGCACGGCGCGGCGCGCGAGATCTGGGTCGCGGCGCGCGCCGGCGGCTTTCACTTCCGCTGGGACGGAGCCACCTGGCGCGACACGCGCAGCAGCGCGGAGCTGTTCGCCGCGCTCTCGAAGATCGTTTCGGCGCAGAGCGGCCAGGCGGTGCTCTTGCGCCCTTAGGTCGGGGGCGGGCTGGGGAGCTCGAAGAGCTTCGGCGGCTCGATCGGCGCAGGCGGCTCGAGCACCTCGGGCGGCGGTACCGCTTCCTGGTAGAAGTACTCCGGCACGAGCTTGGGCGCACCGCTTGGCGCGGGGCCCGGGCTTTCGCCCGGCAGCGTCATCACCGGCACGCTGACCACCCCGGGCGGCGTGCTGCGCGGCATCTCGGGGATGTCCTTCAGCACCTTTTCCATGTACCCGAGCCAGATCGGCAGCGCCACGATGCCTCCGGTCTGGTTCCTGCCCAGCGTCTTAGGCTGGTCGTAGCCGACCCAGGAGATCGCCACCAGCGTCGGCTGGTAACCGGCGAACCAGGCGTCCACGAACTCGTTGGTGGTGCCGGTTTTTCCCGCCAGATCGGTGCGCGCAAGGCGCGCGGCGCGCGCTCCGGTGCCGTAGCGCATCACGTCCTGCATCATGTTGTCCATGATGAAGGCGTTGCGCGGGTCGAGCACGCGCAGCGTCTCGTCGCCCGCGCGCTGCGGGTTGGCGAGCGCGAGCGGATTGCCGCGGTCATCGACGATCTTTTGGATGAAGTACGGCTGGATGAGGTAGCCGCCGTTTGCGAAGACGGCGTAGGCGCGCGCGAGCTGCCACGCGGTGACCGACCCGGCGCCAAGCGCCATCGTCAGGTACGGCGGTTGCCGCTCCGGGTCGAAGCCGAAGCGGGTCACGTAATCCTGGGCATATTTGACGCCGATCGCGTCGAGGATGCGGATCGACACCATGTTCTTCGACTTCGCGAGCGCGGTGCGCATGCGCATCGGGCCCTCGAACTTGCCGTCGTAGTTTTTGGGCTCCCAGCGCTGGCTTCCGGTCTGCTCGGCCTCCAGCACCACCGGCTCGTCGGCGATGACGGTGGCGGGCGTGAAGCCCTTCTCCAGCGACGCCGAATAGATGAAGGGCTTGAACGCCGAGCCGGGCTGGCGCCACGCCTGGGTCACGTGATTGAATTTGCTGCGGCCGAAGTCGAACCCGCCCACCAGAGCGCGCACCGCGCCGTCTCGTGCATCGAGCGAGATGAATGCCGACTCGACCTCGGGCAGCTGCACGATTTGCCAGGACTTGCCGCTCGCGTCGGCTTGCACCCGGATGATGGCGCCACGGCGGATGCGACGCTGCGGCGGGGTCTTCGGATCGAGGGCGCGCGCGGCAAAGCGCAAGCCCTCGCCGTTGATCTCGATCTTTTCGCCGGTGCGCAGCGCCGCCTGGACCTGCTTCGCGTCTGCGGCGAGCACCACCGCGGCAGCCAATTCGTCGTTGTCCGGATGATCGGCGAGGGCTTCCTCGAAATCATCGTCGCCGGGGACCTCAGGCAGCTCGGCGTAGCCTTCGGGCCGCCGGTAGCCGCCGCGGCGGTCGTAATCGAGCACGCCTCGACGCAGCGCCACGTAGGCGGCCTCCTGGTCCGCCTGGCGCAGGGTGGTGTAGACGCGGAAACCGCGCGAGTACACTTCGTCGGGGTAACGCTCGGCCATCGACTGGCGCACCATCTCGGCGGCATATTCACCATGGATGGCGTATTCGTTTGCCTCGCGCCGCGGACGCAGCGGCGCCTTCTCTGCGTCTTCATATTGCGCTGCAGTAATGTGTCCCAGCTCGGCCATGCGCCGCAGCACATAGCGCTGCCGTTGCCTGGCGCGCTGCAGATTCGCCACAGGGTTGTACATGGACGGCGCTTTGGGCAGCCCGGCGAGCATGGCGGTCTCGGCGAGGCTCAGCTGCTCGAGCGACTTGCCGAAGTAGATCTGCGCGGCGGCGGCAAAGCCGTAGGCGCGCTGCCCCAGATAGATCTGGTTCACGTAGAGCTCGAGGATCTGGTCCTTGGTCAGGCTGTGCTCGATCTTGAACGCGAGGAGCACTTCGTAGAGCTTGCGCGTGGCCGTTTTTTCCGAGGAGAGAAAAAAATTGCGCGCCACCTGCATGGTGATGGTGCTGGCACCCTGGCGGCGGCCGCCGGCGACGAGGTTGGCATAGGCCGCGCGCAGCACTCCCACGTAATCGATGCCCGGGTGCTCATAGAAGCGCTCGTCCTCGGCCGCGAGGATGGCGTGCTTGAGCGCGTCGGGGACTTCCTCGATGGATACCACCGAGCGGCGTTCCTCCCCAAACTCGCCGATCAGCACCCCCTCGGCGGAGTAAATGCGCAGGGGAATCTTGGGCTGGTACTCGGTCAGTGCCTGCAGCGAGGGCAGGTTGGGGTAAGCGAGCGCGAGCACCAGCGCGACAGCCAATACGGCGGCGACCGCCAAGCCCGCCAGCAGGGCCAGCGGAAAGGCTAGAAAGCGAAACCACATCAAGGGAGTTAGACCTTGCCGGAGCGCTATTGGACGAGCTGCTTCGACCGTAGCATGATACCCGGTCCCCAGCCGGGAGAATTAACTAGACAGAGGGAGGGGTTGTTGCTAGCATTTAACGCGAATTCTATGTATCGCGCCTAAGGGCTGATTCGTAAAGGAAAATAACCTATGGGTTTCGACCTGTTCAAGCCGAAGGCGCCGCCTTTGTTCGGGCTCGACATCAGCTCGTCGTCCGTGAAGATGCTCGAGATCGTCGAAGCGGGCAGAGGTGCGTACCGAGTCGAGCGCTATGCCATCGAGCCGCTCATTCGCGATACGGTAGTCGACGGCAACATCAGCAACCTCGAGCAGGCGGCCGACGCGGTGAAGCGTGCGCACAAGCGCCTTGGCACGCGCACCAGGCACGTCGCGATGGCGGTGCCGACCGGCGCCGTGATCACCAAGAAGATCGTCGTGGCGGCGGGGCTGCGCGACGATGAGCTCGAAGTCCAGGTGGAAAGCGAGGCGAACCAATACATTCCGTTCGCGCTCGAGGAAGTGAATCTGGATTTCCAGTCGCTCGGTCCGACGGCGAACAACCCCGAGGAGCAGGAGGTGCTGATCGCCGCCACCCGCAAGGAGAAGGTCGAGGACCGGGTCGCGGTCGCGCACCTCGCCGGCCTCAAGCCGCTGGTGATGGACGTCGAGTCCTTCGCGCAGCAGGCGGCCCTGTCGCTGGTGGTGCAGGCGCTGCCTGGCGGCGGCAGGGACCAGAACATCGCCGTCGTCGACGTCGGCGCCAACGTGATGAACGTGACGGTGCTGCGCAACGATCAATCGGTCTATACGCGTGAGCAGGCCTTCGGCGGCAATCAGCTCACGCAGGAGATCGTCAGCCGCTACGGCATGAGCGCCGAGGAGGCGGAGACCGCGAAGCGCTCGGGCGGCCTGCCCGATGATTTCGAGGCCGAGGTGCTGCGTCCATTCATGGAGAACCTGTCGCAAGAGGTGCAGCGCGCGCTGCAGTTCTTCTTCACCTCGACGCAGTATCACGCCGTCGATCACATTTTGCTCGCCGGCGGCTCGGCGGTCATTCCGGGCATGGACGAGGTGGTCAATCTGCGCACGCAGGTGCCGAGCAGCGTGGCGAACCCCTTCGCCGCGATGCAGACTTCCTCGAAGGTTCAGCTCAAGCGCCTGATGATCGACGCACCCTCGCTGGTGGTCGCCTGCGGGCTGGCGATGCGCAGGTTTGACCCGCAATGAGCAGCGCCGCCCGCGTAAACCTACTGCCGCACCGCGAAGAGCGGCGCAAGCGCGCGCGGCAGCATTTCTTCGTTCTCGGCGGCGGCACCGCGCTGGTGGGCATCCTGGTCGTGGTCGCGATGCACGGCTTTTACGCCGCGAAGATCGACATCCAGACCGAGCGCAACAAATTCCTGAAGAGCGAGGTCGCCAAGCTCGACAAGGAGATCGCCGAAATCAACAAGCTGAAGGACGAGATCCAGGCGCTGCTCGCGCGCAAGCAGGTGATCGAGACCCTGCAGGCGGACCGCGCGCAAACCGTGCACCTGCTCGATCAGCTGGTGCGCCAGGTCCCCGAGGGGGTGTACCTGAGGTCGATCGTGCAGAGAGGCCTGCGCGTCAAGCTGCTGGGCTACGCTCAGTCGAACGCGCGCGTCTCGACTCTCATGCGCAATATCGAGGCCTCGCCCTGGCTGGAGCTGCCCGAGCTGGTCGAGGTGAAGGCGAGCACCGTGGACAAGCGGCGCGTCTCGGACTTCGACCTGAACCTCTCGCTCAAGCGCACCTCGGTCGAGCCAGGCAAGCCGCCCGCAAGCCCGCAAAAGAAGGGGTAGGCGCCATGGCATTCAACTTCAGTACCCTCGTCGACGAATTCAAGCGCACCAACTGGCAGGATCCGGGCACCTGGCATTTCGCGCCCAAGCTGCTCGTGCTCCTCGCCATCGTGGTGGGGATTCCGGTGGCGGGGTACTTCGCCGATACGCAGTCGCAGATCGACGAGCTCGAGAGCGGGCGCGATCAGGAGACCAAGCTGAAGCAGGAGTACCTCGGCAAGAAGAAACAGGCGATCAACCTCGACCTGCACCGCCAGCAGCTGCGCGAGATCGATACCCAGTTCGGCGCTCTGCTGCGGCAGCTGCCGAACCGCTCGCAGATGGACGCGCTGCTCGTCGACATCAACCAGGCGGGTCTCGGCCGCGGCCTGCAGTTCGACTTGTTCAAGCCGGCCCCCTCCGAGATCGTGAGGGAGTTCTACGCAGAGCTGCCGATCCAGGTGAAGGTCGTCGGCAACTACCACGACATGGGCGCGTTTGCGAGCGACGTGGGACAGCTGTCGCGCATCGTCACGCTGAACGACGTGTCGATCCAGGCCGGCAAGGACGGCATCCTCACCATGGATGCCGTGGCAAGGACCTTCCGCTACCTCGACGAGGAGGAATTGGCCTCGCAGCGCAAGTCGCAGCAGCGAGGAAAGCGCTAGATGATCCGTAGCCCCGCCCGCATCGCGGCGTTCGTGGCCGCTGCCGCGCTTGGCGCCTGCGGCGGCGAGGAGCACGGCGATCTGAAGCAGGAGCTTGCGGAGCTCACGAAAGACGTGCGCGGGCGCGTCGAGCCGCTGCCGCAGGTGAAGCCTTACGAGCCGGTGCCTTATACGGCCGAGGGGCAGATAGACCCGTTCCGTCCCGAGCGCATCGACGTCGCGGCGGCCGGCAGTCGCGCGGGCGCGAGCAAGCTCGCGCCCGATCCGAACCGGCCGAAGGAGCCGCTCGAGTCGTTTCCGCTGGAATCGATCCAGATGCTTGGCACGATCACCCGGAACAAGGAGGTGTTCGCGCTGGTCAAGGCAGGCCCAAACCTCTACCGCGTGCAACAGGGGAACTACATGGGCCAGAACTTCGGGGTGGTCACGGCCATCGACGAAGGCGCGATCAACCTGAAGGAGCTGGTCCAGGACAGCGGCGGGGAATGGGTGGAGCGCACCAGCTCGCTGCAACTGGTGGAGGCCAAACGATGAACACAAAGACAATGAAGGCCGTTTACGGGTTTGCCCTGTGGCTTGCCGGCATCGGTCTTGCGCTCGCCCAGTCGAACAGCATCGAGACTTTCGAGGTATCGCAGCAGGCGGGCAAGACGATCGTGCGCATCACCACCAAGGAGCCGCTGCGCGACGTGCCGCCGAATTTCGCGGTCGCGAGCCCCGCGCGCATCGCCTTCGACTTCCCGAACACCGTCAACGCGCTCGGCCGCGCCAGCCAGGACATCGCCCAGGGCGAGCTGCGCAGCATGAACGTGGTGCAGGGCAGCGACCGCGCCCGCCTGGTGCTGAACCTGCGCCGCCCCGTGGCGCATGAGGCGAGCCTCGATGGCGGCGCGCTAGTGATCAGCCTGTCCGAGCCGGCGGTCGCGCAGACCGCGGCGGGCGGACAGGTCGCGCACTTCGCCGAAGGCAAGGCCGAGGCGAAGCACGCCCTGCGCGACATCGACTTCCGCCGCGGCCGCGCCGGCGAGGGCCGCGTGGTGGTCGATCTCTCCGACACCAGCACGGGCATCGACATCCGCCAGCAGGGCCAGAACATCATCGTCGAGTTTCTCAAGACCTCGCTTCCCGACAACCTGCGCCGGCGCCTCGACGTCGTCGACTTCGGCACGCCGGTCAACGCGGTCAGCACGTTCCAGCAGGGCGAGAACGTGCGCATGGTGATCGAGCCGAAGGGGCAGTGGGAGCACAACGCCTACCAGAGCGACACCCAGTTCGTGGTGGAGGTAAAACCGGTAATCGCCGATCCGTCGCGCGAGGGCCAGCGCGGCCGCTACACCGGCGACAAGCTCTCGCTCAACTTCCAGAACGTCGAGGTGCGCGCGGTGCTCAACGTGATCGCCGACTTCACCGACCTCAACATCATCACGAGCGACACGGTGACGGGGAACATCACCCTGCGCCTGAAGGACGTGCCCTGGGACCAGGCGCTCGAGATCATCCTGCAGACGCGCGGCCTCGACAGCCGCCGCAGCGGGAACGTGGTCTGGATCGCGCCGCGCGACGAGCTCGCCACGCGCGAGAAGCTCGCGCTCGAGGCGACGCAGCAGCTCAGCGACCTCGAGCAGACGCGCACCGAAGCGTTCCAGATGAACTACCAGAAGGCGGCCGACGTGCAGAAGCTGCTCTCGGACCCGAGCCAGCGCATCCTCTCCAAGCGCGGCAGCGCCGTGGTCGACGCGCGCACCAATACGTTGTTCATCCAGGACACGCCTAGCCACCTGGAGGAAGTGCGCCGGCTGCTCGCCAAGATCGACGTCGCAGTTCGTCAGGTGATGATCGAGGCGCGCATCGTCGAGGCGAACGACAGCTTCAGCAGGAACCTCGGCGCGCGCTTCGGGTATGCGGAAACTGCGGCTACCGGGCGCAACATCGGCGGCCTCAAGCCCGTGTTCGGCGCCGACCTCGGCAACACCCAGCAGGCGGCCGGGCTGGCCACCGGCATACCGCTGCTCTCCGCCCCCGCGGGCTCCCCGAGCGAGCTGCAGAGCAACCTGCCGGCGCAGACCGGCTTCAACGCCTTCAGCGCGGGGCAGTTCTCCTTTGTCCTTTTCAACGCGTCGCTCTCGCGCATCCTGAGCCTCGAGATCTCCGCGCTGGAGGCCGACGGCAAAGGCAAGATCATCTCCAGCCCGCGCGTGCTGACCGCCAACCAGGTGGAGGCGCTGATCGAGCAGGGCACGGAAATTCCCTACCAGCAGGCGAGCTCCTCGGGCGCGACCGCGGTGGCGTTCCGCAAGGCCAACCTGTCTCTCAAGGTGAAGCCGCAGATCACGCCCGACGACAACATCATCATGACCCTCGACGTCAACAAGGATCAGCCCGGCGCGTCGACGTCGCAGGGCGTGCAGATCAATACCAAGCACGTGAAGACCGAGGTGCTGGTCGAAAACGGCGGCACGGTCGTGATCGGCGGGATCTACGACCAGACCGACCGCACCGACATCACCCGGATCCCGTTCTTCGGCGACCTGCCTTTCCTCGGCTTCCTTTTCCGCAACACTAACTCGACCACCAACAAGACGGAGCTCCTGGTGTTCATCACGCCGCGCATCGTGAATGAGCGGCTGACGATTCGCTGATCGCCGCGTCTCCTGGGGCGGTGCGACGGCCGGGCGCTCCCCGGCCGTTTTTGTTTCTACAATGCCGGGGATGAGGCGCGGCGAGAACATCTATCTGGTCGGACTGATGGGCGCGGGCAAGACCACCGTGGGCAGGCTGCTCGCGCGGCGCCTGAAGCTGCGCTTTGTCGATTCCGACCAGGAAATCGAGCGCCGTTGCGGCGTGAAGATTCCCCTGATCTGGGAGATCGAGGGCGAAGCCGGCTTTCGCGCTCGCGAGGCGCAGGTGCTCGCCGAGCTGACCGCGCAGGACGGCGCGGTGCTCGCCACCGGAGGCGGCGCGGTGCTGCTCGAGGAAAACCGCAAGCGCCTTGCGGCACGCGGCACGGTGGTCTATCTGCGGGCAGGCCCCGAGGAACTGTACCGGCGTGTGCACTACGACCGTGACCGGCCGCTGCTTGCGACCGGCGATCCGCTCGCGCGGCTGCGCGAGCTCTATGCCGAGCGCGACTCGCTGTATCGCGGCGTCGCCGACCTGGTGGTCGAGACCGGTACCCAGAGCGTGCAGGCGCTGGCGCGCGACCTGCTGGAAAAGTTGGAAGAGCAATGGAAAGCCTCCGCGTAGCGCTCGGCGAGCGCTCGTATCCGATTCACATCGGCACCGGCATCCTCGATGCGACGGCGCTGTACGCGCCGCATCTTCCGGCCGGCAGCGCGGCCGTGGTGACCAACGAGCTGGTGGCGCCGCTTTATCTAGCGCGCGTGAAGCAGGCGCTCGAGGCGGCGGGCGCGCGCGTCGCGCAGATCGTGCTCGACGACGGCGAGCAGGCGAAGCGCTGGACGAGCCTCGAGCGCGTGTTCGACGCGCTGCTCGCGGCGCGCTGCGGCCGCGATGCGCTCATCGTCGCGCTCGGCGGCGGGGTGATCGGTGATCTGGCCGGGTTTGCCGCCGCGATTTACCAGCGCGGCGTGGCCTGGCTGCCGGTGCCGACCACGCTGCTTGCGCAGGTGGACTCCTCGGTCGGCGGCAAGACCGCCATCAACCATGTCCATGCCAAGAACATGCTCGGCGCCTTTCACCAGCCGCGCGCAGTGATCAGCGACGTCGCGACGCTCGATACGCTGCCCGAGCGCGAGTTGCGCGCGGGACTCGCCGAAGTGATCAAGCATGCGCTTGCATTGGACCTCCGCTTTGTGGAATGGCTCGAAAAAAGCATCGAAGCGCTGCTCGCCCGGGAGCGCAGCGCCCTCGTCTACGCGGTGCGGCGCTGCTGCGAGCTCAAGGCGGGCGTGGTCGCCGCCGACGAGCGCGAATCGGGCGCGCGCAGCCTGCTCAATTTCGGCCATACCTTCGGCCACGCCATCGAAGCGCTCACCGGCTACGGCGCGTGGCTGCACGGCGAGGCGATCGCCGCCGGAATGGTGATGGCCACGGAGCTGTCGGCGCGCGCAGGCCTGATCGCGGCTGCGGATGTCGATCGCGTGCGCTCGCTCATCGGCCGCGCCGGCCTGCCCATCACCGGGCCCGCGCTCAGCCCCGAGCGGCTCCTCGAGCTGATGGCGCTCGACAAGAAGGTCGCGCGCGGCCGCATGCGCTTCGTGCTGCTCAATTCGATCGGCGCAGCGAGCCTGCGCGAGGGCGTCGATGAGCGCCTGGTGCGCGAGGCCATTGTCGCTGCGGCGCAATAACGGTATATTCAACAGTCCGACTGCTGAGTAAAACGCTCTTTTCATCATGAGCTTGGAAGCGCAAGGGCTCTATCACCCCGACAACGAGCACGACGCTTGCGGCGTTGGGTTCGTCGCGCACATCAAGGGCAAGAAGTCGCACACCCTCGTCGAGCAGGGGCTGACGGTCCTCAGAAACCTCACCCACCGCGGTGCGGTCGGCTGGGATCCCAAGCTCTCCGACGGCGCGGGCCTGCTGATCCAGATTCCCGATCGCTTCCTGCGCGAGGAAATGGCGCGCTTGGGCGTGCGGCTGCCGCCCGCCGGGCAGTACGGCGTCGGCATGGTGTTTCTGCCGCGCGACCCGGCTTCGCGCATCGCGTGCGAATACGAGATCGGGCGCGCGATCAAGGAAGAGGGCCAGGTGCTGCTCGGCTGGCGCGACGTGCCGGTCGATAACAGCGACCTCGCCGAGCCGGCGAAGCGCATCGAGCCGGTGATCCGCCAGGTGTTCATCGGCCGCGGCCGCGGCATCACCGTCACCGACGCGCTCGAGCGCAAGCTCTACATCATCCGCAAGAGCTCGGGCCACGCCATCCAGGCGCTGCGCCTGCAGCACGGCAAGGAGTTCTACGTGCCGTCGATGTCGGCGCGCACCCTGTGCTACAAGGGCATGCTCCTCGCCTACCAGGTCGGCGAGTACTACCTCGACCTGAAGGACGCGCGCGTCGAGTCGGCGCTCGCGCTGGTGCACCAGCGCTTCTCCACCAACACTTTCCCGTCGTGGGACCTGGCTCACCCGTTCCGCATGATCTGCCACAACGGCGAGATCAACACCGTGCGCGGCAACGTGAACTGGATCCGCGCGCGCCAGGGCGCCATATCCTCGCCCATCCTGGGGGCCGATTTGCACAAGATCTGGCCGCTGATCTACGACGGCCAGTCGGACTCGGCGTCCTTCGACAACGCGCTCGAGCTGCTGGTGATGGGCGGCTACTCGGTGGCGCACGCGATGATGATGATGATCCCGGAAGCGTGGGAGAACCACACTCTGATGGATCCAACGCGGCGCGCGTTCTATGAATACCACGCGGCGATGATGGAGCCTTGGGACGGCCCGGCCTCGATCGCCTTCACCGACGGCCGGCAGATCGGCGCCACGCTCGACCGCAACGGCCTGCGGCCCTCGCGCTACATCGTCACCGCGGACGATCTCGTCATCATGGGCTCGGAATGCGGCTGCCTGCCGGTGCCGGAGGAGAAAATCGTCAAGAAGTGGCGCCTGCAGCCCGGCAAGATGTTCCTGGTCGACCTCGAGAAGGGCCGCATCATCGACGACAAGGAGCTGAAGGACAGCCTGGCGAGCGCCAGGCCCTACGCCGAGTGGATCGAGCGCATCCGCGTCAAGCTCGACGAGGTCGAGAGCGACAAGACCACGCCGATCAAGTCCAAGGTGCGGCTGCTCGATCGCCAGCAGGCGTTTGCCTATACCCAGGAGGACCTCAAATTCATCATGCAGCCGATGGCGGCGGCGGGTGAGGAACCGGTCGGCTCGATGGGCAACGACTCGCCGCTCGCGGTGCTCTCCGACAAGAACAAGACGCTGTACCACTACTTCAAGCAGCTGTTCGCGCAGGTGACCAACCCCGCCATCGACCCGATCCGCGAGGAGCTGGTGATGTCGCTGGTGTCGTTCATCGGCCCCAAGCCCAACCTGCTCGGCATCGACGAGCTGAACCCGCCGCTGCGCCTCGAGGTGTCGCAGCCGGTGCTCGACTTCTACGAAATGGAGAAAGTGCGGCATATCGAGCGCTACACCGGCGGCAAGTTCAAGGCCTTCGAGCTCGACATCACCTATCCGGTGAGCTGGGGCAACGCGGCGGTGGAAGCGCGCCTCGCCTCGCTCGCCGCGCAGGCCGAGGACGCGGTGCGCTCGGGCTACTCGATCATCATCATTTCGGACCGCCTGGTGGACCGCGAGCGCGTGGCGATCCCGGCGCTGCTCGCCGTCTCGGCGATCCATCAGCACCTGGTGGGCAAGGGCCTGCGCACCTCGAGCGGCCTGGTCGTCGAGACCGGTAGCGCGCGCGAGGTGCACCACTTTGCGCTGCTCGGCGGCTACGGCGCCGAGGCGGTTCACCCATACCTCGCGCTCGAGACGGTGCTCGCCTTGCACCCCGGCGATCGCGCGGTGGCATCGAAGGCGATCAAGAGCTACGTGAAGGGGATCGGCAAGGGCCTGAAGAAGGTCATGTCCAAGATGGGAATCTCGACCTACATGTCGTACACCGGGTCGCAGATTTTCGAGGCGGTCGGGCTCGCGAAATCGCTGGTCGACAAATACTTCACCGGCACCACTTCGAACGTCGAAGGCATCGGCGTGTTCGACGTGGCCGAGGAGGCGATCCGCGTCCACCGCGCGGCGTTCGGCGAGGACGATCCGGTCATGAAGACCATGCTCGACGCCGGCGGCGAGTACGCCTGGCGGGTGCGCGGCGAGGAGCACGCCTGGACGCCTGAGGCGATCGCCAAGCTGCAGCATTCGGCGCGCGCCAACTCCTACAGCACCTACAAGGAATACGCGGCGCTCATCAACGACCAGTCGAAGCGGCAGTTGACCTTTCGCGGCCTGTTCGAATTCCGCTTCGAGAAGTGCAAGCCGATTGCGCTCGACGAGGTCGAACCCGCCTCCGCCATCGTCAAGCGCTTTTCCACCGGGGCCATGTCGCTCGGCTCGATCTCGACCGAGGCGCACACCACCCTCGCCATCGCCATGAATCGCATCGGCGGCAAGTCGAACACCGGCGAGGGCGGCGAGGACAGGCGGCGTTACGCTGCGGTCAAGGCCGGCGAGACGCTGCAGTCGCGCCTGGGCAAAGGCCGCGTGGAAGTCGATCAGCCGCTGCGCGAGGGCGATTCGCTCAAATCCAAGATCAAGCAGGTGGCCTCGGGCCGCTTCGGGGTCACGACCGAGTACCTGGCGAGCGCCGAGATGCTGCAGATCAAGATCGCGCAGGGCGCCAAGCCCGGCGAGGGCGGCCAGCTCCCCGGACGCAAGGTCTCCGAGTACATCGCCGAGCTGCGCTACTCGACGCCGGGCGTCGAGCTGATCTCGCCGCCGCCGCACCATGACATCTACTCGATCGAGGACCTCGCGCAGCTGATCCACGATCTGAAGAACTCCAATCCGCAGGCCCTGATCTCGGTGAAGCTCGTGTCCGAGGTCGGCGTCGGCACGGTTGCCGCCGGGGTGGCGAAGGGCAAGTCCGACCACGTCACCATCGCCGGCCACGACGGCGGCACCGGCGCATCGCCCTGGTCGTCGATCAAGCACGCCGGCACGCCGTGGGAGCTCGGCCTCGCCGAGACGCAGCAGACCCTGGTGCTGAACCGGCTGCGCGGGCGCATCGCGGTGCAGGTGGACGGCCAGATGAAGACCGGCCGCGACGTGGTGGTCGGCGCCATCCTCGGCGCCGACGAGTTCGGCTTCGCCACCGCGCCGCTGGTGGTCGAGGGCTGCATCATGATGCGCAAGTGCCACCTGAACACTTGTCCGGTCGGGATTGCCACACAGGATCCGCAGCTGCGCCGCAAGTTCGAGGGCAAGCCCGAGCACGTGGTGAACTACTTCTTCTTCGTCGCCGAAGAAGTGCGCGAGCTGATGGCGCGACTTGGAGTTCGTCATTTCAATGAATTGATCGGTCGCACCGAACTGCTCGACATGCGCCAAGGCGTCGAGCACTGGAAGGCGAAAGGCCTCGACTTCTCGAAGCTCTTCGCCATGCCCGCCGTGCCTAAGCAGGTGGCTCGCTTCCATTGCGAGACGCAGGACCACGGCCTTGACAAAGCGCTCGATAACCGGCTCATCGAGCTCGCCAGGCCTGCGCTCGAGCGCCGCGAAAAAGTGCTCATCGAGACGCCGATCCGCAACATCAACCGCACCGTCGGCACGATGCTGTCGCACCAGATCGCCAAGCGCTACGGGCACGAAGGGCTGCCCGAGGACACGATCCACATCCGTTTCGCCGGCTCCGCGGGGCAGAGCTTCGGCGCCTTCCTCGCGCGCGGCGTGTTTCTCGACCTGGTGGGCGACACCAACGATTACTGCGGCAAGGGGCTCTCCGGCGGCCGCATTTCGGTTCAGCCCTCGCCCAAGTTCCGCGGCGAGCCGAGCGAGAACATCATCACCGGCAACGTCGTGCTCTACGGGGCGATTGCGGGCGAAGCGTATTTCCGCGGTGTCGCGGGCGAGCGCTTCGCGGTAAGGAATTCCGGGGCTCGCGCAGTCGTCGAAGGGGTCGGCGATCACGGCTGCGAGTACATGACCGGAGGCACGGTGGTGGTGCTCGGTGCGACCGGCCGCAACTTCGCCGCCGGCATGTCGGGCGGTTTCGCCTACGTGCTCAACCTCGACGGCGAATTCGCCAGGCGCTGCAACACTTCGATGGTCGATCTCGAGCCGCTCGCGCCCGAGTCCGAGGACGAGGCGAGCGTCAAGCGCCTGATCGAGAATCACGCGCGCTATACCAATTCCAAAAGGGCCTCGCACATCCTGGAGAAGTGGAGCGAATACCGCGCCCGCTTCGTGAAGGTTTTTCCGAAGGAATATCGCCGCGCGCTGGCCGAGATGGCAGGACAAAAGAGGGCGGCCGCGTAGATGGGGAAGGTCACCGGGTTTCTCGAATTCGGCCGCGCCGAGGAGCCGCACGAGCCCGCCGAGGCCCGCAAGAAGCACTACCGCGAGTTCTACCTGCGCCTGTCCGACGAGGCGGCTGCAGTGCAAGGCGCGCGCTGCATGGATTGCGGCGTGCCGTTCTGCATGTCGGGATGCCCGGTCAACAACATCATCCCGGACTGGAACGACCTGGTCTACCGGCAGGACTGGAAGACGGCGATCGAGGTGCTGCATTCGACCAACAACTTTCCGGAATTCACCGGCCGCATCTGTCCGGCGCCCTGCGAAGAGGCGTGCGTGCTGCGCATCAACGCCGAGCCGGTGGGCATCAAGCCGATCGAGCACGCCATCA
>Ga0209154_1000317_pt1 | contig 34357 bp, 30 predicted proteins | sample GraSoiAngelo_121_FD_185878 | JGI IMG/M metagenome (GOLD analysis project Ga0209154, IMG submission 185878) | Grasslands soil microbial communities from the Angelo Coastal Reserve, California, USA - 14_0919_12_20cm (SPAdes) (version 2) | ecosystem: Environmental > Terrestrial > Soil > Grasslands ... | reverse complement strand
CGGCGATCAAATGTCCACCGAGCACGTCTGCCGCAAAACCTCTTGCCTCGAGATTGCCGTTCGCTAAGCGGAATTTGCCCTCGAGATTTCGAATCATGGTGCGGAGATCGGGAGAATTGACTGCCAACTCGCGGCTGTTGAGCTGTCCATTCATAAGCAGCGTGCGCAGAAGGGGCCGGTTGGCGTCGTACTGATATCGCATGGTCCCGGCCACTGTGATCTGGCCGGTGGGGATATCCGGCTTCTTGAGGGCTGAGCGGAAGTCTTGCGGGTAGAGGGTGATCTTGTAACGTCCGTTTGCAATAGGGTTGGAGAAATTCTGGACGTTGCCGTCCAGTTCAATGGCCGAGGACGAAACGCGCAGCACCAGCGGCTGCAAATTAAATTGCGATGGGTTCGCCGTAAACCGGGCATGCAGGGCATGAGGCAACGGCTTAAACGTTCCATATTGAACGTGGCCATCGAGATAAGACAGCGTGCCGCTGTAGTTGTGTGTCCAACCTTGGGAACTGACTTCGAATTCGAGGTCGTGGAGGTCGGCATCGAGTGGGGTCTTCACATCGTTGTAAGAGACCTCGCCATTGCTCACGAGCACGTGCTGGATCCCGAGATCCCAAATATTGGTTGGGCGGTTGCTCTTTTGCGGGGTGGGCGGCAGGTTGAGGGTGCCGTCTTTTCTGGCGAAGAGATTGACCACGGGATGTCGAACGATAATTTGTTTCAGGTCTACTTTCTTGTGCAGGGGAGAGACAATCTTTAGCGTGATCTGGAGTTGATCGGCCTGGAGCAGGGGCTTGGCAGATTGGGCCTCCGTGCCGTGAACGGTGATGCCGTAGGCATCGGCGGTCAAAGTTGCGAAGCTGAAAGAGTAGTTCTGGATCTCAACCCGCCCGCCAATCGATTCCGTGGCCGTCCGCTCGATCTTTGCCAGCACCCACTTGTGGAATCCACGGCTCGGAAGCAGGAGGATTCCCGCGACTCCGATCAGAACCAGAAAACAAACTATGATGAATGCCGTCCAACCGAGTTTTCTCCGCCATGACATAAATAGTCCTTAGGTAATGAATCCCGTCAGAATGCCTGCCCTAAGGTGATGAAAAACTGAGTGGCCTTAACGCCGGAGATGGGATTCAGATTGCGTCCAACATCAAAGCGAACCGGCCCGACTGGCGTGGCATACCTGAACCCGATACCAACCGTGTTGGTGTAGTTGCGAATCAGCTGGCGGATATTGATCGGACCATAGATATTGCCGCCGTCGTAAAAGAGGGCGCCGCCTAATTCCTGTCCCAACAGGTTTAAGCCCAAGGGGAAGCGGACCTCGGAGTTAACCATAAATAGCTGGTTGCCCCCGATGGGCACCCGAATGTTGGTGCAGGTGCTGGGGTCATTAGGTTTCGAGCAGGCCAGGACGGTGCGTTGCGGGCCGGCGCCGTTGATGGGGAAGCCGCGAAGAGTGGTTTCCCCACCGGAAAAGAAGCGCTCGCTGGTGGGAATGTGGCTGGAGGCGAACGACTTGGCTAACCCGAGGGTCAGGCGATTGGCCCACACCAGATTTTTCTTAGCGAGAAGCGGCTGGTAATAGGCGCTCTGGCCCATAAAGCGGACGAAATTTGTATTCGAACCGAGAAACTTGGGGGTAATAGCGAAATCCAGCGTCTGGTAGAAGCCCTGATGTGCATCGAGAGGCTGGTCGCGAGTGTCGCGAATCCAGGTGGACGACAGAGTGGAGAGCCGCAGCCTTTGGTCCTCCGGCAGCACCAGCCCGGGGATTATCAGATTGGAGAGAACGGTGCGGCGAAAACGATAGCGCAATTGAAGGCGGCGGCTGCCGTCCTGGTTGAGCGGTTTCTCCAGCTGCCAGGAGCCCTCGCCGAGACGGGCTTCAAATATCGGGTTCTCGGTGGTTCGTTCGATCGACGTGCTGATGAGAGATTTCCAGCCCGACAAGCGGAAGTGGGGGACCGTGTAAGTTGTGACTGCACGCTGATCGAGGCGTGACGCGAGCAGCGAGAGCGAGAGCGACTCGGCAAGCCCGCGGACGTTGTCGCGCTTGTATTCGATTGAACCGCGTGGGCTCACGAACGTCCTCTCCGAAAAAGTGAAGTTCTTGTTGCCTACGCCCACAGTGGGCAGTCCGGGCAGGGCAATCGATCCGGTGGGCAAATTGCCGCCCCGGCGTGCGAGCTCAAGGCCAAAGCCATAGTTCAAGGAATTCCTTTTGCCTTCATGCATCTTGATCAAAACGTCTTCGTTGTCCTGGTTGGTGATGGGGCGGCGCGGTTCCACATTGGCCCAGTCGAATACCCCCAGGTCATACAACTTGCTCTCCGACTCCAGGAGATCTTTTTGGCTGAGCCGGGCCTCAGGGTGCAGGCCGGCAATTCTGTTGATTAAAGAGGTGCGGGTAACGTTCTGACCGAGGAGCACCACCTGGTCTACCTGTACCTGCTGTTTTTCCTGGATGCTGTAGGTAACGTCGACTCGGGTAGGGTCGTCGGGGTGAGGCGAGACACGCGAATTGAATTCCGCATTGGGGAAACCGCGGTCCAGATACGCAGCCAGGATTTCAGAACGGTCGGCGGCCAGGGCCTTGGGTGAAAAAGGTCTGCCGGGTCGCAGCTGAAAGCCTCCCTTGCCCTGAAGCTCATGTCCGGAAACGCGGTAGTTACCCTGGAGCGACAGGTTGTCCACCCGGGTTTGCGGGCCCTCAGCGATCACGAAACGGGCATAGAGTTTCGGTTCGCGATCAACGATCTCCTGGTCCACCTTGACCTGTTCGTAGCCACGATCTTTGTAAAAGGTCTCGAGGTTTTTGACACTCTGTTTGGCCAGCTTGTCGCTGAACTTGCCGCGCCAAAAAAACAAGTGGTGCGGTTTGACCAGGACGTGTTTGGTGAGTTCGTCCTCATCGGCGTGCTGATTGCCGCGAAAGGTGATTTCCTGCACCTTATGTCGGCGACCCTTGTCGATATTGTAGAGCAGGCTGGCCTGGCCGTCTTGTTTTTGAAAATTCGGCGTGACGTGCGCGTCGAAGAAGCCCTTGCTTTGGAAGAAGTCGGCGAGGTTGCGGCGTCCTTCTTCGACCAGATCGGCGTCGATCGCGCCCTCGGAGAATAGGGGAATGAGTCTTTTTTCCCGGCGGCCGCTCAGCAAGGGAATCAAGGAGAGCCGCGCGCCTGTGAGTTTGATATCTACGATGGGACCTATCGTGACCTTAACCAGGATGTCGGCGCGGTTGGTTTCTGGATGATATTGGGCCTGAGAGAAGTCAACTCTGCTGGCGAGGCGATGCTGGCTGGCCAGATCCTTCTTCATCAGTACCAAGCCGTTGTTGATCCGCTTCGGCGTGTACTTCTTGCCCGGTTTGAGCGAAGCCCGCGTGGCTAACGCCCGCAGCGTTTGAGTGTCGTCGACCAGCCGCCTGGCCTCCCCAGGCGTCGGCCCGCGTACTTCCAGGGTGCCGATTTTCGCCCGCTCGCCGAGGTTTACGTGGAACACGACATTGGCGAGCATGTGTTCTTCGTCGAATCGCGGCTCGGTGCGCACCTGCGCCTGAAAGAATCCGCTGGCTATGAGAAATTTCAGTAGCGCCCCTCCAGCAGCATAAGCAGTCTCGTGCTTGTAAGGAGTTTGGTTGGGGATATTGGCCACCTGCAACAGGCGGGCGTAAGGAAAGTGCTTGGTGGCTCCAGGAAAATCCAGGACTCCGAAGTAGAAAGCGGGCTCCAGCGTGAAGGTCACATGCAGCCCCGCGGGATCAGGTTTCGCGTCCAGTTTCACCTGGCTGAATCGTCCGGTTTGTTTCAGGGCGTAGATCGTGTTCTGAATGCTGCGGTTCGAGTAGAGGTCGCCAGACTTGAGCTGGATTAGGGGGCGATACGGGTCTACCGAGATCTTTGGATTCGCCACAACCTCGACGACGCCGACTTTCTGTCCTTCGTAGGAAACCTTGCCGCTTTCCTGGGATTGAAGTTGGGCGGGACAGGCTAGAACCAAAAGGGCTGCGACAATCCAGAAGCGCATAAGGCATCACGTAGGTCGGACCTGTCGTCATCCTCCTGGACAGCCTTGAGGCTGCGGCGGGAGGGACTTCGCGTGCCCGCCAATCATTTGCGCTGCACGCCAGATCCTTCACCGGCTGACGCCGGTTCAGGATGACGACATAAGAAGAAAACGATCGCCACAAAATGGCATTGTGGCTCGCCCTTCCGGCGGCCGAACAGGGACTGCCTTGTGATGCCCTTGTTTTTCCTGAAGATGCCCGCCGTCGTAGAAGTCGAAAGAGCAGCTCCGCCCAGAGCTGCAGCTGGTTACGCACGGCTGTTTGCCGGCAGATGGAGAGCAACGGTCGCGGTTCTCGACCCGAGACCCGATCCCTCGACTCGCTCCCTTCGCTCCGGGCAGGCTCTTGGCGGACTTAGGTCCGGCTTGACAGGATGACAACATCGAGGGCGCGAATTTCATTCGACAGCAACCGTACAGGCGCGTTCGCATGGAAGTACGAGATGGTCTGTATTGTCTCTGTTGTAGTTGATCTTCTACTTTTGCTTTGAGGGGGCAGTACCCCTGTATCCCAAGTGCGACGGGTCAAAGCTCATGGGTTTCCACCGCGCCAGCACGAGGATAATTTCTTTCGGGCCAGCTGCCGCCCTGCTGATCGCCTCGGTTCCGCTGGCCGGAACCGAGACCGCTTCCGACCCAACCAAAATTCCTCCCAAACAATTGGTGCGCGAGGTCGTCAACCAGGAAGTCGACTCCTCGGAGGCGGACCACAGCCGCTGGATGTATCGACAACAGCATACGGATCCCCGCAGCAATGAGTTGAAAGAGTGTATTGACACCAGCGAGGGGACAATTTGTCGTGTCCTGGCTCGCAATGGTCATCCGCTCACACCGCAGGAAGAACAGCAAGAGATTCAGCAAATACAAGAATTGGCCGGGAATCCGGCAAGATTGCGGGAACAACAGAAAGCGCGTCGTCAGGATGCGGATCGGGCGCTGAAAATGGAGCAGCTGCTGCCAGACGCGTTCGATTACGAGTACGACGGCCGGGAGGGAAGATACGTTTGCCTTCGGTTTCGACCCGCTCTTAACTTCAGGCCTCCCGACCGGGAAAGCCGTGTGTTCCATGGCATGGTGGGCAGCCTGCTCGTTGATCCCGAGTCCAAGCGACTGGTGGCAATCAAAGGTCAACTAGTCAAGGATGTCGATTTCGGTCTGGGATTGCTCGGACGTTTGAGAAGAGGCGGCAGTTTCCAAGTGAGACGCGAAGAGGTTGGGAAAGGGGTCTGGCAGACTACTTTGCTGGATGTGAATATTCACGGCCGGGCTATATTCTTCAGGACGATCAATGCGCGGCAGCACGAAGTAACCGACAATTTCAAACGGGTGCCGTCCAATCTCACCGTGGCACAAGCGGCTTCCATGCTGGAAGGGCCGCTGTTCGAGGCGCGGTCAGAACACGCCCGCTGACCTATAAGCAGAGATTTCACAACATATTCTCTACGTGATGTTCCAGCTCTGATTACACGGTTTTCCGAATTCTGGCAGCCGCGGTGGCTGAAGTAAATTCTTGGGTTGGGGATAACTTCGCAATTCTTTCCTTAGGCGCTGCCTGCAGAGAAACCGACGATGAGGCTGGTCATATTCGGATTGACCGTGAGCTCTTCCTGGGGAAATGGACACGCCACCATCTGGCGTGGTCTCTGCAGCGCGCTTGCTCGCCAGAATCATCAGATTACGTTTTTTGAGCGCGACGTTCCCTATTACGCGAATCATCGCGATCTTTCGAATGCCGAGGATTACAAACTGGTCCTGTACCGGGACTGGGCGGATATCAAGGCGGCAGCGCGCGAGGTGGTTGCCAGCGCCGATTCGGCGATCGTGACCTCCTACTGCCCGGATGCTCGCGCGGCGTCGGATCTGATTCTGGATTCACGGGAGCCGATGCGAATTTTCTATGATCTCGATACACCGGTCACATTAGAGAGACTCAGTGCGGGCGAAGAAGTGGATTATGTACCTTCCTATGGCCTGGAACCCTTCGACCTGGTGTTGAGTTATACGGGTGGGAGGTCGCTTGTCGAATTACGTGATCGGTTGGGCGCGCGGCGGGTGGCTCCGCTGTATGGAAGTGCGGACCCCACATTGCATCGCCCGGTTGCGCCCTGCCCACGGTATGACGCAGATTTGTCGTATCTCGGAACCTACGCTCCCGACCGCCAGGCCATGCTGGAAGAATTATTTATTGAGCCGGCGCGGCGCTGTCCCCAAAAGCGATTTGTGATCGGGGGAGCGCAGTATCCCACCGAATTTCCCTGGACCGAGAACATCTGGTTCGTCCGCCATGTGCCGCCGCCAGAGCATCCCGCTTTCTATTGTTCTTCTGCGCTGACTCTTAGTGTGACGCGCGCTGCCATGGCCGAGACGGGATATTGTCCCTCAGGACGGTTATTTGAAGCGGCGGCCTGTGGGACGCCGGTTATCAGCGATGCCTGGGATGGGCTGGAAGAGTTCTTCGAACCGGGGCGAGACATCCTGGTGGCCTCAAGTGCCAGCGATGTACAGGAGAGTTTGAAGTTCGATCGCGAACAATTGCGGCAAATGGGGAAGCGGGCGCGAGAGCGCGTGCTGGCAGAGCACACCTCGGAACATCGCTGCACCGAGTTGCTCAGTTTGCTGGAGGTTACAGCGTGAGCACCTGGGGCGTGGTACCGGCGGCGGGGTTGGGAACTCGCATTCAACCGCTCGCTTTCTCTAAAGAACTCTTGCCGATCGGCACGCGGCGCGATGGCGAAACCGAAAGGCCCCGCGCCGTCTGCGAATACCTCGTGGAACGCATGCTGGAGGGAGGCGCAACTCGAATCTGCTTCGTGATTTCCCCGGCCAAGACCGACATCATGAATTACTTTGGCGGGCAGATCGGGAATGCTTCCATCTGTTACGCCATTCAGCCCGACCCCAGTGGACTGTGTGATGCCATTTTCACGGCCCTGCCTTTCATTTCCCCCGAGGATGAAGTGCTGGTTGGGCTGCCGGATACGGTCTGGTTTCCAGAGAACGGTTTTGCCCATCTGCCCCCGAGAACTTTTTCCTTCTTGCTGTTTCCGGTTGAGCGCCCTGAGCTGTTCGACGCGGTTTTAGATAACCAAGAAGGGCGGGTGTACGAAGTTCAAGTAAAGGCAGCTCGTCCTTCGACGCATTGGATCTGGGGCGCTTTCAAGTTACCCGGCCAGGAACTTGCTGCTCTCCATGATTTGTGGCAACAGCGCGAGCGGAAGGATCAGTATCTCGGGACTCTGGTAAACGCGCATATTGCGAACGGAGGCTATGTGCGGGCCGTACGACACGGTGAAACGTACGTTGACGTGGGAACGCTGCATGGCTACCGCGAGGCAGTTCGACTTCTGTCGGAGGAGGGCAAGCACCGGCGTGGGATCCGTATCGCAGCCTAAACAGAGCGTGCTGTCCCTGCTGGCCACTCAGGATCGAGATCAAGAACAAGCTGAACCTCTGCGGGTACTCTTCTTGGCTGCGCATCCTGACGATGAAACCATCGGGGCCTCGGCGCTGTTGGGCCGGTTGCAGGATCGCATGGTTGTCTTTCTCACGGACGGTGCTCCACGTGATTCGCGCCTCTGGGCTCCGCATATAAGGGGATCGCGTGATGCCTATGCTTGTGCTCGCGCGGAGGAGGCCGCTTCCGCGTTGGCTTGTGCCGGAGTTCGGAGGGAACGAATCACTTTCCTCGGTGGAGTCGATCAAGAAGCCGTCCACGAGTTGCCCGTTCTGCTGAAGGCTTTCCGGGAAGTGGTGAGCGAGTTTCAGCCCGCTGCGATCATCACGCACCCGTACGAGGGCGGACATCCCGATCATGATGCCGCTGCCCTTGTCGCACATCTTGCAGCGCGGGCTCTTGAGCAGCCGGACAGGCGAGTCCCCAAGATTCTGGAGATGACGTCTTATCATGCCCGCAATGGTGGCAGAGTGAGTGGAGAGTTTCTTCCGCATATTGCGGCTGGAAATATTGCGGCTGGAAGTGAAGCTGAGATCAAGCTTACGCCGGAGGAGCGAGCCCGCAAGGCGCGAATGCTGGGCTGCTATCTTTCCCAGTGGCACGTCATTTCGGACTTTCCGCTGGAACCTGAGCGACTGCGAGTCGCGCCCGCGCACGACTTCACGGCCCCACCGCATGCAGGGAGTCTGTGGTACGAGACGCTGGGATGGCCTCTAACCGGGGTTAAGTGGCGCGAGATCGTGGCCCGGGCGCTGCCCCAAGTCAGCGAACTCACATGCCATTGACGGTTCTCAGTGTCAGCTATCCGTTAGCACCCGTCAGCGAGAGCACGGCGGGCGGAGCGGAGCAGGTTCTCGCCATGCTGGACGAAGGCCTGACGGGAGCAGGCCATCGCTCGCTTGTGATTGCTCAGGGAGGCTCGCAGTGTCGAGGAACCCTGCTGCCGGTTAAAGCACCCGGCTTCCGCCTGGATGAAGATGTGCATGCGCTCGCGTGTATCGACCATCGAGCCGCCATCAAGTGGGCGCTCACACGGTTTGCAATCGACATTGTTCACCTGCATGGTCTCGACTTCGTAGACTACTTGCCGGAAGCGGGACCGCCCGTCGTAGTGACCGTGCATCTGCCAATTTCCTTTTATCCGCGTCAGGCTTTCCAACTCAGCCGGCCGGACACTCACTTGGTATGCGTCTCCGAATCGCAAGCCTGGACCTGTCCGGCGGGAGCAAAGATCTGGGGGGTGATTCGAAACGGCGTCCGCCTCGACCCGTATCAACCGCCGAGAGTCAAGGGGAACTACGTATTCGCTTTAGGGCGCATCTGTCCGGAGAAGGGATTCGATATCGCCCTCGATGCCGCAACCGAGTGTGGCATCCCTTTGGTTTTGGCGGGAACGGTCTTCGGCTACGCCAGCCACCAGCAATATTTCGAAGACGTGATCCGGCCGAGGCTGACCGGCGACCACCGCTTCATCGGAGCGATTGGTCTGAAAGCAAAGCGGGAACTCTTGGCTGGCGCGCGATGCGTAGTGATACCCAGCCTTGTCGAGGAGACCAGCTCTCTGGTGGCCATGGAAGCCATGGCGTGCGGCACACCGGTAGTGGCATTCAAGCGCGGCGCGTTAACGGAACTGGTGGAGCACGGCCGCACCGGTTTGCTGGTCGACAGCCGGTCAGAGATGGCTGCTGCCATGGAAGCGGCCGGCAATCTGAGTTCGAGCCTCTGTCGAGAATACGCCGAGAAACAGTTCTCGTCGGACGAGATGGTTCGCCAGTATCTGGCGCTTTACTCCCGGCTGGCTGCGAGTTCCCGCGTGCACATCGATTCAGACATAGAAAAGGTGGCATGATGAACATGCGCGACCAATTCAGTGTTCGCGAGAACACGGATATCGAGTCCCTGAAGCTGCTTCGACCCGAGTGGGATGCGCTATGGCAGCGTTGCCCGAATGCGACGCCTTTCCAGCGGCCGGAGTGGCTGCTGCCCTGGGTCGAAGTTTTTCAGCCGCCTGAAATTTGGGCTCTCGAAGTTCGACGAGACAAGCAGTTGGTGGGACTTGCGCCCCTGTTCATTAATCACTGGGCGCCTGAGCCGGTTGTGAGTACGTTGGGCGCTTACACTTCAGATTATCTGGACTGGCTGATCGAGCCGGGCTCGCCTAGCCGCATTGTGCAGAGCATCCTGGACTACATGCACGCCGACGCTCTGGCTGCCGACGGTCTGGAACTCTCAAACGTGCCGAGAGGGTCTCACTTGTTGAGGTCGGAATTCCTGAGCCGCTGGGAGTTCGAAGTTACGCCGGACGAAGCGTGCCCCGTCTTGCGACTTCCCAAGACAACGGAAGATCTCAAGACGATCGTACAGAACGGGCAATTCAGAAATTTACAGAAGGCACGCCGCCGCGCGGAACGAGTCGGGCAAGTACAGGTTGAAGTCGCGACCCACCATACCCTGGACGAGCTGCTGGAAGGCTTGATGAGGCTGCACCAGGCTCGCTGGACGCAGGTACGGATGCCGGGGGTTCTGGCCAACGACGCAGCCCAGGAGTTCCACTACCGGGCCGCTCGCGGGCTTCTCGATCGCGGCGTGCTGCGCTTGTACGGACTGCGCCTGGGCGGTGTTCTGATTGGGGTGATGTACACCTTGGCAGAACGAAATGTGCTCTATTGCTACCTGCAGGGGTTCGATCCCGACTATGCAGAATTCAGTCCCGGCGTACAGATGATCGGTGCAGTCGTAGAAGACGGGGTCAGGGAAGCGAAGCAAGCTGTGGATTTTCTGCGCGGGCGCGAACCTTACAAATATGCTTGGGGCGCCCAGGATGAACCGAGTTTTCGCTTGCGGGCGCGCGAGGATATGTGCTGCTCGGTTCCCTAGACCATTCCCGCAACCTGGCAAGGGGCCTGGCTCCTGCAATCGGATTCCTGGTTCTGAGGCCAGGCATATCCCTCCTACCCCTCCTACATACCAACCTGCAGAGGGCTTCTACACATCCAAGGGTCAACTAGGTGCGGTGGACCGTCCCCAGGCTGTGCCTCCGGGTGGCGAACCTTAGGGTTTAGCTTGGGGACGGGATCCCTTGATCCCATAACCTTCTGAGGAAACGCATTGCGGCGCGTCTGAGAATCGGTACTTCCGGATGGCATTACCGGCATTGCAAAGGCAACTTCTACCCTACTGATCTGCTACCCTACTGATCTTCCTTCGGCCCAGTACCTGTCCTGGTATGTTCGGTATTTCAAGACGGTAGAGATCAACAATTGTTTTTACCGGCTGCCCACAGAAGCCGCCGTGGAGCGTTGGCACGAGGAGACGCCCGCCGATTTTTGCTTTGCTGTGAAGGGGAGCCGCTTCATTACCCACATCAAGCGTCTGCGGGACCCTGAGGCAGCGCTCGCGACGTATCTCTCTCGCATGGAATCTCTCGAACCCAGGCTGGGCCCGATGCTGTTCCAATTACCGCCCAACTGGCGTGTCAATCGGGACCGGCTGCGAAGGTTCCTCGAGGTATTGCCGCAGACCCGGCATCAGCACGTCTTTGAATTTCGCGATCCTACCTGGTACACCCCGGAAATCTATCGGTTACTCCGGCAACATAACGTAGCGCTGTGCTGGCATGACTGGCGGGGCGAACAGTCTCCCCAGAAGCTCACCGCCGATTTCACCTATGTGCGGTTTCACGGAGCGACCGGCAAGTATGAGGGCAACTACACGCCGGAGATGCTCGGCAAGTGGGCTGACCTGATCCGCGGATGGATTCCCAAGCTTCGCGATATTTACGTTTATTTCAACAATGACCAGGGCGGGTACGCGGTGCAAAATGCGCTATTGCTCAAGAGCTGGTTTGAAGAAGGCTCCGATCGCCGCTGTGCCTGACTGCGTTCTCAGGTTCCGTACCGTAATCCCTGTAGAAAAAAGTCTCTTGGGTCTACTGCAACCGCGATCTCGAATTACATGCTCAGCCTGATCGGCTGAAACAAGGAAAGAAAGTATTCTCTTAAATTCAGAGGTAAGAGGTTGACAAGCGAGTTCCGCTAATTCCGTAGGAGGAGCAAAATGTTGTATTGGGCCTTGGTTTTCCTGATCGTCGCAATCATCGCGGGCGTGTTGGGGTTTGCGGGCGTGGCAACCGCGGCTGCAGGTATTGCGAAGATCCTGTTTTACATCTTCCTGATTGTCTTCCTGATCACGCTCATCATGAGTCTTGGCCGGCGTGGTCGGACAGGAATTTAGGCTTTAGCCGCGCCTAGTTGTGGGCCGGGACTGGAGCTGTGCCATAAGTCCCGGCCTGGGCTCGAGCGAACACTGGATAGCCCCCAGAGGAGCAGCCGCCAATAATCGAAAGGGGATAGTGGGCTACTTTCTCAAAGTAGCTCACTACCCGAAAGGGCATACCGTTGCGCGGCCGCCTTGGTGGATGAGAGTTTATGAGGTCCAAACCTATGAGAAACCTGAAAATGTTGTTACTGAGTACGGCAGTGATTGCGCTGATTGCTAGTGGCGCCTTAATCATTCAGGCGCAAACAGCGCCGGACCAGACCGCGCCTCCGGGCGCTGGGGCCGAAGCGCAGCAAGCGAACGGCAGCCGTAATTCAATGGAGGTTCCGTCAGGCGCCGAAATTGTTGTGCGAACCAATGAAGCGATCAATTCCAAGACGGCGAGCGAGGGCAAAACCTACCCCGCCCAGGTTCAGCAGGATGTAATGGGAAACAACGGGCAGGTATTAATTCCGAAGGGTTCCACCGCTGAATTGGCGGTTAAGAAAGCCTCTTCGGGAGGGACGACGGGCAGTTCCGATTTGGCCCTCGGCCTTCAGTCGATCAATATTGGCGGCCACCCATATCAGGTGAGCACGGCCAACGTCAATCAATCGAACCAACAAGGGATCGGGAAGAATAAGCGGACCGGAGAAATGGTAGGCGGCGGCGCTGCCCTGGGTACGCTGCTCGGTGCCGTTGCCGGCGGCGGGAAGGGCGCTCTGATTGGTGCTATCGCGGGCGCAACTGGCGGCGGCACGGCCCAGGTGCTGACCAAGGGCAAAGAGGTCAAAGTGCCCGCAGAGACCACTTTGCGTTTTCGCCTTGATCAACCGATGGTTCTCGAAAGCGGAGGTCAATAAATACAAGCCGCAAGCCCTAACTAATCAATCAGACATGAACTCGGCGTTCCGATCAAAAGGGGCGCCGAAAGTCTTTTTAGCCCTTTTTACCTACCACCGGTTTTACCAAGACCAGGAGTTCAGAAAATGAAAGCCGTAGTGTTTCACGGAATCGGTGATATTCGTTTGGAGGATGTGAAAGAACCAACCATCAAAGAACTAAACGACAGCAGGGCGCCGATCGCGTGAGTGGTGCGGTGGGGGTGATGCTATCGGTCTCCACCCGAGGTCCTGCAGCCAAGGATGCCAAGAGGTTGGAAAAGGTATTTAAAGAGGAACTTAAAGAAATTGCGCCGCAGCAGAATCCCAGAGACGAGAAACTGGCAGCCCGGCGATACTCCTTCACAGGCTCTGATGTGGAGCGTAAAAGCTCGTGGCCAAAGCCGGCACGCTGTCCATTATTGGAGTCTACGCTGAGAACTCGAAGCGGTTTCCAATCGGAAACGCCATGGGCAAAAATCTAACACTCAGGATGGGGAACTGTAATCATCGGCGCTTTAGATCCCGCCGAGGTGCTCACCCAGGTGGAGCCGATCACATCGTTGGTTGACGCCCATAAGGCGTTAGATACACGGCAGCCGAGGAGGATTAAAGTGAAGCTTGAACCGTCGGCCGAGGAGTCATTGGCGGCGTGACGAAAAAACGCACCGCCGGGAGCGCTAGAGATCGCCCCAGCGCTCTCAGCGGTCAAATGTTTTTCAGGCGTTGGTGTGTTTCGACAGTTCCTTGGCCAGTGCGGAGTAGTGCTGGTGCTGAGCGATGGTTTCGATGGCCTCGCCCAGCTGGCTGGAGCGCGATTTGGCCAGGTAGCCGCGGGCGCCTGCTTCCAGTGCAGCCGCCATCGCATGCTTCGATTCGTGTTCGGTAAAAATCAGTACTTCAATTTCGGGTGCCAGCTCGCCCAAACGCCGCGTGGCCTGCAACCCGTCCATCTCGGGCATTCCAATGTCCATGAGAACTACGTCGGGATGAAGCTCGACGGACTTCTCGATTGCCTCTCGGCCGTTGGTCGCTTCGCCGCAGATTTCCCACGAAGGCCGGAAGGCCAAGAGGCGGCGTACCGCGTCGCGTAAAGCCTTGTTGTCGTCAACGATCAATATGCGCAGAGTCGTCATAATGCGCCGTTTCTTTGCTGGATTTTCGCACCTACGAAGTGGCGCAATGGCTAATCCGACATCAAGGAATAGCCCGCTAAATCGGCCGAGAGTTGGTTGCTGTTGTCGGGAAACTGCCGACGGTAGCGAATGAGAGGATTCTAGTGGGCGTCGCGGATTAATACACTGGCACGGATGGGCCACGGAATCGGTACTCGCCTGTTTGTTGTGGTCCTCGCCGGCTTGGAAGATGGCGGCGCGCGACGAGTGGATCGGCTGGAACGCGGAGCAAAGAGCGCGCCATTTACCGTGGATCGTGAATAATAGTCGCTTTTTAGTGCTACCCTGGGTGCGCGTGAAAGGACTGGCGAGCAAGATTCTGGCGCACAGCGCGCGCCAGCTTCCCATCGACTGGGAGCGTCGCTATGGCTACCGGCCGTTGTTGCTGGAAACCTTAGTGGACGCACAGCGATTCGGTGGCACTTGCTACCGGGCCGCGAACTGGATCCGGGTGGGGCAAACGCGAGGACGCGGAAGGATGGATCGCCAACACCGAGCAGAGGGCCTCGCTCCCAAAGACATTTACCCTTATCCACTGTGTCGCAACGTCCAACAAGAACTTTGCCGCGACGCCCTTCTCACCCACTCCGCTTCTCCAAATCAGAGGCGGTAAACAAATATAAAAAGCGCTGTCCCAGCAAAGCCCCGGACTTTTTCAGCAGGCTGAGAAGCCGTGCCCGCCAAAAACAGTTCAGGGCTCCCGCTCAACTTGCTGGCGAGAGCCCCACTTCTAAGCTAACTTTTTGGGCTTGCTAGAAAACTCTATTGATGGTCGGGCTTGCTGCTGGTCGGATTGGCGGTGCTGCTGCCGGCGCCCATGTCACCCTTGCTGCTCTTGCTCCCTTTATCGAACTTGCAGGTGTCGGAGACGTGGTCAATCTTGGAGACCATGATCTGCTCACCGGAAGAGGAAGCTGAGCTTCCCATTCCGCCCGCGCCAGCCGAGGAGGTCTGGCTGCCGGAAGTACCAGAAGAGCTGCCCATTGAGCCTGCTCCGCCCTTCTCAACCGTTCCACGAACCGTGACGGTGTGGCCAACGTGAGAGGCGAAGTCCGCCGAACCGGTCAGCGCAAGTTCTTTCCCGTTCTTTTCTCTCAGGATGTACTGGCCACCTTGCGATTCAATGCAGCCTTTCAGTTTCTTTTCGCCCTTGGCCTCGGCGCCGGAGGTCTGCTTTCCGGAAGAGGGCGTGCTCATGTCCGAAGACTGCGAGGTCGAAGGCGAGGTGGACGGACTGGTCTGCGACTGCGACGAGGATGGACTGCTACTTCCTTGCTGGTCGCTCGATTGTGTCTGGGCGAGCGCCGCCAGCCCAAACACCAGCGTGAAAACAACGGTCAATGCGATGTGTCTCATTGTGCACTCCTCAATGGTATTCGTGGTTAACGTTTAATAAAGCCTTCGGCGGGAAGTTTCGCCGCATTGCGGCGCTGATTCCCCATTGGTCACTCGGGTACGTTACGGGCCAGAGACGGGAACTTCCCGGACAGTCAGACGAGGCGGCAGACTAACAACGGAGTAAGCTCGATCATGGCTACTTTCGGCGGGTTCTCCCGATCTGTTAGAAAGGATCGGATAAGGAGCACAGCTATCTTCCCCGCTTCTTAAGAAAAACGTTAGGTTATCGGGGCCACAACGGACAATGCGGGGAATAATGTAGATGCAGCTGTTGCATTCTGTAGGGGGATAGCGGCCATGCTATATATCGGCAAAGTTATGCGTCTGAGGTTGCGTAATCTAAGTAGCTGGATTTCAGTTGTTTGTACGACGACTTGAAACAGGTACTTCAGCTGCTCATGCACAAGTACTCGAAACCAAGATGCTGCACGGCTCTGGGATCGAGCAGGTTTCGTCCATTAACGATCACGGGCACGTCCATGTGGTCGTGCAGTCGGACCCAATCCAATTCCCGGTATTCCGGCCATTCTGTGAGCAGCAACAAGGCGTGCGCATGATGAGCGGTACGGTAAGGGCCTTGAGTTCGTCGTTGGTCATTGGTCATTGGTCATTGGTCATTGGTCATTGGTCATTGGTCATTGGTCGTTGGCATTGAATGGGCTAACGGCAAAGACCACCGAGCGACGGGTTTTAATTCAAGCAGCAATATCACCGCGCCATGGTTTTCCTGCGCGCTCGTGCTCGGCGACCATGGTGTCGATCAACGTTAGCAGGTCGTCGGCGTGTTCCTCTTCTTTTGCCAGGATCTCCTCCATGACGCGCCGGCTGGTAGGATCGTAGTTTCCGAGATAGCGGATGATTTCCGAGTACGAACCGATGGCGATACGCTCGGCGACCAGGTCCTCACGAATCATGTCCACCAGGCTGGTACCCTCGACATACTCCGAGTGGTTGCGTGTCAGCAATCCTTCGGGGCTGAAATTGGGTTCGCCACCCAACTGCGTAATTCGTTCCGCGATCTTGTCCGCATGTTCTTGTTCTTGGTTGGCATGTTCGAGGAACTCGTCGGCCACTGCCTGGGCGTGAATTCCGGAAGCCATGTAGTGATGGCGCTTGTAGCGGAGCACGCAGACGATTTCCGTAGCCAAAGCTTCATTGAGCACCCGGATGACGGTGTCGCGATCGGCCTTGTAGCCGTCGGTCACTGCGCCACATTCGATATGCTGCCGTGCACGGCATCGAATTTCATGGATGTCAGCTGTGAAGTCGCCAGGTTTTTCTTTTGAAGACGATGGGTTCACTGGATAAGCCCTCCTTTCTCTGAATGGGCAATTCTTGCGACAAAAACTATCGCCGGCCTCACAAGGCGGCGTGGATCGCTGCGGGACGAACTAGACTGGGCCCGACCTAGATGATAAGAATTAGCAGAATCGGCCCGAGGCCGCCGCTGGGGTAGTAAGCTACAACTACAGCTGTACGGCCAGGTGGGCAAAGCACCAATCAGCAGCAGAATCAGAATAACGACCAGGATCGTGCACCTGGACTCGTCTGATCGCAACGCCCTGTTCCTGTCTCCCGGCTACGATTTTCCCTAAGGGAAACTTACGATAGAAAGGGAAACTTACGATGGACAGCTTCGTCCTGTGCATCGGGGCGAAGCTGTAGGCCGCTGCCGGATATGCTGTAAGCGGGGAACTTATGACCACCGCGGCGCCTCGAGCCGCCTGGCTCTCCGATCCTGAGCTCAGCATTGAGCATAATTTCCCCAGCTGCCGGGACGACGGTCGTAATCTTGCCCGCATCGTAAGGCCGTGCAATCAAACAAAAACCCTAACTCTGAAAACCTGCAGGCCGAGCCCTGCGCAGAGGGATGTTTATGACAGGCGGGGAAGTATTGGTGGATTGTTTGCTCGACTGGGGCGTGGAAGTTGTGTTCGGATTGCCGGGCGACGGCGTGAACGGGGTTATCGAGGCATTTCGAAAGACCCAGGACAAGATTAAGTTCATTCAGGTACGTCATGAGGAAGCTGCCGCTTTCATGGCCTGTGGATATGCCAAGTACACCGGGCGCTTGGGAGTGTGTGTTGCAACCTCCGGCCCTGGTGGAATCCACCTGCTGAACGGCCTGTACGACGCCAAGCTCGACAAACAGCCGGTGTTGGCAATAACCGGCTTGCAATATCACGATCTGATTGGTACTCACACCCAGCAGGATGTCGCACTGGATAAGCTCTTCATGGACGTGTGCGTCTACGACGAACGTGTCATGGGCCCCAACCACGTGGAGAACGTGGTGGACTTGGCATGCCGTACAGCTCTGGCCTACAAGGGGGTGTCGCACATCACCCTTCCAGTAGATTTTCAGGAGATGGAAACCAATCGCCGCATGCGGTCCAAGCGCAATGTCCCGCACCACACTTCGCATGCTTACGCGCGCCTCCCTCAGCTTCCTCCCTCGAAGGATCTGGAAAGAGCCGCTGAAATTCTGAACCAAGGCAAGAAAGTCGCCATCCTGGCTGGTCGCGGTGCCCTGGGGGCGCGGCGGGAATTAGAGCAGGTCGCCGAATTGTTGGGCGCCCCCATCATCAAAGCTTTGCTGGGCAAGGCTGCGGTTCCCGATGACAGTCCGTATACGACGGGCAGCATCGGGTTGCTGGGCACCAGACCTTCGCAAGAAGCAATGGAGGACTGCGATACCCTGCTGATCGTGGGCAGTGCATTTCCCTATATCGAGTACTTGCCCAAGCCGGACCAGGCGAAGGGTGTGCAGATTGATTTCGATCCGCAGCAGATTGGTTTGCGCTTCCCGGTCGAGACCGGGCTGGTTGGGGATAGCGGGCATGTGCTCGAAGCCTTGATTCCGCTGCTCAAGCGCAAATTGGATCAGAGTTTTCTCGGGCAAGCCCAGGCAGGCATGAAGGACTGGTGGAAACTGATGGAGAAGCAGGCCACCCGTCGCGACAAGCCGATGAAGCCGCAAGTGGTGGCGTGGGAACTGGGTAGGAGACTAGGCAATGACGCGATCGTCTCGTGCGATAGCGGAACCATCGCGACCTGGTGGGCACGGCTTATTCCGGCGAAAGAGGGTCAAATGCATTCGCTGTCAGGAAACCTGGCCACCATGGCGCCGGGGTTGCCGTACACGATCGCGGCGCAAGTGGCCTATCCGGATCGGCAATGCGTCGCGTTTATTGGCGACGGCGGTTTTTCCATGCTGATGGCGGACTTCGTCACTGCCGTAAAGTACCGGCTGCCGATCAAAGTTGTCATCGTTAAGAACAACACCCTCGGGCAAATCAAGTGGGAGCAGATGGTCTTTCTTGGGAATCCGGAATATGTAGTTGATCTTCAGCCCATCGACTTCGCAGAATTTGCGCACGCCTGCGGCGCGGTTGGATTCACGGTGGAAGATCCGGGGGAATGCGGACGCAGCATAGAACAATTCCTGCGTGCACCGGGGCCGGCAATACTTCAAGCTATCGTAGATCCCTTTGAACCGCCAATGCCACCCAAGGTAACGGCTGAACAAGCGCTGCACTTCGCCAAGTCCTTGGCGCGTGGCGAGCCACACCGCGGCAAAATCGCACTTACCACTTTGGAAGATCGCGTGAAGGAGTTGATTTAGCTAAGTCGGAGGTGGAGCTCAGAGACCCGCTCCCACGCCTAAACGTCGAAGACGCGATACGCTGCGGGGGACTGTTGTTGCTGGAGCAGAGTGATTGCCACGTTGTGAACAGGAATTCCGGCAGTCGTCTTTCCACAAAGCGATCCATGGTGCGCGTGTCCGTGCAAAATCATGTCGGCGCCGTGTCGGTCGACCACTTCGGCCAGGCGCGAAGTACCCATGTAAGGATAAATTTCCGGCGCTTCGCCATTCACGGTCGCAGCAATCGGAGAATAGTGCAGCACTACCACCCGTTTCGGCGTGCGCAGTTGCGCTAGTGCGCGTTCTAATTTCATCGCCTCATCCAGGGAGGCGCGAACAAAAGTCTTGATTTCCCGTTCTCCAAAGGCAGTTAACACTCCACGCCCAAAGCCTCCCACAAATCCTTTGGTTCCGGCGAAACCTACGCCGTCACGCTCATAGCCGGCGCCGTCGAGCACTTTGATTCCTTCTTCGCTCATCATGCGGCTCAGTTCGGCTTCCTTGTCGCTTTCGTAGTCATGATTGCCAAGGACGGCCACGACCGGCACGCGGAGGCGGACCAACACGTTCACCAAAGGCTCCATCTCCTCCGGCTTTCCGTAGTTCGTGAGGTCGCCGGCAACGACCAGTACATCGGCTTGATCCCGCACGGGCGCGAGTTGCTCCTTGAGCGTATTGGCGCGCTGCGGCGAAAAATGGAGGTCGGCGGTAGCTGCGATTCTCATATCTTCCGTTTACAATCTGGATCGTCGCAGTCGGGCGTCCAGTCCACTTTGGGCGTACGCCGCGCGCGATACTCAGCCAGCAGGTCGGGCAAGCCCCACTCGTTGACATCAATGGCAAACATCTTGTCGTCAATCAGGCTGCCGCGAAAGCGGGCTGACGGCTTCGGCTGCTTAATTTCCTTCCTGAGCCGGGCGATGAGTTCGTGCCAGACCCGATCGGGCACATAGTGCGTCTGGGCCGGATAGACGTAGCGGAACAGCACCAGGGCATACAACAACATCTCCCAATGCTCGCCGACCAATGCAAAGATGCGCTCCCAATCCAGTTCTCCCTGGGTGCCATAAACTACGTGCACAATGTCGGCGCCATCGAAGCGTTCGCGCCGCGTGACAAATACCTTCGATGCCACCAGTTCCTCGGGAGCCAGCACCCGGGTTTCTACGCCGACGACCACGGCAGGACGGGCCCGGGCGACCCAAGAGTCGGTTACGGTAATAGCGGCGTTGCTCATGCCGGTAATCATGTCCACGAAAAAATCGTCACGATGGGCCTTGGCCAGCCAGACCGGATCCAAGATCTCGCAGTGGTAACCCTGCTTGCGCAGCAGGCGGAGCGCAACCGAAACGGTCTCGGACGTGAGAAAGAGGTCCAGGTCTTTGGTGGTCCGCCATATTCCCGTGTGCTGCTGCAGCGCGAAGGCGCCGGAGACCGCGTAGGGAATTTGATGCTGATTGAATAAGAGCAGAACTTCGCGATAGAGAGCCGCCTGCGATTTTGTGAATTCCGGTTCCAAGGAGGAAGTTACCGGCAGCGGCATGTCAGGTTGACCCGACATGAGGCACTTGGATGTGCGGCTTCTGTGCTGCGGTTGCCGTTTACGGCATCGGTAAGTACCGATTGGAGCAGCAGTTGCGGAATATTCAGGCTCTAAGCTCTGGGCGCCTAGGCGCCCAGGAAAAGGCGCTTGCTCTCGGCCCCAGGGGGCCTCCAGAATCGGGGAGCTAAAGTCCCACCCCCGAGAGCCTGAAGCCTAAAGCCCAGCTTCGCGCACAACTAGACACTTCGAATGCGCATCCTTAAGCACGCGCTAATTATGGGCGAGAAGGGGCCGATTTCAACTGCCGTCGAAACGTCAGCGGATGCGAGTAGCGTAATTGCCGTTGCCCGGTCCGCTTCTAAAACACGAGCTTCGCCTGACACGACAGGGCTGAACCAACCAGACTGGAGATCTTGAAAGAGGCAAAACCATTTCTCATGGATCAAATTGACCGCCTGCTAGTAGAAGAAACGCAAGGAATCCTGGACATCAATTGGGTAACCGAGAGAATCGCAGTCGGTGGCTGGGTCGAAACCGACGAGAAGATGCGGGCCGCCGCCAAATGCGGAATCACCCATATCATCGACATGACTTGGGAGTGCGACGACACAGCTTTGGCGAAGCCGTACGGGATCGAGGTGCTAGTCAACGCGGTGGATGACGACTTCAAGCCCAAGCCGCCAGAGATTCTCGAAAAAGGAGTTGAGTTTGCTCTCTCGGCGCTCGCAAAGCCGGATTCAAAACTCCTGATCCATTGCGTGGCCGGGCGCCATCGCGGACCCATGATGGCCCTCGCAGTCTTCTGCAAGTTAGGCTGGGCCATGGAAGATGCCATGCGCCGGTTGTCAGAGCGCCGGCCGGTCGTGGACTGGGCCCCTGTCTATGTCGCAAGCGTAAGAGACTTCCTGGACAACGGACGTACTTCAAAAGGCGAAAGCGTAGAACTCTCGCGGTCAGCGGCAGGGCCTTTACCTTACGGGCCAGATAAAATGCCCTAGGGAAAACCGGCAATCGTAGACATCAGCTATGCAAGCCACTGCGGACAGTTCGCAATTCGCCTTTAGTTCTTCGACCCAAGCCGGAGAATTGAGCCAGCGCATCACCGAACTCGGGGAGTGGTTTCACAACCTCGACCTGCACGGCGTTAAGACGGCTCCGAATCATTTTCTGGGCGATTTCCCCAACGTGAAATGGCAGAGGATCAGCCCGGAAATTCCGGCGCGGCTGGACGGTGCTACCGTCCTCGACATCGGGTGCAACGGCGGTTTCTACTCCATCGAGATGAAGCGGCGAGGCGCGCAGCGGGTGCTCGGCATTGACGTAGAGGACCGTTACCTGAACCAGGCGCGCTTTGCGGCCGCCACTCTCGGGCTGGAGATCGAATTTGAAAAACGATCCGTCTACACGGTTGACGAGATCCCCGGCCAGTTTGATTTCGTGTTCTTCATGGGCGTCTTTTACCACCTGCGCTATCCCCTGTTTGCGCTCGACCGCGTGATCAAAAAGGTTGGTGGCAAGCTGCTGTTTCAAACCATGATTCGAGGATCGGAAAAGGTGCGCCCGTGGGCAGACAACTATCCGTTTTGGACCAAAGAGATCTTTCACGATCCTGATTTTCCAGCGATGTACTTCATCGAGAAGAAATATTCCGACGACCCGACCAACTGGTGGATCCCCAACTGTGCAGCGGTGGAAGGCATGCTGCGCAGTTGCGGACTGAAGATGGTTGCGCATCCGGAAAGCGAAACCTGGATTTGCGTTCCTGGCGAGGTCAAGAGGAACGGCCAATACATCCATGAGCTGGAGTGGAACGGCCTGCTGTAATCCCTGCGATGGAGAAACTGAATGGTTGAAGCGGTAATGTTGTGGAATGAACCCAACAACCTTTCCCACTGGGATTTTCAGGTTGATCCGGACTGGAAAAAGTTTGCGGAAATGGCGCTAGCCGCAGCTCACGCCGTTCGACAACGGAATCCGGAGGTGAAAATCGCGCTGGGCGGGATTTCTCCCATCGACCCCAATTTCATCCGGCTGCTGGGAGGCTATGGCGTTCTGGATGCCGTCGACGTGGTCGCTGTCCACGGGTTTCCGCTCGATTGGAACCATTGGAGCATCCACGATTGGCCCAAGAAGATCGACGAAATTCGCGCGGTTACCAGCAAGCCAGTCTGGGTCTCCGAGGCGGGCGCGTCCTCGTTCGGAGCCGAAGAAGTGCAGCTGTTCGGGATGCAGAAGACCGCCGAGTTGCTCCTGCCCTGTGTGGAGCGCGTGCACTGGTACAGCCTCTTCGACCTGCCTGCGACGTGGACTGCGACTACCCGCCACAAAGAGGCTGAGGGGAGTGCCTACTATCGTCATTACTACATGGGACTGGTACGCGAAGACGGTACGCCCAAGCTGGCTAGCGCATGCTTTCCGCAGGGACTGGGAATCTGCCAGTGGTTCCACTACCAAGATCCGCGTCTCGAGGCGGGTGTCGAGTGGCTGCGGAAGCTGAAAGTTAAGTACGTGCGAACCGGTCTGAGCTGGGCAGACTCTTTCCGACCCAACGCGCAGCAATGGTTTGATCGTCAGATGGAAGCGCTCGATGAGTTTGAGACCACTCTAACCCTGTGCTTCACGCCTGAGCACCTCGGCCAGACCGCCCATTACACAAGTCCTCCCAGATGCGCTCTGGACTTCGCTGATTTTGTGTCCTGGGCTGTCCAGCGATATACGTCGGCGAGGTCGGAGTGGAGCCTGGTGAATCGAGCGTCTCTGGCGGGGGCAGCTTTCGCGGGCAGACGAGAGACAAGTGACGCGGGCTCAAGTGATTAACAGAAATCATGTAACCATTCCGATAACCACCAGGTTGGGGCGGCATCACCCTCCGGCACTCGACCAAACAACCGCCAGGGCTCAGGCATCTTACCCCCGCTTGGCTCTCATCCAAGAGCCGTCGAAATAATTGAAGCCATTCACTTTCCGGGTTTTTACTCAGAGTTATTGAAACCTTTGGCAACTGAGATTTCGGTTTTTCATCACGGGCGCGGTTGAGATTAGGAGAAAGGAGCCAACGAGAGGTGGGGAGAAACAAAATCCTGATCACGGGCGGGGCGGGTTTTGTGGGCTCGCATACCGCCGATGCGCTGGTCGGCCAAGGTCACCAGGTTCGGGTTTACGACAATTTGCGGGAGCAGGTTCATCCGGCGGGAATGCCGGCTTATCTGTCGACCGAAGTCGAGTTCATCCAGGGCGACATGCGCGATCTCGGGAAGTTGAGCGAAGCGGTTCAGGATGTTGACGTCATCTATCACCTGGCGGCGGCGGTCGGAGTCGGCCAATCCATGTACCAGATCGCCGACTATACCGCGGCGAATACTCTCGGAACCGCCAACCTGCTGCAAGCCATTCTGAACACGAATTCCCATCCGGAAAAGCTGATCGTCGCGTCTTCCATGTCCATTTACGGGGAAGGCGAATACTCCTGCAGCGAATGCGGCGAAGTGGCGCCGGCCAGGCGTTCCGCGCAGCAGGTGCAACAGAAAAAGTGGGAACCGGTTTGTCCTTATTGCTCGCGCGCAGTGCGGCCGGTGGCAACCCGCGAAACCAAACCGCTGAACTGCAGTTCCATCTATGCCCTGTCCAAGAAAGACCAGGAAGAAATGGTGCTGTTGTTTGGGCGAACTTATCAGATCCCAGCCGTGGCGTTGCGCTACTTCAACATCTATGGCACTCGCCAGGCCCTCTCGAATCCTTACACCGGGGTGGTCGCGATCTTCGCTTCCCGCCTGATGAATCGGAAACCGCCTCTGGTTTTCGAGGACGGTCTGCAGTTGCGGGATTTCGTCAATGTGCGCGATATCGTCCAGGCCAACCTGCTGGCCATCGAGAGCGCCGATGCCGACGGCATTCCGCTCAACATAGGGTCTGGGCAGCCCATTTCGATTCGCGAAATCGCGGCCGAGCTCGCGCAGATGCTCGGGGCAGACGTGTCCTGCCAAATCACGGGCAAATACCGTGCCGGCGATATCCGGCATTGTTTTGCCGACATTTCTCGAGCGACTCGCGTTCTCGGTTACCGCCCGCAAGTCGATTTCCGAGACGGCCTCGCAGAACTCGTCTCGTGGCTGGGTTCGCAACAAGCGGAGGACCGCGTCGATGATGCCATCGAGCGGCTGGAGGTTCTCGGATTGGTGGCGTAGGTCACAAGGAGCACTTGGTGCATGAAGGGGAAGGGAAGTGCGATGAATGAGAAGGTATTACCGTTTCGTTCTGTCCTTATTTTTGGAGGAGCTGGGTTCATTGGGTCGAATTGGGCTCACCGTCTGCTCAAGAGCACCGACGCCAGGGTGCACATCTTCGACAATCTCTCCCGCCGGGGTGTGGTCCACAATTTGCGTTGGCTGCAAGAGCACTTCGCAGGCTCCGATCGCCTGCAAGTGACGATTGGGGACATTCGCGATGGCGCGCTCGTCGAACGGGCTGTGCAGAAGGCCACCGAGATCTACCACTTTGCCGCGCAGGTGGCGGTTACCAGCTCCGTGAATGACCCGAGATCCGACTTCGAAGTCAATGTGGGAGGCACGTTCAACATTCTCGAAGCGGCCCGGAATAGCAGCCGCCGTCCCTGTGTGCTCTTCACGTCTACGAACAAGGTCTACGGGAATATGGCCTCCGAGGCCATCGTCTCCAGCCGTAGCCGGTATAGCTACGTGGGAGGCGATGGCGTGTCGGAAGCTCAGCCCCTAGATTTTCACTCACCATATGGTTGTTCCAAGGGAGCCGCCGATCAGTACGTGCACGACTACGCACGCGTGTTTGATTTGCCGACGGTGGTGTTTCGGATGTCCTGCATTGCCGGCCCACGCCAATTCGGCAACGAAGACCAGGGCTGGGTAGCTCATTTCCTGTATTCGGCACTCGAGGAGCAGCCGGTCACGATTTATGGAGATGGCCGGCAAGTGCGCGATGTGCTCGCGGTGGAAGACCTCATGAGGGCGTTTGAGGCCGTACGCGAGAGTCGTGAGAGGACAGCGGGCCAGGTCTACAACGTTGGCGGGGGCTTGGCCAATGCTGTGTCCCTCCTGGAAATAATCGAGCAGATCGAGCAGCTCACGGGACGCCGGCTGCAGTACCAATTCGAGCGGGTTCGGCCCGGCGATCAACCCGTCTACGTAACCGATGTCAGCAAGTTGCGGCGACACACAGGGTGGGCGCCGCAAATGAAAGTGGAGCAGATTCTGGGCAACATCTCGGATTGGTGGAGGCAGAACCGCGAACTGTTCCGGCCCGCTGAGGTCTCTACGCGGTTATCCATTCGCGAGTTGGCTCAGGTGCCGGGGGCCGCCTCATGAAATTTGCGTTGGTGAATCCGGCATGGGAGTTCAGCGGCTCGATTTATTTCGGCTGCCAGGAACCGCATTATCCGCTCGAACTGCTTTTCGGTTTCGACCGGATTCGGGAAGCAGGTCACGAGGCTTTACTGATCGATGCGCAACTCGAACAACTCAGCATCGCCGATGTAAAACGCAGGCTGTACGTATTCCAACCAGATTTTCTGGTGATGCCGACTGCGCCTTCCTACTTGTTCTGGCGCTGCCCTCCGCCTGAGCTGCGAATTCCGAAGCAATGGTTTTCCGGGCTGGAGAGCCGGGCCGTTAAAGTCGCGATCGGCCCACATGCGTCTGCCACGCCCGGTCCAACCTTGCGCAAGTTGGGGTGCGATGTAGTTTTCCGAGGCGAGCCCGATCAGGTGCTCCCTCTACTGGCTTCTCAGTCCTGGTCCGAGATCGCCGGTTGTTGTTGGAAAGACGAAAACGGAGAGCATTTCAGTTCAACTCTCGCCGTGACTGACATGCGAAGACTCGGCGCCCTCAAATTTGACAACTACGACGTGGAGGCGCACAAGCACCGCCATCACGTCTTCTCAGGTTCAGGACACGGAGCAGAACTGGAGTTTGCGCGCGGCTGCCCTTGGGCGTGCGCCTTCTGCAATAAGACACTGTTTCGAAACCAATTTCGTGAGCGCGATCAAGATCAGGTTCTTGCCGAGGTGGATCGTCTGGTGGCGCGGGGTGTGGACTACATCTACTGGATCGATGAAATTTTCGGGGTGGGGAAGAAGGTGCGCCGGTTGCTGGAAGAACTTGCCCAACGCCCGGTCAGCATGGGCTTGCAGACCCGCATCGACCTCTGGAATGAAGAGACGCTCGACCTGCTTGGAACGGCGGGTTGCATCTCGATGGAGTGCGGGATCGAATCCATCACCGAGACCGGCCGCGACGAACTGAATAAAGGCTGCAGGCTTTCGACGGATCGGCTGACCGATCTCTTGATTTACGCACGCCAGCGCATTCCATGGGTGCAGGCAAACCTGATTCTCACCGAGCACGACGACCGCAATGACATTCGTTCCTGGCAAGATCGGCTCAAAGCCGCTGGCGTCTGGGTGAGCGAACCGGTGCCCATGTTTCCCTACCCGGGCACGCCGATGTACCAGGAAATTTTCGGGCCCATTGACGATCAGGCGTGGGAGCGCGCTCATCACTACTACACGTCTACCTTCCGCGAAAAAGGCTACAGCGACATCCAGGCGCAGGCTCCCGCCGCCATCGAGGATCTGGAATGCACATACTGATGACCACCGACACCGTTGGCGGTGTCTGGACCTACACCCGCGAACTGGTGAGCGGTTTGGTGCGTCGGGGTCACAAGATCACACTGATCAGCTTCGGAAAAATTCCGTCGCAGGCACAAGCCGCGTGGATGCACGGTTTGGGCGATGTCGAGTATCGCGCGACCGGATTCCGACTGGAGTGGATGCAGGATGCGGAGCGCGATATAGAAGAGTCCAAAGCATATCTCGAAAATGTCATCAACGAAGTCAAACCTGACCTGCTTCATTTCAATCAGTTCGCCTACGGCGCCTTGAAGGTCGATATTCCGCGTGTAGTCGTGGCTCACAGTGACGTAGTGAGCTGGTGGGTTGGGGTTCACCGGGAAGAGCCTCCCGAGAGCCCGTGGCTCGCGTGGTACCGCGACATCGTGAGCGGCGGCTTGAGCGGGGCTACCGCGGTCGTAGCGCCCTCCGAATGCATGCTGAATGCTGTGCAGAAATACTATCTGCAGCCTGCACTCAGCCGCAGGATTCACAATGGGCGTAGTCCGTATCGGTTCGACCCGCAGGCAAGCAAAGATGGCTACATCTTGGCCGTCGGTCGTGTCTGGGACCAGGCGAAGCAGATTCATCTGCTTACCGAGCGAGAGCACCCGTTCCAGGTCTGGATTGTGGGTTCCCAGACGCATCCCGACCAATTGGTTAAAGGACACGCCGGCAACGCGAAGGGCAGGCCGAACGTCAAGTTTTATGGCGAACAGTCAGAAAACAGACTGCGCGTGCTCTATGCGCACGCGGCCGCTTACGCCGCAACCTCCTGTTATGAGCCTTTCGGATTGGCGCCGCTGGAAGCCGCTCTCTCGCGCTGCGCGGTGGTTGCCAACGATATCCCCACCTTCCATGAGCTATGGGGCGATTCGGCCTACTACTTCCGCCAGAACGATGCCGACAGCTTAGCGGCTGCCATCCGGGAGTTGAACCGCAATCCTCATTTGCGCATCGAGTATCAAGAGCGCGCCTACTTGCGTGCCCGGCAGCAATTCACCGCCGATCAGATGGTGGACAACTACGCACGCCTTTACTCGAGGGTTGCGATCGCGGAGGCGGCCGCGTGAATCAGCGAATCCGATTCCGCATGTTCGCTCATTCCTGGGTGTCGGATTGGAACCACGGAAATGCCCACTTCTTGCGCGGATTGGCCCACGAACTGGCGAAGCTAAGCCACGAAGTTCGCTGCTACGAGCAGGAGAACTCCTGGTCCCGCGCCCATCTCGAGCAGGAAGGCCAGGAGGTCGCCAGGCGAGCGACTCAGCAGTTTTACGAAAGCTTCCCTGAGCTCGATGTAAAGTTTTATCGCAACGATGAGAGGTTTGACAGCTTTGCCATTGAGCAGCTGCAGGACGCCGACGTAGTCATCATTCACGAATGGAATCCGCCGGAGATCGTGAACAAGCTGCTCTCGCTGAAGAAGAGGCTGGGCTTCCGCGCGCTCTTCCACGATACGCATCACCGCGCTTACACCAGCCCCGGAGAAATTCTGCAACTTGACCTGAAGTCTTTCGACGGCGTGTTGGCTTTCGGGCGGGCCATTCAGCGCATTTACCAGGACGGGTTCGGCATCCCGCGCGCCTGGACATTTCACGAGGCCGCAGATACCACGCACTTCCGCTCCCTGGAGGCGCAAAGGATCAACGACGTCATTTGGGTCGGAAACTGGGGCGACGAGGAGCGCACGCGCGAGTTAGACGAGTTTCTAATTCAGCCGGCCGCGAATCTGGGCGCGAAGGTTGCCGTACACGGCGTGCGATATCCGAGAGAAGCTCAAGTGAGACTGTCGCAGGCTGGAATTCAGTATCGCGGCTATCTCTCCAATCTGGAGGCGCCCCAGGCCTACGCTCAGAGCGCTGTGACGGTGCACGTGCCGCGCCGGTTTTACGCCAACGGCCTCAGCGGTGTCCCGACCATTCGGGTGTTTGAAGCGCTGGCGTGCGGTATTCCATTGCTCTCTGCGCCCTGGACCGATACCGAGGGGCTGTTCCGGGAAGGCGCAGACTATTTGTGTCTGCCGAACCGACCGGCTATGGAGGCGGAGATGCGATGCCTACTGCGCGATGAAAGGGCCCGGTCGCAGATGGCGGACCAGGGGCTCAATACCATTCGCCAGCGACATACGTGCGCCCATCGTGCTCAGCAACTCGTGGAGATATGCGAGGAACTTGGACGATGAACATCTTTGTTTTCGGCTCCAGCCTTACCTCGTCCTACTGGAACGGCGCCGCCACTTACTACCGCGGCCTTTATAAGAACCTAGATGCGCTCGGCTACCAGGTGACCTTCGCCGAGCCCGATATTTACCAACGTCAGCAAAATCGAGATGCGGGCAAGATCGACTATGCGGAGGTGGTGGTTTACCAAACCCCGGCCGAGATCCCACAACTGATGCGGCGGGCGTGCGCTTCCGATATCGTGATCAAGCATAGCGGAGTAGGGGCGGATGACGAGTTCCTCGAATCGGAGGTACTCAAGTGCCGTTCGCGTCGGACCCGGGTCGCGTTCTGGGATGTGGACGCGCCCGCTACCCTAGCGAGAGTCGAAACCAGGGGAAACGATCCATTCCGCAGTCTCATCCCGGAGTATGACTTTATTTTCGCTTACGGCGGCGGCCCAGCCGTTGTTGAGCATTATCTCCGCCACGGCGCGAGAAACTGCCATCCCATTTACAACGGGCTTGATCCAGAGACGCACCACCCGGTCGCCAGCGACCCTTCTGTCGAATGCGACCTGGCTTTTGTCGGACACCGCCTGCCGGACCGAGAAAAGAGGGTAGAAGACTTCTTCTGCAAGGCGGCTAGGCTGGCTCCCAAGATGAAATTCGTGCTAGGCGGCGAAGGCTGGAGGGACTCTAATCTGCCGCCGAATGTCCGCTGGATCGGCCATGTGGGCAGTCGGGACCACAACCGGATCAATTGTTCGGCGCGCATGGTGCTGAACATCAACCGGGAATCGATGGCCAAAGTCGGCTTTTCACCGCCGACCCGGGTATTTGAAGCCGCCGGAGCCGGTGCCTGCCTGATCACCGACGCCTGGACCGGGGTGGAAGAATTCTTTGCGCCCGGCAAAGAAATACTGGTCGCTTCCTCTGCCGAACAGGTTGTCAGCTATTTACGCCGCTTCTCGCGCATCTCCAGCATTGAGATCGGAGCAGCCATGCGCAAGCGGGCGCTGCGCGATCACACCTACCGACTGCGAGCCCTCGAGTTCCAGAAGATTGTGGAAGAAGATTTCCTCCGTAACCGAACCAGAGGGGCAGAAATTCGACCTACGAACCTGGTCCGGACCGGCACGTAAGGGAGAATCGCGGCCGTGAAGATTGTCATCTTTGGTCTCTCGATCACGTCTTCCTGGGGCAATGGTCACGCCACCACGTATCGCGCTTTGGCGCGCGCGCTGCGGGCGCGCCGGCACCAGGTTATCTTCTTCGAGCGCAATGCGGAGTGGTATCGATCCAACCGCGATCTGCCAGAACCCTCTTTTTGCAAAGTCCACATCTACGAGCAGTGGGACGAGGTGCTGCCCAAAGCAAGGAAAGAGGTGTGCGATTCGGACGTGGCGATGGTGGGCTCTTATTGTCCTGACGGCATTGCCGCCATCGAGGAAATCCTCACGTCCAAAGCCGGAGTCAAGGCCTACTATGACATCGACACGCCCATTACTGTGGCCCAATTGCGATCGGGCGGCGCCGAATATCTGAAACCGCACCACATTCCGGGCTTTGACATTTACTTCAGTTTCACGGGGGGCCCGATGCTCCGGGAACTGGAAACCAGCTTTGGCGCGAAAGTCGCCGTGCCGCTATATTGCTCGTTCGACCCGGCGAAATACCGTTTCGCACCGGTCCGTCCGGAATACGCGTGCGACTTCAGCTACATGGGGACCTACGCTCCCGACCGGCAAGCCAAAATTGAAAAACTCTTTTGCACTCCTGCCCGGCAGTTGCCGGCGAAAAGATTTTTGCTGGCCGGCCCGCAGTACCCGGAAGACCTTCGCTGGCCACAAAACGTAAAACACATCATTCACCTCGAGCCGCGCTTTCATGCTTCTTTCTATTCTTCCTCGCGCATGACTTTGAACGTCACGCGCCGGGAGATGGTGCTGGCGGGATATTGCCCCTCCGTCCGTCTGTTTGAAGCCGCAGCCTGCGGCAGTGCGATTGTTTCCGACTCCTGGCCGGGGCTGGAGACTTTCCTGATGCCAGGAAAAGAAATCCTGGTGCCGGGGTCATGGCGGGACGTGGTCCACTATCTCAGTGAAATGGAGGAGGCGCAAATTCGGCGGGTTGGCCGTAATGCGCAGCAGCGCGTGTTAGCGGAGCACACTGCCGAACATCGGGCGGAAGAATTCGAGAGATACGTAGAGCACAAACCCACAAAAACCGCGGCGTCAGCTTCAGCCGAAGTTGAAAAGCTGACCACCGCGTCGAGTTAGTCGACGGCTGGTTTACAGTTCCGAATCTACGTTACGTTCAAGTGATCCTGTGCCTGGCGATTTCCGGCATAGGATTCCGCGATGCGGTCAGCGAACAAGCGGTCAGGCGGCGACGGCACGGATCCGGAAAGCTCCACCGCGTCAGCCCCTGAGCGTCACGCCGAGTCAGCAGTTGGTTTTGTGCTTCGCTGGGCCTAAGCGGGCCTGCTTGATTGGGTTATTGGGCTCACAGAAGACTGCCCGTTTCGGCCCTAGACTCGGCCGCGTATTTGCTCACGGCTGCCACGAAAGCCTCGGTGCCGCGAGGAGGAGCTATCTTACCGCTAAGGATCGCGCCAAAGGGAACCATCTTGCCATACAGCACGCGGGTCTCGTCGTTGTCCTGCTTGATGACGGCACCGTTCAGTTCGATACCGGCAAACACTCCACGCGCGCGAGAGTAAGTCAGGACTTCCGAACTCATCTTCCAATCGGTGCTAGCTTCCGCCTGGCGGCCAATCGGACCCGCAGCCACGGAACCCTCGGCGCCGAGCTTAAACTTGCTGCTCAGCAGATGATCCATACCCTGCTGGTTCATTACCAACATAACCAGGTCGACGGCTTCGCCTCCGAACTGCAGTCCCCAACTGCCGCCCGCGATGCCGATGGGGGCAGGCGCACTCCAGCCGTTCGTCGTTCGGCAAGTGGCTACACCTTTCCCGTACCTGCCGCCCACGATGAATCCGCCCTTAATCATCGATGGAACGACGGCAACACACCTCGCCGATTTGAAAACGTCTTGCGGGATTCCTTTGTCGGGCATGGCCATGATCTCATCCAGCACTCGGGCCGCTCCCTGCACGCGCTTGACCTCGTCGGACTGATTGCTATTGCCGCTGGAGTGGTCGGCGGTGCTAGTGCGGTTCTGCGCGTAGGCGACGGCCGCCACCACGGCCAGGACGATCCATAATGTTACGAGCTTGGTCAGTGACTTCATAGGTCCTCATTGGATGGGCACAAACAAATGCCCTCGCATTTATGTTGGCGGCACTCGGAAGACCAAGCCATCCCGTAGAGACTGTAGAAAGAGCCTAATTTTACTGGCTGGCCTTGGAGCCAGCCCTGCGGGCAGCGGCAGCCGTACGGCCGGACGCCGACTGCAGAATGGCCGCTACGATGAGCCGTTTGGGAGCGGGGCCGATGTAGTACGTCGGATAGCAGGTCACGAGCGTGAGCCGCGTGTCCTTCGTCGGATAGGTCACGGCAACGTCGTCGGGAGCGACGATCGACTTACCGATCACGACATAGTGGTATTCCCGGCCGCCATGACGGACATAAATGTCATCTCCCCTGTTGAGCTCGTGAAGGTGGCGGAAGAAAGTATCCCGGTGTCCGGCAATCACGGAATTCCCGGCTTCACCTGGCCAAACCGTATTTTCCAGGTGGCCAGGAGCGAGCATCAGCGCTTTGTGAGTCGTGCCTTCCAGAATGGCAGCCTGCAGCTTGATCTTGGGAATCGAGAGCAATGAGACACCCTCATCGCTGGCGGAGGAGGCGCCCGACTGGGCTGCCGCAGCCGATTTCGCGCTCTCCGCCTGCCACTTCGTCTCCATCTGGTGCTGCTCTACTGACATCCACGTGTAAGCGCCCAGAGCCAGGACGAGCAACAACGCACCCAAGATCAGAAAAATTGTTGAAGCAAGCTTGCGCCGTCTGTAAGAGGAGAGTTGCTGCGCTGGATCATCGGGTGCCGCAGCTCCCCCCTTCGCGCCATGGTCTCTGGGGGGCGCGACGAAACTAACCGATACCCGAGCGAGGATGTCAGCTAAGCGAATTTGCAATGGACGAAGTTAATGACGAAGGCGGCGCGCAAATTCAAGGTTTACTTGCGAAGGTAGATGCCCGCAAGCGTAGAAGCGAATCCGAGCAAGCCTAGCAAGGGAAGCTCGGAGCCGGTGGCCGGGAGATTTCCGCCCTTCTTGCTCTTGCCGGTGGCGTTCTGGCCAGCTGCACCCTGGTCGGCAGAAGTCGCGCTCTCCCCAGCCTGGCCGCTCTGGCTGGCGGCACTCTGATCACCCTGATTGCCGGAACTTTGATCCGGGCTGCTGGCGGAAGAGGTCGAAGACGGATTCGACTGCTGAGCATACGCCGCAGCACTGCTCGATGAGTTGCTGGTCGCGCCGTTCTGCGGGGAGCTGCTCATGTCGCTGCTCTCGGTCGAGCTGGGACTAGTCGGACTTGCAGACTGCTGGCCGGTCGATGCATTCGACACTTGGCTGCCGGCGGCGGCACTGGATCCGGAGGTGGCCGACGACGGATTCGTCGAAGACTGCGAAGCCGTGGGGCTCGTGGCCGACGGTGACATCGCGCCGGTAGCCGACGACGGAGTCCCCGCCGCGCTCGGCTGAGACGGCGTGGTGTTGCTGTTCTGAGCCGAGGTCATGTTGCTGGTGCTGTTAGCGCCCGTCTCCGAACTTGCCGTGCCGGAAGGAGCCGCACCGGCCGTTCCCGCTGCTCCGGTAGTTCCCAGGGAAGCCGATCCCGGACCTGAGCTGGCGCTTCCCGCGCCGCAGTGGTCGGCGATGTCGGTCACGCTGCTAACCTGGAACGTGTTCTGCGCGCCGGAACTGCTGGGGCTTGTCGAACTCGAGCTTGGGCTCGGACTGGTTTGGCTGCTGCTGGGGTACGAGCCGCTGGAGCCCGCACTCGTCTGGCTGCTGCTGGGGTACGAGCTGGCCGCACTCTGGTCACTCGTGCTCGGGCTGCCGGTCGAAGAGCTGGAAGCGTTGGCTGGCTGGCCGGTAATCTGGACTTCGTGCCCAACCTTGCTGGCCAAGTCGCTGGTGTTGCCCGTGAGCTGGTACACGGTCCCAGTC
>Ga0209154_1000315_pt1 | contig 34411 bp, 25 predicted proteins | sample GraSoiAngelo_121_FD_185878 | JGI IMG/M metagenome (GOLD analysis project Ga0209154, IMG submission 185878) | Grasslands soil microbial communities from the Angelo Coastal Reserve, California, USA - 14_0919_12_20cm (SPAdes) (version 2) | ecosystem: Environmental > Terrestrial > Soil > Grasslands ... | reverse complement strand
CGACCGAGAGGATCTGTTCCCGTCGGCCGGCGGCGGTGAATCTGAGCTGGGCGGTGGCCATGCCGGTAAGGAAATACTAAGTAAGTAGATACTTACTTGCAGGGCTTTGTCAACCGGCGCTGGGGGTTGGGTGGAAGGGGTGGAAGCGGCAGGTGCATGCATGAAACCTGGCATTCCGGAGCGCAGCGCGCAATCCCTACCGCGAAAATTCAATTGGTTGGTCGGGATGCTTCGCTTCGCTCTGCATGAGAAACCTTAATGGAGCATGACCACCGATTGGCATGCCGCAGCTGGTCAGTGTTCCAGCGGCGGGCTGGCAAAGGTGACGCCGAGTTGGTCGAACAGGAAGCTCCAATTGAAAGTCTCCATGGCGATCTGCTGGTCCCGACCGGCGCCGATCCCGCCATGTCCGGCGTCGGAGAAACTGACGAGGAGGACCGGCTTCCCCGACGCCGTAGCGGCCTGCAATCGGGCGGCGAACTTGCGGGAGTGCCAGGGATCGACCCGCAGATCGTTCTCTCCTACGGTCAACAAAATCGCCGGATACTTGGTGCCGTCCTTGACGTGCTGATAGGGGGAGTAGGTATAGAGCGCGCGGAACTGCTCCTGATCTCTCACCGAGCCGTACTCGGTAACGTTGAACTGCCCGTTCTGAGTGGTCTCAAAACGCAGCATGTCATAGAGGCCGGCGACCGAGACCACGGCCCGAAACAGATCAGGCCGCTGGGTTAGGACCGCACCCATCAACAACCCGCCATTGCTGCCGCCTTCGATGCCTAGTTTTTGGGGATTCGTGTATTTCGCCTGGAACAGGTGTTCGGCGGAGGCAATGAAATCGTCGAATACGTGCTGCTTGTTGGTCAGCATTCCGGCCCGGTGCCACTCCTCGCCGAACTCGGCGCCACCGCGCAGGTTGGCGATCGCATACACGCCGCCTGCATCCAGCCACAGGCGCAGCGAGGGATCGAACCACGGAGTCAGGCTTATACCGTATCCGCCGTAACCGGTCAGCACCGTAGGATGGCTGCCGTCCAACTGAAGGCCCTTCTTGCGGATGATGTTAATCGGGACCTCCGTTCCGTCCTTGGAGACGCCGAATTCGCGCACCGCTTCCACATCGCTGAAATCCACGGGCGAAGTCGAGCGCAGGCGAGTGGCCCTGGTCTGGTTCTCGTGCGGGTCGAAGACGTACCAGGCTCCCGGCCTGACGTAGCTGCTATTGCGGAACAGCAGTTCGCCATTGGGCGTTCGCAGCACTTGGGATACCGCCGAGACGGGCTCAATCGGCACCGACCCCAGCGACTGGCCGGCGAGGTCGAAGACGCGAATCTGGTTGGGGCCACCGACCACATCCACGATGTACAGGCGATCACGGGTAGCAGCGAAATTCGGAGGGAACCCCGATAGTGCGAATCCAAAACCCTGAATAACCGACTCGCTCTCCTGGACAATCACGGTCGCCTTTTTCAAGTCAGGCGTCGCCAGGGGAAGGCGAAGCATTTTGCCACGCGGGGCACCCTTGCGCGAGACCAGGTAAAGCGCGTCGTCAGCGCCGAAAGCCGCCCCGCTGATCTGATCGGACCACTCGGTCAACTGCCTCCACTTCCCTTCCGGGCTGCGCAGAAAATGTTCATACTCGCCGCCATCGCCGTTGGCCACGATGGCGAGAAGATATTTGCCATCGTCGCTGGTGGACAGTGAAACCTCAGCGATACGCGGAAAATTCTTTCCCAGCACATAAGAATCCTGATTGGCGGGCGTGCCCAGTTTGTGAAAATAAATCTGCTGGTAGAAGTTGAGATCCTGGGGCGGACGCTCACCCTGGTGCGGATAGCGCGTGTAGTAGAAGCCGGAACCATCCGCATTCCAGGCCACGCTGCCGCCGGCGGTGGGGAAATTCACTCGCGGGACAACATCCGCCAGCGCCTTACCGGAAGCTGCGTCGTACAGGCGCAGGTTGCCAGCTTCGCTGCCACCCTCGGCCAGGCACACGGCCACCTGTTTGCCATCCACGGAAGGTTCGTAAAACTCGATCGCGGTGCGCCCGCTGGGATCGACACTCGAGGGATCCAGGACGAGGTGCTCGGATTCGGGATCGTGGGGCGACTTGAGTGTCACGAGCATGGGTTGCTGCTTGCCGGGCTGCCATTTCAAGGCGAACAGCAGGCCGCCGGCAGCCGCGAATCCGTAATGCGTAGCCGATTGCCCTCTTTCCAATTGCTTGAGCCAGTCGAAGATTTTGGCGCCCTGGGGAAGCGAGTCCAGATAGGCTCGCGTGCGGGTATTCTGCGCCTCGACCCAGGCGCGAACCTCTGGGTCGTTGTTCGACTCCAGCCAGCGGTAGTCGTCAACGACCTTGACATCCTGGTACTCGTCCCGGACCGGCCTCTTGGCGGTGGAGGGTGCAGCAGCAATGACCGAGATGCGGGGTTCGGGCGCTTCCGCAGGCTGCTGGGCAAGAACCCAAATCGAGAAAAGGAAAAGACCAAAAATGGCGAGACGCTTCAAAGGGTGATTCCTCCCTGGGATGGGAACGCTCGAGCGCTTGATCGTACCCTGCTTGACCAAATAGAGGCAAACGGCTGGTCTAGCGCATGTTCCGGGTCATTACGAAAGGTCTATACCATGCCGCATCTGGGCGTGCCGAAGCGCCCCGGTTAGACTGGGCCAATCGGAGCATCCCCGGCTCTGCTGCTTGTTCCGAGGTCTTGCTAATCCTATGTACCTACAATGGTTTCATGTGCCCAGCATCCAGCTTTCTACTCTGCTGGCTTGTATCCCCGTAGTCGCGACCGTGGTCACCTGCATCCTGAGCCTGGTGCTGGCGCGGGCCACGCTCCGCTACGCGGAAGCAACTGATAAGAGTCTGGCTCTGGCCCGCGAAGAATACGAGCGCGAATGGTCGCCCGAGCTGCACATCAAGTTGGAAAGAGTTTCTTCCAGCGAGGCGAAAATTGTAATCACGAACCTGGCCAAGATTTCCGTCCTGCTCCAGCTGGTGCAGCTGCGGAGACCTTCGCAGGGCGTGCCCTTCGGGCGATATTTTCTCAATGACCCGCTGGTAGGCGGCATGACCTGGACCGACAAAATCGGGCAGCGTCTTGTGGCCGGCATGGGAGACGATTTCGAAGGCCAGATCTCGGCGTCGGTCACCTTCTATGCTTCGGGCCGCCTGTTCCGAACCGACTGGTTCCGCTTTCAAATCAAGATCAGCGACGGTAATATCCAACGTCTTGAGCCGGTCAACATTGCCGCGCGCCGCGTGCAGGTGCTCGAGAAGAAAGACACGCCGGAAGAGTTTCGGCGCGAGTTGGTGAGGGACGTAGCCGGAGACCTGGTCGAGAGCGGAGCCAACGGCAACTCTTAATCCGGCTTCGTGACTGGGGCGGCTTTAGTGTGAGTCGACGTACCCGATTCCCACTCGCATATGCCGCAGTAACACGACCGAGAGCGCTTCGGCGATCGCCAAACCCAGCAAGGCGTGGGCGGCGCCCAACGGGTAGAGGTTCCGATAGCGTCGAAAGAGTTCGCAGAAAACCAGTCCACCCAGCAGCGTTGCCGGAACCAGCCAGGGATTAGGAATATGGGCGGCTGAAAACAGCAGAGCTGCGCCAAGCACGGCAAACCGGCTGTTGTCGAGCGCGACTTCGAGACGTTTGTAGAAGAAAATCTGCAGCAGAAACTGCTGGACCAGCGCCCATGCCGCGTACAGACCAGGGTTCTCGACTGGCGGCCAGGTGGGATGCCGGGGATCCCAGGTTCCCCCTATCCAGCCTCCCAGGAGAATTCCAGCAGCCAGGATCGCCGCCGCGCTGAGCGTCCACAGAGTGCCTTTCAGCGGCGGCAGATTCAGGCCGAGTTCCTTCAAGGTCGGCCTTCTACGGAAAACAAAAATCAGAGCACACGCCGTTGCGGCCACCGTCCAGAGCAGCTTGGTGCGGTCTTCGGTCCAGATAGCCGCCTCGATCAGACCATAAACGATGGCCAATTCTGTCCAGACCCTCTTCGCTTGGAGCGAATGAGTTTCTGGGTGCTTGCCGGCTCGGTCGAACGAGGAAGCTTGCTCGAGCGGCGGATCGCGGGGAAAAGTTTTCGACTCCGAGGACACTAAGGCAATCTTATAAAGTGTGCCCATGGACGGCAAGCCTACACCCCGCGTAGTGATCATCGGAGGCGGCTTCGGAGGCCTTCGTGCGGCTCGTTCTCTGGCTCGCCACCCGGTCCGAGTCACGCTCATTGACCGCAAGAACCATCACACGTTTCAGCCGCTGCTATACCAGGTGGCTACTGCGGGATTGTCGCCGGGAGATATTGCCGCGCCGATTCGTTGGATCCTGCGCGGACATCCCAACGTCGAAGTGCTTCTCGGCGAGGTCGTTGACTTCGACTTGGCAGCACGCGTGGTTAAGCTGGCGGACGCCGAGATCACTTATGACTATCTGATTGTTGCGGCCGGTGCGACCCATTCCTACTTTGGACACAACGAGTGGCAGCCGCTGGCGCCCGGGTTGAAGACGGTAGAGGATGCAATCGAGATCCGCCGCCGCGTCTTGCTGGCCTTCGAGTTGGCAGAAAGGCAGGCTGCGCAAGGCGGCGGGCAGATTCCGCTAAATTTCGTTGTCATTGGCGGCGGGCCTACCGGCGTCGAACTGGCGGGCACGCTGGCGGAAATCGCACGGCGCGTGCTCACCCGCGAATTTCTTTCGATCGATCCCAAGAGCACAAGAATTTTGCTGCTGGAAGGCGGGGCGCGAATTCTGCCCGCCTATCCCGATGATCTTTCCCGCAGCGCCGAAGCGCAGTTACGCCGGCTGGGAGTGGACGTCGAAACTTCGGCGATGGTCACCCGCATTGAGCCCGATGCCGTCTACGTTGGCGAGACCCGCCTGCCTGCGGCCGTGATTCTTTGGGCGGCTGGAGTAGCGGCTTCACCGTTAGGCAGGAAATTGGGTGCGCCGGTCGATCGCGCCGGACGCGTGCTGGTGCAACCGGATCTGAGCCATCCCGCTCACCCCGAGGTATTTGTCATTGGCGATCTTGCCGCATTCGAGGATGCCAAGGGCCAGCCACTGCCAGGCCTTGCGCCGGTCGCTATGCAGCAGGGGCGTCGAGTAGCCATGAATATCGGACGCGAGCTCGGTGGGCAGCCTCGGGAGGCTTTCCGTTACCTTGACCGGGGCAGCCTGGCGACCATCGGGCGGGCCGCCGCGGTGGCGCAGTTCGGAAAAATTCATTTGTCCGGGTTTGTGGCCTGGCTTGCCTGGCTGTTCATTCACATTCTGTTTCTGATCGGGTTTCGCAATCGGCTGATTGTCATGATCCAGTGGGCCTGGTCGTATTTCACCTACGAGCGGGGCGCGCGGCTGATCACCGGTGATACCCGTCTGCCCAGTTGGACGGGACGATCTCGGCAGGCGCTGGACAAAGAAAAAGGCGACTCACCCCCAGCCTCGAACCCGGCGGCTGATTAGGCGCGCCCCCCCAAAGATTCGGCCCGGAATCGAGCTTTTGCTGCTGGGCCGGCTTGGATTTGAGAGACAATAAAAACGGGGCGCCGACAAGTGCGCGGAGCTCTCAAGAAGCCTTCGTCACCGGCTTTGTAGTGCGCCATCGCAGCCAAGCTCGCGGAGAAAGCGCAGCCACTGCTCAAGCGATGAAACGGTTGTTCTTTCGACGTCTTTTTCTGCCTCGGCTTTTGACCTCGCTCGTGCTGTTTCTGGGCGCCCGCACGGGTTCGGCTGAGGTGCTCAAAATGGTGGTGAACGACACCATTCAACCCATTACAGACGAATACATCGGGCGGGCGCTGGCTGATGCCAAGGAAAAGGGTGACCAGGCGGTGCTGATTGAACTGAGCACGCCGGGAGGGCTGGTGGAGTCAACCCGGGATATCATTAACAAAATCTTAGAATCATCGGTCCCAGTAATCATCTATGTGACCCCCGCGGGAAGCCGGGCGGCGTCAGCGGGATTTTTCATCCTGGAAGCAGCCGACGTGGCAGCCATGGCCCCGGGCACAAACACCGGGGCGGCTCATCCGGTCAGCATGGGCGGCGGCAAGCTCGACGAGGTCATGAAGCAGAAGCTCGAAAACGACTCGGCGGCGCTCATGCGCACAGTTGCCGCGAAGCGTGGACGGAATGTCGAAGTAGCCGAAAGTGCGGTCCGCCAGTCCAAATCGTTTACCGAAGACGAGGCGCTCAAGAACAAGCTCATCGACATTGTCGCCTCGAACGAAGACAATCTGTTCAAGCAGCTTCAGGGCCGAACCATCAAGCGTTTTAACGGCCAGGAAGTCAAGTTGAACCTGGTGGGGCAGGTGGTCCGGCCTTACGAGATGACGCTCAAACAACGAATTTTGGGCTTCATCATGGATCCCAATATCGCCTTTATCCTGCTGGCGATTGGAGCCCTGGCGCTCTATGCCGAATTCAACCATCCCGGCGCCGTTGTGCCGGGAACCGTGGGCGTGATCTTCATCCTGCTGGCAGCCTTTGCCCTGAATTTGCTGCCGGTGCGCCATGCGGCTCTGGCACTGATTTTAGGAGCATTCATACTCTTCGCGCTGGAGGCTAAGTTTGCCACCCACGGCGTGCTCGGACTGGGTGGTGTTGTGTTGCTCACCTTGGGCGCGCTCCTGCTGGTGGACGCTCCCATACCTGAAATGCGCGTGAAACTGATCACGGCGCTGGCCGTTAGCATTCCGGTCGGGGTGATCACAGTGCTCCTGATGAGCATCGCGCTCAAGGCGCGGCACAACAAGATTGTGACCGGCGTCGAAGGTCTGGTAGGCGAAGTGGGCGTGGCTCAGACGGCACTTTCGCCACGCGGTAAGGTTTTTGTGCACGGCGAGATTTGGGACGCCTTGTCTAGGGCACCGATAAACGCAGGCCAGTCAGTTGTGGTGCGCAAGGTGGATGGACTCGAGTTAGAGGTCGAGCCCGTGCTGGTGACACAGCGGCCGCAGGTGTCGGCGCCGGCTTAAAGTCCACTCGATTGAGCTTTACGGGGTTCTGTTCCAAAGCTGACCCGGCACTTCCGTGCCGCCTTTTGCAATTTCGCCCCTGCCGGCTAAGCCGAAAGCGCATCTCCTGAGGTAACCGTCGTTTGTCGGAAATGGCGCAACCAGCGCATTCATTTGGGATACAATCCGCCCCAGCAGCAATCCTGACAAGCCGGGCTTGGAGGCAAGATGCCAATCAACTTGTCTGTCGTCGTCGTCATTATTATTGCCCTTTACTTGTTAAGCTCGGTCAAGATCCTGGCCGAGTACGAGCGGGGCGTTATCTTTCGGCTGGGACGCTTGCTGGATCGGGAAAAAGGGCCGGGCGTCATCCTGGTGTTCGCTCCGGTCGATCGCATGGTGCGCATTTCGCTGCGGCAGGAAGCCTTGGAGGTCCCGCCGCAGGACATCATCACGCGCGACAACGTCACCCTGAAAGTCAACGCCGTCATTTTTCTGCGTGTCATCGATCCCCGCAAGGCGGTCGTGGAAGTTTCCAATTACGTCTACCAGACTTCGCAATTTGCGCAGACAACTCTGCGTTCCGTGTTGGGCGAATTGGAACTCGACGAACTGCTGGCACACCGCGATAAAATCAATCTCCGTCTGCAAAGCATCCTCGACACTCACACTGCGCCTTGGGGCGTGAAAGTAGTGAACGTTGAGGTCAAGCAGGTGGATATGCCCGAGACCATGCTGCGCGCCATGGCCAAACAGGCCGAGGCGGAACGCGAGAAGCGGTCAAAGATCATCCACGCAGAAGGCGAGTTTTCTGCGGCGCAACGACTGGTGGACGCCGCCCACCTGCTGGCCACCGAGCCGGTCAGCGTGCAGTTGCGCTACTTGCAGACTTTGACGGAAATCGGTGTGGAGAAGAACACAACCGTTGTTTTCCCTGTCCCGGTGGACGTGTTCTCGGGAATTCAGAAGCTGGTGTCCCAGGCGGCGGAAGGTGGCAAGAAAACGACATGAAGCAGGCATTACATGGGAACCAATCTTTGACCGATGCCACTTAGACCCAGCAGGAGTAGACAATGACCGTGGATCAGGACACTGAAATCACATTAGGGACTGGCAAGATGCTGGCCCTGTTTTTCGGGCTGGTGGGCCTTTGCGCCGTGTTCTTTGGCGTGGGATTTTCGTTGGGACGGAGCTCCTCCAGGCCAGTGCTGGCCGCCGATGCCGCGGGTTCTCCCGCTGGGGGTGTGCCACGTTCTACCAACCCCAAGCCGGCCACTACGGACAATTCCACCAAGCCTGCGGATCTGACGTTCTATAAAACGGTCGAGCAGAAGGATGCAAATCCGCAGCTCACGCCAGCCGATGCCGGCAGCACTCCGCCGGCTCCGACTTCCGCGCAAAACACCAGCCCTGCTTCGCAGCCTGCTCCTCCCGATCCGTCGACCATTGGCAATACCAGCTCCTATTACGTGCAAGTGGCGGCGGTGACCAAAGAAGAAGATGCCCAGGCTCTGGTCGATGCCTTGAAGAAGAAACAGTATCCCGCGTTTACCACCAGCGCGACCACGGACAAGCTGTTTCACGTGCAGGTCGGACCCTATGCGGACATCAAAGACGCGGAGGCGATGAAGGCCAAGCTGATCAGCGACGGCTACAATCCCATCCTGAAAAAATAAGCAGTCTTCATTCCCGGCTGAAGCGCTGTTCGTTCCAAGGGTCGCCGTACATGTGGTATCCATTCTGCTCCCAGAAGCCGGGGACGTCATGGTCCAGGAACTCCAAACCCCGCACCCACTTCACCGATTTCCAGGCGTACAAATGGGGCACAATCAGGCGAAGTGGATAGCCATGCTCAGGACTGAGGGGTTGACCGTCATGATGAGTGGCAAAAAGGACTTCCTCCCGGTCGAGGTCAGGCAAGGGAACGTTGGCGGTGAATCCCTGCTCGGCGTGGACCAGCACGTAGGCCGCGCCAGGCTTCATTCTCACCCGGCGCAACACCTCGCGAAAGGCTACGCCCTCCCACCGGTTGTCGAAGCGGCTCCAGCGGGTCACGCAGTGGAAATCGCTGGTGCGCTCGACTTTGGGAAGACTATTGAACTCCTGCCAGGTCCATCGCAGCAGCTCTTCCAGTTGGCCACGGATGCGGAAATCCCAGGTGTCGGGATCAAAGCGCGGGACCGAACCCGAGTGGAGCACGGGCCACTTCAGCGTCAGGGACTGGCCTGGCGGGAGAAGACCTTGCGACTTCTTCCGTTTCTCCCGTTCGCGGCGTTCGTTGCCCTCAAAAAGCATGGGAAAGCAGATTGCTCGCGGCTGAAGCCGCTCCGAATCACAATACAGGAGACCGTACTATATAGTAATGCAGCGCTAAAAGCGGCCGGGCCACCCAACCGCATGCAAAATTTCAATCGAACTCCAAGCCCAAAAGCCGCGTTATTATAGCGGCGTTACCCAGATTGACATGTATCAATGAATTCGGTATTTCTTCGTGGCGTCATGGACAACACGGAAGAAACAATTGATCGTATGCTGCACGCTATCGCCGATCCTACCCGGCGCCGCATTCTACAAGCGCTCAAAGAAAAGGGCGCGTGTTCCATCGGCAAGGAAGTGGGACTTTGCGCTTGCGACATCGAGCAACGGGTTCGACTGTCGCAGCCGACGATTTCTCATCATATGGCCATTTTGAACAAGGCGGGGTTGGTGGAGGCCAGAAAGCAGGGACAGTGGATGTGGTATCGGCGCAACGAAGCCGCGTTGCATGAACTGGCACGCAACTTGCGGGATGAATTGTGAAGGCTTTTAGAGATTTCGTGGCGCACGCGAGATCCTTCGAGCCTAGGTTTGGCCAGAGGGCGTGACTTTTTTGGATTGGTGGAATTTTTCCGGCACCTCAGCAGCTTGTTTTCAGCATCACTCCGTGGAGAAAACGAAAAGAGCCACAAACTCTCAGGGATGACGACATGGGTGACGGGTTACGCCCACCCGATAGCGACATGCGGCTAACTAAGATTAGTCACCCGCGGCGGCAGCGGCGGCTTGAGTCTTTTGCAACAGGTTGCGGGCGGCGGTGATCAAGTCAGCGACTTCGAAGGGTTTCACCAGGAACGGGAGATTATTCGATTGCAGGAAGCCGCGCATATCTAGGTCCATGGCAGTCGAGAAGGTGAATAGCACGCGATTTTCCATGCCCGGACATTTTTCCTTTAGCCATTCGTGCATCTCACGCGCGCTCCAGTTCGCCTGCGTGCCGCTGGTAACCAGGGCATCGAAGGGCTCGGCCTCGAGGCGCTCTTTCATGGCCTCACTGGTGGTCACTGAGGCGACCTTGGCCCCGGCGCCGACCAGAACATCGCGCTCGAAATCCAGCACCGCTTCTTCCTCTTCCGCCAGCAGGAGATAACCTTGGATCACCGTCTCTCGCTGGGGAACCACAACTTCCTTCTCCGCGGCTGCCGCCTGCCCAGAAACCGGAATTCGCACCTCAACGACCGCGCCGCCCTCCGGACGGTTATGCGCCAGGATGTCGCCGCCGTGCTCCTTCACGATGCCATAGCAGATGCTCAGACCTAGCCCAGTTCCCTTCCCGATGCTCTTGGTGGTGTAGAAGGGATCGAAAATGCGCTTCGGATCCTGGATGCCGGGCCCGCTATCGTGGAACTCGAGACACACGAACTTGTCGTTCGGCTGGACTCTCACTTTCAGCGTTCTGCGTTCGCCGATTTCCAGCATAGCATCCAGTGCGTTGTTGATGACGTTGAGGAAGACCTGTTCTAACTGGTGCGGATCCGCGTCGGCGTTGGGAGTGTTGGGATCGATTTCCCGTTCGATCGTGATGTTGTTGACCTTGAGGTCGTATTCGCGCAGCGTAAGCGTCTCCTCCAACACTTTTCGCAGATCGACCGCCTGTTTCTCCGACTTGCGCTGGCGGGCGAATGACAGCAGGTTCTGCACCACGCGATGGGTACGCTGCGCCTGCTTGAACAGCTTGCGGACATAGTCCTGGGCGCGTTCCTGAAGCCCTTCACTCTCGAGCAACTGGGCATAGCCGAGAATTGCGGTGAGAGGATTGTTCAGTTCGTGCGCGACTCCGGAAATTAGTTGTCCGACCGCTGACATCTTCTCGCTTTGCAGCAGTTGCTCCTGCGTCTTACGCAGGTCGTCGTAGGCGCGGCAGGTTTCCTCATACAGGCGGACTTTCTCGATGGTGGTCGCTAATTGACGGCCGATGGCGACCAGCAGGTTCTCATCATTGCTGGAGAACGTCCGGGCTTCGCGGCAACTGATTCCCAGCACTCCAATGGGAAAATCTTTGCTCCAGAGCAGCACCCAGATCCAGGATTTGAGGCCGTCGGCCTGGACGAATTCCGCCACCAGAGGCGGGAGGTGGGGCAAGAATTCCTGGGTGATGACTTCCGTGCGCGAGCGCATGACCAGCTCGCCGAAACCTCCGGGCAGGGAGACTTCGGAAAACTTCTGGCGATCGCCCGTGCGCTGCCCCCATCCTGCCCGGCGGCGCAAGGTCGTGTTATCCAGGTCGGAGAGGTAGATAGAACCCGTTTCCGCGCCAAAAAGCGTTACTACCTGGCGAAGCGTCAGATTCAGGATTTCGTCTAAATCGAAAGACTGGGTCGCGATGACCGCCATCGCGTTGAGCGCATTCAACTCGCGGTTGCGGCGCCGAATTTCTTCGTCGGCACGCTTCTTCTCGGTCATGTCGAGCAGGAAGCCCTGGTAGCGGTCGATCTTGCCAGTGGCATTTCGGCTGGCAAAACTGCTTTCTACGGCATTCAGCAGCGTGCCATCCTTCCTGCGCATGGTGACTTCAAAATTTCGCACATAATTGTGCTTCTCTGCTTCGCGGCGGAACAATTCGCGCTGCTCGGGAGAGGCGTAAATCTCTGTCTCCAGATTGAGGACCATCAACTCGTCGCGGCAGCTGTAACCCAGCATGTGGACGAAAGCGTCGTTGCAGTCCACCAGGTGGCCGTTGGGAGTGGCGACGAAAACGCCCTCCTGCACCTGCTCGAACAACAGTCGATATTTCTCTTCAGCGGCGCGGCGCTCCGTGGTGTCCCGGATAACGTGGATGGTGCCTTTTTGCTTGCTGTTCTGGTCGGTGTAGGAGGAGGTTGAAACCAGCGAATACCCACCGAAGCAAGGATCGGAGCCTTCCACGAAATCAACGTCTCCGCGCGAGCAGTACGGACACCCTTTCCACTGCTCGTAGCTCTTCGAGAGTATAGTCTCGCAGGGGCTGCCCACGACCGCCGCCGGCGCCAGGTTCAGGCGTCCGACCAGGGCCTGGTTCACTTTCATGATCTTGAAGTCGGCGTCGTGCACCAGGATGAGGTCCTGGATGGAATCAAAGGTGTTGACCCACTGCCGCTGTGAACGCAGCACCTGCTCCATGAGGCGGATGTTTTCGACCGCGATGCCCAGCTGGTTGGCGCTGGTTTCCAGGAATTCCAGATCCTCGGGAGTGTAAGAGCGCCAATGGCGGCTGCCGAGGGCGAGGACGCCGATGACTGATTTCTTACCCCGCACCGGCACCATCACGACATGATGGAATTTTTCGTTTCTGAGAGCATCTTGGAAGTCGGGCTCGGCGGTTTTGGTTTTGATAACCGCAGCCTTCCCGTCCTGAATGAGAGCGCGCAACCTGTCATCGGTTGCAATCGAGCCGCGCGACATCATGAAATCGGGCGACAGACCGATCTGCTGGACGACGACCAGCCTCTCGTCTTCCTGCTGCAGCCGGAACCAGGCAGCGCGCGCCTTCATGAGCTTCTTGAGCTCCTCCAGCGCGGTCAGCAGCATGGGTGCGGATTGGGTGGCGCGGGCGATGCTGGTGGTAAGCGCGTTGACGACCCCCAGCCGCCGGGTGCGCGCACGGGAATCGTCGAAGACCACTAAGAGCATGCTCAAACCCAACAGCAGGTCGGAGATCACGCTCACACCCGCGGGCAGATGGATGAGCGCGGGCCAATCGAGGTTAATGGACAGCAGGCCCAGGCTCATCAACCAGGGGCCAGTTTCCCAGCGTCCCCAGCGAACTCTAATCAATTCCATGGCTGCGGTCACCGCCACGATCCGGTAGGCAACTTCCAAGGCAACCCGCAACGGCACAGAGTCGGGCCACAACAGGGGTCGAGCCACTGCGTAGCCAACCAGCGCAAGGGAGATAAACAGCAGGGGCAGGAACAGGTTCTTGGCGCGGGTGTAAGAGAATACGGCCGCCGCAAAAAGACAGACGGCGAGTACGAACGTTCCTTCGGCAATGGCCCGCCCGTATTGCGGGTCCGAGGAGGCCAAAGGCATCCGAGAAACCAGATAAACCATCCAGCCGAGGATCCAGACCAACAGGTACCGTTCGCGGAACGTGCGGAAGACCACCAGGCTGGCCGCCAGCATGATCAAGGCAGCCGATTCCAGCGGGCTCAGCTTGAGGATGGCTGCTCCGGCAAGGGTCCAAAGGCTGAGCAAAAGGTTCATGTTCGCTGTGGATACAAAGCTACCGAATTCCTAAATAACACGCTGGCCCCGCCTAAGGGTGACTTTTCGACAGGCCGATGGTTACGGTGGTTACCCCTGCAATAGAGGACGAAAACGGGCAAAACTGGGGTAAACTGAGGCTACTTCCATGCCAGCCGACCGAATCCTGGTAGTTGACGACGAAGAGCCTATCCGCGAAATCGTTGTCTCCATGCTCCGCTCGGCCCGCTATGAATGCCAGCAAGCGGCTTCCGGGGTGGAAGCGCTGGCCCTACTGAATTCCGGCGAAGAATTCGAGCTCATGCTGTCGGACCTGATGATGCCCGAAATGGACGGCAGTACCCTTTTGGAGCGCATCAAGGAGAGGTATCCGGATCTGCCGGTGGTGATGGTGACCGCCGTGCACGACATTTCGGTCGCCCTGCAAGCTATCCGGGACGGCGCCTACGACTACCTGCTGAAGCCGTTCGAACGCGAACAGTTATTGGCGACGGTGCGGCGGGCGCTGGAGAATCGCCGACTGAAGATGGAAAACCGCGCCTACCAGACCAACCTGGAGGCGCTGGTGGCCAACCGTACCGATCAATTACGGAAGGCGATGAGCAACCTGGAGCGCTCCTACGACACTACCCTGGAAGTTCTGGGCGACGCGCTCGACATGAAAGACGCCGAGACCGAAGGACACTCGAAACGAGTCACGGCCTTTACGATCGCTATCGCCCGCGCCATGGGATTGCCCGCTGATCAGATTCGCGTGATCGCTCGCGGCGCCTTTCTGCATGATCTCGGAAAGATGGCAATTCCCGATGCCATTCTGCGCAAGCCCGGCAAGCTCAACCAGGAAGAAATTGCGATCATGCGCGAGCATTGTTATCGCGGATACCAATTGCTCAAGCGAGTTACTTTCCTCGGCGAGGCCTGCGAGATCGTATACTCCCATCAGGAACATTATGACGGAAGCGGCTATCCGCGCGGGCTAAAGGGTAGCGAGATACCGCTAGGGGCGCGGATCTTCTCGATCGCAGATACCCTGGATGCTATTACCTCGGATCGCCCGTATCGTGCCGCACAGACCTTCACCGCGGCCCGTCGGGAAATCTATCGCTGCACAAGCAGCCAATTCGACCCCGAAGTTGTCGACCACTACCGGCAGATGCCCGATAGCATCTTCGAAGATCTCAAGAAGGAAATCGATTCCCAGAGCCACCGGTTTACCTTCTCGGCGGTGGCAAAGAGCTAACCGGATCCACGCTTATCTTCCTGATCTGGAATACGTAATTGGGCAGGCAGCCAATTTACTCTGCGCGGACATCCAACCTAAGGCAAGTGATTCCTTTCGATTGAGGACTTCGTTATGACGAGGCTTGGTTCTCGCGCATGGTCCGGTGTGGCCGCAATGCTGTTAGCGGGCTTGCCCCTGGCGGCCCAGGATAGAGGCACTGCGCCCCCTCCCATGCTCAACGCAATTCCCGAAGGGCAGACTTTCCTGATCCGCCTCAACGACAAGCTGGATACCAGCAACGTCAAACAGGGCCACCACTTCACGGCCAAGCTGGCCGAGGATCTGGTTGCTCCCAATGGCGCTACCATTCGACGCGGCAACAAAATCTGGGGACATGTATCGTCGGTGGAGCAGGGACTGCACGCGCGCATGATTCTGAGTTTCGATCAGATCGATACTGGCCACGGCAAGATGCCGCTGGTAGCCAGCGTGACTGGCGTGCCGGGTGAGCACGCGGCCAAACAGCCTAACGCTGAGGGAGAAATTGAGCGCAAGGGCACGGACCCGCGCCGCATGGTCGAAACTGCGGCGGTCGGTGCCGGCCTGGGGGCGGTCGCCGGCGCGGCCGCCGGAGGCGGCAAGGGTGCCGGCATCGGCGCCGGCGCTGGAGCTGGGCTGGGAGCACTGACTGGCATCCTGACAGAGCGCAATCTGCGCCTGGAAAAGAATACGGTTCTGGAAATTCGCCTCGATCATCCGCTTAAGGTTCCTCGTTAGACCTTGGCGCAGGCCGGATCCCTCGTCGCATGATCCGGTCTCGCGACGAAGATGAAGGCACGGATTGGGTCCCGTGCCTTTGTCTTTTAGACGATCTGAATCTTGGCTTTCTAGCCACTCGGCTGCGCAAGCCCGGTGTTCCCGCGCGTTCTTTTTACGTGTAAACAAGCGTATAACGTCTTAGCTTCAACGGAGACTCCCATGAAAAACAGGGTTGCCATCCTGGTCATACTGTTTGCCGCAACCACAGTTTATTCGCAGGACCGTCCCACTATCGCGGCGCAGCCCAACACTGTGTTCGTGGGCGCAGACGGCAAGTTCGAAGCGGCGCCCGATACGGTGCGGGTCGAGTTCAACATCTCAGCCCAGGAAGATACGGCCCCGGCCGCTTACGATCGGGCGGCGAAAAACGCGGAACAGATTCGGCAGATTCTGCGTTCGAACGGCATCGACGCTAAGACTGCCGAGATCGGCTTCTTTTCCCTGCAGCCCGTCTATGACTGGCGAACCGCTAAACGGAAGCTGGTTGCGTACCGGGTGAATTCCGCGGTTTCTTTGAAGCTGAAAGATTTTTCGAAAGTCGCTCCCCTCGTCGAGCAGCTCGCCGCTACCGACGTCACGGCGAACCAATCTGTGAACTATTCTCTGGAAGATATAGATGCCGCAAAGGTTAAGGCGGTGGAGGATGCCTTTCGTCACGCCCGGGAAAATGCCGCTGCGGTGGCGCGAGCGGGCGGACGGGTACTAGGAGAGCTTTCCTATGCGTCGGTAGATACCGCGGAGCAGATACGCATCATGACCCCGCTGGCCGCGCAACCCATGACGGCCATGCGGGCGCAGGCGGAGACGCCTACACCCACGGCGGAGTTCAGTCCCGAGAACGTGCAGGTGACAGCACACGTGAACGCGATGTTCAACCTAAAATGAGGTTTGCGCAGGAAGACGCGGGCGCCGGCGTCACCCGGCCACCCTCGCCGCATTTTTGATGGTGGATTGAAAACCGCTCGACTAGGGCTAGCTTCGAATCATCAATCGACAATCGAAAATCGACCATTCAAGTTACCGCACGCGGGATGGGTCCAGCGTAATCGGACGCTGGATAATCATCTCCAGGGTGGTACCAGCGTCCAGGTGGACGTCCGTGTTGCGGGTCAGCAGGGCGATGGCGGTGCCGGCAGCCCCTCCGACGCCCGCGCCAATCAGCGCGCCCTTGCCGCCGCGGCTCAGACCTCCCACGATGGCCCCGGTAGCGCCTGCGCTGGCCACGGTGCCGACCTTCTTGCCGGTATCGCTGTCCTGGCGAATCGTGCCTTCTTTATCTATGATCGAGGCCTTCTCTGCCCCGGGAACGTTCTCGACCGCGCCTGGGAGCATTACGGTGTATCCGCTGGGAAAGATCAGAGTAGTGAAGTGAATGAGTACCTCGGCTCGCCCCTTGACTCGCCCGGCCTTCTTGACGTGAGCGATGCGGCCCTGCACATAAGTCCCCGCGGGAACCAGCACCTTATCGTTCATGACGAACGGAAAAGTAGTGGCGGCATAGACCGCATCGCCGTCGCGCGATCTCTTGGTAGAAATGGCGTGCTTCAGCGCAACCGGAATCCGGCTGCCGGCGGGGATGCTCAGCGTGTTCTCGTTGCTGTCGCGCGGCTCGCTGGGCCGGGCAGGTTCTGACGAATCTTGCTTGGCTTGCGCGAATGACAGCGTGGACAACAGTAGAAACGTCAGCAGAACGCGCATAGAACCCTCCCACCAGACACACCAGCGGCTCTAGTATAGACCTCGAGCCTGAAGCAGGCGTGCGCCGACCGTCGATGAGTCCCAACTGTTTCATCGAAGTCGTCTTAGGGAAACAGTAGCGGTTCTTACCAAGGGCTGCGCAGTTGTTGAAATCCGTTTGCGCTCACAATCCGGCTAGTCGCCCTGTGCCCTTTACCTGATTGTCGCGCACATTCCCCATGAACTGAGACTGCAGCTTCTGAGCGCACAGCTCTCCGCAGACGTGCAGGGTGCCTTCTGCCTGCGCCAGTTCTTCGTTCCAGGGCGCGAGATAAAGCACAGGAGCTTTGAACGATTCGATGGACGTCCACATCAGCCACCAGCGGTCGTTCGCTTTTTTGACTATTCCACAGTTCGGGCCGGCGCAGCGGTACAGAGGGTTGGATGAATTCGCGGTCATCAAATCGGCTCGGAAAAGTTCTCTGGGTTCACAGTTCTCGGTTTCTGAGCAGTGTAACTGAGAACTGGGAAGGAACAACTGAGAAACTGGAAAAAGTTCTGGTTTCCCGGTTCTCGGGTTTGAACTGAGCACCGGGGACTGAATTGTCTACTTATAAATCAGATATTTCTCCCGGATCTTCATAAATTGCTGGAGCCGTTCCTGCCAGTCCTGCGCGATGCGGCGCGGGTCTTCGTCTCTGGCAATCGCATCGAAGACCGCCTGGTTGGCGAGGATCTCGATCATTCTCGCCATCTGCCACGGCTGCGGATAGAGCTTGTGCAGCGCCGATGCCAGTTCCACGCCTAGTTCCGGCGCGTCCAGGACATTGCGGTTGAGAAGGACAATGTTCACCCCTTGGCATTTCTCGCCGGCAAAATTGCTCGACGACGGCGTGAAGCTGATGGGGACAAAACGCACCCCGGCGATCTCCCGGGCATTAAGGTAGGTTGCCAGTTCCTTGCCTTTGATCCAGGGAGCGCCGAGCAGCTCGAAGGGCGTATCGGTTCCCCGCCCGACCGAAAGGTTCGTGCCCTCAACCAGAGCTACGCCAGGATACAGTGCTGCTTCGGTCGCGCTGCGCAGGTTGGGCGAAGGATTGATCCACACCAGGCCGGTGGAGTCGTACCAGTCGCCGCGCAGCCAGCCCTCCATAGTCTGAACCTGGAGCTGGGCATGGATGTCGCGCTCGGCGTTGAACAGGGTGGCCAGTTCGCCGAGCGTCATGCCGTGGCGCACCGGGACAGGATGGTAGTTGACGAAATTCTCGCGCCCAATATCTGATACCGGGCCCTGCACGAACGAACCCGTTACCGGATTGGGGCGATCCAGCACGATGACTTCGATCCCGGCCTTGGCCGCGGCTTCCAGAAAGTAGCCGACCGTCGTTTCGTAAGTGTAGCAGCGCGCCCCCGCATCCTGAATGTCAATGACCACGGCATCGAGCGTCTTCAAGATGTCGACGGAAGGGCGCCGCGCCGCATCGGTTGCGCCGTAGACGCTCAAAACCGGCACTCCCGTGGCCGCATCTTTGGAGTTGCCGACGTCGGTCGTGTCCAGAGCGCCCGTGACACCGTGCTCTGGGCTAAAGATGGCTTCAAGCGAAACGCCCGGGGCTTGAGCGAGAACGTCGATGGTGCGGCGTCCTTGTGAATCGATGCCGGTTTGATTGGTCACGATGCCAATTTTCCTCTTTCCAGCCGGCGCGCGCAGAAGATCGAAATTGTGATCTTCGAGAACATCGATTCCGGTCTTGACCGAACCATTGCGGGCAGCGAGGCGGCGTCCACCGGCCATCGCTTCGTTGTAGCCGGTGATGCTCTCCCAGCGGAGCTTCTCTTTTTCGCTCGCCGTAAGTGGCAGGGCGGCAGCGATCGCCGTAGCCAGCTTGGTTCGCAACGCCACCGCCGTTCCCCGTCCGTGTGGGTGGACGGAGTTGGTCAGCAGGATGATGTAAGTCTTCGTGACCGGATCGATCCACAGAGACGTCCCGGTGAATCCAGTGTGACCGAAAGAGCCCACCGGCAAGAGGTCGCCGCGATTGGTGGAGAAAGGCGAATCGATGTCCCAGCCAAAGCCCCGCAGGGAAGTTGCGTTGGGTGGTTGCTGGGGAGTCGACATCTTCTCGACGGCGAGTGGGGAGAGCACTTTGCTGCCGCTGAGCAATGCCTGGGCGAACTTGGCCAGATCATCCGCCGTCGAAAACAGGCCGGCGTGGCCGGCCACTCCGCCCATACGACGCGCACTCGGGTCGTGGACTACCGCGCGCAGCATCACGCCATCGTCGTCGTATTGCGTGGGCGCGGTCTTGGAGCGCCATGAGGGAGGCGGCAGGTAGCGCGTGTGCGTCATCTTCAGCGGGGCGAAGATTTTGCTCTGGGTGTAGTTGTCGAGAGTCATCTTCGAGACTTCCTCGACCAGCGCACCCAGGGTGATGAAGTTAATATCGCTGTAGACAAATTGCGCGCCCGGCGGATCTTGCGGCTTCTCGGCCAAGGCCATGGCATAGGCGGTGGCCTTGCCTTGCCAGGCCGTCTTTAAGTCAAGGTCGGGCTCCAGACCCGAATAATGGGTCAACAATTCCCGCACCGTGATGTCTTCCTTGCCGTTCTGAGCGAATTCGGGCAGGTATTTCGCGACCGGATCGTTGGGCCGCACCTCACCCCGCTCGACCAGTTGCATCACGGCGGTGGTCGTGGCAACTACTTTGGTCAGTGAGGCCAGGTCAAAAATCGTGTCCACGGTCATGCGCTCGCGGCGCGGCTCGAGCGCCCGGTAACCGAATGCTTTGCGATAGACAACCCGACCCCGGTGCCCGACCAGCACGACGGCGCCCGGAATCTGGCCGCTGTCGATGGCCTGCTTGATGATGGTGTCAATGACGGCGAGGCGAGCATAGGAGCCCGCCTTGGCCGCTTTCGCAGCGGAAGTGGGTAGGACCAACAGCGCCAGAACGAAGAGAGCTCGAATCGGGCGGGTGCAAAGACGATGGAGGACAGAATTCACGTTCGTATTAGGTGACTGGAAGATGTTCTGACTTTACACAAGCAGAGCAGGATTTCTCAAGAAACTGAAGTGCTAAGGGTGCCGTTTGTGCCCCAGATAGGTACAGGCCGGCCCCGATCAGCACACCCGCAGGCAAAGCCAGCACGCGGAACCAACAAGCCTGGGGTATCGATATAAAGAAAATTGCCATGGTCCCCGTCGTGAATACCAGGCCCATGGCTCTTTTAACCGGAATCTTGGCTAGCTGGATCTCGGACATTTTTTCGTCGGGTTGCCGAGCAGGTGACGGCTTCGACGAGGGAAGAATTACAGCTACTACCACGCCGATCACGAGAGCGGAAAAAATGAACCAGGCCAGCACAGGCTCAGCGATGAACACGACGACCATCACCGCCAAGGTGACTGCGATACCGACTGGCCTCTCGACGAGTGCAGGCACGACGAGATTTTAGTACACCGGGAACACCGGGATGCGCATCTTTACCCTCCCCTCCGGACTCTGCTAATGTTGGTCCTAGCCTTTAGCCGAGGTCCTTTGCCTTCTGAACAGCGTCCCAAAAACTTCCGTGCCGTTTCCGATTCCCGCCTTTGAGAAGCAGGACGCGGTTTTCCCGCGAGCTTTCGGCATCCTGCATGACGCCATAGCCGCACACGCGTTTCCCGGAGCGTCGGTGGCAGTCACCTTTAAAGGCAGGCTGGTCGCTCTGAAGGCGGTCGGGCGGTTTACCTATGACCCGCGCTCTCCAGAAATTACCGTTGACACCAGGTTCGATCTGGCATCGCTTTCCAAGGCGATTGCCACTACCAGCATGGCCATGGTTCTCTACCAGGGTGGCTTTCTTGACCTGGACATGCCGGTTGTGGCGGCCGTGCCCGAGTTCGGTACTGGCGATGCGCGGCGGCGGGAAGTAACTGTCCGTATGTTGCTGGCCCACTCCTCGGGACTGCCCGCGTACGAGAAATTGTTCTTGCAAGCACGCACCCCAGACCAGCTTCTGAGCCGAGCGTTCTTGGTTCCGCTGGCCGCCGATCCCGGAACCGTCGCGGTATACAGCGACATTGGCTTCATCGTTCTTGGAGTGGTGCTGGCGCGGCTTGCCGATGAACGGCTGGATGAGTTTTGTTACCGACACCTGCCCGTGCTTGGCATGCCTGACACCCTCTTCAACCCTCCGGCGCGTTGCCGTGCTTCCATTCCTCCCACCGCCGACGATCGAACTTTTCGGAAGCGCATTATCCAGGGCGAAGTTCAGGACGAAAACGCCAGTGTTCTGGGAGGAGTAGCGGGACATGCCGGGCTGTTTGGACCAGCGCGCGACCTCGCCCATTTTGCCCACACCATGCTTTTGGGGGGGCAGCCCCTGATTCTCCCCGAGACATTGTCCCTATTCACTCGCCGTGAATCCACTCCCGACGGCACGTCTCGGGCGCTCGGTTGGGATACTGCTTCGCAACCATCCCAGTCGGGCAAGTATTTTTCACCGCGCTCTTTCGGGCATCTTGGGTACACCGGAACATCGCTGTGGATCGATCCCGAGCGGCAGTTTTCACTGACTCTGTTGACCAACCGCACCTGGCCGGACTCGAAGAACCAAGCTATTAAGCAGGTGCGACCAAAATTTCATGATGCAATAGTGGAAGCGTTGCAGCATGAAAAGTAACCTCATCCTTCGCAAACTAAGAACCGAACAGCCCAATCCCCTCTCGGCGGGGTTGGACTACAAGTCGTCGCTCGAAATTGCTCGCATCATGAATGCCGAAGATGCCAAGGTGGCAGCGGCGGTGAAGCGGGCTCTGCCGCAGATTGCGCGCGCGATCGACTGGATTGAAGATGCGCTCCACAGCGGCGGGCGACTGATCTATGTCGGCGCCGGGACCAGCGGGAGGATCGCAGCCCTTGACGCCGCCGAGTCCCCGCCTACCTTCGATACCGACCCGAGAACTGTTCAATTCGTGATCGCGGGCGGTACCAAGGCGCTGGCGGCAGCCACCGAGGTCAGCGAGGACTCGCCGGACTTGGGCCGTCAGCAGATCGCCAAGCGCAAGCCTGGCAAGAACGATGTGGTGGTCGGAATCGCCGCCAGTGGACGTACTCCGTTCACGGTCGCGGCGATCCAGGAGGCTCGCCGCAAGGGCGCCAAGACGATTGCTGTCACCTGCAACCGGAATTCCCCGCTCGAAAAGGCCGCCCACCTTGCGATCGTGACGCAGGTCGGGCCAGAGGTGCTGGCCGGCTCCTCCCGATTGAAGGCGGGTACGGCGCAGAAATTAGTGTTGAACATGCTTTCAACTGGGGCCATGACTCGACTGGGCTATGTCTACGGCAACCTGATGGTGAACCTGCGTCTGAAGAACGAAAAGTTGAGGGAGCGTGGCATCAGCATCGTGGAACAGGCGGCCAGAGTGTCCCGCGAGGCGGCGCGCAAGGCACTACAGGCGGGGGGCAGCGTGGCTATCACCCTGGTGATGTTAAAGGCGGGCGTGAGCCGCGATGTGGCGGCGCGGGCTTTGAGACTTTCTCGCGGGAATGTCCGAGAGGCCATCACCAGCGTTAAACGGGACTGACACTAAAGTGCGTTTTCCGGCATCCCCTTTCCTGCTATCCACAGGACAACTGGCTACAATAGGAAACAAAGCCGGATTGAAACCACCGTCGGGCTTCCCAAAGGAATTCGATGGATAAGTTTGTTATTCGGGGCGGCAATCCCCTGCTGGGCACGGTTCGCGTCAGCGGGGCCAAGAACGCGGCCCTGCCTGCGATGGCCGCCGCCCTGCTCACGGAAGAGCCCGTCATCCTGGAGAATGTGCCCCAGGTACGCGACATCGAGACCACGCGCAAGCTGCTGTCCAGCATGGGCGCCGAAGTTGAGCTGGGGTATGGGCGGGCGCAGCACCGCACCACGATTTGCTGTCGCAATCTGGCTAGGCCAGAAGCTTCCTACGAACTGGTTAAGACCATGCGAGCTTCCACCCTGGTTCTGGGTTCGCTGGTAGCTCGTTGTGGGCGGGCTCGGGTTTCCCTTCCCGGGGGATGCGCCATTGGAGCTCGGCCTATCGACCTCCACATCAAAGGACTTGAACGCCTGGGCGCTCACATCACGCAGGAGCACGGCTACGTGGAAGCAAACGCAAGCCGGCTGCGCGGCGCTGAAGTGGTTTTCGACAAGATCACGGTGACCGGCACCGAGGACGTGCTGATGGCTGCCACCCTCGCCGACGGAGAAACCATCATGCAGAATTGTGCCCGTGAGCCGGAAGTCGCCGATCTGGCTGACCTGCTCAACAAGATGGGCGCAAACATCGAGGGTGCGGGAACTTCCACCATCCGGGTGAAGGGAGTCAGCAAGCTGAATGGGGCGCGCCATCGCATCTGTCCTGATCGCATTGAGGCTGGAACCTTCATCCTTGCGGCTGCCCTTACAGGAGGAGACCTGAATGTTTCCGGCTGCGAGCCGCATCATCTCGATGCTCTGCTCCAGAAACTCACAGAAGTCGGAGTGAAGACGGCGCACAACGGGGATTCTGTTCGCGTGCTCGGCAGTGGCGATCTGAAAGCTTCCGACGTGGTCACGGAAGAATACCCCGGCTTCCCCACCGACATGCAGGCGCAGTACATGGCGCTGGCTACTCAGGCGGAGGGAACGTCTATCATCACGGAAAACATCTTCGAGAACCGTTTCATGCATGCTCTGGAACTGGTGCGCATGGGAGCGAACATCAAGATGGAGGGCCGGCGGGCGATCGTGCGCGGAAAAACGCCGTTGAGCGCGGCCGCCGTACTGGCCTCGGATTTGCGGGCTTCCGCTTCGCTGGTTTTGGCTGCGCTGGTTGCCGATGGGGAAACCATCATTGATCGCGTTTACCACATTGACCGCGGCTATGAGCACATCGAAGAGAAATTACGCGGCGTGGGAGCGCAGATCCGGCGCATTGGCGAAATGCTGCCCAAGAAGGTGGCCGCGCCCCTGGTGAGGGCGTAGGGCCAGCTTACGTCCACGCACGCCGAGGTTGAGAAATCCAGGTACCGGCCTTCCCCACCTCTCCTTGATCCTTGGTTCCCAATTCTTCTTAGATGTCGTTGGGGGGACAGCGAGCTCAGCAGAATTCGCCATTGCCTAAGCAAGAAAATGGGCCGCGATTTTATCGCGGCCCATTTGGTGGTGCTGTGGATTGGGGGAGGACGGGTCTTTGACCCCGTCCGAGCCGGGCGCAGCTCGGCTGCTAATGTCTACCGTGTCCGCCACCGCGACCACCCCGCCCGTTATGGCCACGACCGCCTCGGCCACCGCGACCGCCACCACGGCCGCCGCGGTCGTGACGCCCGCCTCCGCCGCCGAGCTGGCGGGGCTGGTCCCGATTGAAGTTAGGTTCGCCTTCGGGTTCCTCGGGGAACTCTCCGCCGCCCTCGATGGTCATAGCAGGCGTACCGCCTTCGGCGGGCGCTTCTCCGCCGCCCATCTTGGCGCGCTGTTCCTTGAGAATCGCTTTGCGCGACAGGCGAATACGATTGCCTTCCACGGCCAGCACCTTGACCAGAACCTGGTCGCCTTCTTTCAGTTCGTCGCGGATATCTTTGATGCGATGCTCGGCGACTTCGCTGATGTGCAGCAAACCGTCGGTTCCAGGCAGGATTTCGACAAACGCTCCAAAATCCGCCAGGCGCGAGACCTTGCCGAGATAGGTCTTCCCTACTTCGGCGGTGGCAGTCAGGTCGCCGATAATCTGCAGAGCCCTGGCCGCCGAGGCTTCGTCATTGGACGCCACGTTGACCTTGCCCGAATCTTCGACGTCAATTTTGACTCCGGTCTGCTCGATGATGCTGCGGATCATCTTGCCACCGGGTCCAATCACATCGCGAATCTTGTCCACAGGAATCTGCAAGGTGTAAATCCGCGGCGCATAGGCCGAGACTTTCTCCCGCGGAGTGGAGATGGCTTCCTGCATCTTGTCGAGGATGAACAGGCGTCCGCGCCGGGCCTGGGCGAGAGCCTCGCGCATGATCTGGGGCGTGATGCCCATCACCTTGATGTCCATCTGCAGAGCCGTGATGCCTTCACCGGTTCCGGCAACTTTAAAGTCCATGTCGCCGTAATGGTCTTCGGCACCGGCGATGTCGGTCAGGATGGCGTATTTCTCGCCTTCCTTCACCAGTCCCATCGCGACACCTGCAACCGGCGCGGCGATGGGAACGCCCGCATCCATTAGCGAGAGCGATGCCCCGCAGACGGTGGCCATCGAGGAAGAACCGTTGGACTCCAAGATGTCGGAAACCACGCGCATGGCGTAGGGCCACTTATCTTCACTAGGCAGCACGGCGGAGAGGGCTCGCTCCGCCAGCGCGCCGTGTCCGATTTCCCGGCGGCCTGCGCCGCGCAGGAAGGCTACTTCCCCAACCGAAAACGGCGGGAAGTTGTAGTGCAGCATGAAGCGTTTCTTGGCCTCTCCCTCGAAAACCTCGAGCCGCTGCATATCGTCGCTCGTGCCTAGGGTGGTCGTGACTAGCGCCTGGGTCTCACCGCGGGTGAAGATGGCCGAACCGTGGGTGCGTGGCAACACGCCCACTTCAATCCAGATGGGCCGGATCTGGTCGAATTCTCGCCTATCGGGACGGCGATGTTGGTCAATGACCTGCTGGCGGAAGATGCGCTCGCGCAGGATTTCGTAATAATGCTCGAGTTGGCGGCGACCCTCTTCATCTTCCTCCGGCAAGGCCTCCAGCAACTCGTCCTGTAAGGCCTTAACCAGGCTGTAGCTTTCGGATTTGGGATGCTTTTCAGTATCCAGGGCGTCGGTCAGCCGGTCGCCGGTTTTCTGCTTGAGATTGTTGTAGTAGGCCTCGTCGAATGCGGGAGGCACGACTTCCCTTTTGGGCTTGCCGGCGCGGCCGCGTAAGTCTTCGATCGCGGCACAGATCTTTTTGATTTCGGCGTGGGCGAACTCAATCGCGTCTACCACGGTCTCTTCTTTCACCTGCTTGCCGCCGGACTCGATCATCACGATGCCGTCCTTGGTGCCCACGACCATGATGTTGAGCAGGCTGTCACGCATCTCCGAGTAGGTCGGATTAATGATGAATTGTCCGTCAACAAGACCGACGCGCACCGCGCCCACCGGACCTTGAAACGGAACGTCGGAGAGAGTCAGGGCGCAGGAAGCAGCGTTGATGGCTACGACGTCAGGGTCGTTCTCGGTATCGGCAGAAAGCACGAATGCAATGACCTGGGTCTCGCAGCGGAAACCTTCCGGGAAAAGCGGGCGGATAGGGCGGTCGATCTGGCGGCTGGTGAGAATCTCGCGCTCACTGGGGCGGCCTTCGCGCTTAATGAATCCGCCGGGGATGCGGCCGCCGGCATAGGTGTATTCACGGTAGTCGACCGTCAACGGGAAGAAATCGATTCCTTCCCGCGGTTCGGGGTTGGCCACAGCGGTGGCCAGGATAACGTTGTCGCCCAGGCGTACCACAGCACTGCCATGCGCCTGCTTCGCCAGTTTTCCTGTTTCCAAAGTGATGCGTTTTCCGCCGGAAAGTTCAACGCTAGTAACTTGAGGTTCGGGCTTCATGATTCATTCCTTTTTTGAGCAGGAGGGTGTCCGCCAAGAGCGGATGCACGGTAGATGAGAGTGCCAGTAGCGTAATTGCAAGGGGCCGAAAACACTATTCCGAGTTCGGGGAATTCAAGCTCGGCCGCCCACCGATCGGCGGAGCCATCCCCAATACGCCCCGGCACCCATGCGCCGGGCACCCGACCGCAAGTCGTTACTTGCGCAGGCCGAGTTTCTGAACCACCGTCTTGTAGCGCTCGGAATCGTATTTCTTGAGGTAGTCGAGCAAGCGACGCCGCTTGCTGACCAGCATGAGAAGACCGCGGCGTGACCCGTGGTCTTTCTGGTGCGTCTTGAAGTGCTCCGTCAGTTGACCAATGCGCTCGCTTAACAGCGCAATCTGGACTTCTGGGCTGCCGGTATCCGTGGGATGCGTGCGATATTGGTCAATGAGGGACTGCTTTTGCTCTCTGGCTAGCACTAACCTGGTGCACTCCTGTCTGTTTTCGATTGTCTTTTGTGACGTCCTTGACTGTAACACGTTGAAGCGAAACCTGTAAAGTTAGCAGCTACTCATACTCAGCAAACCACTGGCGTCCTTCGTTCCTCTAAAATATCCTATGTGAGAGTAGGAGAGAGTAGGAGGAGGAGTGCTCTGCCCCAAATGCAGGAATGACAACCCGGCCGATTACCGCTTTTGCGGCATGTGCGGTACTCCGCTAGACAAGCCGGCCGCAGGTTCCGAACCTGGATCGACACGAAGGGGCGAGTTGTCAGGGCTGCGGGAGCGCACCTCCGATACTCGGTCCCCGGTCAGTGGACCGTCGTTCCTGGGTTTAAATGATGTACCCTCGGGAACCGGTTACGGAGACTCTTCCCGGGACGTTACCTACTTGTTTGAAGATGAGCGGCCGCGGCGCACCTACTGGCGTTTCACCCTGGTGCTGATCATTCTTCTCGGTTTTGCTGGACTGGGATGGCTGGAATACACCCGTTCGGGAAAATCGTGGACTGCGCCATGGTCGACGGGTCCGGCGCAGAGCCCGATTCAGGCAGGCCAGCAGGCGCCACAGGAGCAGGACCAGGCAGCTCCAACTCAGCCACCGGCGGATAACTCGGCCCCCCCGAATCCGGGCAACGCTCTGGCCGCCGCCGCGCCAACGCCGTCCCCAGCTCCAGCCCAACCGGCAGCTGCTGAGGCGCCGGACACTACCGGAAGCAAGCAGGAGCAGGCCGAAAGCGCGTCCGCGGAAAAACCGCCTTCTGCAAGCGACCGCAGCGAAGAAGCAGACACAACCGAACCTGCCAAGCCTATCAAGCCTGCCAAACCTGAGAAACTGGCAAAGTCGAAGGCAAAGCCGGCGCCGGTAACTTCGCCGGATGACGCGCTGGTTATCAACGCTGAGAAGTATCTTTACGGCCGGGGCGTACCACAGAATTGTGACCGCGCATTGAGCTCATTGCGCGCCGCGGCCGACCGTGAAAACCTCCGGGCCCGGAGCTTGCTGGGGACCATGTACGCGACCGGCCACTGTGTGCCGCGCGATCTTCCCAACGCGTACCGATGGTTTGCTCTGGCTTCCCGCGAGAACACCGACAACATGTGGGTGCAGCGCAATCTGGAGATGATCTGGCGGGAAATGACTCCGCAGGAGCGGCAACTGGCTACGCAGAGAAGCCAGTGAGGCGGACCGACTCGCGTTTCCTTTTGTTGTGGACCACCGCTTAACACCTATTAATACCTACCTCTTAAAGTACATCCACGCGGTAAGTGCCAATAAGACAACCGTGACGACCCAGAGAACTGAATCGCTCATCCCTGTTTTCTTGGCCATGTGTCACATTCTATGCCTTCGCGGTTCGAGAAAACAGCGAATGGAATTCCGGAAGTAAACAGGGCGGCTCAAAGAAATGGCTCCGCCCGAATTCTAATTTTTCTCTAAGGCAAACTGTCCAGGTAACAGGGATCACCGGTCGCCTGGACAGGAACTGAGGCTGGCGGCGTTGCCCAGGGCACATTGGCGAAGTCAAAAAAGTCCGTCATATCACTGGCCGCCGCGTCGCGCTTGGTGAGATGGGGAAGGTTAAACCGTTTCTCGATCAGTTTCAGAATCGCCGTGTAGTCGGTTTTCTTATGGGAAACGTAATTTTTCTTCGTGAACGGCGAAACCACGATCAACGGAACGCGGTAGCCAGTAAACGTAAAATCGCAATTATCGCCCCACGTCACAACACAGATATCAGCCGGACTCTGGAAGAGATCCGATGGTTGTATGCCGTCCGGATTGGGGGCTGATATGGGGGCAGCGTGGTCGTACAATCCCCCACCCTCGTCGAAGGTGAGAATGAAAGCCGAATCCTTCCACGATGGGCTATTCATCAAGGAGTTAATCAGCTTGGAAACATATCTGGCCCCATCCTGAATCCGGGTCGGAGGGACACCGGGTGTCACGTTGACAGTTGGATGTTCGTCCAGACCTGCGCCATAGGCGGGTTCAATTAATGCGACATTGGGCAAGGTTCCATTCTGCACGTCCTCGAGATACTGGCTGACCGACTGCACGTGCGCCAGCAGCGTGGGATTGCCCTTCATCGTTTGTCCGAACTTGAACATTCCAATCTCGCTGTAATTGATCAGGCAAGGAGAGTCGTTGTCTGCACACGGACTACTGTTCTCTGTACTCTGGGATGGCACGTAAATCTTCCAACTCAGGCCCGCGTTCTCCAGTTCTTCAAAAATCGTCTTGGCGCCGACCGGAGAGCCGTCCGGAGGTGGATAAACATGCCCCTGCGAAGTAGCCGCGATCAGGTACATCCGATTGGGTTGGGTACGCGACAAGAGCGGCGAGAACCATGTATCCGAGGTGGCGAAACTCGACGCCATGAAATAGTAGTAATTCAGATCGTTGCCGTCGTAATAGCCCATGGCGCGGATGCCATTGACATCCATGTAGCCGGTATTTCGGCGCGAGTTGTTGGCGGCGGTATTCACGAAGCCGTCCAGCGTGGCAGGGCTGTTGACCGGATCGCCCAGGTTCCAATCCACGTGGCTTTCGTTCCAGGACGGGCTCGGGTTCTCGATGCACTGCGTCAGCAGATGAAAGGAAGCAATTGGGTTGGAATCATTCGGAGTGGCGTTGCAGCCGCTGGTGACCGGCGAAGTCGGATCGCATCCGGGATTCGTCGGTGTTGACCCTGCAGGATGATTGAATTGCGGCAAGCCGTCGAAGTCCTGATCGGGAAACATACCCTGGCTCTTGGCCCAGTATTCGCGGAGCGCTCCGAAGTAGTGATCAAACGAGCGGTTCTCCTGGGCCAGGAAAATAATGTGGTTCAGCGACTGGAGAGTGCCGACAAACTGGGCGCCGACTGAGCTGGCTGCAGGAAGAGTAATACTGCACGTGCTGGCCGTGCCGGAGCAAGCTCCCGACCAACTGTCAAAAGCTACCCCCTTGGAGGGCGTCTCGGTGAGGGTGACCGCGGTGCCCGGCGGAAAACTCGCGGTACAGGTTTGGCCACAATTGATGCCGGCCGGATTGCTGGTCACCGTTCCTGCCCCGGTCACGGTTACTGTCAGTTGAACCGGAGGGGGAGGAGGCGGAGGCGGAGGAGTAGGAGTAGGCGGGGGCGGAGGAGTAGGCGGGGGCGGCGAGGGAGGCGGCAGTCCTGCACTGCGCAATCCCTGACAACCTGTCAACATCAAAGCAAAAAAAAGAACAAATAGGGCTGCGAGCCTCAAATCTGAGCCTGGGGCCATTCACTCTAATCCTTCCCGCGCTCCCGTTTCGATGGCACAACGGAGTGGCCGGTTGTTTGCTGAGGAGCGGGGTTCCCTGCCAGAGTTTTCAGGGCTTTGTGAGGTTATTCAGAAATCCTGCTTTTTATTACGGTGGTCTACTGCCGCTTTCTACAGGATGACCCGGAGGGGAGGAAAAGGAAGCTGAAGACTGTTAGAAACGGTTAATTGTTGTTTGGCCTGAGAGTCTTTGCGAGAAATAGTTTTGCTGAAGATTAAGCGGTCAGAGCGGCGCACTGGTTTCTACAAAAGAAAACGCACTCCGCATGACAAGAAACAGCCATCCGGAGTGCGTTGCGCTGCGAGAGGTTATTTTGCGCTCTCTTCGACCATGCTGACGTTGTCCACGGTTAGAGTATTGTTGTCCATCGAACCTTCTACTTTGACGTGATGGCCGGCGTGGTCCTTCAAGGCTTCCTGATTGGCCACGGGTAGAACGGTCTTGTCAGCATCGTTGACAAACACAAGCGGCTGTCCGGCTTCGGCGCACTTTTTAGCGCAGTCCGCGTTCACCTTCGCACCGCACTTGGCGTCACTGACATAGCCTGTCCAACTGCCTTTGCTGCCTCCGGCCATTGCCGCTGTGACCAGCAAGGCCAGAAGAGCTGAAATTGCAAGCATCTTCTTCATCTCGATTTCCTCCTCAATTCGACTTTTCAAACTAGACTTTATTGTGGCGTTGGTAAGGTGGAGCGCTGCTATGGTGTCGCAAGGAACGCGTGCGTGTCAAATCCTGTAGTTCAGGGGAAAGCAGGCTTCCGGGTTCGAAAGTCACAAGTTTTCAAAGTGGGGTCGGGTTTTGTCTTTGAAACTTTTGAACCTTGAAACTTTCGAACCTTTCTTTTCACCCTTCCATGGTGGAAACGTCGCCCGCATCGGTTCCGGTCTCCTTGGCTTTAAGAAAGCGGCGCAGGATTTTGCCGGATCGCGTCTTGGGCAGCGCGGCAACAAACTCCAGCGCGGAGGGAGTTGCGATGGGTCCCAGTTCCCTTCTCACGTGTTCGATCAGGGCGGCCGAGAGCGAGTCCGATGGTGTGTACTCGACGCGCGTCTGCACGAACACCTTGATGGTTTCTCCTTTCACGGGATCGGGGATGCCGATCGCAGCTGCTTCGGCCACGGCGGGATGCGATACCAGGGCGCTTTCAACCTCGGCGGTTGCAATGCGATGACCCGCAACATTAAGCACGTCATCAGCCCGACCTAGCACAGCGATGTAGCCGTCGCTATCTTTCAGGGCGACGTCGCCAGTGACATAACAGCCTGGAATCTGCTGCCAGTCACGCTCATAACGAGCCGGATTGCGCCACACGGTGCGCAGCATGCAAGGATAAGGACGCTTCAAGACCAGCCGTCCGCCCACGCCGGGTGGTACGGGCTTTCCTTTGTCATCGACCACATCCGCAATCGTTCCGGGCAACGACACGCCCGCCTTGCCCGGACGCATAGCCATGGCGGGAGGGGTTCCGATCGCCGGCCCACCCAGCTCGGTCTGCCACCAGTTGTCGGTCACGTAACCCCATTTACCGTCACCGGCCAGATGGGTTTGCGCCCAGCGCCATGCCTCCGGGTTGAGCGGCTCACCGGCGCAAGCAATGAAACGCAGGCTGGTGATGTCGTATTGCCCGGGAATCTTCTCGCCATGGCGCATGAACATACGCAGCGCGGTGGGCGCCGTAAACATCTTGGTCACCCCGTAGCGCTCGACGATTTCCCAGGCAATCCCAGGATTCGGAAAATCAATCGCGCCTTCGCGGAATAGAGTGGTGGCGCCAGCGCACAAGGGCGCGTAAACGATGTAGGAATGGCCCACGATCCAGCCAATGTCGGAGGTGCACCAGAAAATATCCTGCTCGCCGACATCGTAATAGTTTTCTAGATAGTAGGTGGTGCCCACCATGTATCCGCCGTGGACATGCACCACGCCCTTAGGCTTGCCAGTTGATCCTGAGGTATAGAGGAGGAACAGAGGGTCCTCGGCATCCATTTCTTCGGCGGGGCATTGCGCAGGAAATTTCGTTAGATCGTTGAAGTCAACTTCGCGTCCACTGATCTGGGCGGCACGTCGCGAAAAGACCACCACCTTCTCGACCGCTTCCAAACCATCCAGCGCCTCGTCCACAATGGATTTCAGCGCGACCGTTTTGCCGCGCCGGAAGCCGACGTCGCCAGCAATAACCACCTTCGCCTGAGCATCTTCAATCCGGTCGCGCAAAGCCGTATGGCCTAATCCGGCGTAGACTACCGAGTGAATCGCTCCGATGCGCGCGCAGGCCAGCATCGCCACCACACCTTCGACGGTCAGCGGCATATAAATGATGACCCGGTCGCCCTTCTTGACACCCAGCGATTTCAGTCCATTCGCAAAGCGGCAGACCATCCGGTCGAGCTGTCCGTAGGTGACGATGCGTTCGCTTCCGTCTTCTGCCAGCCAGATGTAAGCCGCTCGGTTGCGCCGCTCGGAGTTGGCGTGGCGGTCCAGGGCATTCATCGTGATATTCGTCTTCGCGCCTTGGAACCACTGGTGATGCACGCCATCCCAGTCCAGAACCTTTTCCCAAGGACGCGTCCAGACGAATTTCCCGGCGTAGTCGCCCCAGAAGGCTTCGGGGTTTTCGATGGAGCGGCGATGCTCCTCCGCCCAATTCTTCTGCCGGCAGGTTTGAGCGACGATCGCTGGCGAGGCGTACTCCTCGTCAATCGCCAGCAGGTTGGAAATGTTCTGAGTGGATTCCTGGACAGGGCTGCTCATAGAGCCTCCGGTTCATGTTAAAGATGGGGAGCCGAAACGCCACAATAACTTGCGATTTTCAGCTGCGGTGAACGTCGGCTCGGTGATCGACATCACAAAGACCTGTGAAGCGCAAACCAAAAGGGCCGGACCTGAGGACCGGCCAATTCTATACTGCCTCCGATGTCATTCGAAACCGGCACGCGACGAGAATCGACGAGAAATCTGCCGTGGGTTAGCGGGAGACCGCGTTGCGAAGACATCGGTAAGCGGGCGGCGCGGGTGTGAGCGGGGATAAACCTTGAGCACGTCGCGCCAGCCGCGGTGCAGCCAAGTCATAACAATAATGTCGTCACCGGCCGCAAGCCCATCAAGGCCCACGGCCACCAGGGAGTCACTTCAGGCCGCGCGTCGGGAGCACCTTCCGAACCCGGTCTGGGTGCTTTGCGACGATTCTTGAGCCTGGATCGAACAACGCCAACGGGCGAAGTTGTGCACCTTTGCCGCGCAGTTGTCGCGCCCTCATCCGCTCTTGATCTGTCTGCTTACTCGACATCGGGAATCCCTCCATCGCTCAGCGGCGTCATCGTCAGGCATTCAGGACCGCCAGGTCGAATTCATGGAGGCGCGCAGGATCTGCGACCACTTCGATCTCTGCGATCTTGTCGTTCATGAAGGTAAAGCGGAGCACTCTACGCAGCCGTCCGCCCGGAGCCAACACCACTCCCACCTCGCCGTCCACCAGCGCCGGCTGGGCGAACCGGGCAGCCTGTGCGAAGGCGATTGCTCCCTTAGCCCAATTCCGCGCTCCCTGCACCTCGGTAGGCCTGCCTGAGGCTGCGGCGGCTCTGTCAACCCGAACTACGACGTCTGGATCGAGCACCGCGAGAAGCCCTTTGAAGTCACCTCCGCGCAAGGCAGCGACGAAGGCATTAACGACTTCTCGCTGGCGAGTGAGATCGGTGCTCACAGTACTCTCGGCGCCCTGCACACGGCGGCGTGCCCGGCTGGCCAGCTGCCTGGCCGCGGCCAGGGAGCGCCCTACGATTGGCGATCTCCTCGAAGGGCACGGCAAACATGTCGTGCATCACGAACACGAGGCGCTCGGCGGGGGTGAGCCGGTCGAGTACCACCAGCAGAGCGAGGCCGACTGAGTC
>Ga0209154_1000306_pt1 | contig 34883 bp, 27 predicted proteins | sample GraSoiAngelo_121_FD_185878 | JGI IMG/M metagenome (GOLD analysis project Ga0209154, IMG submission 185878) | Grasslands soil microbial communities from the Angelo Coastal Reserve, California, USA - 14_0919_12_20cm (SPAdes) (version 2) | ecosystem: Environmental > Terrestrial > Soil > Grasslands ... | reverse complement strand
GGCAGTCAATGTGCGCATAGTGCCGGTTGGGGGTCTCATACTCGACGTGCGCCACGGCAATGGTGATCCCGCGCTCGCGCTCCTCCGGCGCGTTGTCAATCGAATCGAACGCCCGGAACTGCACCTTGGGGTTGCGCTTGGAGAGCACCTTAGTGATCGCCGCGGTCAGCGTGGTTTTTCCGTGGTCGATGTGACCAATCGTCCCGATGTTCACGTGCGGCTTGCTGCGTTCGAATTTTTCCTTCGCCATCTCTCTGTCTGCTCCTCAGCTCGTGCGTTTTAGAAACTCGCTCTTGGTCCTTCTATCTTGTTGCGCGTCCGGTGGCCTTGGCCATGACTTCTTCGGCAATCGAAGCGGGCGCCTCGGCGTAGTGCGAAAAGTGCATGGTGAAGCTTGCGCGGCCTTGCGTGCGGCTGCGCAGGTCGGTGGCGTAGCCGAACATCTCGGCCAGCGGCACCTCGGCGCGGATAATCTGACTGCCAGCGCGCGATTCCGAACCGTGCACGTGCGCGCGGCGGGCGTTCAGGTCGCCGAACACTTGCTTCATATACTCGTCCGGAACGACGACTTCAATGCGCATCACGGGCTCTAGCAACGCGGGGCTCGCCTTCTGGCAGGCCTCTTTGAAGGCCATCGAGCCGGCAATCTTGAACGCAATTTCCGAGCTATCTACCTCGTGGAAGCTGCCGTCGATAAGCACCACAGCGATATCCACCATCTCGTAGCCGGCGAGCACACCGGTCTCCATTGCCTCGCGGATCCCTGCCTCAATCGGCGGGATGAATTCTCTCGGAATCGCGCCGCCGATAATCTTGTCGATAAACAGCAGCCGGTGCTCTTTGTCGAAGCGCCACTTACCGCCGGATCCCGCCACCTGCTTGGCCAGGACATCGATCTCGTCGGTGGACATCTCGTGCATGTCTTCGTGGCTAGCGCTGGGGAGCGGATGGACCTCGATCTTGCAGTGACCGTACTGACCCCGGCCGCCGGTCTGGCGGATGTACTTGCCTTCCGCGCCGGACTTCTTGCGGATGGTTTCGCGATAGGCCACCTGCGGCCGGCCAACGCTGGCCTGGACGTTGAACTCGCGCATCATGCGGTCCACGATAATTTCCAGGTGCAATTCGCCCATGCCGGAGATCAGCGTCTGACCAGTGTCCGGATCTGTATGCACGCGGAAAGTGGGGTCTTCCTGCGCCAGCTTGGCGAGCGCGTTGCCGAGCTTGTCCTGGTCGGCCTTGGTCTTGGGCTCGATGGCGACGGAGATGACCGGGGCGGGGAATTCGATCGACTCCAGGATGACCGGCTTATCCTCGTCACAAAGGGTGTCGCCGGTGGTGACGCTTTTCAGGCCGACACACGCGGCGATGTCGCCCGCATAGATGGCGTCGATCTCTTCGCGCTTGTTGGCATGCATGCGCAGCAAGCGGCCGATGCGCTCGCGGGTGCGCTTGGTGGAGTTGTAGATGTAGCTGCCCGATTTGAGCACGCCGGAATAGACGCGAATGTAGGTAAGGTGGCCGACAAACGGGTCGGTCATAATCTTGAAGGCGAGCGCGGAAAACGGTTGGTCATCGCTCGCCCGGCGCACCACTGGTTCGGTGCCATCAAGCGAGGTGCCTTCGACCGGCAGCACGTCCACAGGTGATGGCAAGTAATCCACCACTGCGTCGAGTAGCGGCTGGATGCCTTTGTTCTTGAACGCCGAGCCGGCCACGACCGGAACCAGTTTAAGAGCGAGTGACGAGCGGCGGATCGAGGCGCGCAACTCCTCCGGGGTGAGGGCGTGCTCCTGCACATATTTGCTCAGCACGGCGTCATCGTGTTCGGCGATGTACTCCACCACCTTTTCGCGATGCTCTTTATAGAACTCCGGGCTGATGGCCGAGGCCTTGAGCGCTGCAGCAATGTCCGGCCGTGTGTTGAGGAAAGCCTTGTCCCACAGCTTTTCGACCTCGAAGATCTCAAATTTGGCGCCGAGAGTTTCTTCCACCCAGACAATGGCTTCTTGTTCGATGAAGTCGATGCAGCCGATGAAGGTGTCTTCCTTGCCTAGAGGGAATTGCAGGGGAACAGGGTGGGCTCCGAGTCGCTGGCGCATCGAGCGGATACAGTGGTCAAAGTCGGCGCCGACGCGGTCCATCTTGTTCACAAAGGCGATGCGCGGCACGCGGTACTTGTCGGCCTGGCGCCACACGGTTTCGGACTGCGGCTGGACCCCGGCGACGGCATCGAAAATGGCGACAGCGCCGTCGAGCACGCGCAGTGACCGCTCGACCTCCACGGTGAAGTCCACGTGGCCGGGTGTGTCGATGATGTTGATGCGAAAATCCCTGTTAAAGCGCTTCCAAGATGTGGTGGTAGCCGCCGAGGTGATGGTGATCCCGCGTTCGCGCTCTTGTTCCATCCAGTCCATCACGGTGTTGCCTTCGTCCACTTCGCCGATCTTGTGGGTCACACCTGTATAGAACAGGATGCGTTCGGTCGAAGTCGTCTTCCCGGCGTCGATGTGCGCCATGATGCCGATGTTGCGCGTCTCTTCGAGTTTGACTGGTCTGGCCATTTCGGTGTTTGCGTCCCTGCGAACCCCCGCTTTCGATGCGGCGGGCTACCGCTCCTTTCCGCTCACCACCGGTAATGGGCAAAGGCCTTATTGGCCTCGGCCATGCGGTGCACGTCCTCTTTCTTCTTCATCGCGCCGCCGCGGCTATTGGCGGCATCGATAAGCTCATCAGCCAGCTTATCGATCATCGTCTTGCCGGCACGGCTTCTGGCATACAGGATCAGCCAGCGGATAGCCAGCGATTGCCGCCGGAAGGGGTTGACCTCCACTGGCACTTGGTAGTTGGCGCCGCCCACTCGGCGCGTCTTGACTTCGAGCACCGGCTTAACATTCTCGATTGCTTTTTTGAAGACTTTCAGCGCCTCGTCATTGGTCTTCTTGGCGATCTGGTCCATCGCCGAATAGAAAATGCGCTGCGCAGTTGAGCGCTTGCCGTCCCACATCATCGAGCTGATGAACTTCTGCACCAGGTCGCTGCCGTACACCGAGTCCGACGGCACCTGACGGCGGGTCACCCATCCTTTGCGAGGCATCTGCGTCCGCTCCTGTGTTGCCGGCCTACTTCTGCGCGGCCTTGGGCCGCTTGGCGCCGTATTTCGAGCGCCCCTGCTTGCGGTTCTCAACCCCGGCCGCATCGAGGGTGCCGCGGATGATGTGATATCGCACCCCGGGCAAATCCTTCACGCGGCCGCCGCGCACGAGCACGATTGAGTGCTCTTGCAAATTGTGTCCGATGCCGGGGATGTAGGTGGTCACCTCAATGCCATTGGTCAGCCGGGCGCGCGCCACCTTGCGCAGTGCCGAGTTCGGCTTCTTCGGCGTCTGGGTGTAAACGCGAATGCACACTCCGCGTTTCTCCGGACACCCTTGCAGCGCCGGCGACTTCGTCTTGGCGCGGATCTGCTCACGCCCTTCCCGAACCAATTGCGCAAACGTCGGCACGGCTCTCCCTCAATCGAGCAAGGATTCACTTCTCTCCCCGCGTCCGCAAACGCAGAAACGCGAAGTGTGTCGGGTTGCTAAACAGAAAGGGCCAGCGACTTCGGAGGAACCGCCAGGAAACTCCACACCGATGCCACGCTCAGCGATCAGAGCAACTGGTCACAGCGGAGAGGCCCACTCGGCTTTGCGGGGCTGGCGCCCCATTCCGGCCGCGCTCCTCACCCCGTTCCCTCTTTCCTGTTCCGGGATGGGAGACCTTCCCTTTCACCAGCAGCGTCAACTTCCCCCTGACAAAACGATAAGCTTAAGGAAAAAGTCCTCTTGTGTCAAACAGAAAACCGCGCAGGGTGCTGAAATAGCCTTCGCCACGCGTTCGAGTATCGACGCAGCCAATAATGTACCTCCGGTTGTCTCAGGTCCGGTTCAATGGGCTAAATTGGTTTGGCCAGAGCGGCTAACCCTTTGAAGACCAAATAGTTAGGCAAGGGCTTGTTCCCGCTTTACCACCCGAGACGGATAACCTAGAATGAAATCCCAATCCTGCTCAGGAAGAACCTGATGCTCAAAATTGGTCCAGTCGCGGCAATTGGAGTCGTGCTGGCGTTTCCTTCGGCGGCTTTCACGCAGCACGTGGAAAAGCCCGGAACACAGGTGACTGCGGACGCGGCTCCGCGCCGGCCGGACTATTCGCAAGAGCCGTTTGTCATCGAGCAGTACTACACCCGCGCGCGGTTTGAGAAAGACGGCACCGGCCGCCGCGAGTTGCACGTGCGGGTCCGAGTGCAGAGCGAGGCCGGGGTGCAGCAGTTGGGCCAGTTAGTGTTTGGCTACAACTCTGCTAACGAGCGAATGACGATCGACTCGGTAGAAGTGCGCAAGGCCGACGGCAGTGCAGCCACCGCGGCGGCAGACGCGGTGCAAGATATGACCTCGCCGGTCGCACGCGATGCGCCGGTTTATACCGACTACCGGCAGAAGCACGTGACCGTGCCGGGACTGCGGCCCGGGGAAACCCTTGCCTACCACATCACCACGCAAGTTCACATCCCGCTCGCAGTGGGGCAGTTCTGGTTCGAGCACGACTTCCTGAAAGATGCCATCGTGCTCGATGAACGGCTGGAAGTGAGCGTCCCGCGCGACCGTGCCATCAAGCTGAAAACGCAAACGCCCGCGCAACCCATGGTGACCGAAGAGGGCGACCTGCGTATCTACCGCTGGAAGACCTCCAACCTGCAGCGTGAGGATGAGGAGAGCGACGAAGCGAAGCCAAGAAAGAAACCGCGAAAGAAACTCGAGGTGCCTGCGGTCCAACTCACCACGTTTCAGAGCTGGGAGGAGGTTGGCCGCTGGTATGCGGGGCTGGAACGCGAGCGGGCCACGCCCAACGCCGCGGTCCGGGCCAAGGCGCAGGAATTGGTCCACGGCCGCGAAACCGACCTGGAGAAAATCGAGGCGCTCTATGACTTCGTGGCCAAGAACTTTCGCTACGTCAGCCTTTCGTTTGGGCTGGGTCGTTACCAGCCGCACACCGCCAGCGAAGTGCTGGCCAACCAATACGGGGATTGCAAGGACAAGCATACCCTGCTCGAGGCACTGGCCGAGGCCGTCGGACTCCACGCCTACCCGGTGTTGATCAATTCCGCCCGCAAGATCGATCCGGAGATGCCCTCGCCCGCACAGTTTGACCACGTGATCACGGCTGTTCCTTCCGGCAAGGATGGCAAAGAGTTGATCTGGCTCGATTCGACCACCGAGGTCGCACCCTTCCGGTTGATTGCTGCGAGGCTGCGCAAAAAACAGGCGCTCTGGATTCCCACCGCGTGGGGGAAGGTCTCGATGGGGTCGGAAGACTCGACTGCCCCCTCAGAGAAGGAGGGTGCGGCACATCTGGTGGAAACGCCCAGCGACCCGCCTTTCCCCGCTACGCAGCGGGTGGAAGTGGAGGGTCGCGTGGGCGAGCTAGGCAAGCTGACGGCGCAGGTGCGCTATACGCTGCGTGGCGACGTCGAGTTGCTACTGCGCCTAGCCTTCCGTCGCACGCCGCAGAATCAGTGGAAACAGCTCGCGCAATTGCTGGCTGCTTCAGACGGCTTCCGCGGTGAAGCGAGCGAGGTTAAAGCTGCCGACCCCGCCGCGACGCGCGAACCCTTTCAGCTCGAATACCGCATCGTACAGCCGAACTACCTCGACTGGTCGAGCAAGAAGTCGCAGCTCCTTCTGCCGCTGCCCGCGGTGGGCCTGCCTGACGCCCCGGAGACGCAGGAGGAGGGCGACTCGAACTCCGAGCCGCTTGAGCTGGGCACGCCTCTGGACCTCATCACGCGGCTGACGCTGGAGTTCCCGCCCAAGTTTGCGGCGCGCGCGCCCGTGGCGGTCGCGGTGATGCGCGACTACGCCGAGTACCGCTCCTCCTACAAAGCGGAAGGCAACAAAATTACCGCGGAACGCACGCTGCGGTTCAAGCTGCGCGAAGTGCCCGCTGTCCGTATGCGCGACTACTTGGCTTTCACCCGCGCGGTTCGCTCCGACGAAGGACAGTCGATGTCGCTCGAAAACACTCTGGCCGGCACGCCGGCTGTGCCCACGGGAGTCAAAGCCGACGAGTTGCATGAAGCCGGACTCGCCGCGCTGCAGAACGGGAATTTTTCCACCGCAGCCGACCTTTTGAAGCGCGTGATCGAACTCGAACCCAAGCACAAGTGGGCATGGAACAACCTTGGCCGCGCCTATCTGGCGCAGCGCCGCCTGGACGAAGCTATCCAAGCTTTCCGCAAACAGATTGAGGTGAATCCGTACGACGAATACGCCTACAACAACTTGGGACAGGCTCTCTGGCAGCAGCAAAAGCATGAGGAAGCCATCGAAGCGTTTCGCAAGCAGATTGAGATCAAGCCGCTGGACCGGTGGGCGCATGCCAACCTCGGCACGTTGTATCGGGAGAGGCACAACTACGTGGAGGCGATTCGTGAACTCGAGCAAGCCATCTCCATCACGCCGGATGACCCCCTCCTGCACGTCGGGATCGGCGACGCCTACTTGAATTTGGGAAAGGGGGACAAGGCTCTCCAAGAGTTTGACAAGGCCGTCGAGCTGGCGCCATCGCCGACGGTGTGGAACAACGTGGCCTATCAGTTGTCGCTCAAGAATGTGCACCTGGAACGCGCCCAGCAATACGCGGAATCCGCCGTGGCTGAAACCGCCGCCCAACTGCGCAACGCCGCGCTGGAACGCCTTGGCCCGCAAGACCTGGGACATGTAACCAGCCTCGCCGCATACTGGGACACCCTCGGCTGGGTCCACTTCCAGAAGGGCAACCTGAAAGCCGCGGAGAAATACATCCACGCCTCCTGGCTGTTAAACCAGCACGGCGAGGTAGGCGACCACCTGGCGCAGATTTACGAGAAGCTCGGGCGGAAGCAGGAGGCCATCCAAACTTATGCCCAGGCGCTGGCGGCCACGCGGCCCCTACCGGAGACTCGCGAGCGGCTCGCGCGACTGGCCGGCGGCGAGGACGAGCTGAAAATGCTGCGCACGCGCGGCGGTGAAGAGCTGTCGGCGCTGCGCACCGTGAAACTCGACAAACTGCTGAAAGAAAGCGCCAGCGCCGAGTTTTTCGTTCTGCTTAGCCCGGGACTCGCCGCGGCTCCCGCCGCTGGTGCCGCTGCTGCTTCCGGCACTGGCGCAAAGATTGAGGAGGTGAGATTCGCCAGTGGGAGCGAAAAACTGCGGCCGCTGGCCGAGGCGCTGCGTGCCGGTCACTTTCCGGCGATCTTTCCTGACGACACGCCAACCAAGCTGGTGCGCCGCGGCATCCTCTCGTGCTCGGCGCTGACGGGCGAGTGCGTATTCGTCCTGCTACCGCCCGATTTAGTCACTTCCGTAAATTGAACCCTGTAGCGGAGATTCCGGCTGGGCAAGTACGAATTGCAGGAACTGTCCGTCAGCCCCGGCAACGCCGCTGGGCCGATAACCAGCCACAACCGTCATCTTGGGAAGGTGGGGCTACTTCAGTTCGAGAACTTCTTTCTCCTTGGCGGCGGAGAGGTCCTCGAGTTTCTTGGTTTCCTGGTGTGTGAGTTTGTCGAGCTCATCGAGGAAGCGCTTGCGTTCGTCTTCGCTGATTTTCTTTTCCTTTTCGAGTTTCTCGACGGCTTCTTTAATATCGCGGCGGATGTTGCGCACCGCGGTGCGATGATTCTCCAAAACCTTGTGCAGGTGTTTCACCAGGTCCTTGCGGCGCTCCTCGGTGAGCGGCGGGATCGGCACACGTAAGACCTTGCCGTCCGACACCGGATTCAGCCCCAGATCGGAGGTGCGGATGGCCTTATCAATCGGGCCCACCGCGCCCGGATCCCAGGGGGAGACGATGATCATAGTGGGCTCGGGGACCGAGAGCGCGCCGAGTTGGTTGATGGGCATCGGTGTGCCGTGGTAATCGACGCGGATGTGGTCCAGCAGCGCGACGCTGGCGCGGCCGGTGCGCAGCGCCGCTAGCTCCTTGCGAAAATCTTCAACCGCCTTCTCCATCCGCGTCTTGGCCTGCGCCATCGCGTCCTTGGTGGTTGCTATCGTGGTCATACGGCGCTGTGTCTCCGCGCAAAACTTGAAATTACGTCGGGCAGACGGTGGAGCCGACTTTCTCGCCCAGCACCACGCGCTGGATATTACCCGGCACATTCAGGTTAAAGACGACGATGGGCATCTTGTTGTCCATGCAGAGGGAGATCGCCGTCGTGTCCATCACTTGCAGGCCCTTCTGAATCACGTCGAGATAGCTGATGCGCTCAAACATTTGCGCGCCGGGAACCTTTTCCGGGTCGGCATCATAGATGCCGTCCACGCGCGTGGCCTTCAGGATCACCTGCGCCTTGATCTCCATGGCGCGCAGAGCCGCGGCGGTGTCGGTGGAAAAATAGGGATTCCCCGTGCCCGCAGCGAAGATGACCACGCGGCCTTTTTCCAGATGGCGAGTGGCGCGCCGACGAATGAACGGCTCGGCTACCTGGTGCATCTCGATGGCGCTCATCAGCCGCGTGAAGCACCCCTGCTTTTCGAGGGCGTCCTGCAGAGCCAGTCCATTGATAACGGTGGCCAGCATGCCCATATAATCGCCGGTGGCGCGGTCAATCGCCAGCGACTTCTGCCGCGTCCCGCGGAAGATATTGCCGCCGCCGACCATAATCGCCACCTGAACGCCCAGGTTGTTGACTTCCTTAATTTCACGCGCGATGCCCGCAACCGTTTCCGGGTCGATGCCAAAGCCCTGGGGGCCCTGCAACGACTCGCCGGAAAGTTTCAGCACTATGCGGTCATAGACGGGGGTCCGCTTCCCAGCCTGCGGTTTTGCCTTCGTCGATAGGTCTGCCGTCGTCATGCTCGCAAAGAAACGGGCTGGCCCGCGGCCAAACCGGCGTCGGGCCGCATTCTAGCAGAGAATAAGGCCGGTCGCACAAATGGCCCCAGAAAAATTGTTGCGCGGAGAGCAAAACAGGCATCCTGAACTCACCGGCACGCCTGCACGGGTGTTGCAGGAGAGCGCCGGGAATTTACTGGGCGGCTCCGGAGGGTGGCGAGCCGCTGGCCTCGCCGACCTTGAGGCGGACAAAACGCCGCACCGAGATGTTTTCGCCGAGGTTGGCAATCAACTGGTTAATGAGTTCCCGGATGGTCAACGATTCGTCCTTGATGAAGTGCTGCTCGTACAGACACGTTTCCTCGTAAAACTTCTCCATCTTTCCGGCGACGATCTTCTCGATCACCGCAGCAGGCTTGCCTGTCGCGCGGGCCTGCTCGCTGTAGATCTCGCGCTCGCGTTCGAGGATCTCAGGGGTGACTTCTTCGCGGCGCACAAAGCGCGGGTCGAGCGCGGCCACGTGCATGGCGATATCGTGGCACAGGCGCTGGAACTCTTCCGTGCGTGCCACGAAGTCGGACTCACAGTTGACTTCGACAATTACGCCGATTTTTCCGCCGGCGTGGATGTAGTGGCCCACCAGACCCTCGGTGGCTTCCCGCTGCGCCTTTTTCTGCGCTGCGGCCTGGCCCTTCTTCCGCAAGACGTTGATGGCCTCTTCGATGTTGCCGCCGGCTTCGACCAGCGCGGCGCGGCAGTCGCTGAAGCCGGCGCCGGTGCGCTCGCGCAGCTCTTTCACCAGTTGTGCAGGGATGTTGATCTGATCGGGTTTTGTGCTCATCGGTTCAGCAGGTTCCTTCGCTACGGATTTGAGCCTGGACGTATAGGCCCGCTTTTCTCGCGGGGCCGTCGGGGTTCCCAGGGCCGGCTTTTCCTCGGGCCGCCTTTTTCGCCGGCGGGTTCCGAGCTTTGCGCGGCGCTTGCGTTGCTGCTTCCGCAAAATTGCGACCCTCGCGCCTGTTGGGCGGTTCCGCGCTCGACCGCCGATTATGAAAAGGGCCCCGCACCTTTCGCCCCAATACCTTCAGGTTGGCGCAGGGCCTTGTGCTTCGTAGTTACCCGCAGCCTATCGTTTCCCCTCTTCGTCGGTCTGGACCGCCTGTTCGGTGTCCACCACAGGCTCGCCGGCCTGCTCGAACATTTGCTCCACAGCCGGATCAACGAAATCGCCTTCCTGCTTCTCGTAGGACTCGTATGCGCTGGTGTCCACGTAGTCCGCCGCCTCGGAGACTTCCGCACCTTCGGCGACTTTCTGACCTGCGATCTGGGTCTGCTCAAACGCCTGGCGGCCTTCCAATACGGCGTCGGCGATCTTCGAGGTGAATAAACGAATGGCGCGCAGCGCGTCGTCGTTGCCGGGGATCACCCACTCCACCACGTCAGGGTTGCAATTGGTGTCCACGATGGAGACCACCGGAACACCCATGCGGCGCGCTTCGCGCACGGCAATCTCTTCCGCGTGGGAATCAATCACAAACAGCGCGTCGGGCAGCGCTGCCATATTCTCAACGCCCTCGAGGTTTTGCTGCAGGTGTTTGAGCTCCCGCTCCAGCCGCGCCGCTTCTTTCTTCGAGAGCTGGGCCATGCGACCGTCTTCTTTCATGGCCTTCAGTGTTTTCAGACGCTTGATGGATTTTTGCAGGGTGGCCCAGTTGGTGAGTGTGCCTCCCAGCCAGCGGTGGTTGACGTAGAACATACCGCAGCGCTGCGCTTCTTCGGCGATGGCCTCTTGCGCCTGGCGCTTCGTGCCCACGAACAGCACGCTTCTACCCTGGCTGGCCAACTCGCTGATGAACTTCCCAGCCTCGCGAAACAACTTGAGAGTCTTCTGCAGGTCGATGATGTGGATCCCGTTGCGTTCGCCGAAAATGTATTCCTTCATCTTCGGGTTCCAGCGCCGCGTCTGGTGGCCGAAGTGAACTCCGGCCTCCAGCAACTCCTTCATGGTGATTTCAACTGCCAACGTACCTCCTTTGGGATTAGATGCTTGCGCCCTCCCGCCCTTCGAGCGAGCATCCTCTTGCCGGCTCCTTGCCGGCCGTGAATTTGCCCGGCGGCGTCAAACCGACGACGCGGAGCAGAACCGGTTGCCTAACGCTTGCTGAACTGGAAGCGCTTCCGCGCGCCCTTCTGGCCGTACTTCTTGCGTTCCTTCATGCGCGAATCGCGCGTTAGAAAACCATTTTTGCGCAGACCCGGCCGCAGCTCGGGGTTAAACCGGGCTAGCGCCCGCGAAAGCCCCATGCGGACCGCTCCCGCTTGCCCGCCGGCACCGCCGCCCTTGACCGTGACCAGCACGTCGATCTGTCCCGACGTCTCGGTGAACTTCAGGGGCTCAATCGCCGCGTTTTTCCAGGCCACATTTTTGAAGTATTGTTCCACCGGCCTGCCGTTGACTTCATACTTGCCCGACCCCAACTTGACGAACACGCGTGCGACTGCCTCCTTGCGGCGGCCAGTGCCGTAGAACGGCGCTTGAACGGTGCCCTCAAGGGGCTGTGCGTTGGAACTCAACTTTCCTCCTCACCTGAACACAAAACCCCGCCCCGGCATCACCGACAATGTCGGAGCGGGCAAAAAATCAGGAATATGGCGTGGTCAGAGCGCTAGCGGCTGCGGCGTCTGGCCGGCGTGTCGCTCGAGCCCTTTCGCGTCCAGATACACGCGCAGCTTGCGGGCACGGCGCGCGCGCAGCTTGTTCTTGGGCAACATACCGAGGATAGCCTCGCGCACGATCACGTCGGCGCGGTGCGGGATGAGCCGTTTGATGGGGATTTCCTTCAGGCCTCCGGGGTAGCCACTGTGCCGGTAGTAGGTCTTCTGCTCGAGCTTGTTGCCGGTCAGGCGAATCTTCTCGGCATTGATCACCACGACATGGTCCCCACAGTCCAGATAGGGAGTAAAGGATGGCTTGTCTTTGCCAATCAGCACCCGCGCCACGCGCGTGGCCAGGCGCCCCAGCACCTGCCCCGCGGCGTCCACCACATACCAGCTATTGCCTCGTTTGAGTTCTTCAGCCTCTTGGCCCTTGGGTACGTACGTCCGCATCCGCTCACTCACGCCTTTCCCTAAAAACGCGAATTCCAACGATAGAGGATGGCTTGGATTTTGTCAACGCCGGGATGGGCTTTGTTGCGCTTGGTGCGAACTGTTGCAGCGCCGAGGCGCCGCGGGGAGCCCGCCGCGACGTGCTCCCCGCGGCCACTTGCCGACAACAAAACTCGGACTAGCTAGAAGTTTTCGGCACATGCGTCGGCGCGTGCGCCGAAATCGGGTTGGCGGCGCGGGCGAAAGCTGACCGGTCATGGTCCGTTTCCTTCTCGTTGCCGCGATCAATTTCGATCGAACCTTTGAAATAGGCGCCGTCCTCGATCATGATGCGGGCCGTGGTGAGGTCGCCCACCACTGAGCCATCCTTCTTGATCTCGATGCGGTCGCGGGCACGCAGATTACCCTTCACGCTGCCATAGACCACGACCTCGCGGGCCACAACGTCGGCGGTGACCTTGGCGCTGGACCCCACGGTTAACTTGCGGTCCTCAAGCTGGACCAGCCCTTCGACGCTGCCATCGATGTGCAGATCCTCGTTGCCGGAGATTTCTCCCTTCACGTGCAGGCTTGCACCCAACCGCGCCGTCCCGCGGTCAGTGGTTGCGGTAAGTGGACGGATTGCATCGGTACTCATCGCATTTCCCTCCCAAGATGCCGGAGCAGGCTTCGGCGGATTCGTTCCCAGGGGACTAGTTCGCGGGGGATTGGAGATACTCGGCTGTGGCCCTTCTGGCTTCTTATTCCCCCACATGGCCCCCTCCTCGATAAAACCACTGGCCAGAGATACACTGGCGCAGGACTGAGGTGGCGTCCACTCTAGCCCCTGCTCCCAAAGTGGGGCAAGCCCTAAATTGTGGCAGGGTGTCGGTTCGGACACTGGAAAAGAGAGCGAGAGTAAGGAGGAGGGTCCGAGGAGAAGCTGAGGTGCTTAAGGCCGGGGGCTGATAACGAAGGGCTTAAGATTCAATACTTCCGCAGCACGCCGATCACACGGCCCTGGATTTTGACGTCGGTGCCGGGAACGATGATCGGCTGCATCTGGGTGTTGGCTGGCTGTAGGCGGACCCTGCCGCCGGACTCGCGGTAAAAGCGCTTGAGGGTTGCTTCTTCGCCGCCGACCAGAGCAACGACGATTTCGCCGGGGTTAGCTACCTGGGTTTGCTCGACGACGATGAAGTCGCCATCCAGGATGTGGTCTTCGATCATCGAATTGCCCGTCACCTGCAGGACAAAAACGTTACTCCCCCGGGCGAAATCACCAAGCGAAATCGTTTCGTGGTCTTCCACGGCCTCGAGCGGCCGACCAGCAGCAATGCGACCCGCTAGGGGTAACTCGACCACGTGGCGCTCGATCACCTGTTCGCGGACCGGCTTAGGAAGCTGGATCACTTCAATGGAGCGGCTCTGGTTGTAGCCGCGGCGGATGAACCCTTTGCGCTCAAGGGTAGTGATGTGCTTGTGTACAGTGGCAAGCGAGGTCAGCTTGAGCGAGTGGGCGATTTCCTCGAAGCTCGGGGAGTAGCCATGCTTGTTGAGGAAGCTCACGAGCAAATCAAGAACTTCTTTTTGCCGCTTGGTCAGTGCCATCGCGTTCCTCGGACCCGCATGGCAAGTATAGGCGAATTAAAAGCGAAAGTCAAGGATTTTGCGCCGCACGTGTTCCTCGCCTGAATTAGTACTTTTTGAGTCGCCGGCACGCTATTCCATAAACGAAGTAGCTGGGAGGTTAGACGGATCGTCGGCCCCCCGTGTTGGTGCGTGTGGCCAGCAGAGCATCGCAGCAGATCATCTTAGTATCTCGAGCATGATGGTCTGCTGCCAGCCGGATGCTGCATGATTCAGCGCACCTCTGGATTCTGCGGGTTTAATCCTTGGCGGTTGTGGTATGCTGCGAAATTGGGGCACGCGAGTTCTCCTCAGTGCTAATTCCCTCTTCCTTGCACAGGGGCAAGGAGGGAAGTGGGGGCCTGTTATGTCTTCGTATTTTTCCTGGATGGTTGGGGGGCCGCAGGGCAGCGGTCTGAACGTCAGCGCCGAAATCCTCGCCAAGGCCCTCTCTCGCGCCGGTTATTACGTCTTTGGCCAGATTGAGTACCACTCGAACATCAAGGGCAAGCACAGCGCCTACCGGCTGCGCATCCAAGATACGCCAGCGGGTTCTCACGTCGAGACCGTGCATCTGCTCTCCGCCCTCGATGAAGAAACCTTGGTCGGCGATATGTACCACGAATTTCCGGCGCACCGCGGCCACGCACACGAGGTCGCGGCCGGCGGCGCTGTCCTGTACGACGCCGAGCAGCACAAGTTCATCGAGTGGATTGAGCGCAAGGACATCCTTCTCTGGGAAATGCCTTATGCCGAGCTACTGGATAAGGCCTTGACGGAAGCGGGCAAGCCGGGCCAGGCGCGCGCGTACCGCATCATGACCAACACACTGGCGCTCGGCGCGTCGGTCGCCGTGCTGGGATTTGACTTCGAGCCGGTGGCGCAGGCCATCCGAGAAAGCTTCGGGATGAAGGCGGGCAAGGTCGCGCAGCTAAACGTGACCGCCGCAAAGTACGCCTACGAATACGCCCGCGAAAAATTTGCTAAGGACATGAAGTACAAGCTGCCGCCTCCACCCCCCAAGCGCGAGCAGATTCTGGTGAAGGGCACGCAGGCGGTGGGTTTGGCCAAGCTCAAGGCGGGCTGCGGGCTGCAGACTTACTACCCCATTAGTCCGGCAACCGACGAAAGCGTCTACTTGGAGAACTACCAGAGCGATTACAACCTGTTGGTGCTACAGACCGAAGACGAAGTCTCGGCCATTGACGCGGCGGTGATGGGCGCCCATGGCGGCCTGCGGGCCTCCACTTCCACCTCCGGCCCGGGCTTCGCGCTGATGCCCGAGGGCCTAGGCTTTGCTGCCATCACCGAGGCACCCGGCCCGGTCTTGCTGCTTTACCAGCGCGGCGGGCCTTCCACCGGCCTACCCACCCGGCAGGAGCAGGGCGACTTGCAGTTTGCGCTGCACGCGGGCCAGGGCGACATCCCGCGCATTGTGATTGCGCCCGGCGATATCGAGGAGTCGTTCTACGATACCTTCGACGCGTTCAACTATGCCGACCGCTACCAGGTGCCCGTCATCGTCCTGGTGGACAAGCACCTCGCCAGTTGCTCCCAGACGCTGCCGGTGTTCGACACCTCCAAGTTGAAGATCGATCGCGGCTTGATTTACCAGCCAGGCGCCAGCAGCAACGGCGACTATCTCCGCCACGCCATCACCGAAAACGGCATCAGCCCCCGCGCCGTCCCCGGCACGCCGGGCGGCATCTTCTGGACCACCTCGGACGAGCACGACCCGCGCGGGCACATCACCGAGGGCATCGCCAACCGCATCCAGATGATGGAAAAACGGATGAACAAGATGAATCTTGCCGCGCGCGAAATCCCTGACGATAAGAAGTTCCGCCTGTTTGGCCCGGCGCCGGGCCGTAACAAGACGCCGGTGTTGGTGGTTGGCTGGGGCTCGACCAAGGGCGCGATTGTCGACGCGCTCAAGCGCATCGATCCGCAGCACCAAAATTACAGCTTCCTGCAACTGCGGATCATGCGACCCTTCCCGATCGCGCAAGTCTCCGAGATCCTTCACAAGGCCGCAAAGGTGATTTCGTTTGACTGCAACTATTCGGGGCAAATCGCCGCTGTGATTCGCGCCGAGACCGGCTTCCGCGTACACCACCAGGTTGTGAAGTTCGACGGGCGGCCATTCAGTGAAGACGAAGTTGTCGTCGCCCTCGAGCACGCGGTGGCCGGCGGAGCCGAGCGCATGATCGTCTCGGAGGGCAAGATAGTGCCGCCAGAGTACGGCGTGGAGGAGTTTGCGCAAATGCTGGAGCTGCGCAACAAGCGGCCGAAGATGAGCGCACCCATGGTGCCGCTGCCTCCGGGGTACAACAAGTAACAATTTCTCGGATCCGAGGGAATCAGCAATGTCCACGCTCGCAAGCGAACTGAAGGTTTACAAACCGGCCGACTACAAGGCCGAGATCCACAACGACTGGTGTCCCGGGTGCGGGGACTTCGGCATCCTGACCGCCGTGCAGATGGCGCTGGCCAAGCTGCAGGTCCCGCCGCACCGCACCGCGGTGGTCAGCGGCATTGGTTGCGCGGGCAAGGCGCCGCATTACATGCACACCTACGCGTTCCACACGTTGCACGGCCGCGTGATGCCTTCCGTGACAGCGTTGAAGCTCGCCAACCACGACCTGACCGTTATCGGCGTGGGCGGCGACGGCGACGCCTACGGCATTGGCGCGGGCCACTTCGTCAACGGCGGCCGGCGCAACCTCGACATCACCTACTGCGTGTTCAACAACGACGTCTACGCGCTGACCAAGGGCCAGGCCTCCCCGACCATCGCCAAGGGACAGAAAACCAAATCCATGCCGGAAGAAGCGATCATGGACGCGATCAATCCGATCCTGCTGGGTTTGGCCTGCGGTTACACTTTCGTCGCGCGCGGCTACGCGCTGGACGCTAAGTATCTCGCTGAGCTTATTGTCCAGGGCATCCAACACCGCGGCAGCGCGCTCATCGACATCTACCAGACTTGCCCCACCTACAATGACCTGCACACCAAGAGCTATTACTCCGAAGCGGTGAATGGTCAGCCCCGGCTCTATCGCCTGGAGGATACCGACTACGACCCGGTGGTGCACAACCCGAACGACCCCGCAGAAATCGCCCAGAAAAAGGCGCAGGCACTGCTGAAGTCGCAGGAGACCGGCGGTCGGCTGGCGTTGGGCGTTCACTATAAGCTCGATGTGCCCACCTACGAGGACTACCTAAAGGCTAAGATCCCCGGCCTGCGTGAAAAGCCGCTCGCCGAACTGGACATCTATCACCGCGACATCATGCCCAACCTCCGCGAATTGATGTAGCGGGGAAGCGACGGACCTCTTAGCCCGATTTTTCGGGGCGCCTTTTTTTGATCTTTGCGGCTTTCGGGCTCGCTTTGCAGCCACCGCGGCGTGCACGCTCGAAAATCAGGAGAGGCACCGTGCGGGCGAATACGAAAGTCGCGAGGTGCGGCCGCGCTCGCTACTAGGGCTGAAGCAAAGTAAGGGCACCCGCGGACGGGTCGACGCGGTAGCGCGTGACCTCGGGGGAACCGAAATGAGTGACCTCGAGGGATTCGCCAACGGCATCCACGGCGATGGCCCAGGGTTTGTTCCCGCACTCAAAGGGTGAGCCGACGACAGGCTGCAGCCTGCCAGTTGCCGCATCGATTGAGAACGCCGAAATATTTTCCGAAGTCCGATTCACCACGTAGAGGAATTTGCCCAGAGGATGGACGGCCATCCAGACCGGCCCACGCCCCGGAGAGACGGAGACGTCGTGGATGGCTTGGTCTTCGCTCGCGCGTGCCCCCAAACGATAGACGGAGATCACGTCCTCAAGTGGGTTGGCGACGTAAACGAAGTGCTGCGCATTTCCGGGAAAGGCAACCTCCAATTTTCCGGGCCCACCCGTTACCGAAACCGTATGAGGAGTGCTCGCCGTTACGGTCAGCACCGTGGAACCACTCACACTTTCTAGGGTGGCGACGATAGCCGCGGTGCCCGTATTGACGCCGCGGGCAGCTCCTGAACTGTTGATGGAAGCGGCTGCGGGGTTCGAGGTGCTCCATGTCACGGCCGTAGTCTGGATGGTGGTACCGTCTTTGTGTGTCACATGGGCCAGGAACTGCTGCGTCGCTCCAACGATGATGGTCGGGTTGGCCGGAGTCACGGTGATCAACGTGACCCGGCTATTGGAAAAGACTCCTAACCGGCAGGAATCGAGCATTAAGAAGAGGAGGAAAGAGAGTCGCAGGATTGCAGTGGAATGACCCATATACCCTCCCTGCGATTCCCCTCCACGGTACGACTCTGCGCGGATTTGTGCAAGTGGCAAACCACAACCGGCGCGACCTAGGGAGGGCTCGGGCGGTTCTGCAATGCGCCGGCGAGATGTCGGCACTATACGAGATGGAGCAGAGCTCGCAGGCATTGGCGGTCGTGGACGCACGGCGCATCCCGAGGCAAGCTCGGGACAGGTGCCTTGCCTGCATATCCCGAGCGGGTGGAACACCGCGCGGTTGGCCACCGAATGCTGGGAGCTTGTAGCGGAACGCTACTGGCTCGATGCGAGAACGCCGCGCTCGGAGGCCTGAGCATTTTCCGTTCTTTCGCTGGTTTGCGGGGCGTGCGGCTCGGGGAGTAGCGGCAGCCATTGCGTACGCGTGGCGACGAAATCGCTCCAGTCTCTCCTGGCGACCGGTTGGGCGGGCGGAAGCTGCAAGTGCTCGAAGTTGCGGTAGGCACCGTGCTGCACGATGCGGAAATCGAGGTGCGGGCCAGTGGCCAAGCCGGTGCGGCCGACCAAGCCGATGCGCTGGCCCTGCTCGACGCGCTGCCCGCTGCGAACCAGCACGCGCGAGAGGTGCATATACATCGTTTCGTACCCGTTCGTGTGCCGCAAGTGAATTAGATTGCCGGCGCCGCCCTTGGGTCCGGCAAAAACCACGTGCCCGCTACCGATAGCTTGCACGGGCGTGCCAACCGGCGCGCCGTAATCGATTCCCAAGTGGGGGCGGTGCGCCTTCAGGATGGGGTGAAAGCGGCTGCGGCTGAAGTGCGAGGTAATCGGCGCAGCAAACTTCAGTGGCGAGCGCAGAAAAGCCTTTTGAAGCGACTGGCCGTCAGGGGCGTAGTAGGCCGGGCGGCCTGAGGGATCGCGGAAGAGCACGGCCTGGTAGATGTGGCCGTCGTTGCTATATTCGGCGGCCAGGATCCGCCCGTAGGCAGCAGTCTGCCCGTCGAGATACTTCTTCTTTTCCACTACCACGCGGAAGATGTCGCCCGAGCGCGGATCGGTGTAGAAGTCCAGGTCCCAACCGAAGATCTCGGCCAGTCGCATGGCAAGCTCTGGAGTTTCGCCGGCGTCGGTTACGGCGTTGAACAGCGAATCGCGAATCTCCCCACTTACACCGGCGACTTCGGTTGTGGAGAGAATTGTCTTGATCTCTGCGTGAAAGCCGCGGTCGGTCGGGCCCAGAGGGACCACCCAAAGCATGCGGTCAGCGTCAATCTGATAGCGCACTGCGCGCAACTCGCCCAGGACCGAACGGCCCACCGCCAGTCGGTTCCCGGCGCGAACGTGGCGCAGGTCGTAAACCGACTGCGCAGAGCTGGCGATGACGGCGGCGGTCGGCGGGTCCACACCCAGCTTTTCAACCGCGTTGCTGAAGTTGACTCCGGCGGCCAACTTGTGCTCGGAAAATAAGATCACCTGCGTGCTGATGCGCTCGGCATCCTGCCGCGCAAGCGTAGCCTGCTGCGCAAATTCCCGGACAGCCGCAAACCTTTTGTAAGAAACTGCACCCAGAACGCCCACGCCCAGCAGCGCTAGGAGCAGGTAAGGAGTTAGAACGCGACGATTCACAGTCCCCCCAGAAAAATTTGTCGGCGCCAACGCGCGCGCTGGCGCCGCTCCTCCGAAAAATCCCCGCCGGGCTAAGCCTCTCGCAGGCGGGTTATATAATGCAACATCCCTTTTTCCCAAAGTGGGAAGCAGCTGTCAAAACAAGATTCAGTCCTGCGTCCCTGAAGAGCAACCCGCAGTTGTGGAGCCGGACTTCTTAAGAGCAGGGTGGCTAGAAGTGCGCCGCAGAGGAAAGGGAGTGCAAAGCAAGTCCAATCCGGCAATCGCGAAACCAATCTATTGCGGCCTGGAACTGGAATTGTCGAAGGAGGGAGTCCCGGCCGCAGCATCCAGCCGAGTCGCAGTGATGTAGTTAAGTTCGTGCAGGCGATGGTAAATGCGGCCAGCGACTAACGCGGCTGTGGGGCCCATTACCCGGTGGGTATTGCCGCGCAGCAGGACCACCAGAGCGATGCGCGGGTGGACCTGGTCGGCGGCGTAGGAAACAAACCAACCCAGGCGTGAGCCTTGTTCAGAACAGGTGCCGGTCTTGCCCAGGTGCTGCTCGACTTCATTGCGGTCGTAACTGGAGCGCGCGGTCCCGTACAGCACTGCTGCGAGCATGCCTTCGCGCAGCTCCGGCAGCAGGGGCTCGATATCGAGTTTGCGCTTGATGCGCGGGGCGAAGTTCTGCCGCTCCTCCGGGGTCCGCGGGTACTGGGCATAATACAGCGTCCCGCCATTGGCGACCGTGGAGGCCAACGAGGCTAGCTGTAGCGGCGTAATATGGATGCCTTCGCCAAAGCTTGACATGCGCGCCACGCCACCATTCTTTGGTGGCTCAGATGGCAACCCACCCGGGTGCTCTTCAGGGATGCCGTAGCCCGCCAGTTCGCCCAGGCCCAGGAGATGCGCATAGCGGGAGACGGTCTCAAAGCCCATCCGCCGGCCCACCTCTTCGAAAAACTTGTTATTGGAATGCGCCATCGCCTCGGTCAAGTTCATGTAGCGGCGGCGCGCCACCGGCACCATAGTGTCGCGCGTGATCACGCTTTCTTCCAGCGCGGCCAGCGCGATCGCGGGCTTGATTGTCGAGCACGGGATGAAACCGTCCGAAAAGGCCAGCTTCTGGTTCACTACGGAAAGGACGCGGCCGGAGTTGGGATCAATGGCCACTACGGAGCCGTTATAGTGCCCCAGCGCCTCGACGGCAGCCTGGCGAACGATTGGGTCGTCAAACTCAGCGGTATCTCCGTTGGTGGAATCGGCGAAGGTGGGTACCCCGTAACGAGAGTGCGTAGTGCTGTGCCTGTGCCGGATGGAGCGCTTGCTTGGTGCCCCGCTCGCGAAGCGCGCGCTGGAGCGTGTAGCGATGTTCCTAACTGTAACAGCGGAGGCTTTCCGAGTAGCAGGGGCAGCGGCAGAGGCAGAAAGGTCCCACACTACCAACAAGCATAGAAGAGCTGAAAAGAATCGATAATTAGATAACCTGAGCATGCGATGACGCTATTGCGTTCCCCTTCCCTTGGTCCTCTCACGAACGGGCGTGATTCTAGGGAATTCCTATCGCCTACGCAATAGGAAATCAGTCCTATTGCTCGCACGTTGGTTTCCCTTTGGCGAATCGGCCTACCAGCTAGAAAACACAGGGGACAAACAAAAACGGCACGCCAGGGAATGTACACGATTGTGCAGCTTGTGTGCCGTTTTGTGACACATTCAGGGCAGAATTTTAACGACTCGTCTTGCCCTTTCCCGCAGCCGCAGCCATCGCGGCAGGCTTCTCCACGGAGGTTTGACCACTCTGGCTGCCGTTGCCGGTTGGCGCCAGGCCCAGGTGCTTCCGTAGGGCGGCCTCGATCTTCTCGCGGATGTCGGTGTTTTCCCTGAGAAACACGCGGGCGTTCTCGCGGCCCTGGCCCAGACGCTCGCCGCCGAAGCTCATCCATGTGCCCGTCTTCTCAATCAGCCCGTTCTCAACGCCCAGATCGAGCAGGTCGCCTTCGCGCGAGATGCCTTCACCATAGAGGATGTCGAACTCCGCCTCGCGAAAAGGCGCCGCCACCTTGTTCTTTACCACCTTGGCGCGGGTACGCGAGCCTACAACGCGGTCACCATCCTTGATGGCCTGAATGCGGCGAATGTCCAGCCGAATTGAAGCGTAAAATTTCAATGCGCGCCCACCGGTGGTGGTCTCTGGATTACCGAACAGAACCCCGATTTTCTCGCGGATCTGGTTGATGAAGATCAGGCAAGTCCGCGACTTGGAGACAATAGCAGTCAGCTTGCGCAGCGCCTGCGACATCAGCCGCGCCTGGAGCCCCATTTGCGGCTCGCCCATTTCCCCCTCGAGCTCGGCCTTGGGCACCAGAGCGGCCACCGAATCCACCACCACCACGTCCACGCCGCCCGAACGAATCAGCGTCTCGGCGATTTCCAGCGCCTGCTCGCCGTTATCGGGCTGCGACACCAGCAAGTTGTCCACATCCACTCCCAGCTTCCGCGCATAGCTCGGCTCCAGGGCATGCTCGGCGTCGATAAACGCCGCCTGCCCGCCCGTCTTCTGCGCCTCTGCAATCACGTGCAGGGCCAGCGTGGTCTTGCCACCGGATTCCGGGCCGTATACCTCCACCACCCGCCCGCGGGGAAAGCCGCCCACACCGAGCGCGGTATCGAGCGAAAGCGCACCGGTCGGGATCACGCTCACCGGCACCAGCACATCCCTGCTGCCCAGGCGCACGATCGAGCCCTTGCCATACTGCTTTTCAATCTGCGCGATAGCGGATTCTAAAATCTTGGTTTTCTCATCCGTCATGGATACACCTCAGAGGAAGGACTTTGCCTGCCGGTGACGCTGACCCGCAGACTGCAGTCTACCAGAGTGCTTCCACCTGGCGCGAGTCTTTCAAGAGTGCATCGTAGCACGAGGCGAAGAAAAAGCAAATCTGTCTTTTCCGCCCCAACGCTCCTCTCGTCTCTCCCAGTCTCCTGGCCGGCGTGTCCGTGGCGCACTAACTGGGGTATGTGTAGAAGCCCCGCCCAGACTTGCGGCCCAACCAGCCCGCCGAAACCATCTTGCGCAGCAGCGGGCACGGCCGGTACTTCGAGTCGGCAAATCCCGTGTGCAGCACTTCCATGACGTCGAGACACACATCGATCCCGATCAGATCGGCCAATTCCAGCGGGCCGATCGGATGGTTCATCCCCATCTTCATCACCGCGTCCACGGCTTGCGCATCGGCCACGCCCTCCATCACGCAGTAGGCAGCCTCGTTGATCAACGGCATCAGCACGCGGTTCGAGACAAAGCCGGGGGAATCGTTTACGGCTACCGGCTTTTTTTCGATCTTCTCGCAAAGGGCCAGGGTGGTCGTAAACGTCGCGTCGCTGGTCTGCAACGCGCGGATCACCTCGACCAGCACCATCACCGGCACAGGGTTCATGAAATGCATTCCGAGGAAGTGATCCGGACGACTGGTGGCTGCGGCAAGCGCGGTGACGGAGATCGAAGAGGTGTTACTCGCCAGGATGACCTCCGGCCGGAGGACCTTATCGGCTTCCTCCAGCACCGCCAGCTTCAGTTCCAGGCGTTCGGGCACGGCCTCAACCGCGAAATCGGCGCGGCCGAGCGGGGTCATGTCCGTGGTGGGATGGATGCGGCCGAGGATTTTGGGTTTCTCCGCTTCGGCCACTTTCCCCTTCTTGATTTCGCGGTCCAGGTTCTTGGCGATGGTTTCGAGCGCGCGGTCCAGAAACCGCTTCTCCACGTCGCGCAGGATCACGGAGAACCCAGCCTTGGCGAAGACGTGCGCGATGCCGTTACCCATCGTGCCCGCGCCCAGCACGGCCACGGTTTTGATGGTGTCGAGGATCATGAGGCCTCCGGCAAGAAAACTGGACGGGAAGGGAGTATAGCAAGCACACGGGGCCACAGAGAATCAAGCTCGGCTACTCAGGCGGGGTACCCCTGGACAACTTCGCGGATGATTTCGCGTGCGGTTGGTGCTTCCTCGGGACGCACGAACAAGCGCAACGGACCGGGGCTCTTACCTTCGACGCGGATCCCAATCGTGTTCTCAGCGAGGCAATCCTGCAGAACTTTCGCAAGCACCGAATCGTCGCCGGACCACACTTCAACTGTAGCGCGCCGCGGGTCCCATTTCCCGGGTGATGGTATGGGCCGGCCGCCACCGGCAACGGGTGGAATCTCCGATTGGTTTTGAAGCAACTGCAGGCTTTTCTCTGTCTCGAAGGGCAAGGTCTCCCCAATGGGCGTAACGAGGTCCCTCGCCATCGCCGAATCAGACTGGAGTACCCGCACTTCATAGCGCGGACGGGGAATGCCCAATCCGAAGACCAGGTGATCATGGGTTGACTTCGAATGGTGCGGGATACCCGCTGCTTGCAGGGCAGAGATTACACGGCTGAAGGCAACGGGATCACTTCCGCGCCAGACGAGTTCCAGCGCGCCATCCGCGGACTTCTCTTTTTCCAGTGAGTTCACGAGTTCCATGCGGCACTAACGCTCGACGGCGAGCGCGACAGCGTTGCCGCCGCCCAGGCATAGCGCGGCGATGCCGCGCTTCAGGTTGCGCCGCTGCAACTCATAGAGCAGCGTCACCAGGATGCGTGCGCCCGACGCGCCGATAGGATGACCCAGCGCCACGGCGCCACCGTTGACGTTGACCTTCTCCGGATTGAGGTGCAGCTCGCGCATCACCGCCAGGGCCTGCACCGCAAAGGCTTCGTTCAGCTCGAACAGGTCCACGTCGCGGTCGCGGTCCCAGCCGACTTTCCTCAGCAGCTTCTCGACCGCTTCGACCGGGGCCATCATCACCCACTTCGGTTCGATGCCCGAGACAGCTTGGGCCAGGATCCGCGCCATCGGGGTCTTGCCCAGCCGCGCCGCGTTGCGTTCGCTGGTCACCACCACGGCCGCGGCGCCGTCGTTGGTGCCCGGCGCGTTGCCCGCGGTGACCGTGCCGTCCTTCTTGAAAGCGGGCCTTAATTTTGCCAGCGCTTCGAGTGAACTGTCTTCCCGCGGCGACTCGTCGTACTTGATCACCAGCGGCGCGCCTTTCTTCTGCGGCACCTCGATGGGAAGGATCTGCGACTCAAAGAAGCACGACTTGGTGGCGCGCACAGCCTTCTGATGACTCTCGAGCGCGAACTGATCCTGCTGCTGCCGCGAGATTTTGTACTTCTCCGCGACCAACTCGGCTGTCAGGCCCATATGAAAATCTTCGTAAACGTCCCACAGGCCGTCCGCGATCATCGCGTCCAGAATTTGCCCGTGGCCCAGGCGGTAGCCGGTGCGCGCCTGCGGCAGCAGGTAGGGACAGTTAGACATCGACTCCATCCCACCGGCCACTGCAACCTCGATTTCGCCGAGTTGAATTCCCTGCGCGGCAAGACCGACGGCCTTGAGGCCCGACCCGCAGACCTTGTTGATGGTCATGGCCGCAACACGGTGGTGCAAGCCGCCGCGCAGGCCCGCCTGTCGCGCCGGGTTCTGCCCCAAGCCCGCGGACACCACGTTGCCCATGATGATCTCATCTACCTGCTGCGGCTCAATCCCCGCACGGCGGACGGCCTCAGCCACAGCTTTAGCGCCGAGATCGGTGGCCGCAAAGGATGACAGACCTCCTTGAAATTTCCCGATGGGTGTGCGTACCGCTCCCAAAATCACTGGCTGTTCCATGACGGTCTCTCCTCGCGTCCGTTCGCTGAAGAGCGACAGCTCCTCGCGCCGCAGGACTTACATGGTCAGTATAGGCGCGCGGCGCGGCACGGTCAATTTTGGGTTGGGGTGAACAACATACAGCTAAATACACCTGACTAATCTGGGCCGCACATGGCGTTTCAGGCGTACGCGGCGCCATACCCGGGTACACAGGCAGGAGCAAATCGGCTACGATGATGAGACGTGAAAGAGATCGCAAAATTGCCGGGCCTGGAAGACCCTGCCGATCTGCTGAATCCGCAGCAGCGCGCCGCGGTACGGCACGGCGAAGGGCCGCTGCTGGTGGTGGCTGGGGCAGGCACGGGCAAGACCCGCGTGATTACCGAGCGTGTCCGTTGGCTGCTCGAGTCCAACCCGGAGCTTTCCGGCGAACAGATCCTCGGGCTGACATTTACGGACAAGGCCGCGGCAGAGATGAAGTACCGCGTGGTGCGGGAGGTAGGTGAGCGCGGCAAACAGGTCTGGCTCTCCACGTTTCATGCGTTTTGCTTGAACGCGGTGCTGCTGCCGCGCAGCCCCAGCCTGCAAGTCCTCGACAACGTTGACCACTGGATCCTGCTCCGCCGGAATCTGCCACTGCTCAAGCTCGACCGCTATCGCCGCCTGGCCGAGCCCGGCCAGTTCCTGGGCGACTTCGTGCAGTTCTTTTCGCGCTGTCAAGATGAATTGGTTACTCCGGAGGATTACCAGCGCTACGCCGACCAGCTCGCAGAGCGATACGAGCGCGAGAAAGCGCGGCTCCAGCCCGACGAGCAACGCCTGCGCGAAGAAGAACTCGCGCGGCAGCAGGAAATTGCCCGCGTCTATCGAACCAGCGACGCCCTGCTGCGCGAGCGCACCCTGCTGACCTTCGGCGCGCAACTGCTCGATACGGTTCAGCTCCTGCGAACGCACCGCGAGCTGCTCGAGCAGCTCCGCAATCGCTGCCGCTACATCCTGGTGGATGAATTCCAGGACACCAACATCGCGCAACTCGAATTGCTGTGGTTGCTGGGAGGCGAGCACCGCAATATCGTCGCGGTGGGCGATGACGACCAGGCCATCTACCGTTTCCGCGGGGCGTCATTCGGCAGCTTCACGATTTTTCTTCAGAAGTTCGCCGGCGCCAGCGTGGCCGCCGGGAATCATGCGCGGCACATCCAACCCCTGACCGGAAATTACCGCTCGACCGGGCGGATCCTGAGCGTGGCCGGGCAGGTGATCGCGCAGAACGAAAAATCCCCCATCCTCCCGAAGAAGGAGCTCACTCCGCACAAGCCCGAGGGCGAGAAGGTGCGCATCGCCGACCTGGGCAGCCCCGAGGAGGAAGCGCAATGGGTAGCCGACGAGCTCGAGCGGCTACATCGCGCGGGGCAACGCTGGCGCGCCTTTGCTGTGCTCTATCGCATGCACACGCACCGCGACCGGCTGGTCGAAGCGCTCGAGGCGCGGAGGATTCCCTTTGTCATCAAAAATCTCTCCATCCTGGCAAACACGCTGGTGCGCGATGTCATCGCTTACCTGCGCTTGATCGCCGCGCCGTCGGACAACGTGGCTTGCGCGCGCGTGCTGGCCGCTCCGGGATGGGGGCTCGAGCCCGGCGACCTGATGCGGCTGTGCGAGCGAGCGTCAAAGGGCCGCGGCCTGGCGCTCTGGGATGCCCTGCAGGCGGCGCAGGGCGAACTGCCCTTCACGCAAGGCGGGAAGCGAACCGCCGACCTTGTGGAGCTGGTCAATGGTCTGCGCAAGCGCTCGCCACACTTGCCGGCCTCCGCACTGCTCGACGCCCTGGCTGCTGAACTCGAGATCGGCCTGCTGGCTGCGGAAAGCGACCGGAAGTATCTGGAGCGCCTAGCGCAGTTCGTGCGCGAATGGGAAGCCAAGAGCGCGACCCACCAATTGGCCGAGTTCGTCGAGTATCTCGACTACTTCGAGCAGGCCGGTGGGCAGATCAACCTCGAGGAAGAAGCCCCGGCCGACGCCGTCCAATTGATGACCGTGCACGCAGCCAAGGGCTTGGAGTTTGACCACGTCTTCGTGATCCGCATGTCGCGCGGCGCGTTTCCGGCAAACCCGCGGCCACGCCTGCTCGAGTTCCCCGAAGAGCTGATGAAGGAGGAGAAGCCCCAGGGCGACTTCCATATCCAGGAGGAGCGGCGGCTGTTCTATGTGGCGCTGACCCGCGCGCGGGAGCGGCTCACGCTGACCACGGTCGTAAACAAGTACGCGAAGCCGTCCGTCTTTCTGGAGGACATCCTGATGGAGCCGCTCCTGGCGCGGGCACACGTGCAGCGACTCGCGCCAAAGGCGAGGCCGGACCGGACAGCCAAGACGACAGCAGGTTCCATCATAGAAGAAGCCACGCTGTTTGACGCCGCCCGCCGCCGCGCCGGCATCTACTCGCGAATTGCGCGCTGGGCCGCCACCCATCACCCGCCCGCCTTTGAGCCGCTCCAGTTGAGCGCCTCAGCCATCGGCACCTACGAGTTGTGCCCGCAAAAGTATCTGTTCGGGCGCGTCTGGAGAATCCGCGGCGGGGCGCAAGCGGCCACCAGCTTCGGCAGCGTCATGCACAACACCATCAAGCAGTTCATCGGCGCGCTGAGCAAGAACCGGCGCATCCCGTTTGAGGAAGTGGAGGCGATCTTCCAGCGCGAGTGGACCTCGGCGGGATTCGAGGACACTTACCAAGAGCAGGAATACAAGAAAGATGGCCTCGAGCAGTTGCGCAGCTTTTATGCAACCACAGTCGCGTCTCTGCCCAGGGTGATCGTCCAGGAGAAATACTTCGAGCTGCCGATGGACGGCAACGTGGTGATCACCGGCCGCATGGACCAGGTAAACCGCGTGGGGCCGCGCGAAGAGGAAATCGTGGATTACAAGACCGGCAAACCGAAGCTGGAGTCCCAGGCGAAGAAGGACTTGCAATTGAGTCTTTATGCGCTGGCAGCGCGCGAGGTGCTGGATTACAACCCGGTACGCCTAGTCTTTTACAATCTGCAAACTAACGAAGCCGTAGTCACCACGCGCGACGAACAACAGTTGAACGTCGCAATCGAAACCGTGCAGGACGTGGCCGCCGACATCCGCGCCGGGCGATTCCCTGCGCGCCCGGGCTTCGCCTGCAAGAGTTGCGAATTCCAGCCGCTGTGTCCGGCGCATGAACAACTGGTCACCATTCGCCCCGCCGAAGGATGAGAAGCACAGAGTCAAAAGCCTGAGGCTGATGGCTATCCGCGATCAGATCAAGGTGAGAGCGAAGGCGCAGCGTCGCGGAACTGTTCGAAGCAGGGAGTCAGCTGGCGTAAAACAAAAGCGGGGCGCCCCGGTGATCCCAGAGCGCCCCGCCAGGAACGTTCCCTGAAGGGAAGGCTACTTGCCCTTCTTCTTCTCTTTCTTGGGTACCTTCTTCATCGCGCATTCTCTCCTGAACTAGGATCTCCCCTCGGAGCCAGCAGCACCGGCGCCCGGAACATCGAACGCTGTGCTCAGTAGATTCCTTTCTATACGAGCAGGAGACTGGACTGTCAAGAAGAATTTGCGCGCGGAAACGAGGCGGGTCAGCGCTTCGTGGGGGCATAATAGCCATCGCGCGCCAGCAGTGTCAGGCTGGGCCGCCGCGCGCGCACCTCGATGGTGTGATAGTCCTGCGAACGGTCGGTCTCCTGCGGCACATAGGCGAGCGTGTATTGGTTGCGAGCCTCTTCGGTAACGGCCGAGTAGAGGTTTTCCAGCTCCGCGCGCCGCGCGGCGTAGAAGACATCGCCGCCGGTGGCGCGCGCATACTTTTGAAGCACGCTCGCGCCGAGATTCAGATCGGCACCGCCCACGCCGATCGCGTACACGGAGATGTCGGCGGAGAGCAACAGCTTGATCGTGTTGGAAAAACTGTTGACGTTGCTGCGCGAGTTGCGGCCGTCGGAGACCAGGAAAATGATCTTGCGGCGCCCGCGCTCACGATTCTGAAGGAGTTGGCCCGCGATATAGACAGCATCATCGATGTTCTTGTCGTCGCGGCGGTTTGTCAGCGTGATCGTCGTGCGGCTCGGCACGCTTGGCGTCCCGGCGCCCGCGTTGATGCGCGGGCCGGCGGTCATCGGCCCGGAACCCTGCCCGGGAAAACTTTTGTCCAGGTCCATCCGCTTGAGCTGCGTGAGCAGCCTGTCGTTGTCGGAGGTGAAGTCGCCCCGCTGGCGCACTTGCGTGTCAAACCGGCAGATCAGGGCTTCGTCAAATTCGCTAAACCCGCCGGCGATCGCGGGCAAGCTGCTTTCAACCTGCTCGGAGGTTTTCAGTTTCAAGTTGTTGTCGAGCAGTATTACAGCCGAAAGCGGAAACGGGTCAACCGAGAAGAGGGTAATCTGCTGCTCGATGCCGTCCTCGAGCACGCGGAACTCGTTCTGGTGCAGGTCGAGCACCAGCTTGCCACTGGAATCCTTCACCGTCACCGGCACTACAACCAACTCGACGATGGTGCGGATGCGCGCGTGGGGGTCGTCCTGCTGCAGCGCCCCGGCGGGCGCGGTGAGCCAGGTCGCCATCCCCAGCGCCAGGATTTTCCGTGGAGAAACCATGCGTGGCCCGTCAGTACCTTTCCCGCGACTGGCGCGGGGTTTTTCCGCTCGTCGTTCTACGTTCGGTGCGAACATCCCTCTGCGGAAGTCTTGCATCCCATCGATGCGTGCCCGTGTACAATAGAGAGGATCGAGGCCATTATACAATGCGCCTTCGCGCGCTCAGCTCGCTTCTGTTCGTAACAGTACTGGCGGCGAGTCTGCTTCGCCCGCCGTTTTCCTCAGGCGAAGCCTGGCCGCAGGGGCCACAGGCCAAACCGCCCGCCGGCACGCAGGAGCCCCAGCAGCCCATCCGCGTCGGCGTTTCGCTGGTCAACTTGTACGCCACCGTGCGCGACAAACACAAGCGGATCATCTCCGACCTCACCCAAGACGACTTCCGCATCTACGAAGATAGCCAGGCGCAGAAGGTTGCCTTCTTCTCCCATGAGACTTCCTTGCCCATTACCCTGGGTCTGCTGATCGACACCAGCGGCAGCGAACAGCGCATGCTGCCCGCGGAACAGGAGGCCGCCTCGCGCTTCCTGGCGAGAGTGCTGCGCAAAGGCGACCTTGCCATGGTCGTCAGTTTTGACCTGGACGTGGACTTGCTCTCCGATTTCACCTCTGACCTCACGCAGCTGGAGAGCGCCATACATCGCGCCCGCATCAACGCCCCGCGGACGCCGATAACGGTGCAAGGGCCACTGCCCCAGTACGGCTCGAAGGGGACCAACTTCTACGATGCCGTCTATCTTGCCTGCCACGAAAAGTTGGCCAGCGAAGCTGGACGCAAGGCGCTGGTGGTCCTGACCGACGCCGTGGACAACGGCAGCAAGCTGCGCCTGGAAGAAGCGATTGAGGCCGCGCAGCGCAGCGATACGGTGGTCCATATTCTGCTGGTTTATGACCCCGCCGAAGGGTACAACGAAGGCGTCGCCCGCAAGCTGGCGGAAGAAACCGGCGGACGGGCGATCGTCGTGCGCAACGAAAAAAAGCTCGAGGAAGCTTTCGACCAGATCTCCGAAGAGCTGCGCACCCAATACGCCCTGGGCTACTACCCCACGAACACGGCCCGCGACGGCCGCTTCCGCAAGATCAAGATCGAAAGCACGCGAGATGGCCTCCACGTGCTTGCGCGCAGGGGTTATTACGCTCCGAAGAATTAGCCTCACCGAGCGGCTTTTGGCCATCGGCTGCTGCCCGAAGTTGCCGATCTCAGTCATCAATTTGATCCGGCTTTAGCCACAGGCAATCGGCGATCTGCCGCCCGAGCTGGGCGGGGGTGGTCGAAGAACTCCATCGTTATCCCGAGCCTGCCGGCGGGTGAGGGTTCTTGTCATTTTCGCACTCGCCTTAAGCGTATGCCTTGCTCATACGACTTTGCCCCCCTACGATGATCAGCAGTCGTTCAGGCATTCGAACAGGCTCTGTATCGGCCTATCGACGAATTTTGAACAAGGGTCCAGCCGAATTTAAGGAGGAAGTTAATCCAAATGAAAGTGCTCAAGCCTCTGCATCATTTCCTGTTGCTTCTCTTGGTGGTCGGTCTGGTGTTTGGGTTAGCCGCGCTCTCATCGGCCGCGCAAGCGCAGCCCCAGTCCCAGACACAGGCACAGTCAGGGTCGCAATCCCAAACACAAGCCCAAGCCGCGAAAACTGATAACGACATCACGCGGCGCGAGCTGCGCAACTTTGACCAGTACCTCGACAGCCACCCAGAGGTTGCCGAAGCGTTGAGAAAAGACCCCAACCTCATCAACAATCCGAACTGGGTGAGCAAGCATCCCGGGGTAAGGGATTGGTTGGAGGACCATCCCAATGCGAGAGAAGAGCTGAAAGAAAACCCGACAGCATTCATGCACCGGGAGAAAGGCTTCGAGAAACAGGAGGGCAAAGAGGGCGACATCACCCGGGGCGAGGCGCGGAACTTTGACCAGTTCCTCGACAGCCACCCGGAGGTCGCCGAAGGGCTGAGAAAAGACCCCAACCTCATCAACAATCCGAACTGGGTGAGCAAGCATCAGGAGCTAAAGGATTGGTTGGAGGACCACCCCAATGCGAGAGAAGAGCTGAAGGAAAACCCGACAGCATTCATGCGCCGGGAGAAAGGCTTCGAGAAACAGGAGGGCAAAGAGGGCGACATCACCGCTCGGGAGCTGCGCATCTTCGACCAGTACCTGGACAACCACCCAGACGTCGCCCAAGCTTTGAGCAGAAACCCCAAGCTCATCAACAATCCGGACTGGTTGAGTAAGCATCCCGAGCTAAAGGAGTGGTTGGAAAACCATCCTTATGCCAGCAAAAAGATCAAGGAAAACCCAAGAGCATTCATGCGGCGGGAGGGGAACTTCGAGAAACACGACGCGACTGAGCGCCATCGCGTAAAACCTTAGAGCGAAATTCCTGGTGCTTCGACAAAGAGGCCGGGCAACCGGCCTCTTTTTTCGTTCAGGGACTTTGTGGAACTGACCAGTCTTCTGACCCCTAAAGAATCCGTGAGATGCTTACTTCCGCGGTGCCTAGGTGTAGCAGGCTGCTTCTCCACACGGATCGCTAGCCTCGGAGTTTCGTCCGTGGAAGCTGGAGATCTATAGACTGAAGATGGGAAGCAGATTGCTCACGGGCGAAAGCTAACGGCGGTAGCCAGCGGTTCGCGGGGCGTGCTAGTCGCCGGGATGCTTGGCGGCAGGACCCGTGGAGGGTCTGGTGGCGTCGGCGGAGGCGCGCGGGGCGTAGTAGCCTCTACGCGCGCGCACCTGCAGTCCTTTGCGGTCCACTTCGATACGGATTTTGCGGAACCTCCCGTCGGCCTTCTTGTTGCTGGGCACGTAGGCGAGCGAATACTGGCTGCGCAGCTCGTCTCCAATATCCAGGAAGGACTGCGCCAGGTCATCTACGCGGTAGGGGAAGAAAGCGCGCCCGCCGGTTTCTTCGGTGATCTGCTCGAGGACCTTGTCTCCCGGCTCCTTGTGGTATTTCCGGCTGGTTTGCTTGGCGGCGTCGCGTTCCTCGTTGGCAGTGACCCACTGCGTGCTGGTGCTGATCGCGTAGAGCACCACGCCGGCGCGCTGCGCCATCTCGATGGCTTCGCCGCGCGAGTGCGAACTCTGATTGTCGTCGCCGTCGCTGATCACTACCAGCACGCGCCGCACTTGCGGGTTGTCCCCCGAGGGGCCCGGCGGGTTGCTCAATTGCTGGCTGGCAAGGTAGATGGCATCGTACAGAGCGGTGCCGCCGCCGGCCCGCTGGCGCAGAATGACGTCGCGCAGCGTACCGAGATCCTCCGTGTAATCCTGGATGACGGAGGGTTCGCTGTCGAAAGTCATCAAAAACGCCAGATCCTTGTGACGGCGGAGCACGTTATATAGGAAATCGATCGCGGCCTCCTGCTCGAACTTCAAGCGGTCGCGGATGCTGTTCGAGGTGTCCAGCAGCATCCCCACGCGCAGCGGCAGATCCGTCTCGCGGCTGAAAAAACGAATTTCCTGGGACTGGTTATCTTCAAAGACCGAAAAATTCTCCTTCTGCAGATCGGTGATGAACTTCTGCCGGCGGTTAAACACACTGAACACAACATCCACCAGTTCCACCTTTTTGATAAAGGTAGGCGGTTGCTGGGGCTTTGTGGCCTGTGGAGGTTGTGGGGGAGCTGGGGCAGGGGCCTGCTGAGCGCCGAGCGGAGCTCGGTGCAGCAGCAGAAGGGCCCCAAACAACAACGCAACAACGCGCAGGCGTCGCATTAGCGCACCCTTTTGAATCACCTGAGGCAGCCGCTCCGTCGTGACCTCATGCTGAGTCCTTTACAATCAGGGTAAACTCCGTCGAAGAGCAAGCGGAAACCCTTCGCTCCGCCCTGCCACCTATGGCGCAGGGCCTCGTTCAGAATGACGACCGCGGCGAAAAAGCTTCGAGAGAATTATAAGTAGCCAGCGAGAGCGGCGTCAATTGCGCCCGCGCCACTCCCGAGCGCCGCCTCCAGCCGGCGGAGGTAATGGCGTAAGTCCTGCGGCAATGGCGCGCGAACCTCGATTCTCTCCGCACGGCGCGGATGCTGGAATCCGATCCGCGCGGCATGCAGAAAGTTGCGCCCGAGCGGCGGCAACGTCTCGCGGCCTGCGCGCACTTGCCGCGGCGCGCCGTAAAGAGTGTCGCCCACCACCGGGTGGCGCAGCGCGGAAAAATGCACCCGGATCTGGTGCGTCCGGCCGGTGCGCAGCTTCACTTCCACCAACGTGAAGCCGTCCAGCGGTGCCAGCACGCGCCAGTCGGTGCGCGCCTCACGGCCCTCGGGACGCCGGGCGGTCATGCGAGTGCGCCGGCGGAGGTCGCGCGCAATGGGCAGCCCGATCGTGCCTGCGTCGTGCTTGAGGTTCCCGTGCACCAGGGCGATGTAGGTCTTCTCCACGCGCCGCGCGCGGAACTGCTCGGCGAGTTCCCGGTGCGCCGTATCGTGCCGCGCCACCACCAGCGCTCCTGAGGTGCCCCGGTCGAGCCGGTGAACAATACCCGGGCGCAGGAGGCCGCCGGCGGAGGAGAGCTTCTTCAGCCGATGCAATAGCGCGTTGACCAGCGTGCCGCTCGAGGTGCCCGCACCCGCATGCACTGCCATTCCAGCGGGCTTGTTCACCACAACGAGGTCTTCGTCTTGGTAAAGGATTTCGATCGGAATGTCTTCGGGCGCGGCTTCAAGTGGCGGCCGCGGCGGGGTTTCGATCTCGACGCCTTCTCCACTGGCTACGCGATGTGAGCGCTTGGCCGCGGCGTCATTCACCCTCACCAGGCCCTGATCGATCAGCTCCTGGATGCGTGTCCGGCTCAGCTCTGGCAGGCGCGCGGCAAGGTAGAGATCCAAGCGAAGGCCGGCGTCTTCGGCCGCGACGACGAAGCGATGGTGCATCAGCGTTCGCGATGGGGACATACGGTTACGGCGCTGCTGCGACGCCCGGGGCGCGTTTGCGCAAGACCGCCTGACCAGGTTGAAACCGCTCCGCCGGCTGGGCGCAGCGGTTAGCCCACCGACTGCGCTTCGGTTTTGCCGCGGAACAGCAACCACGCGCCAACCACAATCAACGCAACGCTCACTACCTGCATCAGGGAAAACGTGCCACCCGCAAACAGCGTGCGGTCCGGGTCGCCACGAAAGAACTCAATGGTGCCGCGCGTTAGACCGTAGAGTACGGCATAAGCGA